>Ga0310121_10005360_pt1 | contig 11054 bp, 8 predicted proteins | sample CB27_Tmax_986_MG_FD_203504 | JGI IMG/M metagenome (GOLD analysis project Ga0310121, IMG submission 203504) | Marine microbial communities from Western Arctic Ocean, Canada - CB27_Tmax_986 | ecosystem: Environmental > Aquatic > Marine > Oceanic | place: Canada: Western Arctic Ocean | collected...
GATGGGGTGGAGAATTGTCTGCAATACGTAGACAGGTTCGATCCAGAGAAATCAAAAAACCCATTCGCATATTTCACACAGATCATCTTCTATGCCTTTCTGCGGAGAATCCAGAAAGAAAAGAAACAAATGCACATCAAATATAGAGTAGCTGAACAGCAAGGATATCATAACCTCTATAACGATCTTAAAGACCACAAAGATATGCACGACTCCGATCCACGAAAACAACTGCTGGATGAACTACAGGTTAAGAGTGCAGATATTGATCCGATGATTGAGGGAGATAAAGAATGGAAACCAAAGAAAAAGAAAAAACGAAGCACGAAGAGAAAAGCAGTATCTACACGAACTAAAAAGAAATCTATAAAATAAAAAACATAATACTTGGAGATATAATTTGCGCATTGCTTTAATAACAGACCTTCACTTTGGGGCGAGAGCAGATTCATTAGTTTTTGCAGATCACTTTGTAGATTTTTTCAGCAAACAGTTCTTTCCCTATCTTAAAAAACACAACATCAAAACAATCATTCACTTGGGTGATCTAGTTGATCGTCGCAAGTATATCAACGTGCGTATTCTTAGCATGATGCGAAAACATTTCATTAATCCTCTAAATGAGTTAGGAATTAATGTTCATACCCTGCTTGGTAATCATGATATCTTCTATAAGAACACCAGCGAAATTAATTCAATTCAGGAAATCGTTGGAGGATATGAAAACTGGACAGTCCACTCAGACCCAACAGTTGTCAACTTCGATGGGATTTCTATCGCAATGCTTCCTTGGATCAATAAAACTAACGAGGACAAGTCTCTTGAATTTCTGCAAAAGACCAGAGCGCAGATTCTCATGGGACATTTGGAGTTAGAAGGATTCGAGTATTTCAAAGGAATTCAATTCGTTGGCGGCATGGAACAAAAAAGGTTTCGCAAATTCGACATTGTATGTTCTGGTCATTTTCACCACAAACACAATGATGGACATATATTCTATCTTGGCTCACCATACGAAATGACATTTGCAGACTATAATGATTCCAAGGGATTTCACATCTTCGACACAGATACACGAAAACTTGAATTCATTGAAAACCCAAAACAAATCTTCCACAAAATTTACTATAATGACAGAGAAAACGATTACTCCAATGTTGATGTATCCAAATACAATGGATGCTATGTGAAAGTGGTGGTAGTCAAAAAGACATCGCCGTATATGTTCGATAAGCTAATCGATGCATTGGAAGATGCAGATGCAGCAAACGTAAGCATATCGGAAGACATGACTGACTTTGAAGTAGCACAGGATGAAGCGTTAGAAATCTCAGAGGATACCATTACAATTCTACAAGGTTGTGTTGATGATATAGACATAAGCGTCAACAAGGAAAAGCTTAAAGGTCTGCTCTACCAGTTATATAATGAGGCAATCAATCAAGAGATTGCGGATGATGTATGATTATTTTTAAAGAACTACGTTATAAAAATTTCCTATCGACAGGCAATCAATTCACAAAAATCAAGCTAGACAACAACCCAAATACGCTTATCATAGGTGACAATGGGTCTGGAAAATCAACTATGCTTGATGCGCTGTGTTTTGCACTGTTTGGAAAGTCTTTTCGTAGATGCAATAAACCACAACTAGTAAATAGTATTAATGGAGCAGACTGTCTCGTTGAAGTGGATTTCAAAATTGGTAGAAACGAGTTTCAGGTTCAGCGTGGATTAAGCCCAAGAGTCTTTGAAGTTTACAAGAATGGTAAACTAATTCATCAGGACTCTAAAGCAAAAGACTACCAGAAAAATCTAGAACAAACAATACTGAAACTCAATTTCAAATCATTCACACAGGTAGTTGTTCTGGGAAGTTCATCATTCATTCCCTTTATGCAATTAACTGCCTTCGACAGACGATGTGTCATTGAAGACTTATTAGATATTCAAATCTTTTCAGCCATGAACGTGTTGCTCAGGGGGCATATTGTAGACTGGAAAGAACAAATGCAAAGGCTCGATATTGATCTCCAGATATGTAACGAAAAACTAAAGATTCAGAAGCAGCATCTTAATAAACTAAAGACGCAGAAGAAGGAACATGTTGAATCCAAACAAGATGATATTAAGGAGAACCAAGATGAAGTCAAAACTCTACAATCGCAGATTAAAGATATCCAAGGGTCCATTTCTTCACTTCAAAAAGGGATCATGGGTCAGGATAAACTCCAGCAGGATATGGATCGACTTTATGTTCTCCAAGGAAAAATTGAAGAGAACACCAGCCGATACAAAAAAGAGATAGCGTTCTTTAAAGACAATGATGAGTGTCCGACATGTCAACAAGACATCGACAAGACTTTCCGCGAAAGAAAAATATCTGATAAAAATAAACGGATCAACACACTCGATGGTGGTCTGACCGATCTTGGGAAACAATTGAAAACTGCTATCAATGCCACAAACCAAATTCAAAAAGTGATTGGGCATATTCAAACTCACGAATCCGAAATACAAAACATTATCAATAGCATTTCAGCTACGAACGAATACATCCAACGTCTTCAAGAAGAGATACAGGAATTGTTAAACGAAAAGGAATTCGATGAAAGCGACAACGAACGTCTGGTCGAATTAGAAAAAGAGAAAGAGACTTTCGATGACAACAAGAACGCTTTGATAGACGAAAGGCAATACTATGATATTGCTTATGATTTACTTAAAGATAGCGGAATCAAAACACAGATCATCAAAAAATATCTGCCCATAATGAACAAGCTGGTTAACAAGTACCTATCTGATCTGGATTTCTTTGTCAACTTTCGATTGGATGAAAGCTTTAATGAAACCATCAAGAGCCGACATCGAGATGATTTTACATATCAGTCCTTTTCTGAAGGGGAAAAGTTCCGAATTGATATTGCTCTACTGTTAACTTGGCGTGAGATTGCTCGCTTAAAGAATAGCACAAACACAAACCTGTTGGTATTAGATGAGGTATTCGATAGCAGTCTCGATGCATCAGGTACTGAGGAGTTCCTGAAACTACTGCACTCGCTTGGACAGCAAGTCAACATATTTGTCATCAGTCACAAGTCGGATCAACTATTGGACAAGTTCAATCAGGTCATCAGGTTCAAAAAGAAAAAGAACTTCTCGAAGATGGAAATTAATTGAAATCACCACTTAGATATCCCGGTGGTAAAAGCCGGGCTGTTAAACACATACTCCCACACTTTCCAAAAGACATCAAAGAGTTGTGTTCCCCATTCTTAGGGGGAGGCTCTATTGAATTGGCTTTGGCTGAAAGGGGTATTCAGGTATATGGATATGACATCTTTGAACCATTGATTTGGTTCTGGCACACTTTGCTTGAAGACCCAAATGCCCTCGCTGATAAAGCAGACAGTTTGCGTAAATCACATGCCGATTATAAAAATGCCCGTGGACTTTTAAAAGAAGACTTTTTTAGTATTCGGGAAAACTTAAAAACCCAAACAACATGCTCGATTCAAAACGCAGCTAAGTTCTATGCTCTCAATCGTTCATCCTTTTCGGGCGCAACGCTTAGTGGGGGTTGGTCGAAGCGAGCATCTTATGCACGATTTACTGACTCCTCTATCGAGAGGATAAGAAAGTTTAAGGAACCTAAACTACATGTTGCATCGCAAGATTTTAAAAAATCAATCGCAGCACACCCCAATACATTTTTATATCTTGACCCACCCTATCTCTTGGGTAAAGATAAAAGTACGCTGTATGGTACAAATGGGAATACGCACAAAGGATTCGATCATTTAGGATTGGCGAATATGCTAAAGGAACGAGATGATTGGATAATGTCTTATAACAATTGCCCAGAGATTTTAAAACTATACGAGAAATATAATATATTATATCCTGACTGGAAGTACAGCATGTCATCTGATAAAACTTCTAAAGAGTTATTAATTATTAACAAAGGAGAACTATGAATAGCAGAAATATTATTGTGAACATCCCTGCATCATTTAAAGAACAAGTAGAAGAGCAGGAAATTGTTAACTGCAAGGGCGATACAATACGCGAGGTACTTGAGGATTTGATGGTGCAGTATCCCAAGGTCCGGGGCAAGCTAATCATCAATGGAAACATCAATCGCTTTGTGAACATCTTCCTCGGTGACGAAGACATTCGATTCCTTGAAGATTTGGAAACTAAGCTACAGGGAGGAGAGGAGTTGACGCTGCTACCAGCAATCGCCGGGGGATGATTTGAAAAGATTAAAAAAAAACATCCGCAATAGGAATCCCATTACGGATGTGATCAAAGAAATGAATTATAAAACAGCTAGACTACAAATGGCTGTCGATCAAAAAGGATGTTCACACGTTTCCGCATGAACACCCAGCACCACACCAATTACGAAGTTCAATCACCACGGGGACTGATCATCATCAGCCGCTTCCCCAGTCGCAGCCGGGTCAGTACTCGTTACGTCTTCTGACCCGGCTGGTTCCTCTTCAGCTTTCTCCATTGCACGGAAGAGATCCATAAATGCTTTTTTCGACTCTTCACCAAACCGACTGATGCAATGTTCAACTGCTTTTTTCTTATTCCCGAAAATCAACCATGCCTTCAAGATGAAAACCAATCGGCGCGTGGCAATCAAATCATCTGCTCCACCAGAGAGGAAAGTCTCACGGGTTGAAGCAGCCCAATTCACCAAGTGTTTGATGAACTCAGACGCTTCGTCACTAACACCGTCCTTCACCCAAGTGGCAATCGTCCGACCAAGGATGTTAACCTCAGTTTTCTTATCAGGGTAAGGCTGATCAAGAGTAATCGGAAATCGTTCAAGGAATGCTTCATTCAATACGTTGGTTCCCACAAACATGGCGGTATCGTCGCCGCGCCCCTTAGTGTTTGCAGTTGCCACAACGGTAAATCCGTTTGCGGGGGAAACCAGCTTTCCGATCTTCTTTAAAAAGATCGGGTTGCCTTCCAGCACGGGCTGGAGGCACATGATTCTATTCGTTGCAAGATCAATTTCGTCCAACAAGAGTACTGCACCGCGCTTCATTGCGACAATGACAGGACCATCTTCCCAAACGGTTTCACCCTTCTTCAAACGAAATCCACCAAGCAAATCGTCTTCGTCCGTTTCCATCGTAATCGGAACACGGATGCATTCACGACCGGCGTAAGCAGCCGCTTGCATCGCCATGAAGGTTTTGCCGTTGCCACTCAACCCGCTAATGAAAATCGGGTAGAACATTTTGGATTTGAAAATCTTGTGTACATCTTTGTGATGCCCCCACGGAACATAATATTCCTTTTTAGAGGGAACCATGCAATCGTATGCAGACTCTTCTGAATCATCGGAAGATTTTTCAGTGACTTCCGTTGGAGAATCAGGTTCATCAACCACTTTCATCGTCATTTTCTTAGAGCGCGGTTTGCGTGGCTTGTCCGAAACCGAAGCTTCGGGTGTAACGCCACTCAAAAACACATCGAGTGCCGCAAACTCTTCGGCGGGAACACGGTACACGCCGCGAGACAAACGATAATCTGTATTCGTTGTCAACCAAGTTGGATAGTATGCCGACTCAAAGTCATTCGATTCCATCACCCCAAAAAGTTCCTGACGGGTAAACGTATCCAGCGATGGAGAGGCATCCCGCAATTCTTTCAGGAAAGTGTATTTACGAACTTTAGCTTTTGAGAATTCTGGCGGCGCAACAGGATCAGGATCAACCGATTCTGCTCCACTCAAAAAGTCATCAAGGTCGCCAAACTCTTCAGCAGGAATACGATAAACGCCGCGATCAACCCGATGGGTTTTATCAGCGGTTAGCCAAGTCGGAAAATACGCCGACTCAAAATCATTTTTTTCCATTACTTCAACGAGTTCCTTGCGAGTGAAAACTCGCCGCGCCGCAAGACGCCCATCAGTATTACGATCACCAACGTGATCCCGTAATGCTTTCAGGAAAGTGTATCGTCGGTTTTTAGCATCGTGTCGCATTGGTGTGCTGCCTTTCAGATCGGTGCTTTGTTGTGGGCTTTCCCGTCCTCAACTGCCTCATTATACAGTATCGGCTATCGATGTCAAGGACTTTAGACTAAAAACGATGAAAATTGTTAATATTTTACAAAGCCTTATGGTAAAAGGGTTTACCTTCATGTAATGTAAGTCTAGATTATTTCAAAGGTTACAACTGCTCATAAATCGATTTCTGTGCGTTCTAAGGGGTTCTAGGGGGGGTGGTCGCATTCCATTGGTGAATGAATCAACGCGATGCGCGGCTGCTCCAGCGGCTCGTATGAGCGATTTTAGATGCGCTCGCGTGCGCGCGCGCGGGCGCATACGTGCGCGTGCGTGCGTGCGCTTAAAGGTTTGCCCATGTCTTTAGCTAAAACGTGTTCAAGTAAACACTTACATCAACTATGATCGTAACTCCATATCCAATAAGGCTTTGTAAAATATTAACAATTTTCATCGTTTTTAGTCTAAAGTCCTTGACATCGATAGCCGATACTGTATAATAGTGGTGTCAGTGAGAGACGATATGACTCGTAATCTAAAACAAAATCTGAAAATTTCCGATGGATCTAAAAGTGTCTTGGCGCGTCTTATGGCGCGTGAGAACATTTCGGTTGAGCATTCAAACACTGCTGATACAGCGGCGTTTGATACCGTGAACCGCAGGTTGATTCTGCCTGCATGGCGCATGGACAATGAAGCGGTTTATAATATGCTAGTGGCGCATGAAGTTTCCCATGCGTTATTCACTGCTGATACGAAAGAATCTATTCTCGATGGATTCAATCGAGTTAACACTAGTGGTGATGACTCGTTCACCGGCAACGCGAAAGCGATCTGGAATATTTGCGAAGACGCGAGAATTGAAAAACTGATCCTACGACGATTCCCCGGATTGAAGCGGGACTTTTATGATGCATATAAGCACCTAGTCGCCAAAGCGGTTCTTGATCCTAAGAACATCAGCGCGGACATGTTGCTTGCGGACAAAATTAATTATTTCGCCAAAGCGAACATTCACCTTCCCGACATCCCATTTACGGATGTCGAGCGGGTGCTTTTAAATGAAACGCTTGAGGCTGAAACAATTGAAGATTCAATTGAAGTGGCTCGAAAAGTTTTCGACTACATGTTAAAGAATATGAGTGAGAACGACTCTTACTCAAATACTGATATGGTTGAAGGCAACGGAGAATCTGATGATTCCCCAAGCGAAAGCGAAAGCCGCGAAACCGATGAAACCGGCACTGGTACGGAAGATGATTCCGATAAGTCTGATTCAGATAACAAACCCAACGATACATCTGATGGGGATAAATCTGATAAAGATGATAACGGACCTGAATCAAAAGGTGCGGGTAGTGGTTCTGATGAAAACGACGATAAGGGCGAAAACGGATTAGACGGTGCTGGTGCTGGTGACGAAACTGGTGCTGGCAAAGAATCTGATAATGCAAGTGACGCTGAAAGCAAAACCAATGGTTCCGCTGAAAGCAAACCTGAGTCCGATTCAAATGAATCGGGAATTGATGACAGCGTTCGCACTAAAGAATCTCTAGACCGTACTGGTGCGCGTGGACGCGCTGGCGAAGGTGTTTCCAAGTTGTCTGATCCAACAGGCATGATGCCTAAAAGTGATGGTGCTTTTAGCAAGTTTGGCAAGGAACTGGTTGATGACAGTAAAGGTGAATACGCCTACGCTCGTATTCCTGAATTTAAATCATTGGATCGCATCATTCCTTATAAAGAAGTAATGAACGATCTTGAAGTTTTACGAGATCGTTCCGATGCCGCTAGATGCGAACGAGCATTTACTAAGTTTGCTAGCACAAACCGCGACATTGTGAACTTCATGGCATTAGAGTTTGAGCGAAAAAAAGCAGCGGACTCGCACCGCAAAACCTTGACTTCCAAGACTGGCATGATTGACACAAACCGTCTTCATGCTTATCGAGTTTCAGATGACATTTTCCGTCGAAGTGAAAACACGCCGAGTGGCAAAAGCCACGGCATGATTATGTTCATCGACTGGTCATCGTCGATGGACACAAACCTCAAACCCACAATCCTCCAGACACTTGTTCTGGTGATGTTCTGCGAACGAATCAATATCCCATTTGATGTTTACTTGTTCTCCGATGGACATTACAGCCGCGAAAAGATTAAATGCATTGCTCGTACCAATGAGTTGAAGTTAAACTCAGATGCTCGTTTCCCGCACGTTTTATCTTCTCGTATGAGCAAGCGGGAACGGCGCGATGCCATGCTTAAGATGTTCATGATCTCTTCGAGTGGTTCTCGCTCACTTCCCCGCAATTATCACCTGAGTGGTACGCCACTGAACGAAACAATCGTAGCAGCATTTGATATCGTTGAAGAGTTTAAAGAACGAACTCAAACTGATATTCTGAATGTTGCATTCCTGACCGATGGTTGTGGGGTTCCCTCCACCATCGAGGACAGCAATGGGAATACACGTTCAAGTGGTTATAACGGTTACTACTCCCATCGAGCCAAAACCGATAAGTTCTTTATTCGTGACGAAAAAACTAGAATCGATTACAATTGCTCTGAGTTTTCTGGTCCCGTGTCACAGCACGCAGCTTTGTTGAAAATGCTAAGTGACCGGCACGGTGTGAAAACGGTTGGGTTCTTTATCTCTTCCCGGCGTGGGTTCTCCAGAGAAAATATCGGGGACTGGATTAAAGATTACAACGTGATTGACCATTCAACAGGTGGTGAAAAAGTTACAAAGCACACAAATGAGATTCGAGAAAATTACTTCACCGTGCTTGAAGGTGAAGCTGGTTATGATGAACTTTACATGATTGATTCCCGGCACATGAACATGAGTGCTTCTGGTTTCAAGCGACTTAATTCTAATGGAACAACTGCCAGCAATATTGCTGAAGAATATAAAAACGCAGCCCATGAGAAAAAAATGAGTCGAGTATTGTTGAGCCGATTTATCGAACTGATTGCGGCAAAGTCTGATTGAAAATGTTTAAGATCATTCTCCTAAAACAAACTGACATCCCTTGGATCGCATTCATTGTTGGATGCCTTATCGCCATTAGCATATTCTGTTCTAGTGCAAGTGGAGTGGAGGTGACGATCAGCCAAGCAAAGATGCTAAGTGCTATCCAACAGGTGGAAACTCCTACACATTGTGCAAACGGTTGTGATGTAAAGGGCGACAATGGAAAAGCTCTTGGACCGTTTCAAATCTGGAAATCGTACTGGCACGATGCCGTCGAATATGATTCAAGCATTGGCGGGTCTTATGGGGATGTAGTCGATTATGATTATGCAGTTAAAATTGTGTCTGCGTACATGCGTCGATATGCCCCAAACAATCTAGCAGAAACGTGGGCGCGTATTCATAATGGAGGACCGCGCGGTCACAAAATCAAAGCAACAATCCCCTACTGGAATAAGGTAAAGAAAATTCTTGATGCCCTGAATTGAAAACATTATCTCTCTCCACTGACACAGCGGACGCTTTAACCAGCGTCTGCTGTTTTATAAACTCTCGACAATATGACATCAAAAGAAAAAACAAAATTTTTAAATGCAACAACTACAACTATTCCAAAACATGAAACAAGGACTATAAAATGAATATTTCACCTGACACTCTAGAAATCCTGAAGAACTTTTCAACGATCCAATCCAATCTGTTAATTCGAGAAGGTTCAGTTCTCGAAACGGTTGCAGAATCCAAAGCCATTGTTGCGAGAGCAACTGTATCGGATATATTTCCACAAGACTTCGGTATCTGGGACTTAGGACAATTCTTAGCTTTGCTGAGTTTGTTTACAAAACCATCTTTGGATTTCAAAGATAAGTTTGTTATAGTCAAAGAGGGCAGTAAGGAAGGAATCAAATCTGCGTTAAAATTCTATAGTGCTGCCGCTTCCATGTTGACCACACCCACAAAGCAACTCAACATGGAAGGACCGAAAGTTACGTTTGATCTGTCTGCGGAAAAAATCAAAGCAGTCATGACTGCTGCTGGAACGCTTGGTGTGGACGATCTTCAATTTTCAAGTGATGGATCGCTGATTACATTAGCTGCGCTCGATAAAGATGATGCGAAAACTTCTGCTGCTCATAGTTACACTCTCCCAATTGGAGAAGACACCGAAGAAACAAAATTCTGTATCTATCTGACTGCATCACTGTTTCGCATGATCGATGATGACTATGAAGTGCAGTTGGGTGCAGAGTCCATCTCCCAATTCAAAAGCAAGAATCGTGACCTGACTTATTGGATGGCTCCCACAATTGACAGTGTACATGGAAAATAAAATGAACAAAGCACAAGATCTTCTCTGGGTTGAAAAATATCGACCAAGCACAATTGACGATTGTATCCTGACGGCGACTAATGAAAAGACGTTTAAGGAAATCATCAAGACTAGCACTATTCCCAACATGCTTTTAACGGGCGTATCGGGATGTGGCAAGACCACTGTTGCGCGCGCATTGTGTGATGAACTTGATGTGGATTCGATATTCATCAATGCTAGTGAAGAATCTGGAATCGATACGTTGAGGAATAAGATTCGTAATTTTGCCTCAACAGTCAGTATGCATGGCGGTCGGAAAGTGATCATTCTCGATGAGGCAGACCATCTTAATCCTGCTTCGACCCAACCGGCGTTGCGCGGCGCAATTGAGGAATTCGCCGCTAACTGCCGATTTATTTTTACAGCAAACTACAAAAACAAATTGATTCCTGCTCTGCATTCACGCTGCACGGAAGTTCAGTTCCAGATTCCCAGCAAAGAAAAACCTAAGATTGCCGGGAAGTTTATGGAAAGGGCAATGTATGTTTTGAAATCCGAAAACGTAAAACTTAAAAGCCCAGAAATCATCGCTGAACTTATTAAGAAATACTATCCAGATTTTCGTCGAGTACTCAATGAACTACAACGATACTCTATGAGTGGTGAGGTTGATGAAGGAATCCTCACCATGTTGTCAGAGGTAGAAACTAAGAAACTGATGGACGCATTGAAAA
>Ga0310121_10005362_pt1 | contig 11050 bp, 9 predicted proteins | sample CB27_Tmax_986_MG_FD_203504 | JGI IMG/M metagenome (GOLD analysis project Ga0310121, IMG submission 203504) | Marine microbial communities from Western Arctic Ocean, Canada - CB27_Tmax_986 | ecosystem: Environmental > Aquatic > Marine > Oceanic | place: Canada: Western Arctic Ocean | collected...
CTCGTTGGATCGACCGCCGACGGGTGGGAGAAAAGAAGGCTCTCTTCGCAGCGAATCAATCCGCAGTGCTTCTTCTGGTCGGCCAGATCGTCGTGTTCACCGAATTCGCAAATGCTCTCGCCGCCGTCGTCGCTGACACACCGCGATGGCCGTCCCCTGTTCCGTGACGATCAGTCCGGGCAGGTGAATACCGAAACCGTCGAAGTCATGAAAATCCATGCAGGAACGGTCGATCATAACGTTCATCTTCGGCAACGCTCGTCGCTGCTCCCGGCTCAATCCCGCCAGAGGTTCACCAGCATCGTGTTGGGATCCCGTGTGCTGCGGTAGATGCGCCCTACGACCTCAACTGTCCGCTCCCAGTGATACGCCGGAGTCTGGGTCAGGGTCTCGCCCTGGCCCGGCAGGAAAACGTCAACCTTTTCAAGAAACGGTCGGCCCTCATTCATGTTCGGATCTCCGATGAGGATGCATTTCAAGTCGGAAACAGCCCGATTCGCCCGCATTCTATTCAGCAGAAGCATGTTACATAGAAATAGAGCTCAAACGTTGGGGCAGTAGTTATGCGCCATGTTGCCGTATCTCGCAAGAACTCGAAGTTTGCGTATACTGGACTGGAAGCCCAAGGTAGTTTGGGCAGATGATGAAGCCATTTTTGAAGTCCAATGCAATCTTGAATGACGCGGCGAAGCTGAGGCGACGCGCCGAGCGTGACGGCCATCTCTTCTTCCGCGGCCTGCTGTCGGAGAAAGCCGTACTTCGAGTCAGGCGCGATTTCGCGAGGATTCTTCAAAGGCACGGCTGGTTGGACGACGGAACTCCCGCAGTTGACGTGGTGTCCTCGAGCGAGGGATTCATCGAGGGCTCCAAAGAGTCCCTGCCCGTGTTCTGCGAATTCCAGCGGCTCGAGTCGTTCCACTCTCTTGCCCATTCGGCCGCAATCATCGGTGTGCTGGACAAACTATTCGGTGAGCAGACGTTTGTACATCCACAGAAGATCGGGCGGATCAGCTTCCCGGCAAAATCAAACTTCACAACACCACCCCACCAGGACTTCGTCCACATCCAGGGCACGAAAGACTGCTGGACGGCGTGGATTCCGCTGGGAGATTGCCCACGAAAGCTGGGGGGTCTTGCCGTCTTTCCAGGGTCTCAGGAATTGGGGCTGCTCAACTTGCGGCGAGCACTTGGGCCGGGATCGAGCGGGGTCGATGTGAGCAACCTGGATGGGGAGTGGCGAAGCAGCAACTTTCGCGCAGGTGATGTGCTTTTCTTCAACAGCCTCACGATTCACAAGGCCTTGCCGAATACGACAAAGAATCGGGTTCGTCTTTCCGTGGACTACCGTTACCAGGGGGTTTCACAACCCTTGACGAAAATACAGCTTTCCCCGCATTTCGACCGATTTCCCTGGAGCGTCGTATACGAAGGATGGAAGTCGCGAAAGTACCAATATTACTGGAAAAATCTGCCTCTCACCATCGCTCCGTTTAATTTGAGCCTTTACCGGTTCGACGACGGCATTGCCGAGAAAGGGAAAAAGGTCGAACGAAGCTTTCACCTGCCGGCGGATCTAAGCAAGAAACTGACGAGACACTGCAAGGAAAGAAACCAGCTCCCATCCAGGCTGGTAAGGGATCTCCTCAGCGACTATCTTGAGAAAAACAAGGGTTGAGAAAGGCGGCAGCCCCAATCTGATCCTGATCCCAACCCTGATCCCAATCCTAATCGACGATCAGGATTGGGAAAACGACATACGAAGATTTAAGGATGGATCAATGACGACCGAAGGAAATCTGCACCCGGACCGATGGCACGCCCAGTGGATCTGGGGCAGCGGAGACCCGGCGCCGGAAAATACCTATCTCTATTTCCGCAAGACCTTTCAACGGGAGATGGTTCCGGAGAAAGCGGTCTGCCACGTCAGCGGGGACACGAACTACCTCCTCTTCATCAACAACCAACGCGTGGGCCGTGGACCGGCGCACTGCGACCCGCGCTGGCAATCCTACGATACGTACGACGTGGTCAATCAGATTCGTGCCGGCGAGAACGTGATCGCCCTGATCGGCTACCACTACGGAAGCCGGGAGAAAACGGGCCACATGGCTGCGCATCCAAGCCAGGGAGGCGTGTTCCTTCAATTGGAACTGGATTCCGACCTTGTAGTGACCGACGGATCCTGGGCAACGCAAACTACCGGGACATGGAATCCCTCTCCGAAATTCGACGATCTGACTTTCGCCGAGTTTTACGACGGGCGCCGGGAACCGGAGGGCTGGCTCGAGAGCGGATTCGACGATACGAACTGGGGGCGGTCGAACCCGCTGGTGGGAATCAAGGGATCCGTGTCGACGCGGGGCATGATGTTCCCATGGATTCAAATGGAGCCGCGGGATATCCCATTCCTGCAGGAAACCACGATCCGCGCCGAATCGATCGTGGAGGTTGGGGAAGTTCTGGAGTTGGTCGGGGCGGGCCCCTCGATGGTTGCTGCGCGAATGGACAAAGAAGTGATTGAGCGCCCCTCGGAAACAAAGGTGGGGGACGCCGAAAATCTGCTCGTGCAAGGCGGGATCACCGAGATTCAGCCTTTTGACTACGGAAAGAGCTACGACGACTTCAACGGAGTCTACGATGCGGTGGTGGTCCTGGGCGTGGGCGAAATCGTGAACGCCCATGTAGAGATTGAAGTCGAGGGAGACGCAGGAGCGGTCATCGACATCGGTTATGCGGATCGCCTGAATGGTGGCAACGTGTCGCCCTTTCATCCTTCCCGCGCCCGGCAACACGAGCAGGCGGACCAGTACATCCTGAGGGACGGAAGACAGACGTGGCGCACATTCGACTGGCGGCATTTTCAATTCGTGCAGCTGACATGCCGGAACGTGAAGACGCCCTTGAAGATTCACGATGTGCGATTCATACGGATCGAATATCCGACGGGAGACGCGGGGTCGTTTTCCTGCAGCGACCCGCTATTGAATTGGGCATGGGAAGCGGGGAAGAAAACCTCGAAGCTATGCATGACGGACCGGATCATGGACGCGCCGAACCGGGAACGTCGTCAACACATCACGGATGTGACCACCGTACTGCCCGTCAACTTTGCCGCATTCGGGGATCTGGAGATCCACCACCGCTACCTGCGGGTAGTGTCCCAGGGTCAGAGCGAATACGGGCTCATTCACAATGCCAACCCGGGCCAGGGCCCGGAGGCCACGCCAATGCTGGATGGGGCGTTTCCATTTTTCGAAAGGATCTGGCAGCACTACCTCTGCTTCGGAGATAAAAAGCTCCTCCATGAGCTGTTTCCGAGGCTGCACGGACACATGGAGTGGCTACGCCGATATACTCACGAGGATGGTCTCCTTGGTGAACCTCCGACGTACGTATTCTTCGACCAGGCCGACATTGACCGGCGAGGGAAAAACCTCTGTTTGAATGCCTTCTATGCACGGGCATTGGATCGGGTGGGCAGAGTGGCGGAAGTGGTTGGCCGCGAAGATGTGGCTCAAATCTATCGTGAGGACCTCGAAGCAATCAGGCCGACGCTCAAATCCGTCTTCTGGGATGATCATCGGGGCGTATTTGTGGACACCATCCTGGATGGCCAACAGTCAATGCACGTCAGTGAGCATGCAAATATGCTGATGATTGGCTTCGGATACGCGGACTCGGAGCAGGTGGCCAGGGCGCTCCATTATCTCGAGGAACGCGAATCCACGCTGGAAGTCGGGCAGATCGAGGCGCTGTTTTTCATATGGGCCGGAGAGGCCCTCTTCGGCATCGGCCGGTCCCGGCGGGCACTGGACATGATGAGGACCCGCTACGGCCGCATGCATCGCGCCGGGCTGCAGACCACCGGAGAGATGTGGAGCCTGCACGGAAGCCGGGATACCGGGGAATGGCGAAGCAGATCCCGGCGATGCGCGGCCCACTCCGGCGCGACAAGTCCCACCTACCTGCTGAGTCGATTCGTCCTGGGGGTGAGCCCGCTCACACCCGGGTTCGGAAAGGCGGAAATTGCGCCGCAAGTTGGAGATCTCGACTGGGCGAAGGGGTGCTGGCCTGCGCCGCAGGGCGACATTCTCGTGGACTGGAGGTTTGAGGATGGAACATTCGTCCTGGAGTGCGTATTACCTTCAGGTGTGGAAGGAGAAGTGGTCATGCCTCCCGAATCGACGGATTTCGGTGAATCGGTAGACGTGATCCGGGAAGGCAAAGCGTATGAGGCTCGGATCGGGGAGAGGATTCCGGTCCAGGGCTCATCCAGGTTGAAGGTGAAACGGAGAGAGTCATGAAAGTTTACACGGATAAAGATGCGGATCTTTCCCCCTTGAAAGGCAAACAGATTGCGGTTTTAGGCTATGGTAACCAGGGTCGGGCTCAGGCCCTCAATCTGCGGGACAGCGGGCAGAACGTCATTGTCGGCAATCGCGACGACGACTATCTCAAGCAGGCCGAAAAGGATCGATTCGAGGTGTTTTCGATTACCGAGGCGGCGAAAGCAGGCGACATCCTGTTGATTCTCACCACGGACGAATCACAACCGAGCGTGTGGGAAGAGGAAATTGCTCCGGGCGTTGCCGCAGGCAACGTCCTGGTATGGTCCAGTGGGTACAACGTTTCGTACGATTTAATCGCCCCTCCCCCCGATGTCGACGTGGTCATGGTTGCGCCCCGCATGACGGGGACCATGGTTCGTGAACTCTTTGAACACGGCAAGGGCGCGATGGCGCAGATTGCGATTCACCAGGATGCGTCGGGCAAAGCACGGGAAATCATGATGGCCCTCGCAAAGGGAATTGGATGCACTCGGGGCGGCGCCATTGAATCCTCTTTCCGCGAAGAAGCGGAACTGGATCTTTTCGCCGAACAGGTGGTCTGGTCCGGGTTCGTTGCCTGGATCGAAGAATGCTTTGCCGTGGGCGTGGAACAGGGGTTCTCCCCGGAATTGATGGTCCTGGAACTCTATGCATCCGGCGAAGCATCGGAGATCATGGGCATGATGGGCCGCCGTGGTTTCTACAAACAGATGGCCCACCATTCCACGACGAGCCAGTACGGCACGTTGACTCGGGCGCAAGGCCTCTTGAATGATGAAATTCGCCAAAAGATGCGCGAGTTGCTCAAGCGCGACATCAAAGAGGGCGCGTTTGCAAAGGAGTGGTCAAGTGAACAGGCCGATGGCTCCAAGGTGCTGGCGGAGCTGAAGGAAAAGGCAATGAACGGCCCGATGGGCCAGGCGGAAAACCGTATCATTCCACTGGTGCAGAAGGCTCATTCGCTAGACTGAGTTCCATGAGACCCAAACTCGCCGGCGCCGACTTCACCTTTCCGCTCCTGACTCACGAGCACAGCTTGGATCTGATCGCGATGATCGGATTCAAAGCGGTGGACATCGGACTGTTCGAAGGCCGGTCTCATCTGCAGCCGTCGAAGATGTTCAAGAATACAGCGGAAAACGCGCGCCGGCTGAAACAAAAGCTGGATGACCGAAACCTGAAACCGGCCGATATATTTCTGCAGTGCTCGCCGGAAGTCCACCCCTACGCCGCCAACCATCCAGATCCCGGCCAGCGGCACAGAGCCCGCAAGGATTTTCTGCATACGCTGGAATTCGCCGCCGAATGCGGGAGCCAACACGTCACGGGGCTGCCCGGAGCCGCATTTGAGAACGAATCCCGTGCGGATAGCTTCGCCCGCTGTTGCACCGAAATGAACTGGCGGAAGGAAAAGTCGGAGGAATTTGGACTGATCTTTTCGCCCGAGCTTCACGTGGGATCTATTGCCCCTACACCACATGCCGCGCTGCGACTCGTGAATAAAGTGCCCGGACTGACGCTGACGCTCGATTACACGCACTATGCCCGCAAAGGCATCCCCGACTCCAAGGTCGAGCCCATGATTCAATATGCCAGCCACTTCCACGCGCGAGGTGCGCGCCGCAATCGATTACAGACGACGATCGCAGACAACGTCATCGACTACGGCCGGATCGTGAAAGTCATGCTGCAAACCGGGTACAACGGGTACATCGGGATCGAATACGTCTGGACCGAATGGGAACGATGCAACGAAGTGGACAACCTCTCGGAAACGATCCAAATGCGGGATCATATACAGGCGATGTTCGACAGATCATGAGACGCTTAGAAGGTCAAGTAGCCTGGATCAGTGGCGCCGGGCGAGGCATCGGGGCCGGGGCGGCAAAGCTCCTTTCCGAAGAAGGCGCCGCCGTTGTCGTTGCCGATATTGATCCATCCTCCGGCAGGGATACGGTAGAACAGATTACCGCGAACGGCCACCAAGCGATTTTCGTTCAATGTGACGTTACCCGATCCAATGATGTTCAAGAGTCCGTTCAAGCCGCGGTACGAGAATTCGGCGGTCTGCACATACTGGTGAACAACGCCGGCATCGTAGACGTTGGAATGCTGCACCAGGTGGAGGAAAAACAGTGGGCGCTTGTAATGGATACCAACGTCAAGTCCGTCTATCTCTCGCTGAAGCATGCGTTCCCCCATCTCGAAAGAAATGAGCGAAGCTATATCGTCAACGTCGGATCCATCAGCAGCTTCGTCGCCCAGGACCGTACGCCCATCTACACCACGACCAAGGGAGCGATTCTGCAGTTAACCCGGTCGATCGCCGTGGACTACGCACGCTACGGCATTCGCTGCAACTGTATTTGCCCGGGGATCACCGACACGCCTCTCCTCCGGCACCACATTGAAAGTCTGCATGATCCCGAAAAGCACCTGGCCCGGCGGTTGCTCCGGGTTCCCTTGAACAAGATCCTCACTCCAGGAGATATCGCGAAATCCATTCTCTATTTCTCCTGCGAGGACTCCGCGGGAATAACCGGAACTTCCCTGACCATCGACGGCGGCTACCTCGCCGCGGCAGAATGGGATGCATCAAACCACTCCACCAGCCCCCGGAACCCGGAAAAATGATTCTGCCTCCACGGCCGGAACCCAAGCACCACTGATGCCTTCTTTCGGGAACGAAATTTTCTCCGCCATCGTCGGGCCCTGGACGCCTGCGCACCCGCGGAATGATCACCAGTTGGTATTTCCGCTATCGGAAGACCGCTTGATGTTCGCCTGGTGCGAGTACTACCTGGACCGCCCTTCGCGAACGTTCGATACCCCGTACACGGCTCTCGGCGAGGCCGATGATGCGCCGTGTAAAATTTCCGCGCGAATCTCCAGGGACGGAGGCCGCACCTGGGGCGCCAAATGTACGCTCCAGGAAAACGTGGGCGCTTCGAATGTAAAACATCCGAACCTGGTTCGCTTGAATTCCGGTGATATCCTTTTCTCCTACACCCGCCGGAACAGGGAGAATCAGGATCTGCGAATCTTCGTAAAGCGTTCGGTGGATGAGTGCGAAACCTGGAGTGAATCACGTCAAATATCACCGCCCGCCGGCGTCCACTACACCAACGCGGACCACATCCTTCTTCATAGCTCGGGCAGAATTATTCTTCCCTCTCATTCGGTTACCTTTCCCAACCGCAAGCTGCACTGCGTGGCCCACTGCTTTTACAGTGACGACCACGGCGAAAACTGGCGTCAAAGCGGCAACCAAATCGACCTCCCGGAAGCGGGCGCAGAAGAGCCGGCGGTGATCGAACGAAAGAACGGTTCACTCCTCGCGATACTGCGCACATCCCTGGGCAAACTCTACAAGGCAACCTCCGAAGATTGTGGCGAAACCTGGTCCGATGCGGTTTCCACCGGCCTGGATTCACCCAACACCGCCACCTGCATGAAGCGAATCCCTTCCACCGGAGATCTGCTGCTGATTTGGAACAACACGTTGCCGTACGCAATGACTCTCGACGAGTCGCAACTTTCCGGCTTCCCCCGCAACCCGCTCACGCGGCCGCGCAACCCGCTCTCCTGCGCGATCTCAAGGGACGAGGGGGAAACGTGGGAGAACATCCGCAACATCGAGAACCGGCAGGACTACGACAACGCCTATCCCTCCGTAACCTTCACGAAAAACGATGCCCTGATCGGATATTACGCCAACGTCCGGGCCGGAACCGTGGGCATCGTGAGCGAAGTGAGATTGAAGATCTTTCCAGTAGAGTGGTTTTATAAATGAGCGGGATTCGGCGAAAATCAGGCCGCAAATGAGTAGCTTGGGCTTCCAGGCCGAGCAGGGTAAGGATCGCGGCGAATGAGCAAAGCGTACGCTACCATTCGCCACTCATGGTCTTCTCTTGCTCCGGGTCGGCCTGGAAGGCCAACCGACCATGAGCTCCGGCCCCCTTCCGGGGGGAAACCAAAATCGAAGATCCCGGGCCACGTGCCGGGGTGCCGTCGGGCTCCGCTCTGCCGATGCACTTCAAATTCTCGAACAACGCCTCGCGAATCGTTGCCAACTGTGCAAGATTACCAATTACCAATTACCAGTTACCAGTTACCAAAACCCTAATCCCTAGTACCTGATACAATGAGAGACCTCCGCACCGACAGCGTCAACCTCCTGCTCAAGAACAACGTCCAGACTTTCGTCGACAATGTCGTCATCGAGTCGACTCAGGACGTGACCCGGCGGTGGCATACGCCGGAAAGAAAACTGGACCATCCGCTCATCGCCGCGGACAAGCCCTGGGAGCAGGCACTATGGTTCGCCCTCTTTCGATCGGCCACCATCCTTCGTGATCCCGAAGACGGACTCTTCAAGTGCTGGTATCAGAATCAGAACGGAGTGCCGAGCAAAGGAAAGTCACCCGGCCGGAACGATTCCAATTTCAATCTGCGCTCGCAGCACCTGTTTGCGAAGAGCCGGGACGGCATCCACTGGGAAAAGCCGGCATTGGATATCCTCGAAGTGGACGGGCGGAAGACGAACATCGTGCTAGGCGGGGGAGATTTCGGCGACGTTCACTTCATGACGGTGGCCCTGGACTTGCATCCCCCGACCCCAGAGGAACGTTTCCGCGCGTTGTTCGTGCACCTGTGGCCGGACAAGACAGGATTCGAGGTGGGAAACAGCAGACTCGAGTGCGCTCACTCCGCTGACGGGATTCATTGGAAGGTTTACCCGGAGCTCCCTTCTGGCATATCTCTTCCCTGCCTGTCCTACGACGAGTCGGCGCGCCAGTTTGTAGCCAACGGGCGACATCAGACCATGGCCGCGGCGGCGGCAACCAATCCCCGCACGCCCCTTTCCTGTTCGTTCCTGAAGCCCCACGAACCGCATGACAGCCTGGCCGACAAGACCCGGCGCATCTGGCAATCCCGCAGCAGCGACTGCATTCACTGGGGCGACCCGATCCTGGTGGCAGCGGTTGACGATGAAGAGGACAATCTCGACGACGAGTTTTACGGTTTGGCCCAATTCAAGCTGGGGAACCAGCACCTGGCCACGATCAGCGTGCTGCACGGTGTGTCGGACGAAAAAGATGTTCAATTGCTGGCAAGCCGCGACGGCATTCGCTGGAGCCGATGCAACAAGCGCCAGCCGTTCCTTTCCCCTCGCGGCGACGGCCATTGGGACGCGCACGTGGTCACCATCCCCTGCCCCCCGATCGATGTCGGCGATGAGCACTGGTTTTTCTACGGGGGACAGAACTACCGCCACGACTGGTGGCTCTGCGGCCTCAACGAAGGGCTCGATCACCAGGAAGCGAAAAATCCCGGAGGATTTGCCGCGGGACTTGGCCTGGCGACGCTTCGGAAGGAAGGATTTGCCGGCCTGTATGCGGGCCCGGTGAGGGAAGGCATCATCGTAACAAAACCTCTGCGGGGAAGAGGTGAATCCCTCACCATCAACGCGAAAACCGGCGCCCACGGCTCGATCCGGGTCGAAATTGTGGATCGGTTTGATGAAGTGATTGACGGTTGTTCGAAGGAAAACTGCGAGCCGTTCGAAGGCAATGAAGTCAGGCACATCGTGAAGTGGGGCGGCAAGGAAACCATTGAGGGAGAGGACCGGAAAGTCAGGTTCTACCTTCGCGATGCGGAATTGTTCTCGTTTCAATTCACGGGCGCCGGCGGGGAGAAGAGTGAAACTCTCTGGTAACGCGCCGCAGGCAAAGCATCGTAATTGACTGCCCTGAATCATCTCTACTCCTGTGCCCCCGGATTCCTGTTCCCGAACCTGGAATTCCAGGATCGGCTTGACGCCGTTGCGGCGACGGGAATCCAACGGGTTGAATTGTGGGCCCGGACAGATCGCTATGCCGATCTCCATCCTGAATGCGACCACCCTGAGAAAATTCGCGCCGCCCTGTCCCAGCGAGGACTCTCCGTATCATCGCTCGGCGCCCATACGTCGCGTGGCCGGGCCGAAGTGGAAAAGGCGCTACTCCTCGCCGCGAAAATCGGCGCCGAGATCGTGGTGATCGGCAGCAAGGTTGATAGTCTGCCTGGTTTCCTGGAAAACCTCTCCAAGTCAGAAGATCTGGCGGAGAATCTAGGCGTCCGAATCGCAGTCTTCAATCACGTCAAGGGCCTTGTGCAAACCCGGAGGGAGATGGCGATTCTGTGTTCGGACACCGATGCCGGCTTCGCCGGACTATCTCTCGCGCCGCCTCACGCGGCCATCCTGGGGGAAGAGCCCTCCGAACTGATCTCCACATTGGGTTCACGCATCCTGCAGGTCTGGCTATGGGACCTGCTTCCGGGCGTACCAAATCCTGCCGAGTGGATGGAGATCGTATATACACGGGGCGACGAACAGTTTCCCGGAGCCGGCGCCCTTCCGTTTGCCGACTATCTATCGTCGCTCCTGCGTCTCGGCCTCGCGCCGCAACTGAACTTCGTGCCGCACGGCGTTCAGGATTGGCCCGCGGAAAGAACGGTGGAGGCCCTCCGCGGAAGTTTAGAGTGGCTTGAAAGCATGGTTGACTTGCAAGATGGGTCGGGGGAAGGCTTAGGGTAACAGTCCGGCCTGTGACCCTGATCACACGTGAGTCAAGAAACAACAGTACCAAACGTTTCGGATCTGGTGTCCGAAATCACCCGGAAGGGCTATTGCGTCTTGGAGGATGTAATTCCCTCGGGGCGCATTGCCGGGATTTGCG
>Ga0310121_10005365_pt1 | contig 11048 bp, 7 predicted proteins | sample CB27_Tmax_986_MG_FD_203504 | JGI IMG/M metagenome (GOLD analysis project Ga0310121, IMG submission 203504) | Marine microbial communities from Western Arctic Ocean, Canada - CB27_Tmax_986 | ecosystem: Environmental > Aquatic > Marine > Oceanic | place: Canada: Western Arctic Ocean | collected...
GAGGGGGGGCGCAAACTTTTGCGGGCAGGGCTGCGCGCTGAACGACTACGCCAGTTCCACGCCGGCCAACGAACTGGACCCGGGGGATCTCAGTCATCTGCCCTGGTTCTGGCAGGGAGTCAGTCATGACCAGCAAAAAAAACTTGGCGAAGACTATACCTACAAAAAACCTGGGAGTGGGGATCGAAGGACTCTGAGCGTCGAGTACAACGGCGTCATTACACGCACCTTCGCCAGCGAGCCGTGTACCGACGGAAAAATCGAAGACGGCGCTTCCAACACAATCATGGTGGGCGAGAAGCGACTGCACATCAACCGCTACGAAGTTGGCGCCTGGCACGATGATATTGGCTGGACGGACGGCTGGGATCCGGACATTGTTCGGTACACCGGCTATCAACCGGCGGCCGACGTGGAGGAAAGCCGAACCGGTCCGCGCCCGCCAAGCGATCCGGGTCCCGACATCGGGTACTACTTTGGTTCCGCCCACGCGAGCGCTTTCTACGCGGTCTACGCCGATGGCCATGTCTCGGGGATCGACTACGAAATCGACATCATCACGTTCAATAATCTAGGGAACCGCCGCGACGGTCAGTACGTCGATGCTCCGTAATAGTTGAAGAACTTAGGGCCGTTTAGCGTGACTCGAGATCAACCCTGCGTGGATCGCGGCGATGCGGATTGCCTTGACCGCTTGCCTAAGCTGCGCGCGAGTATGGTTCGCAGTGAGACTGATTCGCAATCTTTCGCTGCCATGAGGTACGGCAGGGTAGGGCACGGAATTTACGCAGATGTCGTTTTCGTGTAATTCGAGCGTCATCTTGCGAAGCCCTTGCGTCGTTCCAACAATAATGGGAACGATGGGACTGACTTCGCCGCCCGTCCGCAATCCCAGTCGCTCCAACTCGCTGTGCATGAAGTGAGAGTTCACCCATAGCCGCTTTCTTCGCTTCGGCTCGCTGCGGAGAACGTCTAGCGCCGCATTCGCGGCCGCGGTGACCATGGGCGAAGGAGCTGCCGAAAACATTGCGGATGGGGCAAAATAGCGAATGTAGTTGACCAGATCGCTATCGCCGGTAACATAGCCGCCGCAAGCTGCCAGTGCCTTACTCAACGTCCCCACGTGCAAGTCGATCTGATCTTCAACTCCAAAGTGTTCCGCCGCGCCTCCGCCGTTGGCGCCTAGCACACCAGTGGAATGCGCTTCGTCCAATAGTAGCAGCGCGCGGTGTCGTTGGGTGACTTCACAAATTTCTGGTAGTGGAGGAGTGTCGCCGTCCATGCTGTAAAGACCTTCGACACAGACCAATTTGGTACCCGCCTGTTGATTCCGTGACAGTACACTGTCAAGATGATCGGGATCGTTGTGACGAAATGCTCGCACCTTGGCTGTCGACATGTTCGCCCCGTCCCACATGCTTGCATGCCCCAACTGATCGACAACGACAAGGTCGTTTTGCCGTACGAGCGAAGAAATCACACCCACGTTGGTCTGGTACCCCGAAGCAAATACGCATGCTTCTTCAGAACGCTTCAGATCGGCCAATTGGGCTTCCAGCAGTCTTGTAATCGGAAAGGTCCCGACCAATAAGGGGGCGCTTCCCGATCCCGTACCGTATTGCTCGGCGGCTTGCTGGGCCGCCTTCACAACGCGTGGATGGCTGGTCAGTCCGAGGTAATTATTCGAAGCGAGCATGATCATGTCGCGACAGCGGGATTCTCGCGGATAATAGACTCTGGCTTGAGCGTCACTGGGATCTAGCAAGGTTCGCCGATACAAGTTTATGCCTTGGCTCTCGAGCTGTCTGACCATGGCTTGAAATTGACTAGCTGCCTGGCGGATTCCCATTCCTTGCTCACGTGCGCGCATGATATCTACCAGAGAAACTTCATTCTCGAACCTTGCGGTCGACGAAGTTGCATCATCCAGTTCGACAGTCGTGTCCTCCTCATCAAAGTTAACCTGCGACATCCAAGTGTCTTCCTGTTTGGACGAGTTGTAGGTGACAGTGGCCATGACGGTCTCTCCATAGGCATTTATGCCTGCAGATAGTTAGTTTTGCGCGGCCACCTCCATGGCGTCGCGTCTACCCATATCCAGCGCAGATCAGGATCGAATGTTACAGGCAAACATCCAGTTTCTCACCCCGCTGGCCGTTTGCTGCGACGGCGTCGTCTTGTTTCGCGATTGCCAGAATTTCAAGAACATTATTGTTGCTGTGTAACAAGTGGCGGCGTGCAGCGCTTCAACTGGTAGGAAACGAGGACTGAGCAAACCCTGATACCACGCCAAAATGCCGACAGGCGGCGCCGGATTCCATGAGAGGCGAGTGCGCCTGCCATGGTGCGATAGGGCAGTCTTTACAGTTTGCTTGGCGCCTACCCGCAAGTATGTAACACTCATAATCTGTTCAGGCCTTCGCCGGCGCTTAGCACAACTCCCAAACTGCATCTTCTCATTCGGAGACGACCGTCATGACGACCCAATCGACCTTCCTGCCACGCATTGTTCTCCCGCGGCCCCAATTTGCTGTCGGAACTCGCCAAGAACATTCGACGATGTCGGTGACCATCGAGCCGGTCCGCACCCGACAGCAACTCGCCAAGTTTATCGATCTTCCCAAACGTCTCCACCGCGATGATCCTCACTGGATCGCTCCGTTAGACGTGCAGCTTAGGCAGTTTCTCGACCGTCGCCGACATCCCTTTTATCATCATGGAGATGCAGAGGCGCTCTTAGCGCAGCGCAACGAACAAACGGTCGCTCGCATTTTAGTCAGCGACGACTCACGGTACAATTCGCTGCACGGTAGCAACGTCGGCTGCTTTGGTTTGCTGGATTCCATCGACGACCAGCGTACGTGCCGCACGTTGATGGATGCCGCGACTCGCTGGCTGACCGCTCGAGGGCGCACCGAACTATTAGGACCGATCGACTACTCGACGAACTATCCCAGTGGACTCCTCGTGGACGGTTTTGGTGCGCCACCGTCAGTCATGATGAACCATCACCCGCAGTACTACCAGCGACTGATTTCGGGTTGCGGCCTCACCAAGGCCAAGGACCTGTACGCCTGGTGGTTTGACGAGAACAACCGAATGGATGCGACATGGAGGGCGCGAGTGAACAGACTGGCCAGCCGTTTTCGCGTCAGGGTCCGCCCGATATCGTTTAAGGACTTCGACAACGAGATTGCCAGGTGCAAAGCCATCTACAATGATTCGTTCGAAGCGAATTGGGGATTTGTTAAAATGACCGATGCCGAGTTTGACCATCTGGCTGGGGATCTGAAGCAAATGGCTGTGCCCGAGCTGATCCAGTTGGCCGAAGTCGACGGTCGCCCCGTGGGACTCTCGATCACACTGCCCAACCTCAACGAAGCGATCCAACCGTTGGGTGGTCGGTTGACGACGGCAGGCCTCCCCATCGGTCTCCTACGGCTAATGGTCCGTCTGAAAAAGGTAAAAACAGGACGTCTGGCAGTGCTCGGAGTTGTTCCGGGCTACCGACGGCGTGGGGTGGCTGAAGCGCTAATCCAACACACCTTTCAGGAGGGATTCGTCAAGTTGGGATATCACGGCGCCGAACTGGGCTGGACGCTTGAAGACAACGTCCTTATGAATCGAATGATTGAGCGGGTCGGCGGTCGTCGCTACAAGACGTATCGTATCTACCGCAAAGCAATCTATTGACCCCGGCGCAGCGAATGCGCCACCGCCGCAATCGGTTTTTGGCGGGAGGTAGCGAGCCCGCTGGCGGTGGCACGGGTTCATTGGAAGCGGAGGCGTCAACAATAGCGCGGTCGACGTACGACGCAGGCGGCGACGCTCAGCAGCGCGAGGACCACCGCGGTTGGCTCGGGAACCGCAGCAACAGCCGCTGTATGGTTGACAGCCCGCTGCCACGCGAAAAAGTCAGCGCCAATAGAGGACCTCAACCGCGGGCCAGCGCGTCGGTCTGATCGACGAAATCGTCGCCACTCCATTGGGCGTCGTCTTGGATCATTTTTTTCGCAGACTTTGTCTTCTTGGCGGCGCGCGCCTCCGCTTGACGCTTCACAAGGTCGAAGTGCGTAGTGAAGTATTGCACACTGTGGCCCTTGAAATCGTCCAGAGTATCGAACTTTTTCTTCTCCATGAAAGCCAGCAATGCATCGGACATTTCCTGGACCATGCGGTAACCAAATTTCATGACCCCCGTGCATACCTGGACTGTGTCGGCTCCCAATAATATAAATTGAGCTGCATCCTCGCCCGTTTCGACGCCGCCAATGCCGCTCAATGTCCGGCCGGGAAACTCGTCGCGAATCAGCCGAGAAATCTCCATGCACATCCGTAGCGCGATGGGCATCACCGCACGACAAGAATAGCCACCAGGGGTCGTGTACCCCTCGACTTGCGGCTCGGGCCGCAGGGTTTCTAGATCGACACCGAGCACGCTGCGAATGGTATTGATGGCGCTCACGCCCTCGCACCCGGCACGGAGTGCGGCCCGAGTCGGGTCTTCGATGTGGGTGACGTTGGGAGTCATCTTGGCCCACACCGGCACCTTCGCCACCGCGTTCACCCAGCCGGAAACCTCGGCAAGGATGTCTGGGTTCTCGCCCATGGCCGAACCCATCTTCCGCTCGGGCAAACCATGGGGGCACGAGAAATTAAGTTCAAACGCATCAACGCCCAAATCCTGGCACCGTTCCGTGATTTCAACCCAGGCGTCCTTGTTGAATTCCTCCATGATCGAAGCGATGAGAATCCGATCGGGATACTTATCTTTAACCGCCTTAAGCTCATCGACCCAAACGTCGAAACTCCGATCACTGATTAGCTCAATGTTCTCCCAACCAATGATCTCTCGTGAATCCCGTGCCCGCAAGCGTCCGTAACGAGGTTGCACGTTGACGACTTTTTGCGCGTCGAGGCTGATCGTCTTGCATATAACCGCGCCCCAACCTTCGTCAAAGGCCTTACCGATCACGTTGCCGTTGGTTCCCGGGGGGCCCGAACCGATGACGAACGGATTGGGGAGTTTCAGCCCATCGACGGTGGTTGCTAACGTGGCCATTTGTAAGTCGTCCTATTTCGAGCGGTGGACATCGGCGAGTACCTCACCCGATCACTCGGCGAAACGGTCGCGGAATCGTTCAACCGAACCAACCCTTCTATCAAAGACAAACCATCTCGCCGTAGCTTTCCGGCCGGCGATCGCGAAAGAACTGCCAGGTGTTGCGCACTTCACGGATCAGATCGAGGTCCATGTCGGCCAGGACAATCTCATCCTGATCCCGCGACCCTACCGAGAGCATCTTGCCGCGCGGATCGCAAAAGTAACTTTGACCATAAAACTCGCCCATTCGCCAAGGTTCTTCGGTACCCGGGCGATTAATGGCGCCAACGAAATACTGATTGGCAACTGCGTGAGCCGGCTGCTCGATCTTCCAAAGATACTCACTGAGTCCGGCCACCGTAGCGGACGGGTTGAACACGATTTCCGCCCCATTGAGTCCTAAGCAGCGCGCTCCCTCGGGAAAATGGCGGTCGTAACATATGTAAACGCCTACTTTGCCAATCCGCGTCTCGAAAACGGGATAGCCCAAATTGCCTGGTCGGAAGTAAAACTTCTCCCAGAATCCGGGCGCACACTGGGGGATATGCATTTTTCGGAACTTCCCCACGTAACTTCCGTCGGCATCGATCACTGCTGCCGTGTTGTAATAAACACCCGGCAAATCCTCTTCATAAACTGGGAGCACCAGCACCATTTGGTGTTTTTTTGCAACCTCTTGAAAGAGTTTCGTCGTTGGGCCGTCCGGCACGCTTTCGGTGAGTTCGTACCACTTGGCATCCTGCTCACAGCAAAAGTAGGGGCCGTAAAAGAGTTCTTGCAGACAGGCCACCTGAGCCCCTTGGCCAGCCGCCTGGCCCAGCATGTCGACGTGCTTGTCGATCATCGACTCTTTGATCTTGGCGATCGGCGAGTCTCCTGGTTCGGACAAAGTCGCCTGAATTAAAGCACCGCGGACGACTCGGGACATGATTCGTTCCTTTTCTTGGAATGACTTATCGCAGAGAAGATATCATACCGGTTCCTGGCGGTACTGCCCACCTGCCCGCGCGCCAGCTGTCGCGCATCTGAATCAGCTGGGCCGCAACGCTGATAGCGATTTCTCCTGGCTGGTTGGTGCCCAGCGGCAGACCAATCGGACAATGGAATGAACTGGCCTGCTGCTCAGAAACTCCGGCGGCAATCAGCTCGCGCTTGAGTACGCCGCGCTTCGATTTGCTGCCGATGACTCCGAGGAACGGAAAGCACCGCCGCTGACGAAAGATCTCTTCCAAGATTGGACGATCCGTCGCATGGCCCATCGTCATGCATACGACAAAAGTATCGTCAGGAAGTTGGTCAACAACCGATGACGGAACGTCGACGCAAATCTTCCGTAGCCGAGTGTGGTCGGCGACTTTATCCAGCCAGTCACGACGCGGATCAATGCACTGCACGTCACAGTCTAATTGTCCGAGGCAATGAACCACGGCCCCGGCCACGTGTCCCGCACCAAAAACGGCGACCCGCCAATTGGAATGGTTGTAGGTTTCGAAAAAAAACTTGACAAGCCCGCCGCAGGTCATGCCTACGTCCGTTTGGAGGTTCCAGGCAACAAGTTCCTGGCCGGGCCCGGCGCTGGGCCCGGCCAGCATAGTCTGCGCATGCTGGATCGCCATGTACTCGACTTTGCCACCGCCCACCGTGCCAGTCACCAGCCCTTCCAAGGACACGAGCATTTTGCTCCCGGCGTCTTGGGGTGTACTGCCGACGGCCTCGACCATCGTGACGGACACAAATGGCGTCGAGGTCTTCGCCAGTTCCGCGAGGCGTTCGACAAAACTAGATGGGAGGGACATATTGCAAACTGTGGAACGGAAAATAGTACGAAATGCTAGCCTTCAATCGAATTCAGTCATTAGTCCTTCCAGCTAGCGCAGCCTAAGACCCATCGTCAAGCACCTGCGGCAGAGGAGCCATGGATCCTCTGTCGTCTCTGATGCGATCCACACATTGTGTGCCGGTGATACAGCGCAATACTTCTTCTCCAGTGGCAGGCAATTGCAAATCCACGAGACTCCCAGACGTCAGGTACGATAGCGCGTTCTTGACTGCCGCCCAAACACACAGCCCCAACATAAGGGGCGGCTCGCCGACTGCCTTACTGCGGCGGATATTTTGCACGTTGTCGTCGGTGTCGAACAAGCTCATGTTAAACACTTCCGGGAGATCGGTCACGGCCGGAATCTTGTAAGTCGTCGGCGAGTGAGAAAGCAGGTCGCCTCCCTCACTGTAGACCAGCGCTTCGGTGGTTACCCATCCCAAACCTTGCATAAAACCGCCTACGATCTGGCCCCGATCAACGCCAGGATTAATCGATTTACCAATATCGATCAACAGATCAACGCGTGGCACACTCAATTGTCCCGTGAAACGGTCGATTAAAACCTCTGCCACGGCGGCCCCTTGCGTATAGTAAAAAAATGGGGTGCCGCGTCCGGTGTCACGATTGAAATCGACACCCGGTGTCGCGAAAAATCCACGCGCTCCAATGTCAACTCGTTCACGCCGCGCTTCATCGCAAAGCTGTGCAAAAGGAATCGTGACCTGAGGCCTCCGACTGTCGTGTACGGAGCCCTCCACAAAACAGATATGCTTGGGTGACGCCTCGAGGCCCGCGTCTTGGTCCGCCAAACGCATGGCTGCAAAGCTCTGCAACTGACGCTTGATCGCGTGGCAGGCGTTTACTGCGGCGGCGCCGTTCAAGTCGGTACTTGCGGACGCCGCCGTGGGGGAGGTGTTGTTATTTTTTTCCGTACTTGTGGGCATCATCACCACACAACTCGGGTCGATCGCAAACTCATCAGCGACGAGTTGTCGAATCTTGACATTCACACCTTGTCCCATTTCGGTCGCACCAGTGGAAACCTGGACCGTGCCATCGGTATACACGTTCACCAGCGCATTGGCCTGGTTGAGAAACTTGGTCGTAAACGAAATACCAAACTTGAGACCTGTAAGTGCCAGACCTCGCAGATGTGTTCTGGAAGTGGCGTTAAACCTCTCGACTTCGCTGCGACGCTCGCGGTAGCGCGCACTGTCAGCCAGTTCGGCATAGATTACTGGCAAATGATTCTTCTCGAATACTTGCCCATAAGGAGTAATATTGCGCTCGCCGACTCCATAGAGGTTCGCGGACCGCACGTCCAGCGCGTCGCATCCGAGCTTCTGCGCAATGGACTCTAGTATGTTTTCTGTAACCGCCATCGCCTGCGGTCCGCCAAAACCGCGAAAGGCCGTGTTGGGCGGAAGGTTGGTAAAGCAAAGCCGCCCCAACAATTCAACGCAGGGGAAATAGTAAGCGCTGTCCGCATGCAACAGAGTTCGTTCCAGCACGGCAGGAGATAGATCCGTAGCCGCTCCGGCATTTGAGTAGAACTCGCAGCGCAACGATTGCACGCGACCCACCTCGTCAAATCCGACGTCCCAATGGGTAAGATACTCGTGTCTCTTACCTGTGACCTTCATATCGTCGTCTTTGTCGTATATCACGCGGGCCGGTCGGCCCGTTTTCTGTGCCACCAGCGCCGCCATCATGGCGGGAATCGCGGCCTGGGTTTCCTTTCCCCCAAAAGCGCCGCCCATGCGCTTACAAGTGCAAACAACCTCGTGCTGCCCCAGGCCCAACACCTCTGCCACGACGGTTTGGATCTCCGCAGGATTCTGCGTCGAACAGTTAACCAGGATTTGTCCTTGCTCACCGGGGTAGGCGATCGCGGCCTGCGACTCAAAATAGAATTGCTCCTGCCCGCCGCTCCTGAAAGTACCTTGCAGACGATGGCTGGCCGCCGCCAATTGATGATCGAAGTCACCGCGAGCGATCCGTCGTAGGGGCCCCAGGAACCGCTCTTTCCGAATAGCTTCCGCTAAATCAAGGAGCGGCTCTTGTTCACGATACTTGACTTGAGCCGCTAGCCTGGCTGCCGCCAGGGCTTCAGGCGTTTCCGCGGCGATCACCGCAACAGGTTGGCCCACGTAGAGCAGTTTGTCCACGGCAAGAAAAGGCTCGTCTGCGACGATAAATCCAAACAGGTTGTGCCCTGGAACGTCTTTGGCTGTGTAGCAAGCGACGACACCGGGTAGGGCAAGTGCGGGCTCCATGTCCACGCCAAGCAGCAGCCCACTCGCTATCGGACTGCCAACGAATCCGACATGAAGTTCCCCCTGAGTCTGGCGCAGGTCTTCGATATACGGCGCCTGACCGGAGACATGACCCTCGGCCGAGTCATGTGGCAACGGTTTTCCAACGGATGGCATACTTGGGAATCCTCGGTCGGTCACAACAATTAGGCCGGCGCCGCGGCAACTTGCGTTTGGTGGTAGTATTTGAGCAGCACGTTGCGAGTAAGTTGCAAGCGATACTCTGCCGATCCGCGGACATCGCTAATCGGCGCAATCTCCTTGCAAGCGAAATCACCAGCTGCCCACATTGTTTCTTCCGTGAAGGACTGTCCCCGGAGGTACTGTTCGGTAACGCGTGCCCGTACGACTGTCGGGCCGACTGCCCCGAATGCAATAGCCGCATCAACGATTGTGTCGCCGGAAAAACGCATATTGATAGCCGCAGTGAATCCGGAAATATCGAGATCGCGCCGTCGCGACACCTTGTACAATCGAAGGCGATCGTCTGCGCTGGGCAGTGGGACGTGGATGCGAGTGAGTAGCTCGCCGGAATGCAAGTCCAGCTGCTTGTAGCCCAAATAGAAGTCATTGATATCGACTTCGCGGGCACCCTTCGCGCTACAAAGTTCGAGCGTCGCATCCATGGCATGCAAGAAGGGCAGCGAATCGGCAATCGGAGAGGCGTTCATGATATTGCCACCAATTGTGCCGATGTTACGAATTTGAGGAGATCCGAAGAGCGTGAGAATGTGGTGCAACTCGGGTACGAACTCTTCGCAAATTGCTTCAACATCAGTCCATCGTGCGCCCGCGCCCACGATCAATTGGCCGTTTTCAACTGTCACGGTGTCAAACGCTGCCAGTCGGTTAAGAGCCAAAATTACCGCAGGGACGCAGCGGGTCTTGTTGATTCGCACACCAATGTCCGTAGCCCCGGCAACGATCAGCGCGTCGGGATGAACCTCCAGAAAACGGACAGCTGATTCAATTTGCGTGGGGCTGGAGAGATAGTGTTCTTCACTTGCCCAAGCGGCACGCACCTCAATCTCGTCGGTTTCACTGCTAGCAAAGTCTTTCAGCATTTGTGCCGACGGGTAGATCTTTTCGATCCGGCTGTGGCGCTGACCATCGACTTGGGTGGCGGCCTCAAGAATCGTTGCGTAGCCCGTACACCGGCAAAGATTGCCCGTGAGGCCATACCGCAAGCAGGCTTCATCCAGCTGGCTCGTGTACTCCAGCATCCCCGTAAGTGCGACGACAAATCCCGGAGTGCAGAAGCCACATTGCGATCCATGACAATCGATCATCGATTGCTGGACCTCCGTAAGCGCGGCGCCCTGCTGGAGTCCCTCCACAGTGACGATATGCGTGCTGTCGAGCTGGAAGAGGAACAGAATGCACGAATCCACGGATTGGTATTTTAGCCGCTCGCCATCGGGGCGGCCAACCAGGACCGTGCATGCGCCGCAATCGCCTTCGCTGCAGACAATCTTCGTGCCAACAAGTCCGAGCTTCAGGCGCAGGTAGTCGGAAAGAGACAAAAAAGCGTCACGCTCCGAGACTTCGTGCCGCTGGCCATTGATATAAACGAGAACACATTCTCGCATGAGGCACATTCCCCTTTCCGCCTGACCCCCGCGATTCGGCCGATGCATTAGCAGGAACTGATGCGCTGGCAGGAGCTGTTTCACCGGCTACAGCTGTTTGAGTGGCTGCAACCATTTCGCTGACTGCATCAGTCTCTCTGACTGCATCAGTTTCTCTGACTGAAACTTGCGCGTCATAATCACGGTGGTGCCGAAACAGTCTCGATCCAAGGTTGCAG
>Ga0310121_10005366_pt1 | contig 11047 bp, 8 predicted proteins | sample CB27_Tmax_986_MG_FD_203504 | JGI IMG/M metagenome (GOLD analysis project Ga0310121, IMG submission 203504) | Marine microbial communities from Western Arctic Ocean, Canada - CB27_Tmax_986 | ecosystem: Environmental > Aquatic > Marine > Oceanic | place: Canada: Western Arctic Ocean | collected...
ATTGGACGAGGAGGCGGGGGCGGAAAGCGGCGAAGTGGTGGCCGAGATCGGGCCTCAGAAGATCACGCGGGTGGAACTCGACCGGCAGATCGAGGCGAGCATCGAGAACCAGCTCGCCATGCTGGCCGGTCAGATGCCTGAAGAGCAGCGCAAGCAACAGAAGGAGGCCCTCCTCAAGCGGTTCTCCGCAGACCAGCAGCGCCTCCAGTTCCTGAATGGATACATCGTGCAGGAGATTCTCTATCGCAAGGCCCGCGAATCGAAGCTCATCGATGATCCCGCGGTGCGGGCGCAGCTTCGCGATGCGGAGCGCAGCCTGCTGGCCCGCCAATTGATGGAGACCGAGCTGAGCGGCAAGATTTTCATCACGGACAGCGATATGTCGGTCTACTACGAGGCGCGCAAGAGCCAGTATGTGGAGCCCGCCACCGCCGCCCTCAGCCACATCGTGGTGGCCGACGAGGAGGCCGCCACGAAGGTCATCGAGCGCGTCCTGGCGGGCGAGGAGTTTGCGAAGTTGGCGAAGGAACTCTCGACCGATGAGGCCACCAGGGAGAAGGGGGGCGAACTTGCTGCGCCCGTGGTGCGGGGACAGGCGGTGCGTGGACTTGGGGTGCCCGCGGACGCACTGCAGCCGCTCTTCGAGGCCAAGGCCGGCGATATCCTCGACACGCCCGTCGAATCCGAGGCGGGGTACCACGTTTTCCAGGTCCGCGAGCACACGCCGGAACGGCAGAAGCCCTTCGAAGAGGTGCGGGCACAGATTCATGCCGAACTCCACCGCCAGAAGGAGCGCGAGGTGCAGGAAAAACTCCTTGAGGACCTGCGCGAGGAATACGATGTCGTGATTCACCAGGACGCCTTCGCAGCGCCGGCGCCGAAAGAATGAGCCGAGGTCGATTCAGTCAAAACGTAGTTGCGCCCGCGCCACGGTTTCATTGCTGGCGGCGGGCAGGGATGCCGGCGCCACGGTTTCTGTGCTGGCGGCGGGAAGGGATGCCCACGCCACGGTTTCTGGTGTGGTGCCTGGTGCTCCTGCTGGCCGGCTGCGGGGGGAGGAAGGAGGGCGAAAAGGAAACCACCAGGCGTGAAGGCGGGGTGGAGAAGGTCTACGAGCGCGGGCCGCTCAAGGTGGTCGTCTGCCTCGACAATCCGAAGCCGACCATTGCGGACCGGCTCACGCTGGAACTGGAGATGATCTCGAGCGAGGAGTACGAAGTCACCCCGCCGGCCTTCGGGGAAAAGCTCGAGCAATTCGGGATCAAGGATTTCACGTCCACCCAGCCGGAGTTGGTTGGCGAGGGATTGGTGCGGGAATCGCGGACCTATCTTCTCGAGCCCTTCCTTTCCGGCGACTACGTCATCCCGGCCATGACATTTCGATTCAAGAAGCGGGATGGTTCGGAGGACGAGGAGCACACCCTCGAGACGGAGGAACTCACCGTGACGGTCGGCTCTCTGCTCCCGGAAGATGCCGCCAATCTCAAGATTCACGAGATCGCGCCGCCGGTGGACCTCCCGAAGCCGGTCCCGGTGTGGCTGTGGCCGGCAGCGGGCGGGCTCGCGGGGGTGATTTTCGCGGCCTTGATCATGAAGTTTTATCGGCGGAAAAAAGACGGCCCTGCCGCCGTCCCGCGCCTTCCGGCCCACGAGATCGCCTTTGCAGCCCTCGAACAACTGGTGGCGGACGACCTGCCGGAGAAAGGCGAACTCAAAACTTTCTACCAGCGCATTTCCGACATCCTGCGCCATTACATCGAGAACCGGTTCAGGCTCCACGCACCGGAGCGCACCACCGAGGAGTTCTTGGCCGAACTCGGATCCGGCCGAACTCTTGACGCCAGGCACCAGCCTCTGCTCGTCAAGTTTCTGCAACACTGCGATCTCGTAAAATTCGCGGAGCTTCAGCCAACCCGCAACGATATCCAGGACACCTTTGACTCGTGTAAGAACTTCATTCTCGAAACGACGGAGACCGCCGTTGCGGCGGGCGCCCCCTGATCGCCCATGACCTTCGGATTTCCATTGGCCTTTCTCCTTCTGCTGGTCATCCCGCTCCTGCTCTGGGCGCGGGGGCTCGGCGGCGGTGGAAGGCGCCGGGCCTCGATCCGGTTTTCGTGGACCCGCAATGCATCCCGGGCGGGGCGTTCGTGGCGGCAGCGGCTCTCGTTTCTCCCGCTGGTGCTGCGCCTCGTCGCCCTCGCGTTGCTGGTGACCGCCCTCGCGCGGCCGCAGAAAGGGATGGAACAGGTGCGGGATGTCAACGAGGGGATCGCGATCGAGATGGTGGTGGACCGCTCGAGCAGCATGGGGGCGGAAATGATCTTCGATCGAGAGCGCATGAACCGCCTCGAGGTCGTGAAGAAGGTCTTCGAGCAGTTCGTGCTGGGGAACGACGGAAAACTGGGAGGCCGGCCGAACGATTTGATCGGGATGATCTCCTTCGCCCGCTACGCCGAGACGACCTGTCCGCTCACCCTGGCTCACGGGGCCTTGCCGCGCTTCCTCGAAACGGTGAAACTCGCCCAAAACCGCGCCGAAGATGGAACCTCGATCGGAGACGCGATTGCCCTCGCCTCGGCCCGGCTCGAGAAGGCTGATGAGGCCATGGCCAAGCAGGCGCCCGCTCGCGAGGACAAGTACGAGGTCAAGAGCAAGGTCATGATTCTCCTGACCGACGGGCGGCAGACCGCCGGCAAGCGCGCTCCCCGGGAGGCCGCCGCGCTGGCCAGGGAGTGGGGAATCAAGATCTACACCATCGCGGTGGGCAGCGAGGAGGCCGTGGTCGGTCAGGACACCCCGTTCGGGCAGTTCTTCCGGCGAGCAGGCGGGGAGGGGGCGGACACGCGGACTCTGCAGGGCATCGCAGACGAGACCGGGGGCAAGTTTTACGAGGCCCATAATGCCGAAGCTCTCGAAGGCATCTACCGCGAAATCGATGAGTTGGAGCGCAGCGTGATCGAGTCGCTCCGCTTCATGGACTACAAGGAACTCTTTCTTCCCTTTGCAGCGGCGGCGTTCGTCTTGCTGGGCATGGAAGTCGTCCTGGGCTGCACCCTTTTCCGTAAAATTCCATGAACGCCATTCGCTTTCAGAACCTTGAGGCCCTGCACTGGCTCTGGCTCCTGCCGGTGATCGCGGGGCTCTATCAGTTTGCGGCGGCGCGGAGGCGCAGGGCCCTCGGGGCGTTCATCGAGGCGGGGTTGCTGGACCGCATCAGGATCTCGGTCAGTCCCGTGCGCCGGCGGTGGAAGGCCATCCTGGTCCTGCTGGCCCTGGCCGTCATCGTCTTCGCAATGACGCGGCCGGGCTGGAACCCGGAGACGCGCACCGTGGAGCGGCGCGGCCGCGACGTCGTCTTCCTGCTGGACGTCTCCAGGAGCATGCTGGCGGAGGACCTCGCCCCCAACCGGCTCAAGCGCGCCAAGCTGGCCATCGTGGATTGCGTGGAACGCCTGGGGGGCGACCGCGTGGGGCTGGTGGTCTTTGCCGGAACCTCCAACGTCAAGTGCCCCCTCACTCTCGATTACGGCTTCTTCCGGCTGATGCTGGAAGACGTCACGACCGGCAGCATCGCGCGGGGAGGCACCCTGATCGGCGATGCCCTGCGCAACGTGCTGGACACCGTCTTCGACGACCAGGTCAAGGAGTACAAGGACGTCATCCTCATCACCGACGGGGAAGACCACGACAGCTTTCCCGTCGAGGCGGCCAAGGCGGCGGGTGAGCGGGGCGTGCGGCTTATCGCGATCGGGCTCGGCGACGAGAACGAGGGGCGCCGCATCCCGGTGACCGGCCAGGACGGGCGGAAGACCTACCTGAAGCACAACGGAGAGGAGGTCTGGTCGCGCCTCGACGCCGACTCCCTCCGCAAGATGGCGAATGCGACCGATGGGGGCCGCTACCTCAACGTGGCCACCGGAACCTTCGATCTGGGCGAGATTTACACCCAGCTGGTGGCCTCGGCCGAGAAGAAGGACCTCGAATCGAAGACCATCGAGCGCTACGAGGAACGCTTCCAGATCTTCCTTGCCCTTGCGCTGGCGTGTCTTTCATTGGAATTTGTGATATCGGATCGATCGAAAGCGAAGGCATGAAGGTTTTCTCCCAACCAGGTATTGGCGTTCTCGTGCGGACGGCGTTGTTCACCGCGCTCGGAGCGGTTGCGCACGCGGAACCGGCTCACAAGCTGGTGGCGCTGGGGAACGAGGCCTTCCGGGAAGGCGAATTCGAGAAAGCCCTCGCGCTGTATGACGAGGCGTCGGTTGAGCTTCCGGAGTCCGCCTCGGTTTATTTCAACCGTGGGGCGGTCCTCTACAAGCAGGAGAACTACGAGAAGGCCTCGGAGGCCTTCCGGGACGCTGCACTGCGCAGCAAGGAGCGGGTGCTATCGTCGCGTGCCAAGTTCAACCGGGGCAACTGCGCGTTTCGAGAGGCAGAGCGGCAACGCGACAGCGACCTGAAGAAGGCCATCGAGCACTGCCAGGAGAGCATTTCCTTTTACGGGGAGGCCCACGACCTCGACCCCGGCTATCACCAGGCCGCCGAGAACATCGAGATCGTCAGGCTCTTCATGAAGGTCCTGCTCGACGAGCAAAAGAAGCGCCAGGAAGATCAAGAGCAGCAGGATCAGCAGGAAGAGAACCTCGTCACGAAATTGAAAAAGCTCATCGAGCGCCAGCAGACGCTCCTGGCCCGGAACAGCGAGTTGGAGAAACAGAAACCGGAGGAATCGGATTCGGCCGCGGAGCAGCAATGGAAGGACTCGCTCGGGGAATTGGTCACCGGACAGAAGACGCTCGCGGATGATTCCGGGGCGGTGCTGGAAGAAATCGAGCAGACCAGGTCGCAGGCCGAACAGGCGGCTGCCGCGGCGGCGCAGAAGCAAGACCCCGCCCAGAATCAGGACCCCAACCAACCCACGCCGGAGCAGATCGCGGGGTCGGTGCAGAAACTGGGGGAGGCGGCCGGGCACGTGAACCACGCCGTGACCAACGAGCAAGCCGCGGCCGCCCAGTTGGCCGCCACGGTTCAAAGCTCCGCCGCCAGGAACCAGGAATCGGCGGTCCGCAATCTCGAGGAAGCCGTGAAGGCGCTCAGCGACGACAACCAGCAGCAACAGCAGCAGGGGAACGACCCGCAGGACCAGGAGGGAGACCAGAAGGAACAGGAAGAGGAACAGGAAGAGGAAGAGGGAGAGTCGGACCCAAAGGAGCAGGGCGAACAGGAAGAGGAGCAAAAAGAGGGCGACGAGCAGGAAAACCAGCCCCGGCAAGGAGAGGATGAGCAGGAGTCCGAAGAGCAGCGTGAGGCCCGGGCCCGTCTCGAAAAGGCCGATGATATCCTGGACGAGGAGAAAGAGAACCAGAAGCAGCGCCGGCCCGTGAGACCGGGACGCGTTTTGCCGGTAGACCGCGATTGGTGATGAGAAGAACGGGAGCCATCATTTTTGGGCGGCGAACCGCTTTGGCCTCGGTGGCGGTGATCGCCGGAGCGCTGGGCGCGGTTCGGGCGGAGACCCTGACGGCGCGGGCCGGGGTGAGCGGCAACTCGGTCTTTGTCGGGGAGCCGTTTCGGTTTCAGATCCAGGTCTCCGGCAGCGAAACGCCGGAGCAGCCGGATCTCTCGGGACTGGGCGGATTCAAGGTCTCTTTCTCGGGCGGGGGTGCCAACTCGCGGAGATCGGTGCGCATCATCAACGGGCAGCGAAGCGAAAACGTGCAGCTTGGCTACCTGCTCAACTACGAACTGCGTGCCACCAGGGAAGGTCGTCTCACCATCCCGGCCATCGCCGTGAAGGCGGAGGGGAAGACCGCCACGACGCAGCCCCTCGTCATTGTGGCGCAGAAGCCGTCCGAGACCGAGAACTTCAAGCTGCGCCTCAGTGTCTCCAAGGAGCGCGCCTACGTCGGCGAACAGATCCTCCTGGAAGCGGTCTTCTACTTTGCCCGTGGTAACGAGATCGACCGATCCGGCGGCATCCAGCTCTCCCTCCCGGTCGAGGACAACCCGGCCTTCGATCTGCACGACCTGGACGGCGGCCAGGATCGCGGACCGGAACAACTGGAGGGGAAGAATTTTCAGACCTCGCGGGTGCGAAAAGTCCTGGTGCCCACCCGGGCGGGAAGTTTTCCCCTCGAGCCCGCCACCCTCTCGTTTCGCAGCGGCGATGGATTTGAGATTGTGCGCGACTTCTTTGGCAACCGGGTGAGGCGGCCGAAGTTCAAGAACATCGCGATTCCCTCCAACCCCTTGAATCTCGTGGTCGCGCCCCTTCCCAGGGAAGGGCAGCCCGCCGGATTCGCGGGGCACGTGGGTGAATACTCGGTGAGCGTGCAAGCTTCCCCTTCCGAGGTGAACGTGGGAGATCCCATCACGCTCAACATCGCCCTTTCCGGACCGCCCCTTCTCGATCCGGTCGAGTTGCCGCCGCTCCACGAACAGAAGAGCCTCACCGCCGATTTCAAAGTTCCGGCCGAGATCGAAGACGGAACCGTGAACGGAAATTTCAAGGTCTTCACCCAGACCATCCGCGCTCTTCGCGATGACGTGAAAGCCATTCCGCCCCTCGAGTTGGCCTACTTCGACAGCGCCAAGGGCCGCTACGAGGTGGCCCGTTCCCAGGCCATTCCGCTCGTGGTGCGGGCGACCCGTGTCGTCACCTCGGGCGATGCGGAGGGACTCCGTCCGGTGGAGGCCGCCAAGCTCGAGGTGCAGTCATGGATGCAGGGGATTGCGCACAACTACAGCGGGAGCGAGGCGCTTTCGAAGCAGGTCCTCGGCTTCAGCGGGCTGGCCTCGGCGGGGCGGCTCACCATCGTGGCCGGGCCTCCGCTCGCCTACGCGATTCTTCTCGCGGTGGTAGCCGGAGTCCGGCGGAGGAATGCCCATCCGGAGACCATGCGGGCCAGGCGGGCGATGGGAGGCTTCCATCGCGGCGTCTCGCACGCCACCACCTCGGAGGATGTCTTGGCGGTCTTCTGCCGTTACCTTGGAGACAAGCTGGCCATGACCTCCGACGCGCTCACCTTTCGCGACGTGGAGGCCCCCTTGCGGGAGCGCGGGGTCGATGACGGAAAGCTGGAAGAAATCCGGAACCTGTTCACCGCGGGGGAGGCCAGCCGCTTTGCGGGTGGCATTGGCGGGGAGGACGTCGCCGCGGAGCGCGACCGTGCCGCGAAACTCGTGAAGGAGTTGGAAAAATCGCTCCGATGAAGATCCCGGTCCTCTTGCTTGTCATCCTGGCGGTGCTCGCCGGATCGGCTGGGCCCGCGCGGGCTGCCATGGACAAGTTGGAGGTCAGCGGTCTCTTCAAGGAAGGGAGCGACCTTTTCAAGAAGGCGAACGAGCTGTATGCCGGCGCGCCCGAGGACGCCAGGGACCTCTACCGCAAGGCCGCGATGCGATTCGAGCGCGTCGTGAAGGAGGGCGAAGTCGAGAACGGCAAGCTCTTCTACAACATTGGCAACGCCTATTTCCGCGCCGGCGACCTCGGACGGGCCATCCTGAACTACCGGAAGGCCGAGCAGTTCACTCCGAACGATCAAAACGTCCGGCAGAACCTCGAGTACGCCCGCTCCCAGAGAAAGGACGCCCTGGAGGGTGGCGACCAGACCAAAGCCCTCCGAACTCTCCTGTTCTGGCACTACGATTTCTCGTTCAGTCAACGCTTCCTCCTGTTTGCGGGGGCTTTCGCCGGCTTGTGGATCGCGGCCGCGGTCCGTCTCGTTGCCAGGCGTCCGTTCCTCAAATGGATCATTGGAATTGCGGCGGTTCTCTCCGTGGCGCTGGGTGTCTCACTGCTGGTCGAGTCCTTCGCGATCCGCAGCGAGCGGCCCGGAGTGGTGGTGGTGGAAGAAGTCACGGCCCGCAAGGGCGACAGCGAGTCGTACGAAGCGAGCTTCGAGGAACCTCTCCACGCCGGCGCCGAATTCCTCGTGGTCGAAGAACGAAGCGCCTGGATCCACGTCGAACTCCCCGACGGCCGCCGCTGCTGGCTACCCACCACTGCCGTCGCCATGGTGCGCTGATCCTAAAGCGTCGACGCTCCCCCTCTCTCCCGCTATAACCCTCCCCGGAATTCGCCCACATGTCGCCGTGGCGGAATTGGTAGACGCTGCGGACTTAAAATCCGCTTCCGGCAACGGAGTGGGGGTTCGAGTCCCCCCGGCGGCAGGGGTTTATTATCAGTCTGTTATGTAATTTGGCCTCCGGATTTCCAATTTCTGTTAGAGTCTTTATGCTGTCACCACCCGCGGTTCCCTCGAACATCTGGCGGCTCGGGAGGGGAGGGGGCGCTACGTGTTCGCTGGCAGTAAACCGGAAACGCCTCTCAGCGGACGCCAATATCGACGCTTGGTGAAAAAGTGGGCCAGCCTTCTCGGATTGCCCGCGGAAGATTACGGTACGCACGGTCTCCGTAAAACGAAACCGTCCGCGGTCTATCGGCAGACGCGAGATCCGGAAATTGCCCGAATCCTTCTGGGCCAAAGATCACTGCTCGCCACGCATCGCTACCTCGGCCTGGGACAGGTAGAGGCGCTGGCGGAGGCCCGGGCTGTCGAAATTTGATCGACCTCTTGAGACCGTCGTGGTCCACGGGTCCGCATCAGTCAAGAGCGGACATGACGCTGAAATCCCTGGGTCCCGCGGCTCCGCTCACACCGTCACGCGGTTAGCGGTCCACATTCCCGCATTTGCCAGAATGAGGTCAGGGTTCTCGAATTGTCCGCGGAGCAGACGCTCGTAAAGGCCGCCCTCGGTCTCGCGATCGACCGGGCCGGCCACGCCGAGCACTTGAGAGAGGGCCTGTTGTAGATTGTCGACCGTCCCACTCCCTTCGTCGAACTGGGCCTTCTTTCTCCAGACCAACTCGGCCGGGAGCAGGTCTTCGCAGGCCTTTCGGAGGATCCACTTTTCGGTGGTTTCCCACGTTCTGTCTTCGCTGGTTTTCATCTTGAGGGAGGCCGGGATCGATTGGGCGAAGTCGATGAGGTCGCGGTCGAGGAAGGGCGGGCGCGCTTCCAAGCCCTGAGCCATGGTAATGCGGTCGACGCGTTGCAGGTTGATGTTGTGCATGGCTCCGAGCGCGCGCGTGAGCTCATCGGCGAGGGCGCGAGGCTTCCGGGCATAGGCGTGGTGGTAGGCGTATCCCGCGAAGAGTTCGTCCGCGCCTTCGCCGGTCAAGACCGCCTTGACGTGGCGGCGGGCCAGGGTCGTTGCGAAATGGGTGGGCAGGGCGCTGCGCACCAGGTCGACGTCCGCGCTCTCCAGATGATAGATGACGTGCGGCAGGATTCGGGCGAGATCATTCGCAGTGAAGATCAACTCGTAGTGGTCGGAGCCGATATGGTCCGCCACCGCGCGGGCAGCGGGGAGATCGGGGCTTCCGGCAGTGCCGACCGAAAAGGTCTTGAGCGGTCGATCAATGGCGCGCGCCGCCAGCGCTGCGATGAGGGAGGAGTCCAGCCCACCGGACAAGAAGGCGCCAACTTCGACATCGGCCACCATCCATTTTCGCACCGCTGCCTCCAGGACCAGGCGCAACTCGCGCCAGATGGGCTCGGGATCCTCCCCCGGAGCCAACTCGGCGGCGCCCTGGGGCATACGATACCACTGGCGAATGCCGTCTATGCTATCGAACAGGGCGCCGGGATCGATCGTTTCGACCTGATCCAGTCCGAGGCCGTCGAAGGCTTTCAGCTCGGAGGCCAAGGCCAGTCCTTCGCCGAGGCGGGCGATGAAGAGCGGCTTGATGCCGAGAGGGTCGCGGGCGGCGATGATCCGCTGCGGGGTGGCCAGCACGAAGGCGAACATGCCATCGAGCTTGGAGATCCAGCGCAGTTCGCCGGTGCGGAAGAGGTGCAGAATGGTTTCGCTGTCGCTCTGGGTTTCGAAGGCACTCTCGCCGAGGATGGCTCGTAGATCGGCATGATTGTAAATCTCGCCATTGGCCACGAGCAGATTTTCGGCGCAGGACATCGGCTGGGAGCCGTTTTCGGGCCCAACGATGGCGAGGCGGCAATGAGCCATCACGGCGGGCACATTCGGAGCCTGGGTCACCCGCACCTCGTCGGGTCCGCGATGGGCGATCTTGTCAATCATCCGGCGCGCGAGAGCCGGATCATTGATCTTCCAGAGGCAGACGAAGCCACACATCGAATACCGGTCAGTCTTCGATGGAGTGTTGCGCGAGAAAGTTCTCGGGAATGGAGGCCGTCATGCGACCTACCAGCGCGTAGTAAAACAGCTGAGTTCCTTCCATGGAGAGCCGGTGGCGATAGAGCTCGAGATGATAGACGTCGAGATACTCGGAAAAAATCAGCTCGCGGATGAGTCGCGAGAATCCGGCCCGGTCGGAGTGGTCCAGAAAGCTGTCCTTGATGTTGAAAGCGAGCCAGCCGTCGGTGCGGACCAGCTTCATGGCGTTGAAGAAGGCGCGGGGTGGAATATCGCCGAAGCCGAGAGCCGCCACAGAAGTGAGACAGTCGAAGTGCCACTCCCGGAGTTCCTCCTCAGATTGCGGGCATAACCGGGTGAAGTCCTCGACGTAATAGTCGTCATATATCTCGGGCCGGTCGCGATGGGCGGCGGCGCGAGCCTCCAGGATGATGTCGGCCCCGACGAGGCGAGCCACCCCCTGGTTCTTGAGTTCTTCTCCCATCATGCCGTTGCCGGCTCCGAGGTCGAGGACGCGCAGCTCCGTAGCGGGCTCGTTGGCGGTCTGCAGGGCGCGCTGGAGCAGTTCGGTGACTTTCTTCGGAGAGCTGCACTTGAGCCGATCGTAGAAGAGCTGCTCGTAGAGGCCGGGACGATTGTAGATCTTGGCGTAGTCGTGGAACCGCAACTTCACGGGTTCTCCGTCCTCAATGAGATGAAAGAACACCTCGTCCTGCGCCAGCTGGTGGGCGTCGGCGGGCGGGAACTTGATGCGGTAGCGTTCGGGGAGCGGATGAGCGTAAGGTGTTGTGTGCATGGTCAGTGTGGGCTGGTTGGTCGTGTTCGTGATCAAAAGTGGTTGTCAACGGAGATCTTGATTCAAAAAGGC
>Ga0310121_10005369_pt1 | contig 11044 bp, 11 predicted proteins | sample CB27_Tmax_986_MG_FD_203504 | JGI IMG/M metagenome (GOLD analysis project Ga0310121, IMG submission 203504) | Marine microbial communities from Western Arctic Ocean, Canada - CB27_Tmax_986 | ecosystem: Environmental > Aquatic > Marine > Oceanic | place: Canada: Western Arctic Ocean | collected...
CGTTGTTCGAGACGACAAGCGGTGAGCAGCTGCGGAAAGCGAAGCGCATCCCTAACGCCAGCGAATACTTCGCTTCGCCGATCTACGGCGACGGCAAGATCTATGTGGCAGGCGAGAACGGAGTCGTCGTCGTGCTCGAGAACAACAAGAACTACGACGTGCTGGCCAAGAACGACATGGGAGATAGCATCATCGCCACGCCCGCAATTGCCGGAGACAGCCTGTTCATTCGGACGCGATCCAAGCTGATTTGTGTCGCCGGAGAGTGAGGCAGGACGGTCACCTATTTCTATTCAGCAAGATGCTTATTCGATTCGCCGTCCGAACAGCAGCGAGGAGTATGCTTTGATCAATGCCACGAGGTTCATTCCTGTTCGTTTGGCAACGTTGGTTGTCATCGAGGCCGCAGCAGTGACGTTCTGTCTCAATGCAACGGCCGAGGATGCTGTCGACCTATTCCCGCCTGAACTCGTCAAGTTCCATCCCATCGATGGGAATCCCGTCTTTCAGGGTCGTGGAAAAGGGCATTGGGACCAGCACATTCGGGAGCGAGGTTGGATACTGCGCGATGAACAGACCTGGCACATGTGGTACACCGGGTTTGAGGGGGGCGGCGGGAGCAACGGACCGAACTTGAAACTCGGTTATGCCACGTCGTCGGACGGTCTGCGGTGGAAGCGGTATCCCAGCAATCCCGTTTACGACAAGTCTTGGATCGAAGACATGAGCGTCGTTAAACAGGAGGGCACCTACTATATGTTTGCCGAGGGAATCCACGACATCGCACACCTGCTTACCTCGACCGACGGCATCGACTGGATCAGCCTCGGGCCGCTCGACATCCGCCTAACCAGCGGCCTGTCGATTGCTAATGGTCCACGAGGCACGCCGACCGCATATTTCGAAAATGACACATGGTATCTGTTTTATGAACGCCGTGATTTAGGCATCTGGTTGGCAACGTCGAAAGACACGAAGGTGTGGAAAAACGTCGAAGACGAACCTGTGATTAAGCTCGGTCCAGGCGAGTATGACCGTCGGCAGATCGCCCTTAATCAGATCGTGAAGCACAAGGGACTTTACTACGCCTATTTCCACGGTAGTGGCAATGAGAAACCGCAACTGTGGAGTACCAACGTGGCTGTCTCGAAAGACCTCGTCCATTGGACCAAGTACCGGGACAACCCGTTGCTCCCGATCGACGATAACAAATCTAGCGGCATCCTCGTCCACGACGGAAAGCAATTCCGCCTCTACACTATGCACGATAGGGTCGACGTGCATTTAGCCCTTGACCACTTAGCTCAATAAGCTCCGAAACGGTTGAACACCGCTTTTCAAGTATTGGACGCGTGACTACCATATTCCCAAAACATCATATTCCCAAAATCCGGAATCGGAACACCTATCCGCAGTGCCACTAATCCCGTGGCCGGAGTTAAACTGTCTTGAATCTGCCAACTACCCGTCGCACGTTCGTTTCCCACCACCGGCTCCTGTGGAGAGCGTCCACCCTGCTGGCGTTGTGCTGGAATGTTTCATCCGTGCCAGCGCAAGAAATTACAGCGCAACGAATTGCGTCGGGCCTGAGCAATCCCGTTTGTCAACCAGACGGGCGATGACGAAATCTGGGCCTACGGATTGCGCAATCCTTTTCGTGCGAGCTTCGATCGGGCGACGGGCGACCTGTACATTGCCGACAACGGTGAAAATGCGCGTGAAGAAATAAACTATCAGAGTGCCGCGAGTCTGGGTGGCGAAAACTATGGTTGGCGGTTGCGGGAAGGATCGATCGCGACGCCGACGCCGATTGGCAGTCCCGTCGGAGGTCCCCGGCCCGCTGCGAACGTCGACCCGCTCTACGACTATGGTCATGGCGTCGCGTTGGACGAAGGGAACTCTGCCACCGGAGGATATGTGTATCGAGGTCCCATTGGCGCTCTGCATGGCGCCTACTTCTTCGGAGACTTTGTCAACGAACGGATCTGGTCGCTCCGACCCAGCGGAAATACGTTTTCCGAATTTACCGACTGGACCAGCCAATTCGACCCCAGCGACAGTGACATCAACGGCATTGTACCGTTCGGTGAGGATGGCGCGGGAAACCTGTACATCGTAGATTTTTTGGACGGAGAGATCTTTTCTGTGACCGGGCCTGCTGCTGATGCCGACTTCGATCAGGACCTCGATGTTGACGGCGCGGATTTCTTGACTTGGCAGCGCGGCTTCGGCGTCGGCGCCACCTTGAGTCAGGGCGATGCCAACAGCAGCGGCATGGTCGATGCAGCTGATCTGGCGGTATGGGAATCGCAGTTTGGGACTCGGCAGGGTGGGATTGGGCAGGCGGGCGAATCGGCAAGCGTGCCAGCACCTTCGACACTCGGTATGGTTTTCTTCTCTCTTGTTGTCTGCTCGATGTTTTCTGTACGTCGGGCTGAAAGAATTGATCTCAACAAAAAAAGGCTCTTCCATCGTGCTGCGGTTGCAAAAGCTGCCGCACGATAGAGAAGCACAAATGGCTATACTGCAAATGACTTTCCCTCTAAGTTCTCGACAGCTGCGCGAATGTCGTCGGGGATCGGAATAGGCTTGTCGTCGGCGGAATCGTATAAGACAACGTCGCAGTTCCCTTCTGCGACCGGCACTCCAATTTGTTCATCAGCAATTCGGAAGTCGAGGGTGATGCCGCCGATAGACATGCGCGCCACTCGTACACCTGCAAGTATGTTGCCTGGATAGCTCACTTGACGCAGGTACTTACAAGATACGGAAGCCAACACTGCGCCAACGCCATTTTGTCGTGGTAGGACGTCCACTCCCACGCGCGATGCATAGACCGCCCGGGCAGCCTCGAACCATTTGAGGTAAACAAGATTGTTGACATGTCCGTATGCGTCCAGGTCGCCCCACTGGATGGGAAGCTGAATTATTACCGGGAACCCCTGTAATGTTGACATTTCGGGGTATTCTCCCATTTGTGATTCTTCCTCATCGATCAAAGCTGTATCGTCGTTTTGAGCCCTTCGTCAAAGCCAACTATTTTAGCGGACATCTCATCGGCAGTCTCGGCCACGTTCGAAAACCACTGTTTTCTAAGAACGAGATCGGGTGCCTGAATTCCCTGATAAGAGAAGACTGGGCTATTGTGGGGATTCTTCGAGCCAGAGGATCCCGATAGGGGGCAGACTTGGATGGACACGAACCCCTCGGGGGCAGTATCCGAATCCTTCGTGAAAATCGAAATAATTGTTGCTTTACGACCACGTTCAGATTAGGATCTAGATTATGCGTGCTGACACGGCTGTCGCTGGACGGCGAGATTGACTCCGTCGTGGACGTCAATCCCTACAAACAAGGCATATTCATGCCTGGTACGGGACATCAAATCGTCGCCTCTGAGGCTTTTTTTTGCAGCGGTTTTTTTGCAGCGGCCTCCGCCAGTTGTTGTCGTTTTAAGTAGCATCTACCTAGATGAGATACGCGGACAACTCGATCGCTTGGGCGTGTCGCCCGAGTTGATTGCCGCATAACACCTGACTAGCGTTGCCAGCTGGGCTAATGAACTAAAAGAACACCTTCAATTTCTTGGAAAGCTTCAACCATGTCGAATCGATCCTTGGTCAATGCCGCTCTGGCATTGGCCCTCCTGGCCATATTTTGTCGGCCAATCGCTGCTCTCACGTTCCAGGACAGTTTTGACGACGAACCCGGCGGCGGCGACGGGGCCAGTGGCCTCAGCGGCCTAAATTACGCCAGCTTCGCAAATTGGACCGTTGACTCTGGAACAGTCGATCTCATCTCCAGCGGCGATTTCAACATTGGCTGCGCTAATGGGGTAGGCAAATGCGTCGACCTCGACGGCAGCACGAGTGACGCCGGTCTGTTTGTCTCGACGCCTCTGTTGCTTAGTCCCGGCACCTACATTTTGAGTTTTGAACTCGCGGGTGCTCCCAGCAGTTTTGGCGGTTCAGCAGCTACGCCCAACTTCGTCGACGTATCGGTAGGAGCCTTCTACTCCGAACAAATTGAGCGTCAACAGGGGGACCCTTTTGAGACGTTCGGCGGGGAATTCTTCGTGACGGAGCCGACCACCGTGTCGATCGTGTTTGACAATCCGGGAGACGACAACTTTGGAGCCCTACTTGATAACCTGGCACTCAGGGCCCCAGAGCCTGGCATTTTCGCTTTGTTGGGAACAGGGGCCTTCATGCTCCTAGTGACCGCGGACCGGCAACGCCTGGTCGACGACCGCAGGAGAGCCTGAACCTGCCATTTTCGGCTGGCGTCGCGGTCGCGACAGGCTGCGACGCTTCGATTTGTCGTGACGCTTCATGTGAACTTAGATACGATCGAGGACTGCACCGGTGAGTCGTTCGCTGCGAAGTACTTCGGTCCAATTTTCAAAGTGTAGGTTGGTCATGACGATGAGGCTCTGCCGCTCCTGCGCGTTTCCGATCACATCGAACAACACTTCGGCGCCAGCGCGACTTGCTGGCACATAGCCCAGCTCATCAAGTACCAGAAGTTCATTCTTTGCGAGCTGTGCCCTCAACTCCGGCAACTGTTTGTCGTCACGAGCTTCCAAGAGCCAGGTAATCAACTCGGTGACTCGCGAAACTTGGATGTCTTCGGCTGAGAACACCCAGATGTGATAGGATCACTCGAGTCGACTAATTGATCTTTCCGTAAACCACCGGCTATGCCGGTGCGAACCTACAAGGCTCTGCCGTTACTCTCAATCAGCCGACGAGCGTTAGCTCCCGGTTACTTGGCGGAGGAACCGGACGCTAACGCGTGGCGGCTGATAGGTATTTCCGCGTCGCTTTGGCCCCTTTTCAGGGGCCTTCCTCATACCACCTGCTATGCAGGTGGTTGCTGATTACAATATTCCTTAGCGGCGAATTCCTAATCTACAGATCTTCTCTGTATCCAATTCGAAATTGTGTTCCAATCCTAGGAGTGAGGCATGCCCAACGATCGTCGAGCATTTACGTTGGTTGAACTTCTGGTCGTGATCGCAATTTTTGGCACCCTCGTCGCGCTTTTGCTTCCGGCAGTACAAGCGGCCCGTGAGGCGGCACACCGCGCGCAGTGCCAGAACAATCTCAAACAAGTTGCATTGTCTGTTCTCAACTATCAAAGCATCAATAAGACACTGCCGGGAGGAGTTGGAACTTTTGGTTGCTGCTGGGGAACGTGGCAAATGCGGGTCCTGCCTTTCCTCGAATTACAAAACATGGGCGATCTCTATGAGAACTTAGACGGGAACGACGGGACGGGCCCCCGCTATGGAGCCGCGCCGGTTAATATCAATGTCACAAGCCGTCGAATTCCCACGCTGACATGCCCTAGCGACACTCCGAATGCTCCAATTGGCGACCCGCCAATCACCAACCACAATAACGTTCTTAGCACCCAACAGCAATTCGCCAGACGTAGTCACCGGCGGCATTTGCCGCTCACTGCAAGACGGCAACCCGCCATGCGTGAGCGCCTCCACCGTCACACGGCCACGAATGATGGGCGCTCGCAGCCTACACGCTGGTGGTGGTGTGCAGGTCGCCTTTTGCGACGGGCACGTCGGATTCATCAGCAACATAATTGACTACAACAATTGGCAGGCGATGGGGACGGCCGCCGGTGCCGAGACGGAGCCCCAAGAAGAGTAATCATGCCGCCCGGGCGATGGCGAGCTGTTGCGCGGGTGCTGTTTTCTGGAACGCTCGGGGTCTCACGTAGAAGGATTGAACGTCATGATAAGAATGCATCGCACCGTCGGCGCAAGAACCGCCCTGGTTGTCATTCTCGCAGCGCACTTAAACAGCCCGACGCAATGCCAGGAGCACGTCGTTGCAAAGACCGGTCAAGGCGCTCCTTTCGAGGCGAGTTGGGAATCGCTCAACGCTCGTAAGACACCCGCGTGGTTTGGCGACGCGAAGTTTGGAATCTTTAGAATACGGCGGGCACGCGGGTGACGGCGCCGCGCTAGGGCGCAAGCCTTATGAAGAATGCCGCGGGATCGGTCATTCTTTTGCGTTCAACCGGGCTGAAGGTTACGACATCTACATGTCTCGAACCGCTAGTGGGGCGGTCATCTTCTACACCCTGGATGGCTCGGCGCCGACAACGAGGCATGGGATCCGGTATCAAGCGACCGTGCCGATTTCCACGACGACAGTGCTGCGCGCGGCCGCGTTCAAGAGCGGCATGAGGTCAACCAAGCATTAACACCTGGCGGTAACTCGATTGACTCAAGTATCATAGGATGGCACGAATATTTATCCACTCACATCTCGTTCAGGCTTTGCGCACGCTTTGCCTTTTGACTGGAAATGACAACCTGCCATGGCAACCCGGCAAGTCGCGCCATACGGAACGTGGAAGTCTCCCATCACGTCGGATCTGATCGTCTCCGATGTTGTCCGCCTCGCTGAATCGCGAATTGACGGGTCGGATATCTATTGGACCGAGTTGCGACCGACTGAAGCCGGACGCGTCGTCCTCGTGAAACGGACACCGGATGGGACGACAACCGACGTCGCGCCGCCGGGATTCAACGTGCGGACCCGTGTCCACGAATACGGCGGCGGCGCATTCGTCGTGCGCGGCGGTAACGTCTGTTTTGTTAACTTTGCTGACCAGCGGCTTTATCGGCAGACCGTCGGCGGCGATCCGGCGCCCATCACCCCCGAGTCGGATCTGCGATTCGCGGACGGCGTGCTGGACGATTCTCGGCGGCGGATCATCTACGTGCGTGAAGATCATACCGTCAACGGCAGGGAGGCCGAAAACACGCTCGTCGCGATCGACCTCCTGCAGGGAGGCCCGGGCCAAATCATTGCATCGGGTCGAGACTTTTATTCCAATCCCCGGCTCAGCCCGGATGACTCGCGTCTTTGTTGGCTGGAATGGGACCACCCGAACATGCCTTGGGACGGAACTCGGTTGTGTGTAGCCTCACTCGATGCCGCCGGTGCAATCGTTGCGGTACAGCAGATTGCTGGCGGCGTGGACGAGTCGGTCTTGCAGCCCCTGTGGTCGCCGGACGGTGTACTGTATTTCATCAGCGATTACAGTGGGTGGTGGAATCTGTATCGCTGGACCGGTGCCGGCAGCGAACCCATTTTCTCCAGCGACGCGGAATTCGCTGGGCCAGCATGGGTGTTTGGACTGGCTACCTATGGGTTTGAATCGGCCGAGTCACTGTTGTGCGTTTACAACGAGGCAGGCAGGGCGCATCTTATCCGCGTTAATACGAGAACATGCGAAACCGTGGAGATTGACACGCCGTTCACCAGCATCGGATACCTAAGCGTTGCCGGAAATCAGGCGGTTTTTGTAGGCGGCTCGCCCACCGCTCCCAGCGTTGTGGCTCGACTGGACGTCGAGACGGGCGCGATTGAAACGCTGCGCGAGTCGAGTACGATTGTTGTTGATGCTGACTGCCTTTCGATTCCCGAACCGATCGAGTACCCCACCGAAAACGGATTCACTGCCCACGCCTTCTATTACCCGCCGGCGAATCCCGACTTTGAAGGTCCGAGCGACGAACGGCCACCGCTGCTGGTCCGTTCGCACGGTGGCCCGACAAGCGCTGCGACGCGAAATTTCAATCTAAGCATCCAGTACTGGACAAGCCGAGGCTTCGCGCTGGTTGACGTGAACTACGGTGGCAGCACCGGTTACGGCCGCGAGTACCGCAATCGCCTACGCGGCAATTGGGGCGTGGTCGATGTTGACGACTGCGTGCATGCAGCGCAACACCTGGTACAGCGGGGGCTCGCGGATCCAGACCGGCTCGCGATCGACGGCGGCAGCGCCGGTGGTTATACAACGCTGTGCGCTCTGGCGTTTCGGAATGTCTTTGCAGCCGGAGCGTGCCTTTACGGGCTGAGCGATCTGGTGGTCTTTGTCGGGGATACGCACAAGTTCGAGAGCCGATATCTCGAGTCTTTGATCGGCCCGTGGCCCGAATGTAAAGAACTGTACCGGCAGCGCTCGGCGATCAATGCGCTTGATCAGTTTTCCTGTCCGATCGCATTCTTTCAAGGAGACGAGGACAAGATTGTCCCGCCGAACCAGTCCAAACTGATGGTCGACGCGCTGAGCGCGAAGGGAATTCCGGTTGCGTATGTATTATTCCACGGCGAACAGCACGGTTTCCGCAAGGCGGAGAACATCAAGCGTACGCTCGATGGCGAGTTCTATTTCTTCTCGCAGATCTTTGGTTTCGAGCCAGCCGACGAAATTGAACCGCTGCTGATTGAGAATCTTCGATGAAACAACGCACATCACGACGAAGTCGATCAATGCGTGCCTTGACGAGCGCAATGAGCGCGACGCCCTTCCTGTGTGAACTACGCAACTACCTCAAACAACATGGAGATTCACATGAACCGAACCACATTCACGTCTCTCACCGTTCTGACAATTCTGACAAACAGTATCGCTCAAGCAGAAAATGACACGTCGTTCATCGTATCCGATCCGTCCAAACTGTGTTAGAGTCCCCGCATCGAAACGCATTTCGAGTCGGAGCCGACACCATGTCACAAATCACTCGACGACGCTTTATAAAGTCAACCTCCGCGGTGGCAACTGCCACTTCGATGGGGGTCTTTTCCGGCACTTCTTTGGCTCGCACTGATTCGCCAAACGAACGACCAAAGATTGCACTGATCGGTTGCGGTGGGCAGGGTACCGGCGACGGCCGGAGAGCCCTCCCCTACGCCGACATGGTCGCCGTTTGCGATGTCGATAATGCGCACTCGGCACGTGCGAAGAGGGCCTATACCGAGCCGCTTGCGAGGAAAGGCAAAGAGGCAAAAATCGATCTCTACGACGACTATCGAGCGATCATCGATCGCAATGACATCGACGCGATTATCTGCGGCACGGTTGACCACTGGCACGTAAAAATAGCCGCTGAAGCGCTGAGGTCGGGGAAGGACGTTTACTGTGAAAAGCCGCTCACGCTGACGATCGACGAAGGTCGCCTTATCTCCAGAGTCGTCAAAGAGACCGGCCAAGTTTTACAAGTTGGCACGCAACAACGTTCGGACGAGCGATTCTTGAAAGCCGTTGCAGTTGCTCACTCGGGGCGACTGGGGAAGATCAAGAAAGTAACGGTGGGCATCAATCACAATCCGTTTAGCAAACCGCTTCCTGCGGTCGATCCTCCAGCGTCGCTGAACTGGGATCATTGGAAAGGGCCTACGGAAGATGTGCCTTATCGATTTCTGAAATCCGGCAAGGAGGGACAGAAGCTCGTGCCCGGATTGGGCGACGGCAGCATTGATGCCTCGAACTGCCACCAAGAATTCCGCTGGTGGCTCCAATATAGCGGCGGCAAAATGACGGACTGGGGTGCTCACCACGTTGACATCGCCCAGTGGATAATCGACCAGTGTGGTCCCGACCAAGGCCCCACAATCATCAAGCCAGTCATGGTCGAAGCCATAGTTCCTTTCGACAAGGACGGAAACCCGACCTTAGACGATCGTTACAACGCGCCACACCGATTCACCGTGCAGGCCCAATTCCCCAACAACGTGCTGATGGAAATCACTAGCGAGGGTCGAAACGGAATTCTGGTAGAAGGCTCGAAGGGCCGGATCTTCGTCAACCGCGGCACGTTATCCGGCAAGCCAATCGAAGACCTCGAAAGCAATCCACTTCCGGGCGGTTGGTTAGAAGATGTTCATCGGGGTAAGCTCGTCGGGCATATGCAAAACTTCTTCGACTGCATCGCGAACCGGAATATACCTGCCTCAGACGTTTGGACTCACGTCTCTGCGATCAACACATGCCACTTAAGTAACATCGCGATTCGCTTGAACCGACAGATAAAATGGAACGCTGCCACGCAAACGATCAAAGACGACGCGAAGGCGAACTCAATGCAGGCGAGGGACTTCCGCAAAGGATACGAAATCGAGATCTGAGCACCCTGACGCTGTCAATTATTCGTTGCAAGTATACGATTACACCCGCAAGTCGCCAGGTTGGAGGAAGCTTTCGGTCGTGTTGCAAGCACATTAAACGCTGCAAGGAATCATGTCTCGATTATTTTATTTGTTGCCGAATTTCTTCTCTGGTTGACCGGTTCTTGCCGCCAATTGTCTGGGCGTCCGTCTGACCTGCGGACTCCCAATGTCTCAGTCTTTCTGTCGTGGTTGTGCGTGCGCGGATTGTGCGCGCGTAACCGCCGTGTTCAGTTTGACCACGCTTGCCGTCTCGAACGGCCTTTCCGCGACAAGGCGGCGAAGCACCAGACTTGTCCAACCGGTAATTCTTAGGCTACGCAACCCTGCCGAGCATACTTCAGTTTATACGATTGGGACGCGTATTTATGCTTGCGACTTGATCGACGGCGTGTGGCAAGCGATGCCGTAATTGGTTAAGTGCTGAGCAGAAGTGGATGAGATCGGGTGATTTACTCGCAAGAAAGAAGCGCAAATCAGGATCGAATCGATGGCGATCCCTTATCTACTTGAGAAGGCTGTCGGTTCAGGGGTTCAGGGCGTTTTCGGACATCGCCGCTTGAGTATCCTTGATGTTTCCGATGCTGGTCATCAGCCCATGGTGTCACCAGACAGGCAATGGACCGTTGTTTACAATGGAGATATATACAACTATCTCGAAATACGCAGAGAACTTGCGGGTTGTGGTTACCAGTTTGCGTCCCACTGCGATACCGAGGTGTTCCTTGCCCCATACGAATAATGGGGGGACACGTTTATTCATCGCTGTAACGGAATGTTTGCTATCGCGCTATGGCATGCCACGAAAAAAACTGTCGCTCTATCGAGACCGAATCGGGATCAAGCCCCTCTGTTATGGCTTTCAAAATTGAACTTTCTATTTTGGCAGTGTTTTGTCGGCCATTGCCAATATACAGGGATTTCAGAAACAGGTCTGTCGCGATGCGATCGTGGCTTACACCTGTCTGGGTTACGTGCCAGGCCCTTACTCCATGTTCGAAGGAATTAACAAGCTCCTGCCGGGTCAGATGGCCGAACTCGATTTTCGCACCTGGAAGCTG
>Ga0310121_10005370_pt1 | contig 11043 bp, 19 predicted proteins | sample CB27_Tmax_986_MG_FD_203504 | JGI IMG/M metagenome (GOLD analysis project Ga0310121, IMG submission 203504) | Marine microbial communities from Western Arctic Ocean, Canada - CB27_Tmax_986 | ecosystem: Environmental > Aquatic > Marine > Oceanic | place: Canada: Western Arctic Ocean | collected...
TGCATCAACAACTGAATTCAATTCTAAACCATTTAATTGATCGATGCCTTCTATTATTTTTTGTAGTCTTTTTGTCATATCAACTTTCTCCTTTTTTATTGTTAATTCATTATAACATGAATGGTAATACCGTCAACCACCTAATCTTCTAAGTAAATCTCTTGGCTTTTTAATGCTTCTTCTATCGTTGCTCTGTTCACATTTGAATAAACATAAAAGACTGAAGCATTCATTTCTTCTCCATCTACTACGGCATCTATGCCTGCTCCTTTTAAAGCGAACTCTATAGATGATGTAATACTTCTATCTTGGTCTAAATCAAAGTCTCCGATATCTGCTACCGCGAAAGTGTGTTTATGACTTTCAACTTGTCCTTCAAATCCTGTACTCATTAATTCAATCCTCCTATTTTTAAAATTGTATCTTTTAATATTTGGTGCCCTTCTTCGTGAGCTGATGCTCCCCAAGTACCTTCTTCTGTTTTTTCTATAATCTTGCCTGCCAATACCACTCCATTGTAAATGTTCTTCGTCACAACCACTTCACCTTCAACTGGTACGAATAACATAAAGATTCCTGTAATTGTTCCTATTATATTCATAGTCCTGGTCCTTTGATGTTTAAATTATAAGGATTTCTAAAATGATAAGAACTTTTAAAATAATATTCCATAAGTCTTCTTGCCTTGTTCAAAGTAAATGGTCCACTATAATCTTTTTCATATTCATTTCCATCTTCATCAATATGTCCTTCTGTGATATAATATTGTTTTTTATTAAAATTTGTAATCTTCACAGTTTTTTTATTTTTTAAACTCATTATCTAAATTTACTTTCTAAATTGCCTAAATGTATATCTACCCATTCTTCTAATTCATTTGCGAATCCTGAATAGTCTTCAAATGTATATCCTAATTCTTCTGCTTTCTTTTTAAATTTATGAGCAACTGATCTTGGTCCCATCAAAGCATCGTCACCATTCCATCCACATACACCTTCTGTGAAATTACCTAATTGGTATTGCTCAATGAAATCATCATAAAGTTTTTCTAAACTTATTTTTTCTATAATTTTTTCTTTCAATTCCATTCTTTATAATAACATAGGTCCTAATATGGTCAACCTGGTAAAATGACCGTGGAAAAATCTGTATATATAAAGTCCAGGAAAATGTCTAATGATTTCAATGACTTACAACGCCATTTTTTTGACTACATCTTGTGGATAAGAATAAGACCGACTACTATATCCTGTGGATTTTTATTGAACCACAAGATGTAGTACCGTTGCATTTTTGCAACGCTATATCTAGTAGATCAATTTATTTGTAAAGAATATTTTTTAATACCGAACCCGTCGATTCTTTTGGGTCTGGTTTAATATTATCTTTCATTTGATACCCAAGTCCATGCGGACTCATCTTATGTATTTTAGGGTCAAATGTTGAATTGTTCTTTGTATGTTTTCTTCTACTAAAAAATTGGCCATCTTCTTTTGACCACTTTTTCTTTTTGTATCTTTTCTCTCTCAATTTGTTGTACTCTCTTTTCTAAATATTTCATTTAATTATTTTTTTGGTTTTACCGTTGATGATTTTCTTGGTGCCGTTGATGTCATTTTAGGTGCGGTTGACTTACCGCCTTTACCTTGTCTCTTACCACCTATCTGAATTCCTTTTAATCTTTTAGAACCTGCTCCGGATCTTTTTGTAATACCTAATTTCTTACCGGCGATCCTTGCTTTAATTCCTCTTTTCTTTCTAATCTTTGCAGACTTAACTGGGTCAAACTTCGCGAAACAGGTAGATGGTTTGGCTACGATACGACCTTTTCTCGCTCCACTCGTACACCTAAAACCTTTCGTAGGCATTCCACCTTTTTTTCTTCTAATAATTTGTGATACGCCTTCTGCGATCGCTGAATGATCTGGCTGTTTTAAAATAGTGCCTTCGACCATTTCTGGTACTATATTTTGTGGCACTATATCTTGTGTCAACCTCGTCGGTTGACCACTATATGTAGTATCGCAAGATGTAGTATCTTCTAATTTTTTAGGTACTACGATGAATTCTGTGATCTTCATGCTAGTATTTATTACTGCCGCTTTATAGACCTGATGGTATTAACTGATGGTTTATAACTGATGGTTTATAACTGATACCTTATAGAACTTATAGCCATCTAATAACATTATATTACAGGGTGCTACATTTTAACAAGATCTACTTCGCATTACATATGGATTAAATACAAGTAATGGTAAGAATACTTGAGATACTAAACCCAAACGAAAACATAGGTCCTGCACCAGCAGGCGTATGCAGTCGTGCTACAAAGGATTTACCTGCATCGTGGGTATCTTCTTGCAAGTCACAAGGCAAAAGAAAACGTACAGGAAACCGGGTAGCCAAACTCGGTGGCAAGACCAAAAGAGTTGCGGGTAAGAAGATTAAAGGTAAAAGATATGGTGGACCTTTACCAGATTATTCAGCCTAACCACTAATACCAAAGACCTAATAGCGAGCCAATAGCGAGCCATAACTACTCGTAATAGCGAGCCAACCAGCTTATAATAGATACATGGATAAAATTAAACTACACGACTTAAAAAGAGTTTCTGATTACGTACAAGAAGATTTAAACAAGGCTTACATGGATTGCATGAACGAAGCAAGATATCTTCGTGGTCCACAAGTTAGGAAGTTTGAAGAGGAGTGGATAGAGTTTACTGGAACAGAAGAGTGTGCAACATTAACCAGTGGAACTGATGCATTACATACAGCAGGTATAATTGCAAATATAAATCCAGGTGACGAAGTTATCATTCCTGCTCATACATTTATATCAACCGCTGAAGCATTTATGAATCTAGGAGCAACACTAAAGTATGTTGATGTTAAAGTATCTGACTATGGCATTAATGAAGACAAGATTGAAGAACAAATTACTAGCAAAACAAAAGCAATAGTTTGGACCGATATAAATGGACAAACACCTGACGTAGATAAAATTGTAGCAATAGCAAAGAAACATAACATTACTACAATTGATGATGCCGCAATGGCTCATGGTGCAACTTATAAAAAGAGAATGACTGGAACCAATGCAGATATTACTTGCTTCAGTTTTGGCCCTGTTAAACCTTTAGGAGCAATAGGAGGTGCAGGTGCAATTACTGGATCACAAGAAGTATGTAGAAGAGCTAGAGAAATACGTAACCATGGACGAAGTATTGGAGTAGTTGATGGATCTTACTGTGCAGACTTATCTAAAATACCTAGAGCTCAAAGAGATTCAATAGGAGAACACATAGGTTGGAATAGAAACATACACTCATTACAAGCAGGATTCTTATCTGCTAAACTACCTTACTTAAATGAACTTAACGAAATGAAAAGGGAACACGCATTTAAATACAACAAACATTTAAAAGATGTAGTACAACACATTCCAGAAGAACTAACAGACAGACATCATGTATATCATTTGTATTCAATACTATCTAATAGACGAGAAGAGCTACGTGAATACCTTAACGATGTTAATGTTGAAAGTTTAATCCACTGGAAAATACCAATAAATGAATATCCGTTTTTAACTCAAATTGATAGTAAGTCTGAGTATCCATATATTGCAAAACAAATATCAGAACAGACACTTTCATTACCATGCCATCCTTTCTTACGCGAAGACGAACAGGATTATATTATAGAACACGTTAGAAAATTTTATGAGAAAAGTTAAAGTTGTAGCATTTGGTACTGCAAATTTTATTAAAAAATACTCCATAGGTTTAAAACAAGACTGTGAACAGTTAAAGTACGATTGCGAACTTAATACTATTCCTGACTTTAATTCTATTAGTGAAATTAACTTCTATATACAACAACAAATAATTGATCGTGTTAGTAAAGCACAAGACGAACGTCTATGTTTTGTAGATCCTGAATGTAGAATTCTAAAACCTTTCCCACAAGATTGGGTTAACTCAGACGTACCGTGGTGTGCATATAAAATACAACACGGTGATCAAGAAGTTTTAAATTATGAATATGGATATACTTTACCTACTAGAATAATGATGCAACCTTTCTTTTGTGGCAAAGAGGATCTAGAATGGATGCAATGGTGGTTGAAAGCATCTACTAACGTTAGTAATGTTAAAGATAAAGTTTATGTACCAAATGAATTATTCCTCGAACTTGCACTAACTTTTAATAACATTAAATTTAAGCACGGCATAATAACTTACAATAGAGAATATAAAGGTCCACACATAGTTGTAAAAGGCTCGTGGTCTACTAAAGATACAATAGTCCAACACCCTTGTATTCATGCTACCTTAGATACAGATATGTTAGCGGCTGATACTGAACGAAGAAAAAACAATATAATAACTACTAGAGATTTACATAACCATTTTCAAGATTATAACACAATTAAGATAATAGATAATTTAATGCTTAAAGAAAAAACTGATATAAAAGATTGGCCAACCCAAACATTACCAGTAAGAATTAATACTATTAACTGGTTCCGTTGTGACGAGTGGCTATTCCGTCCAAGCACTGGTGAAGTTAAAAATGTAAATTATTCCTTGATTAAATATCATCCTTCGATTAATATAAAACTTAAACAAAATATCATGACACCAGCAGTAAAATTATATAAGGAAACTTTTAAATGTTAATAGGATTTATAGGATTAGGTAAACTAGGTATGCCTTGTGCAGAAGCAACTGTTGACAAAGGTTATCATGTAAATGGATATGATATACTGCCTAAGCAAAGTACAAAGGTAGACATAAAAGATTCAATACAGGAAGTAGTTGAACAATCAGATATTATATTAGTAGCAACACCAACTCCACACGAAGAAGGTTATGATGGACGAGCACCTACTAGCCATTTACCACCCAAAGACTTTAACTACGATTCTGTAAAAGAAGTGTTAAAAGAATGTAACAAGTACATTAGACAAGAACAAGTCCTTGCATTAATATCAACAGTATTACCAGGTACTATTAGAAGAGAACTTGCTCCACTAGTTACTAATACAAAACTAATTTACAATCCTTATCTAATTGCTATGGGTTCTGTAGGTTGGGATATGATTAACCCTGAAATGATTATTGTTGGTACAATGAAAGGTATTAAAGCTACTGCCAATAGAGCACAAAATCTATTAAACTTTTATACAATGGTATGTGACAATAAGCCACGTGTTGAGTTTGGTACATGGGAAGAAGCAGAAGCAATTAAAATATTCTATAATACATTTATTAGTAATAAAATTGCATTAGTTAATATGATACAAGACGTTGCTAATAAACTAGGCAACATTAATGTTGATATAGTAACCAAAGCATTAGCAAAAAGCACAATGAGAATTAACAGTACAAGATATATGAAAGCAGGAATGGGTGATGGTGGTGCTTGTCATCCTAGAGATAATATTGCACTCCGTTGGTTAGCTAAAGAATTAGACTTAGGCTACGACTTATTTGAAAGCATAATGTCTGCTCGTGAAAAACAAGCAGAAAATATGGCAAAAACTATACTAAAATATGGTAAAAACATACACTTTACATCAGATACTTACAAGCCTAATACAACATTAGTTGACGGATCGTACTCATTACTTGTGCAATATTACGTTAAAAAGCACGGCGGAACACTAGTAAACGGCTTTGATAATCCTGTAGAAGTTATTGTAAGGGTGCATGAATCAGATAATATAACAGCAGATAATAAAACTATTATATTTGATCCATGGAGAACATATCCAAAAGCTAGTAATGTCGTTTACTATGGTAAATAAGTACAGTTAATAGGAGATTATAGAACATGACAAATAGCGATACAACATTTGGTGTACATAACGTTCATTATTCGATTTGGTGCGAGCATACAGCAGAAGGTGGCGCAACAGTTAAGTCAAATAATTTTGCAAACGTAACAGAAGCAAAAGAATATTTCTTTCATGCAGACGCATTAGCTATGTTTGAAGAAAACTGCACATGGTTAGGTTGGAGACTTCCTTCAGAAGGAGTAGAGGCAGGTAGCTCAGGTGGATTAATTATGGCACGTGGCTTTGGTGAAGTAGAAAATTCGGCAACTAAATCACACGCAGACAAATTTCAAGAAGATAAAACGGCTTTACTTGCGGCTGGCAAGTTTTTTGCTAGAGCTAATATATTAGGTGCAGACCATGATGGTTTGGCAACATTTAACGGTACTGATTGGATTTCAGGCTAATCTAAAAAACCTCTACCACAAGTCATTGCACACACAGGATTACATTTCGTTGTAGTCCAACTAGCTTTCAATTTATAATGATCTTCTAATTTTACAAAAGGTCTACCCGGCATATCATATCCGTGATAACAACAAGGTCCTACCTGACCTTTAGCATTAATGTAGGTATCATCATTCTTTAAGTGTTCACATTGAATATTATAAACCTTAGGCTCTACTTGAAAGTTTTGGTGTGTCTCTTTATATCTTTCAATTCCTCCTTTAACATCATAAGGGTGTGGTTCTAAAGGTTTATTGTGTGGTAAGATCCAGTGAGTGATATTTGCATTTTTATCTAATGCAGGACCAAAGCTTCGTCCATGATCATATATGCTAATACCTTTAAACCCTAATTCTTTAGACAATTCTTTTACTTGTTCTACTTGATGCATATTATGACGAAATAATATAAATTTCCATGTAGCATAACCTCCAGCATCAATAAACCATTTAACTCTATCCATAATTTTATTCCATTCAACATCTTGTCTGTACAGATGATTAGTATCTTCTAGCCCATCAATACTAAAGATAAACTGTATATTATTTTTAGCTAATTGTTGCCACGTATTTTTAGATCCAATACTTCCATTAGTAGTAATTGTTGTATGACAACCAGTTTCTAAAGCTAGTTCTAAAATGTTTGGATTCATCATAGGGTCACCTATATGACCATTAAAATATACAAACTCATAACCTGGTATTTTTTTAAGAGCCTCTTTGAACTTGTCTATACTTAAATGTACTTCTGGATATACTCCTTCTACCTTGTATCCATACAAACTTCTAGGACACAACGGACATCGTGCATTACAATAGGTACTGGCCTCAACATGAATTTGCTTCATAACAGTATTTAACGGCCACAAAAAAAGGGCGATATTTCTACCGCCCTTTAAATTAAATATTAATTACGCAGAGTAATTAATTACTTTTCTGCCAGATTTCTTAAGCAATGAAATTATATTTGCTTTCATTCCCAATGCAGATGATTGAGGCGCAGTGCCTAAAACATTTACAGTGAAATCTAAACCTTTAGATAACAGCTTATTAGTTGCTGTTTTTCTATTAGTTTTTGCAACAGCCAAGTTTTTAAACTTAATTTTTCCGCCGTTGACTTCGCCGTCTACAAGATACTTTCTAGTAGGCTCTGCAAATACTCCGATTTGCTTTGCTCTAGTTTTAAAGTTTCTAGTATAGATTACGTATGGTGTTGATTGTCCCATATTGATAGTCTCCTTTTTAGTTGATTTAAATATTAAGGCTAGATTCGATAGAACTTTTCTTAATATCATATAAAATATATTTTACACGAAGGACGTGTATATGTCAACCTTATTAATTGGTAATGGTAAATTAAGTGTGCCGTGTGAATCTTTATTAAATATCAATATGTCAAAAAATCTGTATTGTTATGATAAGTTTAATCAAATATTCATCGACGTTGAGAATAGATTTCTTTATAACTGCTGTCATGCATATCCAGAAAGACTAAACATCGACGAGTGTGAAAAAGATCCAACAAAGATAATATTAAGTGACCAAATGGTAAAAGACAGGAAATTAATGTTGGAAAATAAAAGATTTAAGAGTTGTGAAGTTTGTTATGGTGCAGAAGATCGTGGCGAGGTATCTTATAGAGATATAGTTGAACCAACTGAACATTTTAACGACCCAATGTTAATACCAAAAACAATAGCTATTAGTATATCAACTGATTGTAATATGGCTTGTGCTTATTGTTCTCCTAGACTTTCAAGCACATGGAGACATACTGTTGCTAAACACGGTCCTGTTGGAATAAACGAATTAACGTCAATGAATAAGGTACAAATAAAATTAAAACAACACCAACGTTCACAGTCTAAATTTTTTAAATTACTAATGATTGCAATTGAAAATAATATTGATAGCATAAACAAAATAGTTCTTTCCGGCGGTGAACCATTACTGCACAAAAATTTCTTTAAGTTTATTGAAAAATTCTACAACAAAGTAAACATACAAGTGGTAACAGGACTTGGTACACCTAATACTATATTCCAAAAGTTCTTAGAACTAGCTAGTCGTTTAGATATAAGTGTTGCTGTCTCTGCCGAAAGTGTTGGAACTGATCACGAATTTATACGTTATGATAAAGGAATGCCATGGGAAAGGTTTCACAATAGACTTAAGAAGTTAGATGAATATAATATTAACTATGAATTTTTTAATACCCATAGTAATTTAAGTACATTTAAGTATAAAGAGTTTTTAAATCTATTTGGACACAAAAAACTATCACTAAACTTTGTAACTAATCCCTACTATCTTAAACCTTGCATACTTGATCCAGAATCTAAAGAAAAGTTTGTTAAGGAACATTCAAACAATCCTGCACAAAAAAAGTTTATTGATTTAGTTTTATTGGAATGTACAGAACAAGATAGAGTAGGATGTGCAAATTACTTAAAAAGATTATCAACTATTAGAAATATAAGTCTACAAACATTTCCTAATAGTTTTCTTAATTGGCTGAATATAAATTAATTGTCTCTTATTTTTGGAACGTGAAACAGATCAATACCTTCATTAACTAATTTGTCAGCTTCTTTCTTTGTAGCAGTACCGTAGAAGTCTTCATTTCGTTCACCTTTAATAGCCTTACGTGCTTCTTTAGGAAAGTTTTTACCAACGTTCTCAAATTTATCTTTAACGTGTTTCTCTAATTGCTTTAGTAATGTTCTTGCTCTACCACCCATTACCATTTGCTCACCAGTCATATTTAAAATGTTTTCTTTACCACGTTGTCTAGGAGTTTCTGTACTTTTCTTTTTAATACTAGGAGACATTATATCTTTCCTAACTTTAGTACTATCACACATTGGACATATTAACTGTCCTTTTACTAATTGATTCTCAAAGTCTTCTATGCTAGGAAACCAGCCTTCAAATTTACTTTCACAATCACAGGTTAATTTGTACTTGATCATATAACTATTTAATATATTAGCACTGACAGAAATATTTGTCTAGTATAATATATATTATGGCTTTAAGATCTACAGCATTTGTTCATCGTGAAGGTACAAAAAAACGTACTTCCCAAGGACGCAGAAAAGGTGTTAAAAAAGCATCTATGAATAAGTCTAAAAAAAGATCATGGAAAGCATACGCAAAACAAGGACACTAATGGGTATTAAAGAAGACATAGACATAGCTTACTATAAAGGACTCAATGATCGAGGTCCATTAGATCTTACAAGACAAATTGATGATAAAGATGCACAGATTAAAAAACTGTGTGCAGAGATTGGTAACTTAACATTTCAGATATCTGACTATCAACAAATTGTTAAAGAGCTATCAGATAAATTAACTACGTATGAAACACTACACGGTACAGTGTTTAGATCTAAAAATTCCGAAGATAAAAAATAACAGCATCACGTTTTTTACTACTCAGCTTCATATGTTAGTAATTATAGCTTAAAATAAGTATTGACATGGTAAGCATAATGGATACAAATGTAAAAGAATTACAAAAGGATCAAGAATTCTTAACTGACTATTTTAAAAATAGTTGGAACCCAAATAGAATACACGAAGACTATAATTACGGATGGCCTTTTGTTATTCCTAAAATTCCTGAATCAGCATACGTATTAGATGTTGGTTGTAATAGAGATAGTGCTCATAAAAGATTACCTAACAATAGAGTATATGGCATTGACCCTGCAGGATATATGGCAGACTTTGTTGGAACAATACTAGAGTTTGAACACGATGAAAAGTTTGACGTAGCAGTATCATGGGGTGCCATTAACTTTGGTAGCCAAGAAAAAATTAATGCTGAAATTGCCAAGTTAAGTTCATTATTAAAAGACAATGCTGAGGTTCATATAAGATGCAATCCAGGTGTTTACAATCATTCAAATATTAATCGTGAGAAGATGAACGGTAAATTCTATGGTTGGACGTGGGAGGAGAATATGAGACAAGCAAAATTACACGGATTCACTGTACAGATGATTGCTTGGGACGTTGGTGAAAGATTCTATGCCCACTGGAAAAGATAAACCTACACTACTAATAATTACAGGACCTCAAGGATCTGGTAATCATTTATTCAGTAAAATATTTTCACTACACAAAGAAGTATTAGGTTGGTCAGCACTATACGATCATGAATGGGTAGGACACGATCAAGAGATATTCCAGCCATACTGGAACAATCCTAAAACATTAAGTGACTTTGACTGGTCGCAATCTAAATATTATGTAACAAGTATCAGTTGTCCTTATGTCCTTGATAAAAAATTTGCTATACCTAAATATCATACGTTTATAAAAGAAGCAAAAAAGTACGCAGATGTACAAGTAGCAATAATAGGTAGAGATAAAAACATACTAAGATTCCAACAATTAAGAGTAAGAAAAGGTGAACATACAACACCAGTGGCATTACAACATTTAAGCCTACTACCTGATGCTTTTTATCTTTCACAAGAACTGTTTTTCTTATATGGCAAAGATTATCTAAAAAACATTTGCAAAATGATTAATTTTCCTATAGACTATAACAATGTATATATTACCAAGTTGTCTAAAAGCGAAGCAAATGAAAAATATATACAACAAATAAAAAAAGGACCATTTGACGACATACAATTGAAGATTAATTATTAATGGAATCAAAAAAAAGATCACTAGTAAAATTATTATCATGGAGAGCAATTGGTTTAATTGTTTGGCCAATTGTAAGTTATA
>Ga0310121_10005371_pt1 | contig 11040 bp, 10 predicted proteins | sample CB27_Tmax_986_MG_FD_203504 | JGI IMG/M metagenome (GOLD analysis project Ga0310121, IMG submission 203504) | Marine microbial communities from Western Arctic Ocean, Canada - CB27_Tmax_986 | ecosystem: Environmental > Aquatic > Marine > Oceanic | place: Canada: Western Arctic Ocean | collected...
CACTATAGCTTTTTCGATTAAATCATAGCAGAATTTTTTTTATATTTTTAAATTTGGAAAACTAATCGTCTTACAACGAAAATTTACTATAAATTGATACATAATATAATGGATAATATAGATGTGATTTTATAAGGGATAAGTTTGCTAAAATCAGAAAAAATGCAATATTGTAAAAAATGTTTAATGCCAAACACTAGACCTGGCTTGAAATTTGAAGATGGTGTTTGTGTTGCGTGTATAAATTTTGAAAAACAAAAAACTACAGACTGGAAAAAAAGATTTGATGAGTTAAAAACATTATGTGACAAGTATAGAGGATGTAATGGTAACGGTTATGATTGTGCAATTGCTGTTTCAGGTGGAAAAGATTCACATTTTCAAGTCTATTATATGAAAGAAGTTTTGAAAATGAATCCATTATTATTATCTGTAAGTAATATTGATTGGACAGAAACAGGTAAGGAAAATTTTGAAAATATTTCAGAAGTTTTTGGGTGTGACGTTATTTCGTTTAATCCTAATAGAAAGGTTGCAAAAATCTTATTTAGAAAAGCCTTTGAAAGGATTGGTTCACCAACATGGTATATTGATTCTTTAATCTATGCATTTCCAATTAAGATGGCAATTAATTTAGGAATTAAACTGCTTGTATATGGTGAAGATGTGAATTATGTTTATGGTGGTAAATTTGACAACGAAAAAGCATCAGCAAAAGAAATTATGTTAAATGATGTAGTAAAACCAATTTGGAAAGAATGGTTAGAAGATGGCCAAATTTCTGAGAAAGATTTGGAATCTGCACGAATGCCAACAAAGGAAGAAATAGAAAAATCTGATTTAGAACCAATATATTTAAGCTATTTTGTTCCTTGGGATTCGCATCATAATTTTGAAGTTGCAAAAAGATGGGGATTCAAACAACTCTTACATGAATATCAAAGAGAAGGAACAATTGAGGAATATAACCAGATTGATTCAATTGGATACTTACTAAATCAATTTATGAAATATCCAAAATATGGTCATTCATCAGCAACAGAAATTGGTTCAAGATGGATTAGAGCTGGACTAAAGACAAGAGATGAAATAATTCCACTAATTGAAGAGAATGACAAGAAACTGGATCAAGGAATAATCGAGAAATTTTGTTCATTTACTAATATGACAACTCCCGAATTTTGGAAAACTATGGATAAATGGTATAATCCTGAGTTGTTTCAACAAGATAAGGATGGTGTATGGCATGAAAAATTCAAAGTTGGAAAGGGAATTGTATGATTTTAGACTGTTTTCTAAGACTCACAAGAAATTATATAAAAACCAAAAAATATTGAAAATTAATTGACGATATATTCAAGGAGTTTTAAATGACACACAAGACTTGGTCAATAGAAAAATCGCTTATTTCTGGAGAAGAATATGTAACCAATCAATTAGTAGCACAAAATGCTTCATTAAAAGGCTATGATGCAATAATTAACGAGTATGTGTATATTGACACACAACACGTTTCTGAAATATTTAAAAAAATTTCAAAATCTTGGAATATGATGAAAGGTATAGGAATAGATTTAGGAGGTGGGGTTGGTTGTGTTTCATCTACAATTGCAAAAAAAGAGGATGTTAAGAAAATTTTTTGTGTTGAATTAGTAGAAGATGTAGTAAAGCTATGTCAACCTATAGTTAAAAAAAATATTTTAGGAAAAAATTCAAACAAAGTAATTTCTGTTGTTGGTTCCTTTGATAATTTAGAATTAGAAGATAATTCAATTGATTTTGCAGTTTCGTGGGATTCTATGCATCATTCATCAAATTTAATCAAAACATTAACTGAATGTAAAAGAGTTCTAAAAGATGATTCTGTTTTTGTTATCGTTGACAGAGCCCATAATAATTCTACACCAGATTCTGAAATTGAAAGAATGCTTAATGTTGTTTATGATGAAGAATTTCTAATTAAAAATTATAGGCCTAAAGACACTATTCTGACAAGAAGAGAAAATGGGGAACATGAATATCGGTTTTTTGAATGGAATAATTATTTTAAACAGGCTGGATTTGAGATTTTATCTAATACAGTAATAAAAACGTCTACCGACGAGAATAAAAAATTGAAAAATGATAATAATATACCAGAAATTTTTGTCGATTATGATCTTGGGGCTTTTGGAAATAGAAAGGTAGTATTTGTTCTAAAACCTATTAAATAAGTAAGATATTATTGATTAACATTTTTTAAAGTAAACGAATGTATGAAACTAGATATCTTTGACTAAACCAATTTGTTTTATTGCAGCTCGTGGAGGTTCAAAAGGAATTCCAAGAAAAAATATAAAATTACTTGCTGGAAAGCCACTTATTGGATATACAATAGAATCTTCTATTAATTCTAAGATTTTTAGTCATGTTGTAGTTTCTACAGAAGATAAAGAAATTGCAAGAATATCACAAAAATTTGGTGCGGAAGTACCATTTTTACGTCCAAAGAGATTAGCTACAGATTCTGCAGGCATGGCAGATGTGATACTTCATGGTTTGAAGAAATTACATGGAATGGGATATGATTTTGATGCTTTTGTAAGTCGTGATTGCACTGTTCCTTTTATTCGAAGTAAAGACGTGGCAGGAAGTATTCGCCTATTAAAACAAAAAAATTGTAATGCAGTATTTGGAGTTTATAGACAACATTTGAATCCGTATTTCAATATGATGGAACTTGATTCAAATGGTTTTTTGAAACTTGTTAAAGATAAAGGAAAAAGACCAGTTAGTAGACAAAAGGCTCCAATTGTATACCAGTTAAATGGTTTATTTACATACTATACTGAAAAATTTCTTGAGTACAAAAAACCTTTACTTCCAAAGGCTTTACCATATGAAATACCAGCCGAAACAGGATTAATGATTGATACTGAATTTGAATTTAAATTGGCTGAGATTATAATTCAAAAAAAAATTCTTAGCATAGATTAATTTTTTATTTCTATTACCAGGCAGTCCATCCACCATCTAAAATCAAATTTGCACCAGTCATATATGATGATGCATTTGATGATAAGAATAAAATTGCTGCATTAAATTCATTACTATTTGCCATTCTTCCAAGAATTGTCTTTTCTGAATATTTTTTAATAAATTCTTTATTCATGTATGTTTCATTCAATACACCACCTAATGATAGTGTATTTACTCTAACATTTTTTCTATTCCAGTATGCTGCTAAATAGCGTGTTAAATTAACAATAGCACCTTTAGTTGCAGCGTAAGAAACAGGTGAGTTTAGTTTACTTTTTCCATATATTCTTTGATCAGCTCCCACTAAGCCATAAATTGAGGCAATATTTACAATAACACCATTTTTTTGCTTTGCCATCACACTGCCAATTTCTTGTGAACATAAAAATACGCCAGTCAAATTAACACTAATTACTTGGTTCCAAAGTTCTAATGGAAATTTTTCTAAAGATACTGATGAGTATTTTGACTGATTAGGATTGTAAAAAGCATTATTTATCAAAACATCAATTCTCTTAAATTTTTTTACAATTGCATTCTTCATTTTAATTACATCTTTTTTGTTGGAAATATCAACAGTATATGCAATTGCTTTAGTATTGTATTTTTTAATTAATTCTTGTTCTAGTTTTTTATTTTTCTTTATTTCTTTATCCACTAGAACTACATTTGCACCTGAAGCACTCAGAATATGAGCATATTGGCTTCCTAATCTACCAGAGCTTCCAGTTAAAACTACTGTTTTATTTTCAAGTTGAAATAAATCATAAATTATATTTTTTTTGTTCAAATTTTCACAACCTTTTTTGTTTCTGATGATTCAATAATTCCTAATGCAATTTTAAGAATCTCTATAGACTCAATAATACTATTCATGGGTTCTTTGTTGTGATTTATGCAATCCAAATAATAATCCAGTTCTTTCATAAACATCTGATTTCTGTCATAATTAGATATTTTTAGTATTTCTATCCATTTATTTTCATTAACATCAAATAATTTTACCAAATTACTATCAGAATCCCAGTATATTGTTCCCTTTTTTCCTATAATTTTACAACTTCGAAATTCTTTTCTTTGAAAGAAATCTAAATGTAGTTCTGCAATAATATTTTTTTTAAATTTTAATAATGCTGTTGATAAATCGTCTACATTCAATTCTAAATCACTGTATTTTCCAGAAAAAGATACCACTTCATCTACTTGACCAAGAAACCAATGTAAATAATCAATCTCATGAATACATGTTAAAACTACACCACCACCTAATTCTTTTTGTGCTGCATAACCACTTCTATAATCTTCATTTGGGTGCCAATCTGGTAAATATGAACCACATTCAACTCTAACAGAAATTATTTCATCTATGATATTTTCATCTAATAATTCTTTAATTTTTTTTATACATTCATGAAATCTAAAATTACTGCCTATCATTACCTTAATTTTTTTTCTTTTTATGATTTCTGATAAGGAATCTATATGTTCCATAGAATGAGATAGTGGTTTTTCTATGAATAGATTAATTCCACATTCAGCCAATTTTATTGCAGTGGATACATGTTCACTGGTTACATTAGTTATGAAAGCAATATCTGGGGTCTCTTTGATTCCATATTCTAATGATTTTACAATCTTACAACTTTTTTGAATTTCTGTGCTTATAGATTTTTTATTAGTACAAATAATTACTTCCATATCTGGATACTTCAACAAATTGTTAACATGCCGATGTCCTATTGAACCAAAGCCCACAACTAATACTTTCAATTAAAATTAAACAATAGTTGTCTGATATTAGTATTTTTTTAAAATTCTTTAGTATCTTTAATGTGTGCTGTGTTCATGAATGTCGTAACTAAATATTTTCTCTGCTAATTTATTATATTCAATTGCTTTTTCAACGGAAATCATCTCAAATTTACTTTCAAGATCATGATCTAACATTACAGCAATTTCCTCTGAAATTCCAGGCTTTGTTTCCGGATATGCTGTTACAAAATTTACTTGCTCCCAGATAACTTTGCCTTTAGGGCACACATAAAGTTCTTCTAAAGGAATTAAACGATAAGTATTATTTTTTGTTGTAACTTCAATTCCCCATCTTCCTCCGGAACCCCAGTCAGCATGATATGAAAATGGTATATTTTTTTCTGTGATCCCGCTACCTACAAAAGATGATCCTGATTTGTGCCATTCTAATTCACCAGATTGATATGTAGAAATATTTTTTGGCATTCCTATTAGTTCCATAGCCATAGAAATTACATGCAAAGAATTAGCAATTCCCCAGTATTGGTACTCATCTTCTTTGTAAATCCCGAAAGGAATTCTATGAATCCATTCTGTGAAATCAAATGTGCATGAGGTGATTCCACCATCAATGTCAACCATGGACTTTAATTTGTGAAAGCTTGGATAGAGAATTCTATTATATGCAATTCTAATTCTTTGAGATTTTAATTCGGTTAGTAATGATGATAATTCTTTATGATACAGTGAACCAGGCTTTTCAATTAATATGTTATTTTGACCGCATTCAATTGCTAATTTTGTTGCTGGTATAAGTAGTGATGTGGGTGTAGCCACTATAACCAGATCCATTTTTTTTAATTTGGGTAAATTTTTTTCAAATCCATCTGAAAGCACAGTATATTGAAATTTGTTGCTAAATTCTGTTGGATCCTTTAGAGTTTGTGAAACTATTGTGACATCTTGAATATTCATTTTTGTAAGGGCACGGGCATATTGTTTGCCCATTTCACCTCCCCCAATAATGAGAACTGATTTTTTTTCAAAATTTAATGTACTAATGCTGGTTAACGAATCATAACCATTAGATGATTTTTTATTCATGTGATCGGGCATGATTTAAAGTCTTTATTAAATATCTTCTTTAAATGTGCATTAAAAATTTGAAATAATTCTGAATGTGAATGATAAGAATCCTGTACAAGCGGTAATAAACAATCATCTTTTTTCAATATATCTTGTATTATTTTTGTGGTAAGACTACTGACATGTTCGAATTTAAAATTCCATTTTTTAGGTTTTTTCTCATTAAAAACTGAAATTTTATTATGTATTTCATCAAGAATAAAATGTATATTTTTTCCTGAAATCTTAACAATTAATGAATCATCAAACGATGGCAGAAAGGTAAGTTTCAAAAAAGAATTATCATCATTAATTCCTATCAATGTTCCTTGAAATTCTTTGAAAGATTTACTACGTTTGTTAGGGATTAATTCTTTTTTAAGATATTTTCCATCAAGTTTGATTTGATTGTTGTTTGTCAGCCAAGAAAAAAGTGCAAGATAATGTATAGATTGTGTACTCAAACCATATTTACTGTTTGTTAAAACTGATAAAGAAAGAGTTTCAGTAGGCTTGAAACATTTTTTGATCTTTTGATATCCTTTAAAACACTGTAAATTTGTGTTAACCCATCCTTTTGCTTTAAATTTTTTCATAGATGAAAGTAAGTTCTTATATTCGGTAGTAGACTGACAGACAAATTTTTCAATTAAAAATCGTTTATGACCACCCTCCAATAATTTTTCAATTAAATCCACTCGCCCTCTTGCATGTGTTGCAATTATCGCAACATCACTTTTTTTATCTAATTCAGAGATTGAGTTAAACCAAAAAATGTTGTGGTTTCTTTTATTATATGAAATTTCATTAAGTCTCTTTTTACCAAGATTTTGAGAATTTCTGTTAGGTTCTACAACATCGATAGTAATATTTTGAGACATTTTTACAAGTGCCTGTAAATGACGACTTCCAACTTCTCCACATCCTATTAGAGCTATTTTTTTGCCCATTTTTTTAAAATCTGTAGTATCACACTTTAAACTTACTACATCTACTCTTAATTCATAAAATTGAAATTTTTAGTTACAGGTTCAGCTGGATTGGTAGGGCAACATCTATTTTAAAAAAATAACATTAAGGTTTGGGTTTATATAAAAAAACTTTTAGAATCAGCAGATATGATAAAAAAAAATGCCAAAATTATTGAACAAATAAACCTACTTGGTCCTTGGGTTCATGGTTTTTTTAATTTAGGAAATGGAATAATAATTCAAGATAAGGATGAATTACAAAAGAAGAGACTTTTGTCAACAAAAGATGCATTTATCAAAATTTTAGAAAAATATTATTCTAAAAAAGAACTTGAAAATAAAACATTATGTGAAATAGGATGTAACGCAGGTTATTTCCTTTATGAACTGTTTAAAAAATTTAATTTTAAAAAAACTGTTGGGATAGAACCTAGATTAACAAATCTAAAAAAAGCTAGATTTATTGCTAAATATTTTAAATTACCTCAGAATAGATATTTATTAAAACAGATGGATGTTTTGGGACAACCTAAGATCCCAAAATCCGATATTGTTATTGTTCCTGGTGTAATACATCATTTGGACAATCACCTAAAGGCTTTAGAAAAAATCTACAGTTCTACAAATGAATTGTGTATAATAGAAACAATTGTGCTTACTGAAAAATTAAATACTGAAGAGGTTGCAAAACAATTGGAATTAAAAGATCTAATTTACCAGGATAAAAAATTTCAAAATCAATTTGGGATAGTAGGTATGAAACTGGAAAGTGGAAACTATGATGGGTCTACAATTCACTCTACAATTGTATGTATTCCCACTACACGTGCACTAATTTTAATGATGAAACATGTAGGTTTTGATCGTGTTGAAGTCTTCCTTTCAGAAAAACACTCTGCCAAAAAAATCTATAACAAAAAATCATATCGTAAATATCATTCTGCAATAGTAATTGGTGAAAAAAATACTACACAAAATTTTTTCCAACACCAAATTGTAAATATTACAGAAAAAGTTGAACATGACTTATTTCAGACATATATTCCATACAAAATTATTAGGAGTTTATATGATGTTATAACCAATGTATCTTCTCAAAAAAATTTAAATGAAATTTCTAATCTAATTTATGATAGTGAAGTATTTTTTAAAACAAAAAAAGGAGAACGTTCATCTAAAAAATTGAAAAAATTAATTGGAAATAAGAAATATTATAAAATAATTCAATCATTTAAACATGCACCATTTGAAAAAATCTGCTTTGAATATTCAAAAACTTGCTATCATACGAAAAAATTTGATGAAGCAGAAAAAGTTTGTAAAAATTTGATACAAATAATGAATTTGGATTGGAGAGTAGTATACTCAACATATTTTTTGTTAGCAAAAATCAACTATGATTTAAAAAACTTTCAAAAAGCAAAAAAATATAATTTATTATCTCTTAAGGCGTACCCAAATTTTTCTCTATCTAAAAAATTTGTACATGATATTGAAAAAATAATCAATTAAATGTAGATTTCATGCTTTAAAGAATAAATCAAGGGAGAAAAACATTCAGTTATGTATATGGGAATAAGTCCTGTAAGAATTAGCTTGGCAGGAGGAGGAACTGATATGCCAGAATATTATGAAAAATATGGAGGGAATGTTGTATCTTCTACCATTTCATTATTTACATATTTAATGATCAAACTGCGTAATGATAATTTATTTCGGGCATTCTCTACGGATTTTGAAATACATCATTCAAAAACTAGTTATAAAAAATTAAAAGCAAAAAGTGGAACGGAGATTGTAGTAGCATCTATCAAACATTTGAATTTTAAAAATGGAGCAGATTTTGTAATAGCAAGTGATGTTCAACCTGGTTCCGGCTTAGGTGCATCAAGCAGTTTGACAGTAAATTTCATGAATGTACTAAGTAGATTACAAAAAAAAAATTTTTCCAAGAAGGAAATCGCTGAAAAGTCTTTTTTCGTAGAACGTAATATATTGAAACACCCAATTGGAAAACAAGATGATTATATAGCATCATTTGGAGGACTGAATTACATAAAATTTTCAAAAGATAGCATTAAAGTAACTCCAATTAAATTAAAAAAATCTAAAGCAGAAGTACTTCAAAATAACTTACTACTATTTTTTATGGGAACAACAAGAAAAAGTGCTACAATTCTTTCAAATCAATTGAAGAAAACAAAAAAAATGGATTCTACAACACTAACTTCATTACATAGAGTAAATGAATTAGGAAAGGATCTTTTCAAGGCTTTGAAAAAATCAGATATTTCAAAAATTGGAGAGATTTTAGATGAAGGATGGAAAGAAAAGAAAAATTTTACAAAAGGAATTTCAAATCTTAGTATCGATAAGATCTATGATAAGGCAATAAAACATGGTGCAATTGGTGGAAAATTAACAGGAGCTGGGGCAGGAGGACATATGATTTTCTATTGTGAGCCAAAAAAACAAAAATCAGTAAAAAATGAAATGAAAAAATTAGGATTGCAATATATTGATTTCAATTTTTATAATAATGGCCCAAAAATTCTAAACTTATATGACTTGGCATTAAACAGTTATAATGAGCAATAATAATTCAATCAAAAATAATCTCAATGAAAATAAATCATGTACAGAGTCTCATATTGAATAGAAAATTATTGTCAAAATGATTAATTTAAAAATGTTAAATATAGAATAACTGAAAAATGAGTAGAATATATGAATAAAAATGCCCAAAATTTCCATAGGTCTTCCAGTATATAACGGAGAAAAATTCTTACGCACAAAATTAGAAAGAATATTATCTCAAACGTTTCATGACATTGAACTAATAATTTCTGACAATGTATCAACTGACCTAACCGCAAAAATTTGTGAAGAATTTATCAAAAATGATTTGAGAATAAAATATACTAGACAAAAAACATTTCTAAGCGGAATAGAAAATTTTGGTTATGTTTTAGAACAAGCGAAATCAGAATTTTTTGTTTGGACAGGAGTAGACGATGTATGGGAACCTAAGTTTTTAGAGAAGAATGTAAAAGTTCTTGAAGAAGACAAAAATATTATAGGAAGTATTTCTGATGTAAAATTTTTCTACACGTATAATGAAAATTTGAATTTATTGTTAAAAAAACTAAAAAATGAAAACAAAATACAATTTGAGCATTGTAAACCAGCTTATGGAGATTATTCACAAAGGCTAAAAATATTTCTGAAGCTTCGTCAAGCCACAAGTATTTATGCAGTTTTTAGGACTAAAAATTTGAAAAAAAGTTTTTCTAAAGCAAAAGAAATCAGCCCATGGGATTTTGCATTAATTTTAGATCTATTACAATACGGGAATTTTCATGTTTTAGATGAGTTATTGATGTTTAGATATAGCAGAGGATCATCAGAAAAATCACCTCTTGAAAGATTAATTAAAGAAGAAAAATCGTTGCCTGAGATTATTTTACCTAATTTAAAATTTACAATTTGGTGTTGGAAAAATTTTGGTGTGAAAAACAATATAAAAAATTGTGGATGGATTTTGAGATATTTTGCTCAAGGAGAATTTCAATTAATAATTGATTTAGTTAAAATAATAAAGAAAAAATTATCATAATATGGAATCTAAACTAAAAATTATAGTAATTGGTGGCAGTGGAATGATTGGATACCAATTAGTAAAATTTTTTATCAAAAATGGGCATAATGTTAATTTTACTTTTAATAAAAAAATGATTAATGATTCTCTTTCTATTTCACTTGATATAGTTGATAAACTTAAGACTGAAAAAGTGATTTCAAAATTTAATCCTGATATTGTAGTTAATTGTGCAGCAGCAACAGGTGTTGATTTATGCGAAATAAATCACGAGTTGGCAGAAAAAATAAACATTAAGGGCACAAAAAATATCGTCTCTGCTTGTATCAAAAATTCTAGTAAGATTGTGCAAATTTCAACATCATACGTTTTTGATGGAAAAAAATCAATATATTTTGAAACCGATGAAACATCAGGTAGCACCTATTATGGATTTACAAAAATGAAATGTGAAAAAATTATAGAAAGTTCACAATTAGAATATTTGATTTTACGTACAGATCAACCTTTTGGATGGACAGAAAAATGGCAAAAAACTAACTCTGTATTGCGTGTAATAAATAATTTAAAAACTGA
>Ga0310121_10005372_pt1 | contig 11039 bp, 7 predicted proteins | sample CB27_Tmax_986_MG_FD_203504 | JGI IMG/M metagenome (GOLD analysis project Ga0310121, IMG submission 203504) | Marine microbial communities from Western Arctic Ocean, Canada - CB27_Tmax_986 | ecosystem: Environmental > Aquatic > Marine > Oceanic | place: Canada: Western Arctic Ocean | collected...
AACTTTTTCAGGATTAGACTTTTGTAATTTCCAAGGTTCACTGTCCGTCAGATATTTATTTCCTATTCTAGCAATATTCATAAGTGATTTAATAGCTTCTCTAAATTTAAATTCATCTAAGGATTTCCCAATTGATTTTGGAAAGCCCTTAGCCTGCTCAATAATTTTTTTATTTGAATTGTCAAGGCTATCAGGATTAGGAACTATACCATTATAGTATTTAATAATTAAAGTTAAAACTCTATTAACAAAATTCCCATAAATAGCAACCAATTCACTATTATTTCTCATTTGGAATTCTTTCCATGTAAAATCATTATCCTTGGTTTCTGGAGCATTAACAGTTAACACATATCTTAAAACATCTTGCATATTTGGAAAATCTTCTAAATACTCATGAAGCCAAACAGCCCAATTTCTAGAAGTTGAGATCTTACTCCCTTCTAGATTTAAAAATTCATTTGCTGGAACATTAAAAGGAAGGATGTAATCCCCTAACATTTTTAATATTATTGGAAAAATTATACAGTGAAAGACAATATTGTCTTTACCAATAAAGTGAACTAGTTTAGTGTTTTCATCTTTCCAATATTTACTCCAGTCTTTTTTGTTTTTTTCTGCCCATTCTTTTGTTGAAGAAATATATCCTATTGGTGCTTCAAACCAAACATAAAGAACTTTGCCTTCTTCTCCTTCAATATTAATAGGAATCCCCCAATCTAAATCTCTTGTAACAGCTCTAGGTTTTAAACCATTGTCAAGCCAAGATTTAACTTGTCCTGTTACATTAGGTTTCCAGTCATCTTTATGTTCTTTTGTTATCCAATCTTTAATAAAACCTTCAAATTCATTTAAATTTATATACCAATGTTTAGTGTCTTTAAGAATAGGTTTGGAATTTGAAATTGTAGACTTTGGGTTTTTAAGTTCATCAGTACTTAATGTGCTTCCACAATTTTCACATTGATCACCATAAGCATTTTCAGCATCACAGATAGGACAAGTACCGATAATATATCTGTCAGCTAAAAATTGCTCAGCTTCTGTATCATAATATTGTTTTGTTGTCTTAGATGAAAATAAATCCTTTTCATTTAATTCATTAAACAGTTCTATTGAATTTTTATGATGGATTTCTCTAGAGGTTCTAGAATAGTTATCAAATGAAATTCCAAACTTTTCAAAAGAGTCTCTAATTAATTTGTCATACCTATCGATAAGTTCTTTAGGAGTAATTGATTCCTTTCTAGCTTGAAGAGAGATTGCTACGCCATGCTCGTCACTACCACAAATAAAAGCTACATCATTATTTATTAATCTTTGATATCTAGAAAATATATCTGCTGGAATATAGACACCTGCAAGATGTCCAATATGAATTGGCCCATTTGCATAAGGGAGAGCTGCAGTTACGGTGAATCTTTTATTTTTACCTGACATATAATAAATTGTGTTTTTTTCAAAACAGAATCCAAGATAAAATATTAAATTAGTAAATGAAACTATTCCATTAATGTTTTTAATTTTTGATACAGAAACAACCGGTCTGCCTAAAAAATGGAATTCTCCATTAACTGATTTTGATAATTGGCCAAGAGCAGTCCAAATTGCTTGGCAGATTCATTCAGAAGAAGGGCAATGCATTTCATATGAGAGTTATGTCATATACCCAGAAGGTTATACTATTCCATATGACTCTCAGAATATTCATGGAATATCAACTCAGCTTGCTAAGAAAATTGGAAAAAATATAAATGAAGTTTTACAAAAGTTTAATGATGCTTTAGATCAATCAAAATATATCTGTGGACATAATTTAAATTTTGATGAAAAAATTATTGGTTCTGAATTTTTAAGAATAGAGGGAAAGAATCCATTAAAAGACTTTCCAAGAATAGATACTTGTACTGAAGAAACAGCAAGTTTATGTAGATTATCTGGAGGTAGAGGAAGAAAATACAAATTACCAACTTTAACTGAACTTCACATTAATTTATTTGGGAAAGAATTTGAATCTGCCCATAATGCCTCAGCTGATGTTGAAGCAACAGCAATGTGTTTATTTAAGCTATTAAAAGAAGGTAAAATTCACCCTGATTCATTAGAAGGTGATCTAAATATTCACAAAAAATTTAAGGAAATAACTCTTGATAAAGTTTTGCCACCAGATATTGAACATATTAATTTATCTGAGCAATCAAAAATTTTGAGAAATCAAGAAAATATAGAAGAAAAGCCGAAATCAGAAAAAACTGAAAACACTATATTCCAAACTTCATTTGCTCATCTTCATACTTATAGTCAGTTTTCAATTTTACAATCAACCTCAAAGATGTCTGATCTACTTGACTCTGCAAAAGAATATTCTCATGATGCAGTTGCAATAACTGATAAGTCTAACTTAATGGGAGCTTTTCATTTTATTAAATTAATGAAAAACTATAATAATAACTTATCTGATAATGAAAAGTATATTAAACCAATAATAGGGTGTGAGCTCAATGTTTGTGAAGATTATAAAGATAAATCTAGAAGAGATGATGGATATCAAATTGTCTTCATAGCAAAAAATAAAAATGGTTTTAGAAATCTTTCTAAGTTAAGTTCAATAGCTCATATAGAAGGATTTTATTATGTCCCAAGGATAGACAAAAATATTCTTTTAGAATATAAAGAAGATTTGATTGTGTTATCAGGTGGTATAAAAGGAGAGGTGTCATCAAAAATATTAAATCTTGGAGAAGAGATGGCTGAAGAATCAATAAAGTGGTGGAAAGATCATTTTAATGAAGATTTTTATCTTGAAATCATGAAACATGACCAAGAAAATGAAAATTATCTAAATCCAATTATAGTGGACTACTCGAATAAACATGAAGTAAAACTTGTAGCAACTAACAATACTTTTTACACTTCTAAGGATGATGCTAATGCTCATGATATTCTACTTTGTGTCAGAGACGGAGAGAAGCAATCTACTCCAATAGGAAGAGGAAGGGGGTTTAGATATGGATTGCCAAATCATGAATATTGGTATAAGTCTAAGAATGAAATGTTCGAATTATTCAAAGATTTACCTGACTCACTAGAATCTATAGAAGAAATAATTAATAAAGTCGAACCATTTGACTTATCGAGAGAGGTTTTACTTCCAGAATTTAAAGTTCCTAAAGAATTTATTCAAGAAAATGATTTTGACAGTAAAAAGGGTCAAAATTTATATTTAAGAGATCTAGCATATAAAGGAGCTAAAAAAAGATATGGTAATCTAGATAAATTGTTGAAAGAAAGGTTGGATTTTGAGTTAGATGTTATACAAAAAACAGGATACCCTGGATATTTTTTAATTGTTCGAGATTTTATTAATGCTGCAAAAGAAATGGGAGTTTCTGTTGGACCAGGAAGAGGATCTGCTGCAGGATCTGTAGTAGCATTTTCATTAGGAATTACAAATATAGACCCAATAAAATATAATCTTCTTTTTGAAAGATTCCTTAATCCTGATAGAGTAAGCCTTCCAGATATAGATATAGACTTTGATGATGAAGGAAGAAATAAAGTGATTGAATATGTTGTTGGTAAATATGGCTCGAATCAGGTTGCACAAATAATTACTTATGGAAGAATGGCAGCAAAATCTTCAATTAGAGATACAGGAAGAGTATTAGACTTATCTCTTGGAGAGGTAGATAGAATAGCAAAATTAGTTCCAAACTTAAGCTTGAGTAATATCTTTAATTCAAAGGATTTTGATCTTAAATCTACTTTAAGAACAGATGAATATAGTAGGGTTAGTGAATTAAAACAGCTTTACAAATCTAAACAATTGTCAAGTAGAACTTTACAACAAGCTACATTATTAGAAGGCTCAATTAGAAATACTGGAACTCATGCCTGTGGTGTTATAATTACCCCAAGTGATATATCAGATTTTGTTCCAATCACTAGATCAAAGGATTCAGATTTTTATGTAACACAATTTGATAATTCTGTAGTAGAAGATGCTGGTCTTTTAAAAATGGACTTTTTAGGATTAAAAACATTGACTATAATTAAGGATACTGTTAAATTGATTAAATATAAATATCAGAAAATATTAATACCTGAAGAGTTCCCATTGGATGATAAAAAAACTTATGAGCTTTTCCAGAAGGGTGAGACAGTTGGAGTCTTCCAGTATGAATCGCTTGGAATGCAGAAATATCTTAAAGACTTAAAGCCAACAAATTTTAATGATTTAATAGCAATGAATGCTTTGTATAGGCCAGGACCTCTGGAATATATCCCTTCATTTGTTGCAAGAAAAAATGGTAGTGAACCAATTTCATATGATGTCCCAGAAATGGAAGAATTCCTTAATGAAACATATGGGATAACTGTTTATCAAGAACAAGTAATGCTTTTATCACAAAAAATTGCTGGGTTTTCAAAAGGTGACGCAGACCTATTAAGAAAAGCAATGGGGAAAAAGATTTTTTCATTAATTGAAAAATTAAAACCGAAATTTATGAAAGGTGGAGACAAGAATGGTTTTAGTAAAGAAGTATTAGAAAAAATATGGAAGGATTGGGAAGCATTTGCTTCATATGCATTTAATAAATCTCATTCTACATGTTATGCCTTGATAGGTTATCAAACTGCTTATTTAAAAGCAAATTTTCCATCTGAATATATGGCTGCAGTTCTATCTAATAATATGAATGATATAAAACAAGTAACTTTTTTTATGGAGGAATGTAGAAGGATGGGAGTAAAAGTTTTAGGGCCAGACATAAACGAATCATATTATAAGTTTAATGTAAATGATCAAAAGGCTATTAGATTTGGAATGGGTGCTGTTAAAGGTGTTGGAAGAGGAGCTGTTCAGACAATTATTGAGAATAGAAAAGACGGAGAATATAAATCAGTTTTTGATTTTGCTAAAAGAATAAATCTTAGACTTGCAAATAAAACGACTTTTGAAAACTTGATTCTTGCAGGTAGTTTTGATTCTTTTAATCTAAATCGTTCACAATATTTTAATATAGACACTGACGGATATAACTTTATTGAAAAAGCTATTAAGTATGGGGGTAAATATCAAGAATCTGAAAATTCAGCTCAAATTTCAATGTTTGCAAATAAAAAAAATGATGCATATACTAATCTAAATATTCCAGATTGTGAAGAATGGATTAATCTAGAAAAATTAAGAAAAGAAAGGGAGGTAGTTGGAATATATTTATCCTCACATCCTCTTGAAGAATATAAAAGAGAAATTGAGAATTTTACTTCTGCTGATTTAAGCATTTTAGATGATTTAAATAGATTAAAAAATAAAGACTTTTATATTGGGGGAATAGTAAATGAAGTAGAGCATCTTTTTACAAAAAATGGTAATGGATATGGTGTTTTCTCATTTGAAGATTTTAATGATCAATATAAGTTTAGAATTTTTGGAGAGGACTATTTAAAGTATAAACATTTTTTAAAAGAAAGTGAAATTCTTCGAATAAGATTAAGTATTAGAGAAGGATGGATAAACAAAGAAACAGGGAAACCAGGAGAGCCAAGAATTCAATTTCTTAACTTTGAGCTTTTAAATGGAATTATTGAGTCCAATGCTAAAAAAATAACTTTAAAATTGGATATAAAAAATTTAGAAGAAGATCAAATAAAACTTTTGAGTAAAAAACTCTCTAAACATAAAGGAAAACATCCGCTATATTTTGATGTTTATGATTCTGAGAAGGAGATTAAGCTATCATTGATTAGTGAAAATAATAAAGTTTCAATAACTAGAGATTTATTAAAAACACTTGAAGAAAACAAATTACACTATAAATTAAATTGATTTAAAAAGTTTAATTCTTAGTAGAAATAATCTTAAATTGCTCAATAAAATCATATAAAATGGCATTAGAATTAACTGATTCAAATTTTGAGGAGATTGTGTTAAAATCTGACAAACCAGTTCTTGTAGATTTCTGGGCAGAATGGTGTGGACCATGTAGAATGGTAGGACCTGTCATTGATGAGCTCAGTGAAGACTTTGAAGGAAAGGCTATTATTGGAAAACTAGATGTAGATTCAAATCAAATTTCTGCAGCTAAGTATGGGGTTAGAAGTATTCCTACTGTTCTTCTTTTTAAAGATGGAGAAATGATTTCTAGACAAGTTGGAGTTGCTCCAAAACAGACTTATGAAGATGTAATTAATTCTGCAATATAGTTTTACCTCTTTTTTTAAACGAACTTTATAAAATACATTATATTTGCAAGCAATTTGGTCTGGTAGTTCAGCTGGTTAGAATACATGCCTGTCACGCATGGGGTCGCGGGTTCGAGTCCCGTCCAGACCGCAATTTATAAACCCTTGATTATCAAGGGTTTATGTTTTTATATAATCCACTATTTTTCTATCGGTTCAAATCCTTCCTTTTTCAAATATTTTTAATTTAACTGTTTTTATTCTTCAGCAATCAGTAAAGACAAATCTCGTGGTTGATAACTCAGTTCGATGTCAATTTTGTAATTTTACTATGTTAAATAAAATAGTTCAATTTATAGAACCTAGAAATGAATAAGTATTTAAAAAAACTAAATCTACACGAGATTTTATTTCTCTTAGGTCTATTGACATATACAGTCGGTCAGTATTTAATTTTCATATATTTTAATGATCTTGAAAAACTTCACAATCAAGAACCAATTGATTTTTCTCACTGGTTGATGATTATCGGTGTTTTATTACTCATCCCTCAAATTGGAAATTTTCCAAAAAGTAAATTCAATTTTATAGGTTCTCCATCCTTAATATTTGGAATAGGTTTAATAATTGGAATGTGTGTAATTGATTTTGTTTTTTGGAGTTTAAAAGACCCTGAACTTAAAAGTCAAGTAACTAAACATCTAATCAATACACCTGAAATATGGACTCCCTTTATGAGTGTTAGTGGGAAAATTTTCACTTTTGGATTACTTACTTCTAGTTTTAATTATTTTAAAAAATCAAAATTAGGAGTTTTACTTGTGTTTTTAGGAACGTTAACTGTTTACCTTCCTTGGGGGTGGGATAGTATTCCTGGTTATTTATTAATTACTGTTGGGTTTTATTTTAATTTCATTAATTCAAGATAGTCTTGAAGAGATTGTTCTATTTAGATCAACAAATTTAGTACTCATCGAGTACACATATAATTTGTAATTGTTAATTTAATAACAAATTCTTTAAAATGTAGTATAACTTTTGAAAAAGGTATTACATTGCAAAATCTGAGAAGAGTAGACATAATATGACCAAAGTCTGGATATTTAAACATGTCAGATAGATTCAGATTATTTTTCCTAAAATAGCTAGCTAATAATTTTTTAATAAAAAATATTTCATGAGTGAAATTACGACATCTTATTCTATTTATTCAAAATTGAATAACAAAAAATATGTAATTGTTCCTCAAAAGGAATTCATCATACCCGAGTACTTAAATAATTATAAAAACCAGTTTGATAAAGACTGGGAGGATCTTAGGAAAGATAACTATTTAAAAGATGGGAGGAGCTTTAGATATAGGCGGTTCCAGTATTTCTATTTCTTGCCTGAATCCGGGAAAATTGTAGCTTATGCCACAACTCCTTATTATCAACCTGCTGAAATAAATAAATATGCAGGAGATCTGGACCGAAAATTTAAATCGTTAAAAAGTAAGACAATAAGCAACCCCTTCCTTCAGGAGTTGATTCGATTCGATTTCCAACAATTACCTGTTTCTAAGGAAGATAAGTCTAACTCCTGGATGGTCGATATACATCAAATACGGACTGTAGCAACAGCAGTTGAAAGTGGTGAAGTAACACCAGAAGGCATCCACCATGATGAAAATGACTTTGTTTGGATTCATTTGATCAATAAAGAGAACTCTACAGGAGGGAGAAATAATATTTACAATAATGAACAAAAACTATTGGAGAGTTGTACGCTAAGTAAAAATATGGATTCAATTGTATTGTGGGACCCAAAGGTGATGCATGCAGTAACTTCAATCCACCCAAAAGACTACACAAGAAATGCAATCAGGGATGTTGTGTTGATATGTTTTACTCATTGTCCCGGTCTTGAACCTCCAACATTAAACCCTGTTTTAGATTACAAAGAAATAAAAGCCAACATAAATCCGCCAGCCATGGTGAAACACGCTTTCTAAAAGAAAAACGAATATGGCGATCTATACCAGACTTTTTAGTTTATTTAAATCAAAATGGAAGAATTAAATAATTATTAGTAACTTTACAGTGTTGTGTGTTGTCTGAGTTAGGCAACTAAATAAGCTTTCCAATTGGGAGGCTTTTTTTATTTTATTTATATTTAAATATGGATAACACAAAATCAGAAATTTATTCACTTAAAAATATTTCTAAAAATTTTAAGGATTTTCTTAATAGAATTAAAGATTATGGTTTTTTTCAAAGACTATTTGCTTGGAAATTATTAAAAAATGAAGCTAACGATTTACTTAATACACTTGATAATTTATCTGATTTAATAAATGAGTTGAGTAATAATAATGAAAAGCTGAATGATTCATTAAATAATCATGAAAAGCTTAAGACTGATTTACAAGAAGAAAATAATAAAAATTCAACTTTACGTGAAGAATTAGCAAAGCTAGAGGCTACAAGAGAAGATAGAAAAAAGAGCTATGAATCTAAAATGAAAGAGTTTGATGATATGGTTACTAGAGTTAATGAGAGAGAAAAACAGAAAGAGGATGATAAAGAAAAAAATAGACAAGATATTGAAAACCAGAGAAGAATATCTTGGCAAACACATGAGGATGATGTTTCAAGTTTTATAAAAGATCAATGTAGAATTTATGGAATAGAATATATTGGTCCAGAGGAATTTCCAGATAAATTAAAACCTGATAATTCAATATTAATAAGTGACAGGTATGTAATCTTTGACGCAAAATCCCCAAAGGATTCTGAAGACACATCTGCATTTATTAACGGTATTAATACTAAGGTAAAGCAACAAGTAAAATACATAAAGTTATCTGAAGTGAAAAAGGATATTTATTTAGTTGTTCCATCAAACTTATACAAGGAGATAAAAAGAACCCAATACCAACAAGGCAGCTATGATGTTTGGATAATTACATTGGAACAAATTCCTGTTATGTTAGCCCATTTTAAGGAGACTATGGATTACAATGATTTTGATGGTTTAAGTCCTGAAGATAGAGATGCCCTAGTAAAGGAATTAGGCGCATATTCCTTTAACTTAAGAAGAAAGCTAATGATTGATGGCTATTTTGGTAAACAATTCTTACAGGTTTTAAAAAACACTAAAAATAACTTAAGTGAAGAGCTTTATAACGAAATTGAACAAGCAGTTAAAAATTTAGGAGATTCGTTACCTACAAAAAGATCTGGGAAACCTCTTTCTTTAGATTCGGTTGATCAAGAGATTAAAGAAATAAATTCCATGTCTCAACTGATAGGAATTCCCACACCACCTGAAAAAGAAGAATCATAATTAATAATAAAAAACCCTCAGTAATGAGGGTTTTTTATTAATTAAAAAATATTATTCTTTAGTATGCTTGTAATAATCCTGAACAGGATACATAACATGTGCATATGGAGTACCAGCAAACATCACATAAGGTGCCCCTGAGTTAAAGTCTGTTGTCATTCCTTCCAATGAGCTTGGATCTTTTGGCATCATCATTAGATGAGGCCCAGACTCAATCCAGTGTCCAGGAGCAGCATCTTCCTTATTCATAACCATAGGAGTTGTATTGTCCTCTCCCATATCACCATGCAGCATCCATGCGAATCCATCTTTCTCCATTACAGGAGTTTCACCTGCAAAGTATGCCCCAACCCATCTAAAAAATTCTCCATCACCACATGCTGGCATTGCTTCGTGAGGATCTACCCATCCATTTTCTGGATCAGACATTCCCCTTGGATTTGCCGGCAAACAAGTCCAGCCATTAGTTCCTTCTCTAAGTAGGTTTCCACCCATATCTGGTGGACCATCAAAAACAGTTGCATTTTCAGCAATGTAGTCAGGAGCAGCTGTAGAATATGCCCAAATTTGCCATTCTGTTGAAGTATGTGGGCCTTCAGGCTCTCCGTTATCTTGCATTGGAGCATTACATGATGTAATTAGAGCCAATGATAAAATTGTATACAAGTATTTCATAATTGATTTGTTTATTATAAAATTAAAGAAAAACTGATAATAGTCCAAAGAAGGCAAAATGAATTACCAGTATATTGGTTGATAAAGCATACTCTTTATCTTTTATTAGTTTAAAATATATATATAGACATATTGCTGAAATTATAAACCATGAATTATAATTACTCATTGGTACAACTTCATCATTAAATTTCCAATAATCGAGTTTAGGGGCACAAACCTCTATGAAAATATCTAGAAATACCATTAATAATGATGCAAATAATACTTTTAAAGGAAGAGAATTTGGTATTATTTTTTCTGTGAAACTTCCAGTTAAAAAAATAAGTAAAACCCAATTAATAGACATTATAATCGGCACTCCACCTAATTTATAACCTAGATTCTCACCATATTCATATGAGCCAAAGAATAAATCATAATTAACACCAAGAAATTCTACAAGAAACCCAAGAGTAAAAATTAAAAATAAAGCAGAGAAAAATCCTTTTTGTTTGAAATCATAACTTAACACCAATAAAATAAAGGTTATAAGTATTGCAAAAGGAGTCATGTTTAAGAAAAAATCTTTTTGTTCTGATAAAACACCAAAAAATCCACTAATATTAATTAACCAGACAAAAAAGACTGAAAATCTAAATAATTCTTTGTTATTATAGAGTTTTGTCAACATATTTATATTCTAAAATAAAAAAAACCCTACTAAATGCAAGGTTTATTTAGTGGTACCACCAGGAATCGAACCAGGGACACAAGGATTTTCAGTCCTTTGCTCTACCAACTGAGCTATGGTACCAAAAGCAGTGGCAAATATATTAATTTTAAAACAATTTTAGTGTTCTTCAAAT
>Ga0310121_10005373_pt1 | contig 11038 bp, 8 predicted proteins | sample CB27_Tmax_986_MG_FD_203504 | JGI IMG/M metagenome (GOLD analysis project Ga0310121, IMG submission 203504) | Marine microbial communities from Western Arctic Ocean, Canada - CB27_Tmax_986 | ecosystem: Environmental > Aquatic > Marine > Oceanic | place: Canada: Western Arctic Ocean | collected...
CATCTGCAGGCTACAGGACTGGAGGCAATAATGCAGCTTTACCTCCTTTCTGTGCAAATGACCCTGAAGCAGCAGGTTTTAGCAGAAGGTATAAATCTGACGAAGCAAAAAATACTGAAATTGGAGTTAAGTCTAGAGGTGATAACTACTCTCTGAATGCTACTTATTTTTGGGTGGATTGGACAGGGATTCAAGTAACTGTTCGTCCTGCATGCGGATGGTCTTTTACCTACAATGGCGGAGAAGCTGAAACAAGTGGGTTAGAGTTGGATTTCTCCTACAACCTAACATCAAATCTTTATTTAGATTTTTCTGGTAGTTTTATGTCAGCAGAAATTACTAACGACATAGACTCCTTAGGAGCAACAGCTGGCGACCGCCTACCTAATGTAGCTGAACGACAATACAACATAGGCTTGACTTATGATTTCAACGTGGCTTCTAAGTCAGCCTTTGCCAGATTTGATATCAACCACTATGGTGATAGCTATGCTACCTTTGCTGAAGACAAGGAAGATATGTCACCAAGCTACACCAAACTTAACTTAAACGTTGGCATGGAGTTAGAAAGTTCTTACGTACAACTTTCTATTGATAATTTAACAGATGAAAGATCAGAAGCATTCAGGTTCTCAGCAGAAAGTCCTGGTTACCGTCCAAGAAATTATTTGCAGTGGATACCTCCTAGAAGTATTTCAGTTCAGTACAGATATGACTTTTAATTAAAAGTCTCATGAAAAAACCCGGATTTTTCCGGGTTTTTTTACATTTGCTAATAGAATAAAAGAATAAAAATTATTCAATCCGTCTTCAGTATCCTTTTTAGATTAAAAATTCTATTTAAAAAAGTTTAATCTGGAACATTAAACCTTTCTTTTATAGGAGATAAACCTAGTTTTAGTTGGTCTAAATATTCTTCATAGTGTTGCCAAAGCTGCACGCTTTGTTTGTAAATAGGTTGCCTCACTTGTTCAGAACTTGCTGTTTTGACTGCTCGCTTAGTCTCGTAAAACTTTAAGCACTGTTCTTCAAAAGTAAGATTACAATACTGCAATAGTTTTCTAGTTTCTAACTCCTGGTTTTCCACTACATCTTCGTAGTTCACTCGATGAACTTTACCAGGCAATACTTCATCCCAATGATCCATGAGTTTTATATAATTAACATAATATCTTGCCATCTCATTAAGGTCATAAGTAAACATTTGTCCCCTAGCAAAAAGCTGTTTATAACAACTAAAACAAGTGTCTAAAGGATTTCTTCTCGTATCAATTATCTTTGCATTAGGTAGAATTAAGTGAATCAGGCCTATGTGACTAAAATTATTAGGCATCTTGTCTATAAAAAAAGGGAAATTTGATCTTAAAAATTTTGTTTCTGAAATATATTGTTTACCTAAAGATTCAATCTCTTCTTTCGAAAGTGTAGATAAGATTTCTGGATAAACAGTTTGGTCTTTACTACCTGAACCTAATTTCCTTGCCATATTTAACATATTAGGAAGTTCCATGGTTCCTTCAACTTTAGAATGACTAGATAAAATCTGCTCAATTAATGTTGAACCAGACCTTGGTAACCCCACTATAAATATGGGGTCAAGTGTTTGATCACCCCAATTAGATCTGTCTTGTATTAAAGTTTTATCAAAGAATTTGCTTATTCTCTGGCTTATTGCTTCAACCGCCTTAGGGTCATAACTACTCCTGCCTCTATTTAGATCATTTCCTTCATCGTAGTAACCAATAGATTTTTGATAGTCTTTTTTATCTTCATAAGCTCTTCCTAAAGCAAATAAAAAATGTACTTTTTCTCTTTCTGGTAAATCCTTTTCGATTAATTGCGATTCCATCAATTTAATTTCTTTATCTGAAAATTTATAAGTCTTAAGATTAGCTAAGCTCCAATAGGCTTCTCCAAACATTTCGAAATGTTTAATTGCTTCGTGGTAGGAAGCAATAGACTTATCTTGTTTACCAGTTGTTTTATAAACATGTCCAAGGCTTAGGTGTACTCTTGGTTGTACTTCTTTAATCTCTATAGATTTTTGATAGGCATCTATACCTTTTTCATGAAGTGAAGATCTTGTATATACGGTTCCCAGCCCAGCCCAACCTTCAGCCCAATTAGGTCTTAATTTAGTTGCCTTTTTAAAACAATAAATAGATTTATCAAGACTTTCATAGCCTTCCTTTTGTCTGTACATATTGGCTAAATTTTCCCAAGCTAAGGCATAATCAGGAGCAATCTCTGTACACTTTTTAAGAATCATTATTCCCTGATCTAAAGCCCCTCCTTTAGTAGCCACTAGGCCCAATAAACGGAGAGCATCTACATTATTAGGATCATCTTTAAGTATCTGTTTATATATTTTTTCAGCCTCCCCTATTTGACCCTTTTTAACTAAAGCCATTGCCTTAGTAAGATCACTGTACTTACTATCTGTAGATAAAGCCTTTTCATAGGCTTTATTGGCTTCTTCTTCTTTTCCTTGATCGGAAAGTAGATCACCTAAACTCTTCCATGCTGAGAATTTAACAGGATCTAACCTTAAGGCAGTTTTTAGACAAATTTCTGATTTCTCAAGTTCACCTAAGAGAAACCATGCCGTTCCTAGATCTTCGTGAGCTTGAGCAAAATCAGGTGCAACTTTAATAGCTTTTTGTAAAGGTATTAGTGATATTTCTGGTTTACCTTGGTCAATAGAAGAAACACCACTTAATCTAAGCGCATTAGGATCATCAGGATAGTTACTAAGAATTTCTGCTAGTTGTTTTTCCGCCAACTCATAGTTTCCTGATTCCAGCAATGTAACAGCATTACCATAAGCTTCCTTAACAGAAACTTGAATATCTTTTTCTTGATTCACCCTTACATTCTAGCTTAGCGGAAGTTATGCTTCATGTTATGGATGAAGTTTTCAATAGCTTTAGCAAAAAAAATGTCGACTACGTAACGTTTATAACAAGTTTTTTAGTGGTAATCGGCATAGCTTTTTTTATCCTCTATGATGCAGAAAATACTGCTATATTAATCCAGAATTATAGAAACTCAGCGATTTCAGTATTTGGTCCAGCTTTCTTACTTCTTACCCCGCTGTGCTTTGTCTTTGTGCTTTATATAGCAGCCTCAAAATTAGGCAAGTACAAGCTTGGAGGTAATGATGCAGAAACCGAGTTCTCGACTATTAGTTGGATAGGCATGCTATTTTGTGGGGGCATAGGCGGTGGAATTATTTACTGGTCAGGAGTTGAGTGGGGCTACTACGTGGACGAGCCTCTATTTGGAATCATTCCACATTCGAAAGAATCTTATGCCCTTTCAACAGCATACGGACTATACCATTGGGGAATAAGCGCCTGGGCTCTTTATGCTATTCCTGCTATTGCTCTATCTGTTTCATTTTATAAATATAACTTGAATACATTGCGTTTAAGTTCAAGTCTAAGAGGATTAGGCATCAATAACGTAGAAAGCTCTTTGATAGGTAGATTGGTGGATTTTGTATTTGTGGTGGCAACAATCGGTGCAGCTGGAGGCACCATTGGTTCCTACATACCCATGTTGAGTACAGGATTCTCCGATATATTCAATCTAGATGGCAGTTTTTTAGTTGATTTAGGAGTTTTAGGGTTGTGTGTAGGTCTTTTTGGATACAGCGTTTATAGAGGGTTAACTAATGGAATTAAAAGATTAAGTGATATAAATATGCTTCTCGCAGGGATTTTTCTTACCGTAGTCTTATTTCTAGGGCCTACTTTAGAAATTATAAAATCTTCTTTTGATGGCTTAATTTTTATGTTCACTCACTTCTGGCAAATGAGCACACTGGGCATTAAAGAGCAATCAGACTTTGCAGATACTTGGACAGTATTTTATTGGGCTTGGTGGGTGGCCTTTGGACCTTTGGTGGCTTTGTTTATCGCTCGTATTTCAAAGGGAAGAACCCTTAGAGAGATGATTTTAGGCATGCTTATCTTTGGGTCTCTTGGATCTTGGCTTTTTTATATGATCTTAGGTGGTTATTCCATGAGTCTTGATGTAAATGAAATTTTAGCTGTATCACAAGTAACTGATAGCACGCACGGGGATACGGCTATAGCAGTTGTTCATACAATGCCATTTGATACTTTAATGCTTTTACTTTTTTGTGGAATAACAGTAATTTTTGTTACAACATCTTATGATTCAATGTCATTTGTGATTGCTTACCATGTACAAAAAAATTCCTTGGAAAAGACTGATCCGGGCAAATATTTAAGGCTGTTTTGGGCAATTGTCTTAGGAATCCTACCCGCTGCATTAATTATTTACTCAAGCCATCAAGTAGCCCTTAACATAATAATACTTGCTTCTTTGCCTTTACTTATTATTTATCCTTTAATGGCTATTTCAGTATTTAGAGATATAAATACCAAGGAAAGTAATTAAATAAGAATAAGTTATTATGAAAGACCCTAAAGAATTAAAACCTGACACTTTATCTCTTCATGCTGGTCAGAGACCAGACCCTACAACTGGAGCAAGGGCTACACCAATTTATCAAACTTCATCTTTCGTCTTTGATAATTCAGAAATTGCCGCAGGAATCTTTAATATTGAGAGAACAGGACACGTATATTCCAGAATAACAAACCCTACAAATTCGGTTTTAGAAGAAAGAATATCAGCTCTAGAAGGAGGTATAGGTGCAATAGCGACTTCCAGCGGTCAAGCAGCTATGCACCTAGCAATCTCTACTATCATGGATAGCGGTTCTCATATTATTGCCTCGAATTGCCTTTATGGAGGCAGTCATAATCTTCTCGAGTACACCTTTCCCCGGTTTGGCATAGATACCACTTTTATTGATTTTAGAGATGTAGATTTAGTTAAGAAAAGCTTTAAAGAGAATACTCGCTTAGTGTTTGGGGAAACACTTGGAAATCCAGGCCTGGATGTAATGGATATTGAAACTATTTCATCAATTAGCCATGACAATGGCATTCCTTTACTTGTTGACTCTACGTTTACCACCCCACATTTAATGAGGCCTTTTGATTTGGGAGCAGATTTAATTTTTCACTCTGCTACTAAATTTCTTTCAGGGCATGGAGTAGTTATAGGAGGTTTATTAGTCGATAGCGGTAATTTTGATTGGGATAAATCTGGAAAGTATCCACAATTAACAGAACCATATGAAGGCTTCCATAATATGATTTTTACTCAAGAATTTGGTCCTGCAGCTTTTATATCAAGAGCTCGAAAAGAAGGTGCAAGAGATTTTGGGGCTTGTATGAGTCCACATACTGCATTTTTGGTATTGCAAGGAATTGAGACCTTAGGTCTTCGGATGGATCGTCATGTAGAAACAACTTTAAAAATAGTAGATTATCTTAACAACCATGATTTGGTGGAAAAGGTAATTTACCCAACCCTACCAAGTCACCCAGATCACATGCTGGCTTCAAAATTGCTAGTTAAAGGTTGTGGAGCTGTTTTCACTTTTGAACTTAAAGGTGGTAGAGAGGCCGGTAAAGCTTTTATAGAAAATTTAAGTATATTTTCTCATTTAGCTAACGTTGGTGATGCTAAATCATTAGTTATACAACCTGCCAGTACTACTCATCATAGGATGGATGCTGATTCTCTAAAAAAAGCTGGGATTTCAGAGGGAACTATTAGACTCTCAGTTGGATTGGAAGACTATGAAGATCTTATAAATGACCTAGAATTAGGTCTCCGCGCAGCTAAAAAAATCTCGCAATGAGTAGTACATTCTGTTTTTTTGGACCTGAAGGTCTAAAGAGTACTGAACACCCGATAGTTTTTATTCATGGCACAGGAATGGACCATACTGTTTGGACTATGCCAATAAGGTATTTTCTTAGAAAAAAACGAAATGTTTTAGGAATAGATTTGCCTGGACATGGCAGGAGTAAAGGAAAATTGCTTAAAACAATTCCTGCTATGGCTGAATGGTTAATAAACTACCTAGATGACTTAAAGGTGAAAGAATTTTCCTTAGTAGGTCATAGCATGGGTTCTCTAATTGCATTAGAAACTGCAGCCTTAGCACAAAAAAGAGCAAATAATCTTGTATTGGTAGGCACTGCTTTTCCAATGGCAGTATCTGATGTCCTTTTGGCTTATGCAAAAGATAATAAACCTGAAGCTATAGAAATTCTTACTTTCATGGGCTACAGCAACCAAGCAAGACTAGGTAGGAATACAAATCCTGGAATATGGATGACTGGTTCTACTAAAAAATTATTAGAAAAATCAGGTAAAGGCGTTATCTATCAAGACTTAAAAGCATGTGCTGAATATGGATCTGGATTAGAAAGTGCTAAAAAAGTAAGCGCAAATACCCTCTTAATCTTAGGTAAGAAGGATTTTCTTACTCCACCTTTTAAAGCAAAAGATTTGATAAAATCATTCAACAACCCTGAAGTTAAAGAAATAGCTGATTCAGGACACACCCTAATGATAGAAAGTCCGAACACCGTGCTAGATTACCTCATAGAAGTATTATGAATAATTTAATCATTGGCGATGGGGGCATGGGCTCAGAGTTAAGAATTAGAGGGGTAAAAGTTCCTTCTCATGTTGAGTCTATTTGGTCCGCTTTAGCTCTAAAAGAAGCTTCTTCAGTTGTTGAAGAAATACATCTTGATTATATTGAAGCTGGAAGTGATTACATAACTATAAATAATTATGCAGTGACAAGGCCTATCCTTTCAAGGGAAAATCTAGACACGGAACTGGAAAGTTTAACTTTAAAGTCTATAGAGATAGCACAAACTGCAATATCAAAAAGTAAAAAAGAAGGAGTTAAAATCTTAGGATCTTTGCCTCCACTGGAAACGAGTTATCGGGCGGATCTAATCCTCTGTGAAGAAGAAATGGATAAACAGTATTCAGAAATTGCAAACATTCTAAAAGATAAAGTAGATATTATTATTTGTGAAACTATGGCAAGTGCATTAGAGGCAAAGTGTGCTTTACGTTCAGCATTAAATACCAATATGCCTGTATGGGTTAGCTGGACGCTTCATGGCAATCAAATGAATACTCTTCCCAGCGGAGAAACAATCAATGATGCTTTTGCAGAATTAGCAGGCCTAGAACCAGAAGCTTATCTAGTTAATTGTTGTGCCGCTAACTTAGTTACCCCTTCTCTTAAAGTACTTAATAAATTAACTGATGTAAGCTTGGGAGCCTATGCTAATGCAGAAAATATTCAAATTGAATCAAATTCTTTTCAATCTAAATTAGCTGAGGAAAGACATAGGGATTCTGCTATAGAAATAGATGAAAAAACGTATCTAAAAGAAGCTAGTAAATGGATAAGAGAAGGTGCTTCTATTATCGGAGGCTGTTGCAGAACAAGGCCCAGTTACATTAAAGAGCTTTCAGAAAACCTCAAGAACTAAAGTTTATATTTTAACCTTAACCCTAAGGTTCTTGGCCTGTTAGTAAATTTAGTTTCAGGTCTATATCCTTGGTATTCCCATATAGTTGCCCTAGTATCAAACAAGTTATCAATGTATAGAACGACTGCCCAATTATCTCCTTTAACAGTAGAAGAAAAGTTAGCCGTAGTATAAGCATTTTGATCGATAGGATTAGTCATTGACGATTTTCTTTTACCGGTCCTGCTTAAACTAAAGTCCCAATAACCACTCAATCCACCCTTAAGTTCAAAAGCTTTATTCACTGCCATAGAGGCTTTTAGTTTTGGAACGTTAGCTAATCTTGTTCCCCTGGGAGCCAAAACAGCTCCGTCCAACACATAATCTTCATCTAATCTAGGATGCAGTAATGTTGCTCCAGCTATAAAGGTATATCCGTTCTCTGTTAATAAGGTAACGTCGGCCTCTAGACCTTCAATTACAGCATCGCCTATATTGGAGTTGAATTGAATGCTCGCTAGGTCCAAATCAAAATTTGCTGACTGCATGTCTTTCCAATTCATCGTATAAAGAGCAACGTTGTATCTCTTGGTTCCATCTCTTGAGGAATATTTATATCCTAACTCCACGTTATTTAATTCATCAGAGTCGTAAAAAAGAGGAGCTGCATCGCTGTTCTTATTTGTTCTATTGGTTCCTCCAGGTCTATAGCCTTGAGAATAATTGAGATACAACAAAGCCCCGTTATCTAACGCATAAGCTGCTGCAAATTTAGGAGAAGTTCCACTATCTTCCTCAACTCTATCGTTATCATGACCATAATAAGCAGATCCGAAACCTCCAAAGTATCCATCTCTGGCCACTATATGAAGTTTTGAATCAAACTTTCTCATACCAAAAGTTAGCTTCAATTTTTCCGTTACTGCAACAGTTGCTTCACCATAGATAGCTTTCATTTCATCTTCTCTTAAGTTATCTAAGTCCCACCAAATACCTTCTCTACCAGCGGTACCAGTTCCACCCCAAGTTCCATCGGAATAGTAACTTTGCATTCCTGGCCATTTATAAGTGTACTTGTATGGATTTTCTAATTTGTCATAAAAAACGCCGATGATCCATTGCAAATTATCTTCTGCGGTACCAGATGAAATTCTAAATTCATGAGTATCTCTCTCCATACTAAGTGAATAATCAGCCCACATTGATGGGTCATTACAAGCGCCATCCCAAGTACCGTAATAGTAATAAGAATAAGTGTAATAATCACAAGTGTAATAACTGTAATAACCAAATCCATTTTGGAATGGACTATCTAAATTATAATATTCAACATAATCATTGTAGTCCCATAAATATCGAACATCTCTATCAAAGAAAGTCCCTGCATAGGTAAAGGAAATATCGTTTTGAAGGGAACCTTCTAACGTTAAACTAGTTTGATCCCACTCATCATCAGTAAATTCACCGATTACCTTACTGCTCTTTAAATCGCCTAAAGTTGTAGGTTGATGATCCCAGCTTCCAGTTGTTGATGACTCTTGAGATATATGTGTCAAAGTGCCAGTTAAATTTTCATTGAACCAAGTTCTTAAACTAGCCCTAAAGCCTTTAACATTACTTTCATTTGAATTGTCATCTTCATGAAGTGGTACCGTGTAGTTGCTACCACTAAAAGTTTTAGTGCCTCCTATAAGGTCTATAAAACCGCCTTCATTTACTTCATAAGCAATTGCTCTAATTGCTGTGTTATCTGATATTGGTGCATTTATATAAGCTTCAATGCTATCGCTTGTAGAGCCTTTAGAAACACCTGAAGTGTCTACTTCAATACCAAAATCTAATTCTCCCCTCTGAGGTTTAGTTGTAATTAGTCTAACAGTTCCACCTTGAGCACTTGAACCATACAAAGTTCCCTGCGGTCCATTCAGAACTTCAATTCTTTCCATATCGTAGATATGCATATCCGGATTTAACCCAACAAAGTTTATTGGAGATTCATCCACATACAGAGCAACAGTTGTATTAGGTCCAGCCAGATTTCCAAAATTTCCATCTGAAGTGCCTCTCAGATAAAAAGCTGATCTCCCCGGGCCATATTGGATGTAAGAAAGAGAAGGAATTAATTCCGCATAATCCATGAAATCATTCACGCCAGCGTCTTCTAGTCTAGACCCTGTAATAGCCTGAACACTCATTGGTAAATCTTCTATCCTTGATGCCCTTTTAGACGCAGTAACAATAATTTCTTCTACTGCCTCTTCATCCTCAGCTATTACTTCAAGGCTTGGCGTTGCTGTTAACACAACTGCAGATCCCAAAACCAAAGCTTTCTTTACTTTAGAATTATCAAGTTCAAAGGGTGGTAAACCAGAATCAATTTTATTCATCTCTTTCCTCGCAGAATTTAAGTGCTGAGACTTATTCTACCTATTTGGAGAATAGCGTCAAATATACTAAAAATATGGATTTTTAGGTTTCTGATTCTATGGTATCAATTAACTTTTGTAGTTCTCCATTTTCATGCATTTCAACCATTATGTCGCTGCCACCCACTAAATCTCCATCTACAAAAAGCTGAGGGAATGTAGGCCAGTTAGAGACTTTATGTAAATTTGCCCTGATTTCAGGATTTGAAAGAATATCTACAAAAGAAAATGGTTTCCCGCATGAAATCAATAATTGTGTTGCCCTAGAAGAAAAACCACACTGAGGGGAATCAGGAGATCCCTTCATATACAAAAGTATAGGGTTTGAGCTTATTTGCTCTTTTATTTCTTGCTCCACATCCATAATTTTGAATTTTATCCTATTTGCATAAGCTAAGATACTGTTTAACAGTGTCGTTCATACCAAACTTTAGGGCATCAGTAACTAGCGCATGGCCAATAGACACCTCATCTATATCACACTCACTTAGAAAGATACCTAAATTTAATAAGTTTAAATCGTGACCTGCATTTACACCCAAACCTATGTTATGAGCATGATTAGCTGCTGTAGAATATTGTTTAATTAAATCATCTGTATCTATTTGATGCTCAACTGCTTCTGCATAAGGGCCTGTATAGAGTTCTATCCTATCAGCACCTATTTCTCTGGCTTTAGAAATTCCTTCTTCAGTGGGATCAATAAATAAACTTACCCTTGTTCCATATGTCTTAATTGTTTCAATTATAGAAGCTAATGAGTTGTTATCTTGTAGCAAGTCCCAACCATGATCCGAGGTTAACTGATTGGATTCATCTGGAACCAGAGTGCACTGATCTGGTTGATAAGTTTTGATTAATTGAAGAAAGCCCGGATATTTCTCTTGTTCTTTATTGAAAGGATTCCCTTCAATATTAAATTCAACATCTGCTTCATTGGTTAGCTCATTCAAAATCTTCACGTCTTCTGGAGTAATGTGTCTCATGTCATTCCGTGGATGCACAGTTATGCCATGACAGCCACTATCTATACAGATCCTAGAGAATTCTTTAATACTTGGGTAATCCCCTCCTCTGGCATTTCTTAGCCATGCAATTTTATTAACATTTACACTCAGCTTAGTCATTCTGTATCTACTTCTATTACAACTTTACCCTTGGCGTGAGAAGTGCTAACTTTTTCATGAGCTTCTTTTATATTCTCTAAAGAATAAACTGAAT
>Ga0310121_10005374_pt1 | contig 11037 bp, 6 predicted proteins | sample CB27_Tmax_986_MG_FD_203504 | JGI IMG/M metagenome (GOLD analysis project Ga0310121, IMG submission 203504) | Marine microbial communities from Western Arctic Ocean, Canada - CB27_Tmax_986 | ecosystem: Environmental > Aquatic > Marine > Oceanic | place: Canada: Western Arctic Ocean | collected...
CGTGCGATCGATGATCTCAGCCAAGTCCTCGCGGCTCGAATAGCCGACCACGAGTTTGAAGAAAAACCGGTCAAGCTGTGCTTCGGGTAACGGATAGGTACCTTCCTGTTCCAAAGGGTTTTGCGTAGCCATGACAAAGAAAGGCGGTTTCATCGGAAATACCTTGCCGGCGATACTGACTTTTTGCTCCTGCATTGTTTCGAGCATGGCCGATTGGGTCTTGGGCGTCGCACGGTTGATTTCGTCGGCTAGGCAAATCTGAGTAAAGATCGGTCCTTTTTGAAATTCAAACGTTCGGCCACCCTGGTCGGTTTCGACGACCATGTTCGTGCCCAGAATATCGGCTGGCATTAGGTCGGGGGTAAACTGAATGCGCGAGAAGTCGAGGTCAAGTGTTTGTGCCAGCGTCCTCACCAACAAGGTCTTACCAAGCCCCGGTACGCCTTCGAGTAAGCAATGCCCGCCGACAAACAGACAGGTCAACACGCCATGGACAATATCAGTATGGCCGACGATCACGCGACCCAGTTGCTCTTGGACAGCTTTGTAACGTGTAGCAAACTCTTGGGCCCGTTGTTCAATAGATTCACCGACGCTCATAAGTTGTTCACTTTCATGTCTGTTTTAGTGTCTAAGCCATCGTTAGTTTGGATCGATGGTCATTTCTTGTCTTCAGGTCCCTGTTCGCGATCGTGCCAAACTTGGCGTTTGGCTTTGAGTAGCCTCTCCGTGTAGGAAGGCTCGGCCGCCGGATCGCGCGCTTCGTCGGATATTTCTTCCGTAGATTGTGGGCCTGCATGTTTCGCTGGAGGAGCTGCCGTCGAGGAAGTAGCAACCGCGCTGGTCGCCTCGGCCGCGTCGACCGGCTCTTCAAATCGTGTTGCCGCCCGGCGGCCCTCGATTTGCTCGCTGATTTCCCGCTTGCGGCTTCGCAACCGGCCCATCGTCTCTGGCACGGCGGTGGCCGGTTCTCGTCGCAGCACCCAGTCGCGAGCTTTCGCCAGCAGAGGCGTCAGCCATAGAAAATTGACCTGTACACGCCGCACAAAAACATCGGCGAAAAACAGACAACTTCCCACCAGGATCAGCCAGGGCCAAATCGACTGATTGGCGATCGCCGGTTGCAAATCGCGGCGAAAGGGATTCGCCGCAAGTATCTGTTCGGGCTGACTGAGATCTAGTCCTGCTTCAACCAACATCCCTGGCGGGCCATCTTTGGCGGACATATTGGCCAACGTCTTGAGCAATGCCATGTTGGTTTCATTGTCGCGGTATTCGGCGGAGTAGCCGACATTCACGCCAGTCCGAATCGGCGCTTGACCTGGACCGGGATTGATCACTAACAAATAGCTGCCGGCAAGTTCGGACGGGAACTCGCCGACATAGCGGCCGGGAGCGGTCTGCTCAATGCGGAGCGGCACGGAGGTCATGTCGGGAGCGACGACCGAGCCCGACATCGACTGATTGTTGAGAAACTCGTCCTCTCTATCCAATGCCGTGATCACCACTTGCGTCTTGCCTTCGCCGACGGCAGTTGCGACGCTGAAATTCCCCAAGTCGCCCGTCGGCCGCATTGCCCAACGGACCATCTGGCTGAAGAGCTTGTCGTAGCCGTCCCAGCCGGCCCAGCGATCGGCCCAACGATTGCCGGCATCCGTGGTTAACGCGACCGATTTGCCTGCGCCGTACGTCCAGGTCGCCAGCACCGTGGAGTTTTTTTCTGTGACGGGCTGCGGCGATCGCAGCAGGACTTCGACCAACGGGTTTTCTTTAATGGTGGTGAGGACGAAGCCGCTGATCGGCGGTACGCCCCCTTCGATCCCTTGCAAGATCTCATGCTGCGAGACGATGTTGGGCTGAAAGGCTGGATCGCGCTCGTAGACCAAAGGCCGGGCGATGCGACGTGCTTCGCGTTGATAAATCTTCGGCAGCGCCTTGGGGCTCTTCACGACGTAGTACTTGCCCCCAGTCGACGTGGCGATGCGTTGCATCTCTGTGCTGCCAATTTTTCCGTGTGAGCCTACGGCAACAGTGCTGATTTTTACTTGGAGTTGCTTGAGTCGTCGGAGAGTTGCCGCCGTGGCTGGTGTCGGGTCGCCGTCACTAATGATGATCATATGTTTGACCGCCGCGTCTTTGACGCCGGCATAGGCCGTAGCGGCCATTTTTAGAGCGGGGTCGAAAGCAGGCATGTCGCCGATTGTCATGCTATCGGTCCTGGCCATCATCATCGTACGATTCGGCCCGACACGAATGAGCCCGCCCTTGGATTGGCCCCACAGCCACTGATCGGTGCCGTTCCACTGGACCAAGCCACAATAATCGCGGCTGCCGAGGATTTTGATCGACTCGAATGCAATACGCTTTTGCCAGTAGTTTGATCGCGGCATCTCGCCGGCGTGCATCATCAAGACCAAAGCGCCGACGGGTGTGACCTTGGTGTTTTTAATCTCAAAATCGACCGGCATTGCTTTTTCAAGGTCGGTGTTCGTCCAGCCTCCTGCGCCGTAGGTGTCGGGGCCGCCGAGCATGATCAATCCGCATCCCATCTCGCGGGTGTTGCGGACGAGCATGCTAATCTGGTCGTCGCTAAAGCTGCTGACATTGTCGGCGTCGGTGCCAGTGCTGCGTGACACGTTGGCCAGCACGACGCAGTCATAACGCTGCAATTCGGCCAGTGAGGTGAAAAGTCGATCGCTGGAGGCGACGGTGACGGCAATGTCTTCGCTGCGGAGCCGCTCGACCAAGTAGTCGTTTTCGCCCTGTTTGTCCCAATTCTCGATCAGCAGCACATGGCCCTTGCCGCGTACGTGCGAGAACGCCGACGCTTCGTTGTTTTGTGTCATCCCATCGGCAGCGGGATCGTCGGGACTAAAACGGGCTTCGTAGGTGTAGAAGTCAGGCTGATCGATCACTTCGGAGATTGTGAAGACACGCTTTCCTGGCGGGACGACGACGTCTTGAGTGACGATCGTTTCTTCGCGCTCGCCGGTCTTGCGAATGATTCGTAGTTTGCCGGGGACCGATCGCTGGCTACCTTCGGGCGCATCGTTACCGAGCACGACGCGCATTTCAAACGGCTGGCCACGTCGAGCGTTGGCGGGAAGGGCAATCTTTTCGACCGCGACTTCGTTCCGCGCTGACAGCATCACCGGTACAACGTCGATACCGACTCCAGCGGCGGTTGCGGATTTGGCTTCGCGCTGGGCGTTGCCTAGGTTTTGGTTGCCGTCGGTCACCAGCACGATTCGCTTCGCGGCGTCGTAAGGAAACATCGCCTTCGCGCGCTGGATGGCGGTCGCAAGGTCAGAGTATTCGGGATCGAGAATTGTCTCGACGCGTGACGGGAACGATATGCCGACGTCGACCAGCGGCATCTCCACGCCGGCGTCCCGCCCGAACACGATGACTGCGTAGCGATCTTCGTGTGTGTCATCGCGATTCTGCAGAATTGAAGTGTTGACGTACTTAACCATGTCGAGCCGCTGGGCGGTCGGAATGCTGAGCGATTGATCAAGCAGATAGATCACCGCCAGTTGATCGCTGCGGCGCTGGTATTGAATGTCTGAGAGCGCGAGTACGATCATCGTGAATACCAGCGAACGTAAAGTCAGCGCAAGCAACCGTCGGCAGCGGCCCAATCCAGATAGGCCAGCAAAGCTCAACCACCACATTGCCGGAAGCAACAAGAGCAGCACCAAGTAGGCTGGGCTGTCAAAGGCAATGCTGTGGTTAAACATGCTGGTGAGAGGGGTGGGGGTCTGTGGGTCGGTGGGTCAGCGGGTCTGTGGGTCTGTGGTTTGTGGGTCTGTGGTTTGTGGACTGTGGACTGTGGACTGTGGACTGTGGACTGTGGACTGTGGACTGTGGACTGTGGACTGTGGACTGTGGACTGTGGACTGTGGGTTGGTGGGTCTTTGGGTCGTTAAATCCTTAGGTAGTTAGCTGGGCGAGTGGGTGGTTGGGTTTGGCATTGGCATGGCCGTCGACATTTGTTGGGTCACTTTACGCACCTCCAACCGATGCTAAAAAATCGCCCGTTGTACTCGGTGATTGTTCGAGTCAAGTACATGCAACCGCCCCAGGCTATCGAGCGCCAGCGCCCACGGATTGTGTAGCTCGCCTGGCCCTCTGCCGTGGCGGCCCCAACAGCCGACTGATTCTCCGCCGAGTGTGAATTTCTGCACTCGGTGGTTGCCGTACTCACAAATGTAAATGTATTGTTCCTGGCCATCGAACGCCAAATCGTAGGGGTAGTAGAGCTGGCCGATATCGCTGCCTTCTGCTCCCCAATGCAACAGCAGTTGCCCTTCGGTATCGAAGACCTGGATGCGATGGTTGCAGGCATCGACAACCCAAATGTGATCGTGCCGGTCAATGGCCATGTTCTGCGGCCTGCGGAACTGACCTAGCTGGCTACCGTGAGTTCCCCATTGTAGAAGAAATTCTCGTTCGGGAGAAAATTTTTGGATGCGATCAAAATCACCGTACTCGCCGATGTAAAGGTTGCCCTGGGAGTCTTCGACGACGTCAGTGACAAATCCAAACTCGCCCGGAGCCTGCCCCAGGGTACCGCCGATCGTTGCCGATTCGACCATCTGCCCGGCCGTCTCCCCGGAGGTGTCATAGGTCAGCACTCGATAGTAGTGCGTGTCGGCAACCATTAACCGCCCCATTCGATCGATCGTGAGGCCAGAAGGCCGGCCGTTCTTGCTGACCGGCGTTTTCCATCCCCGGAGATGGTTGCCGTCGCTATCGAAGACTTGAATTCGCGCGGTCATGTCGACGATATAGAGTTGATCTTGGTCGTCGATCGCGATGGCACGTGGTTTTTGCAAATGCCCCGCTGTGATGCCGGGCTCTCCCCAAACGAGATCTGCCGTCCCCTCGGCTTGCGGAGAGGCGATACAGCCACCTAAAAATACCAGCGGCAAAATCGTCAGCAACAGCAGACTCTGCCATTTTAGCACTTGTAAGCCTCACAGTGTTCGTAAACCACAGCCCTGACGGGACTTCCGTGATCTGACTGCCGGATTTGGTCGCTTGACCCAGTTTGTCGCTCAGGGTTATATTTATCAAGGGTATCATGGCTGCTGACGGCATTGACTTGCATTACTTTCGAGCCTGACTTCGCTATTTTTCGCGGTAGCCGTGCGGAGTTTTTAGTGGTGGGGTGGATGGATAGTGGCATTTCGTTTTTCCTCCTCAAGAAGCCTTTGCTTGGTGTGTCTTTGCTGGCTGGGCCCTCGTTGGGTAGGCCCTCGTTGGGTAGGCCATAGCTGTGCGGCGCTGACATAAGTACTGGCCGACTGAGTACTGGATAACAGAGTATTGGCTGACTGAGTACTGGATGACTGAGTATAGGGCGATAGCCTATGCCACCCCATGTAATTGACCTACGCCAAGCCGACGATCGTCGCGATGTAGTACATCGGGCTGTACAAACGTTGGCGGAAGGCGGGCTGGTCGTTTTTCCCACCGAAACCGTTTATGGAGTAGGAGCCAGCGCACGGAATGTGGCGGGCGTAAACAGAATATTTGAAGCTAAAGGGCGTAGGCGGCAAGCACCGCTGGCGTTGGCGATCAAAAGTGCGGAAGAAGCACTCGATTATGTGCCTCATCCTGGTCGTATTGCTGAGCGGCTGGCTCGTCGCTGTTGGCCTGGTCCGATTACTTTGGTCATGGATCGCAACGGCGGTATTGGACAAGGGAGCATCGGACAAGCGGGTATCGAACAAGCGGGCATTGGGCCAGGGGCCGAGGGGGGGCTGATCGATCAGTTACCTGCGCCGGTCCGCCAGGTCGTCGCTCCCAATGGAACCGTCGGCATGCGGGTGCCTGCCCATGATACCATCTTGGCAATCTTGCAGATGCTCGCTGGACCGATTGCTTTAACGAGCGCTAACCGCACAGGCGAGGCTGCCGCAGTTTCCGCGCAGCAGGCAATTGCAAGTTTGGGAGATCACGTTGCTCTTGTCCTGGATGATGGAAATTGCAGGTATGGCCAGCCTTCGACCGTTGTGCGTACCACGGCTGAGGGATTCCGTTGCCTTCGAGAAGGTGTAGTTAGTCAGTCAGCTTTGGATCGTCTTTCCAGTATGATCATTTTATTGGTATGCACGGGAAATACTTGTCGTAGCCCAATGGCTGAGGTTTTGATGCGCCGCTTAATTGCCGGAAAGCTTCGATGCCCAGTCGAAGAACTGGATCAGCGAGGCGTGCTCGTCGCTTCGGCTGGTATCGCGGCCGCGCCGGGCTGCGGGCCTAGCGCGGAAGCTGTGGTCGTCATGGAAGAAAAATCGCTTTGCCTGGCGAACCACGCCTCGCAGCCGCTAACTGAAAAACTGGTGCGTCATGCCGATCTGATATTGACGATGACCGGCGCCCACCGCCAGGCGATTTTAAGGCGTTGGCCTGGCGCTGCAGCGCGAACCGAGACGGTGTTGGCCAATGCCGGAGATATCGGCGATCCCATCGGGGGCCCGATTTCGATCTACCGCGAATGTGCCGAGCAGATCGAGGCGGCTCTCCGAGCTCGAGTTGAGGAACTAGTGATTAATTGAAAGGTTAAACCATGCGTATTGCGATCGGCAGCGATCATCGGGGCTATCACCTGAAGGAAAAGCTCGCCAATATTCTTTCGACGAAAGGGCACGAAATCTCCAATGAAGGGACGTCGGTGACCGAAGCGGTCGACTATCCGGACTTCGCAGCGATCGTCGCCCAAAAAGTCAGCGACGGAACGGTCGATCGAGGCATTTTGATCTGCGGTTCGGGCATCGGCATGGCCATCACTGCCAACAAGTTCCCACGAATTCGCGCGGCTGCCTGTACCGACGAAGTCACCGCGGAAATCAGCCGTCGTCACAATGACTTGAATGTGCTCTGCCTCTCGGCCGACATGCTCAGTCCTCGCGTCGTCGAACGAATGGTAGAAATCTGGATTGATACTGAGTTCGAGGGTGGTCGTCATCTGCGCCGTGTGGAGAAGATTCAGAAGATTGAATCGAGCATCGGCGACTAGTGTCTGGTCAAGCCTCGTTTGACGAAGTACTAGAGTATTTTTTTTGCGCACGTAACTATTCCGACACGCCGGAGTAGATTGCGTGACGAATCCTCGGCGACCCTCTGCGTCCTCCGCGCCTCCGCGTTAAATTCTACAAACTTACAAAACCAAGTGACGGCAGCCCTGGGAACTCCTTGGCAACCCGCACTGTGCAGGGATTACCGTCGCTAAATCTCTAATCTTCAGCGCAGAGGTGTAGAGGACGCAGCGCGGGTGAGCGGCCGCAACCAAATTTTTGAACAGAAGAAAACAAAGGCAACGAAGATATGTTAGGCGTCATGTCACTTTTTCTACGTTTCCTTCGTTACCTTCTGTAAAAAGTTTTCGCAGCTTGCAAAGATCTTGCCCGTTTGTATCGAAGAAGTGGTTTCTCACGGAGACACAGAGACACGGAGGTGAAGGACGGCATCACTCGCACCATTCGTGGAGAGCTTTAGATTTTTCTCTGTGTCTCCGTGCCTCCGTGAGAAAAAAATCGAACAAGTATTAGCCTGGTATCGAAACATTCCCCATACACCTAATATTTTTCACTCTGTCGCCTCCCGTTCCATATTTCTTTTCGCGGCCGGCGGCCGCAACCAAATTCTTGAACAGAAGAAAACAAAGGCAACGAAGATATATTACGCATTGTGTCGCCTTTCCTTCTTTACCTTCTGTAAACAAGTTTTCGCTGGAAAACGAGATCCAAAGGTACTTGCCACGGATGAAACGGCTAAGCGCAAAGCACCTCTTCGAGAATCTGCAGAGCGTGGTCCATCTCCTCATCGGTGATGGTCAGCGGTGGCGTCAGGGTGAGCACGTTGCCGCCCGAGATCTTAAAGCTGAGACCCCGCGACAGGCTGCCGTAGAGGACTTTTTGCGCCATGTCTGTCGCCGGTTGTCCACCAAGTCGAAGTTCAACGCCGAGCGCCAAACCAAGGCCGCGCACTTCCGCGGTTAATGAGGCGGGAAGCTGGATGTTTTGCAATCGGCTCAGCGTGCGGCGACCAAGATCAGTAGCACGCTCCAACAGGCCTTCCGACTCGATGACATCGATCGTTGCCAGCGCTGCCGCAGCGCCCAGTGGACTCTTTTCATGGGTATAGTGGCCGAGAGCGAAGTCACCCGCGACATTGAGTTCGTCGTGGGCAATCATTGCCGCCATCGGAAAGACGCCGCCACCCATCCCCTTGCCAATCACTAGTATGTCGGGCGTCACGCCGATGTGTTCGCAACAAAACATGCGACCCGTTCGACCCATCGCCAGCGGAATCTCGTCAAACACAAGCAGTGCGCCATGCGCATCGCACAGTTGCCGTACACGGCGCCAGTAGGCATCCGAGGGCCGCTCAATCGTCGTGCAGCGCATCGGTTCGGCAATTATCGCTCCAATATCCTTCTGCTCGCAGAGAATCCGCTCGACGGCATCGGCGTCGGCCACCTCGTGTGGCCACGGGACGTGGAAGCAACCTGGCAACAACGGCGCCATGCCCTCACGAAAAATGGCTTCTCCGCCAATGGAAATGGCGTCGAGCGACGCTCCGTGGAACGAGTCCCACATCGAGATCGTCTTGTGCCGCCCCGTCGCATACCTGGCCAGTTTCATGGCGATGCCAATTGCGGACGTGCCGCCTGGCGCGAAAAGCACTTTGTTTAATTGGCCGGGCGCCAATTCTGCGAGCCGCTCTGCCAGCTCGACGGCGAGTCGGTTAGTGAATCGGCGCGGACAGAACGGCAACGATTTCAATTGCTGCTCGACCGCTTCGATCACGCGTGGATGTTGATATCCGACCTGGTGAGCGCTATTACCGTGAAATTCCAAGACCTGCCGGTCTTGCTCGTCGACGAGGTAAGACCCCTGGCATGCCTTGATCGGGGCCAAGCAAGGCGTCGACAGAGCCTGATGCATAAAGACGTTGGCGTCGCGGTCCAATAATTCTCTCTCCGCGGCGCCAAGATGGTCGCGGTGCCAGATTTCGCGGTGTGGAGAAAGATTGACGTCTCCTTCTGCCAGCCGCCAGTCGTCTCCGCCGGTGGGACTTGGCTGGGCCTGAGAGGTGTCGACAGCTTGGCTCGAGACGGTATCGCCGCCAGGCGATTCGAGGTTGCTGACAACGGTGCCGACAACATGGCCCCGTTGCTTAAGCGCAGCGCCGTTCTTCACAAACAGTGGGTGTCCTGGCAGGCGACCGGCCAGTAGCGCTTGCACGGCCGTGAAACATTGATGTTCAAGTCTTTCGTAGGCCTCACGGGTATAAAACGCCAGGTGGGGTGTCAGCAGTGCGTTGTCGGATTGGACCAGAGGATGGGTCAGTTCGAGCGGCTCGCTCGGAAACACGTCGAGCCCCGCGGCGGCGATTTGCCCAGAGTCGAGCGCATCGACGAGTGCGAGCTGGTCGATCAGCGCGCCACGTGACACATTGATCACGATGGCAGAATCCTTCATTTGTCGCAGCGCTCGAGTGTCGATAATTCCGCGCGTCTCGTCCGTCAAGACGCAATGGAGCGACAAGAAGTCGGCTTCCTGCAAGACGCGCTCGAGCGGCGCAAAAGCGAGCTTGGCTGCAATCTCATCATCTTGCGGAACGTAAGGGTCGCTCACGAGGCAACGCATGCCGAATCCACCGGCACGGCGAGCCATCGCCTTGCCGATGCGACCATAACCGACGATCCCGAGCGTCTTTCCTGACAGGTCGACTCCGCAGAATTCAGGCTCTGGCCACAACCAACCCTCGACCTGCATCCGCTGGTCAATGGCTGGAATTTTCCGCGCCAAACTTATCAGCAGCGCGAAGGCGTGGTCAGCGACCGTTTCGGTTCCATATTCGGGGCAATGCACCACCGGAATCCCGTGGTCCGCCGCCGCCTCGAGATCGATGCTGTCGACGCCGACGCCGTACTTCACAACGCCGCGGAGCCGCCGTCCGGCCGCTATCACCTCTGCTGTGATCGGCGCGTAGCAAGTGAACAAGATGTCTGCTTCGGGCACAAGTCGCACGAGCGTTTCCACCTGGTCGTCCGGCGCGGTGACGAAACGACAGAGCTCCGCAGCCTCCTGGGGCCAGTTGCCGCCCATATTGAGTTCGGCGTCGGACCGTAAGACGACAGGTAGCGAAGGATGTGCCATGGGATTTTGAATCTTTAAAAGTTTACGGGATGAATGGAAAAGGAACGAAAAAGATCACAGCGCGGCCGCTGGCTGCAACCGAAAACAATCGAACAGTGGGGCACGAAAGAGAACGGGTTTCGAAGCTATTCTTCCTCCGTTGCCAAGCGACGTCGTTGAAACAACTCGCTGCCGCGATTTCCCCGAGCGACGACGTAGGCGACAAGGTCGAGTATCTCTTCCCGCGTTAAGTTGTCTAACAATCCGCTCGGCATCATCGAAACCTTCGACTGCTGCCGCGCGTCGATCTCCGTCTTTTTCAACAGAGTCGGTGCGCATTGAGCCAGGGGGTTCTCTTGCACCTTGATCTCGTCGGCAGTTTCTTCGAGGACCAACCCGGAGATCATTTTTCCTGAATGCAACATGAAAACATTGGTGGCGAAGTCGGCGTTGATCTTCTTCGACGGGTCCAAGATCTCCGCCAGGATATCGCGGGCCTGTAGCTTCGGATCGAGCTTTGTCAGATCAGGACCTAGCTGGCTACCGGCGCCGTTCAAGCGATGGCAAGCGACGCAGTTGGCAACCCGGAAAGCGGCCGTGGCGCTGCCGAATGAGCGGCCGTCGGCGAGCTGCGCGAGTGAAGGCGCTAGTTGGTCGAACGTCCATTGGTTCCGTGGCCGGTTGACATCCAACAGGTCGTCCAAAATCGGCAACCGATGTTTCGCCCGATAAGCAGCAGGGTCGGCGCCGTATTCATCGAGGTCGGCGACAACGATCATTGCTCCAAACATGCGCCGCCAATGCCCCGGATAGGTGCAGACATAAGGATAGACGCCTGGTAGGTGCGGGGCTGTGAAGCTCAATTTTTCTTCTTCGCCAGGCTGAA
>Ga0310121_10005375_pt1 | contig 11036 bp, 7 predicted proteins | sample CB27_Tmax_986_MG_FD_203504 | JGI IMG/M metagenome (GOLD analysis project Ga0310121, IMG submission 203504) | Marine microbial communities from Western Arctic Ocean, Canada - CB27_Tmax_986 | ecosystem: Environmental > Aquatic > Marine > Oceanic | place: Canada: Western Arctic Ocean | collected...
AGTGAAACTGACCACGAGAAGATCGTACGGTTTCCGCACTTACGATGCTGTTGAAACCGCTTTGTATCACAACCTCGGAGCCCTACCCGAACCGGATTTTACCCACAGATTCTGGTGAGGAGGCCTATTTCCTTTTCCGGAATTGATGCCAACCCGCATCGTCTGGGCGCATCGCGTGGCCGATCAAACGATACGACGAACCATCGACCGTGAGATGCAATCGCGACGAGGCTTCAGCGGCGGAGCGATTGACATACTTTCTCTGTTTATCAATGCGGCGTACCCCGACGGTTCGCGGATGGATAATGCGGCCGTCCGGGACGAAGTCATGACACTCATGAGTACCGGCTACGAAACGATCGGCGACGCACTTGGCTGGACCTGGTATTTGTTAGCCAAACATCCGGAAGTGGAGGCGCGAATGCTGCACGAAATCAAGGGGGTCTTGCAGGGGCGACTCCCGAGCGTTGATGATGTTAATAAGCTGCGATACACAGCCATGGTACTCGACGAGTCGATGCGACTGTATCCGCCAACTTGGATTGTTGTGCGAATGGCCGTGAATAGGGACACACTGCCCAGCGGAACAACGATCCCAGCTGGCGCGAAAATATACGTGTGTCAATATGTTACGCACCGGCATCCATCGTATTATCCCAATCCCGAGAGATTTGATCCAGAACGTTTCAGCGAAACGGCAGTTGGGCAACGTCCTCGCTTTGCATATTTCCCTTTCGGTGGTGGTCCTCGGACTTGTATCGGCGAACCATTCGCGAGACTGGAAGGGGTTATGGTGTTGGCATCCCTTGCACCAAGGTTCCAATTTGAATTACTCTCAGGTGCAGATGTCACACCGGTCCCGGGAATCACCTTACGCCCCAAAACCGGAATCCACGTGCGCATTAAGCCGCGATAAGCTAATGCCGCTTCGCGCACGGTAAAGATGAAACCGACACAGTTACGCACAGTTCGGCACATGTTGGATGGCTCGTTTTGGCTGTTCGTCGCCCAGCTGTTGATCATTCCAACTGGGATCGCCACCGTGGCCTACCTGACACGTCGACTGGGGCCGATCGATTACGGCAACTACGCCGTCGTGCTAACCATTATTACTTCGCTCGAGTTTTGTGTGACGATGACACTTGGCCGGACGACGGTGAAGTTCGTCAGCGAGGCAGTCGACTATCGGCCAGTTGCCACGACGGTGATGCAGTTGAGCTTCGCCATAGCCATCGTCACGGCAGCCGCGGTCTTTGCACTGGCAAACGTGATCGCGGTCGCGTTGCATGAGGAGAACTTGACGAAGTATCTACGACTGGCCGCCTTCGACATCCCATTGTTCGTCCTTGGACACGCACACCTGCAGGTGCTAGTCGGTCTGGGGCGGTTTCGCCATCGTGCCTTGCTTGTCGCTGTCCGCTGGTTGGCTCGGTTCGCACTGATCGTCATCCTGGTCGAGTTGGGGCTCGCGATCGAAGGTGCGATCCTCGCGTGCATCGGAACCTCTCTGTTGGAACTGGCAATCAGTCGAGTTTTCTGCCATCCTCCGCTGCTACTGGGGCGGCGGTTTCCAATTCGCAAACTGCTGTCGTATGCAGTGCCTCTCTTCTTTTCGGAATTAAGCCTGCAGTGGTTCGTTCCGTTTTCACTACTAGCGCTCAAGGCGACGGGTGGCACCGCGGAGGAGGTCGGCTTCTACGCGGTTGCATTGAACGCCTTATTACTGCCAGGTCTGATCACCGCGGCCAATGGACCGATTCTTCTGTCTACGATGAGTCGGATGGTGAGTTGCGGCGAAACAGCAAAAGCGAGGAAGATCGGCCGACAGGTGCTGCGCTGTTCGTTCTTGATTTTGCCGCTAGTGGCGCTAGTCGGCGGCGCCGCAAGCGAGGTTGCGACGCTCGTGTTTGGTGACCAGTTTTCAAGCGCCGGCCCGCTGGTCGCCGTGATGTTGTTGGCCGGTTTTAGCCGACTGAGTGTCATGTTATCAAGAACCGTTCTAGTCGCCGCGGCCAACCCGCGTTGGACGCTGTACGCCACCGGTCCGGTCGCTCCCGTCGCGCTGATTGGCTTTATCGTGCTCATCCCCTGGTTAGGTTCCATGGGCGCTGCGTGTGCGACAACTTTTGCATTTCTGCTGGCGGCAGTGACATGTCTCGTCGCGGTCCATCGAGCATGGCAAATCGCGCCAGCGGCAACCACGATGATCCCTTGCGCCGCCCTTAGTGGAATTGCATTTTATTTGGCGTCACTATGGTCGACTCCAGGTCTCCTCGTGCTCGTAAAACTGCCGACAATCGGCTTGTTGATTATTGTCGTTTTGGTTCTCATCGGCCAAATCGGTAGGGAAGAACTTGCGCTCATTCGTTCGTCCTTGCGTCGGCCTGCCGAAACGGCAACGAGCACCTAAATTGCGAAAAGATATACGGTAGCGAAGAATCATGAAACGAGACGTTCCAGGAATTTCGTCTACTGCTGTTGCAACGCGCACATGACCGATTGCTCGATGGTCATCTCACGGCCTTTATTCCAGGCAGAGTCAAAGGCCTGTTTCCCCAGTGCAGTCAACGCGAGTTCCACGTTTTCGTCGTGGATGAGGCGCTGTACCGGGGAGACGGGTGAACTGATCGTTTCCCGAATTGAATCCGCGGCGCCGAAAAGCGTCGCGGCGTGATGTGCGTCACCCAGGACGACGGCGAGTTTGGCAAACCCTTCCAATGTCTGGGCCATGTAAAGTTTCAGACCCATATCCCGGGCAATCAGAATCGACTCACTAAAATGATCGCGGGCAACGCCCAAATCCTTCTGGATGAAAGCGAGATCTCCCAGCGATAGAAGCGCCAGTCCTTGGTACTGCCGGTGCCCGCTGGCACGACAAACCTGCAGGGATTCACGATACAGCTCTTCGGCCTCGCCGTAATCCTGTTTGACGCAGGACCAGTTCCCCAGTGCCGTGAGTGTCGAGGCCAGCGTATACTTGTTTCCCAATTCGATGCAGATTTCCCGCGCCTGGTCCAGCAGCGTACGGGCCTCGTCGAGTTGATCGGTCTGCAACGCGCAATACCCTAGATTGGCGAGCGCGATTCCCTCGCTGTATCGGTCGTTGAGTTCACGCTCAAGCTCAAGGCACTCCAGTAGCAGTTCTCTGGAACGCACGAAGTCGCCTTGCCAGTACAGGATCAAAGCCAGATTGTTGAGCACCCTTGACAGGACGAGTCTGTCATTCCATTTGCGAGCGAGTGTGAGAGATTCCTGCAAACGCGACCGCGCCAGTTCATAGTCGGCCTGGTCGGAGGCGAGAACACCGAATGAATTAAGTATCCCCGCGGCCAATCGGTCGTTCGACGTCTGGCGTGCGAGCGCAAGCGCCTGCTCATAGAGTTCGGATTCCGCCGCGTAATCTCCTTTCTGCGACGCCATCATCCCTTGGCGCCACAGAGCCGTGCAACGGAGATCGGCCGGCGCTGCCAGGGCTGATTTCAAGGCGCGCCGCAGGTAATCCCCAGCTTCGCTCCAGTACGCTCGAACATACCAGAATCGACCGAGTGAACCGGCGAAATCCAACGCACGCATGGAATCGTGTTCGAGACTCCACAACAGAGCGGCGCGGATGTTGTCCATCTCACTGTGCAAGCGATTGAGCCACTCGCCCTGTCGCGGGCCGTGTTCCGTCTCCGGCTCGGCCTCGTGGGCAAGCGCGAGATAGAACTCGAAATGGCGACGACGGACTGTCTCATCTTCGTCGGATGCGTTGAGACGGCCAACGGCGTAGGTCTTCAACGTCTCCAACAGCTGGTAACGGAGGGTATCGCGTTCGTGCAACGTCACGACAAGCGACTTATCAACCAACTGCGTCAACAGATCCAACACGAGCCATTCTTCAATTTCTTCATCGGTGCAAACTGACTCGACGGCACCCAGATCGAACGCTCCGGAGAATACGCCAAGCCGGTCGAAAAGTCGGCGTTCATCCGCCTCCAGCAATTCGTAACTCCAGGCAACCGCGGCCTCCAGAGTTTTCTGACGCTTGAGTGCGGTCCGTCGGCCGCCCGTGAGCAGTTTGAAGCGATTGTCAAGCCGTGCTGCAATTTGTTCCGGTGAGAGTGCGACCGTGCGCGCAGCCGCCAACTCGATTGCCAGCGGAATTCCGTCCAGTCGCCGGCAAATCTGAGCTACGTACGGAGCGTCGGATTCCGTGATGACAAACTCGACGTTCGACGCCCGTGACCGCTCTGCAAACAGGCGGACCGATTCGTACTCCATGAGCCGCGCCACTGACAGGTCATGATCCGCCTCGGGGACCGAAAGAGACGGGACGCGCCGAGCCAATTCTCCGGCGACACGCAATGATTCGCGACTGGTCGCCAAAATCGACAGCCCCGAACAATGTCTGATGAGGGCATCGACCACCTCGGCGCATGCGTCCACGAGATGTTCGCAGTTATCCAAAATCAGCAGCAGACGTTTCGGCTTGAGCGTTTCGATCAGCGTTTGCAGGAAAGGACGCTTGGGCTCTTCGTGAATCGAAAGCGCCTCGCCGACCGTCTGAGTGACGAGTTTCGGATCGGAGAGCGGACCCAATTCCACCTGCCAGACGCCATCGGCGTATTCGTCGCGCAACCGCGCTCCAACCTGGATGGATTAACGTGTCTTGCCCGCACCGCCAACTCCGGTGAGCGTCAGCAGCCGAGTATGTTGCAGCAACTCCTGAATTTTTTCAATCTCGTCTTCACGTCCGACGAAGCTGGTAATCTCCTCCGGAAGGTTTGATGCTGGGGTCGGTTCTTCATGGAGGGAGGCCGTTTCGTTTCTGGCAACCAGTTGCGAACTGTCCTGAACAGGTGCCGACCTTTCAGTCGATGTCTGAACTTCGTCCGGCGAAACCGTACGTGCGGCTTTCTCTGAGCCCTCGGGCGCTCGAAGTGGCGCTCGGCCGACCGCTCCCACTTCGAAGATTTCCATCGGCTCGGCCTTGCCCTGGAACTGATACCGCCCATGGGCCAGCCATTCAAGTCGAGGAGTCTCTTCGTTGCATTCCAGTGTCGGATGCTCGCGAATGTACTGGCGGCCGTTATCGAACGCGGCACGGGTCAAAAGTGTTTGTCCGCCCACGGCCATTCCCATGACGCGGGCACACATGTCCGCCGCGTGGCTGGCCAATAATTGCTGACTGGCGTCGGCTCCTTCATAAAGCACGGACTCACCCAGGTGAATTCCGATACGCGTAAGCGGAATGTCTCGCTGCCATCCGTGCGTCCTCAAAGCGACGTGAAACAGCAAAGCGGCGTTGATCGCATCGCTCACCCGCTCGAATGTCGATAGAAACCCGTCGCCGGTGAAATTGTTTTCTTCAGCTCCGGGAAATCGCGACACCGTTTGCCGAAAGATCTCGTTGTGTGGCTGCGCGATGTATCGCACGTAGTCTCTGTCACCCAGCGTCACTTTGAGCGCTGACGAGTCAACCAGATCGGTAAACATCAACACAAGGATCTTGGACGTTGGAGTCGGCTCACCCATTTCGTAGCTTTATATCGCCTCAATTCGATGGTGGCAACGCGAGTCGCGCTGCGGCGATAGTCAAGCGATGATGTCATGGACAACTTTGCCGTGGACATCGGTAAGACGAAAGTCGCGGCCGCCGTAGCGGTAGACCAGTTTCTTATGGTCCAAGCCAAGTAAGTGGAGGATGGTCGCATGAAGATCGTGCAAGTGGACGGCTCCCTCGACCGCCTCATAGCCTAGCTCGTCGGTTTTTCCATAATTCAACCCGCCGCGAACTCCGCCGCCCGCGAGCCAGGCGGTGTAACCGTCAGAGTTGTGGTCACGGCCGAGGACTGCCTCGCCGCTAAACATTTGCGACTCAGGCGTGCGACCAAACTCTCCCGTCCAAACCACGAGTGTCTCGTCCAACAAGCCTCTTTCCGCCAAATCGGCCAAGAGCGCCGCGATCGGCTTGTCGATCTTCCCAGCTGCCTTTTTGAAACCGTCGAGGCCTCTATGATGATCCCAGCCATGGGTACTGAGTTGCACGAACCTCGCGCCCGATTCGACCAGGCATCGCGCCAAGAGACATTGTCTTCCAAAGTCGTCGGTCGAGTCGTTATCGATCCCATACAGATCCATGGTCTGCTTCGTCTCGCGGTCGAGATCCAACACCCTGGGAAGGGCCGAGCGCATCTGCTCGCTTAATCCCAGCGAGTCGATCACTCCCCTCACTTCGTCGGTTTGGTGAAGAAGTCGTTCGTTCATCGCCTGGGCCAATTGCAGCGTGCGGCTTGCGGCGTCGGATGTCAGGCCATGGCTCGGTGTGAGGTCGCGAATGGTTGCATCCTTAACGGGCTGCCCATCCCAACCTAGCCGAGTCGCCTGAAGTGTGCTGGGAAGAAACGCGCTGCCATAATTGGCAGCTCCCCCGAAAGTTCGTGTAGGTTTGATCGTGAAGAACCCTGGTATCTGTTGGTTGTCGGTTCCAAGTCCGTAAAGCACCCAAGATCCCAACGAAGGTCGCACGAATTGAAAACCGCCGGTGTGAAGAAACGGAACGGCCAGCGGGTGGGCGCTGGTGGCGGTCTGCATGGCATTGAGCATGCAAAGCCGGTCTGTCTGTTGGGCGAGATGCGGAAAAGCCTCCGAGACCCACATCCCACTTTCGCCATATTGAGCGAACCTCCAGAGCGGACCGAGGAGCGGCCCGGTTTTTAGGCCTTTCTTTCCCGCCTTCGCCGCGAGTTGCGGTTTGTAGTCGAAGGATTCGAATTGTGACGGACCGCCATTTACGAATATAAAAATAACTCGTTTTGCTTTCGGAGCGAAGTGAGGAGTTTTCGGCGCAAGAATTCCGGCGGCACTCGGGCTGGGGACGTAGCCGACGAGCGTTAGTGATCCAAACCCCCACGTTCCAACCGTGAGCCAATCGCGACGTGAAACGCGTGACTGTGACTTGTCGCAAAATTTGTCCGTCATAACAGGCGTACTCTAAAGGTTGCGATTTACATCCATGCCCAGTGATTGTACCAAAATCCAGGCTGCCCAGCACTACGGAATGTCGACCAAATAGCGGAACTCCGCCGTGTTAAACAGAGTGTGAAACCAAGCGGCCCAAGCATCGACGTCAGGGTTGGCAGTGGGTGTCGCGTCTTGTCGCAACTGCTGTACTAGCTCTAACGCGCCCTCGCGCTCTACTTCGGAAATCTCTCGCGACAATGCCCATCGCACCGCCAAGTCAGCACGTTGGGCGTCATCGGCTGCCTCCGGCGATGCCAAGAGCCGCCTGGCAGCGTGTCGCGTCTGCTCGCCAATGAACGTCGAATTGCGAAGATATAGTGCTTGTGCCGGAACATTGGTTACGGAACGACGCCCACTGACAAGACTGGGTGAAGGAAAATCGAACAAATCGAACAACTCGGGTACGTAGTCGCGGAATACCGGCAAATAGATACTCCGAAGGTTACACGGCGGATGAAGGTCTTCAGGCGGTATGTTATCAATCAGTTGGTCGCCGAGTTGCGTAACCGACGAACTGCCGGGTTTTTCCAGGCGGAGTTGGCCGCTCACGGAGATGATTGCGTCACGGATCGTTTCGGCCTCGAGCCGGCGCGGAGTGGCTCGCCAGAATAGACGATTGTCAGGGTCGATGGTCATGTTCGTTGGATCGCGAGCGCTGCTGAACTGATAGGATCGGCTCAGCATCATGGTGCGGATCATTCGCTTGAGCGACCATCCGTCCCGCACGAATTGCAGAGCTAGTGCGTCAAGTAACTTAGGATGGCTCGGCTTATTGCCGATCGTCCCAAAATTGTCGACGGTCGTGACCAATCCGCGACCGAAAAGATGATGCCAAATGCGATTAACCATGACGCGCGCGGTAAGAGGATTCTCCGGACTGGTAATCCACTGGGCTAACTCCAAGCGACCACTACCGCGCGGGTCGATCTTCGGGGGAGTTGCTAGAGGTACGCCGCTTAAGAAGCCACGCGGAACGACTTCCCCCAAATCGAAAGCGTTGCCGCGGATAGCAATCTTGCTGTCGGTTGGTTTGGCCTGGTCGCGGGCACTCATCGCGTACGGCGGTCGCGGAGGGCGATTGCTCTTGACCTCTTTCAGTTTCGTTTCAAGGGCCGTAACTTCTGACTTTAAGGCGCCTAGTCGATCGTCGGCTTCCTGTAATCGCGTTATAGCCTGCTCGAGAGCGTCTTCAGCCAAGGGCCGAGTGTCACCGGTGGTCAGGACAGTCGCCACTTGGTCCACCGCTTCCTGCAACTGGGCAATAGCTTGATTGAGGGCTTTCCCCGCTGAGGGCCGCGCAGTGGCACCGGCTGTCGAGGCGGCCGTGTTTAACTGAACAAGCGCCTTGTTTAGCTGAACGAGCGCCGCCGCGTCTTTCTTTTCGGCCGAAGCGATTTCTTGAGCCTCGGTGGCTTGTTTCAGTTGCTCTAGTTTGGCGGTCAGTTCTTCGTCGACTGGTGCCACTTTCTTTTTTTCGTACTCCTCAGCGGTCGCGTGTAAGGCCGTGGCATTGGGCCCAATCGGAAGCAGGTCGGTGGGGTAACTGCTACTGCTTTGCTCGATCGTGCCGTACAATGGCTCAGTGCTTAGAAAAATTCCCGCCAATGCGTAATAATCCTTGGTCGGAATCGGGTCGAACTTGTGATCGTGGCAGCGTGCGCAAGAAACGGTTAACGCCAGTGTTGCGGAAAACACGGTGTTGATTTGGTCGTCCACCACGTCCAAATAGAACTCTTCGGCCGAGTTGTGGCGTTTCGGGCCGAACGCCAGGATGCTCGGTGCGATACGACGTGCTTCAATCGTTTCCGGAGATTCGTGCTCGCCGACTGGCATCAGGTCTCCGGCGATCTGCTCTTGAACAAAAAGATCATATGGCTTGTCTTGATTCAACGCGTTGATCACAAAGTCGCGATAGGGCCATGCATGTGGGTAAGTAAAGTTGTATTCCATTCCACTCGATTCCGCATAACGCACCACATCGAGCCAATGACGACCCCAGCGTTCACCGAATTGTGGCGAACTAAGTAATCGGTCAATTAAGTTGGCTGTCGCGTCGGGAGAATCGTCGTCCACGAACTGCTCGATCTGCCGCGGCAACGGTGGGAGCCCGATGAGGTCGAAAAAGATCCGGCGAACCAACGTCCGACGGTTCGCATCGGCCACAGGTGTCAGGCCTGCCGCCTCCATTCGAGCAAGTACAAAGTGATCTATGGCATCCCGCGGCCAATCGACATGTTGGACGGACGGCACGTGGATCGCCCGTGGCGGTTGAAATGCCCAATGACTTTGTGCCGCGTCGAGACGCTGAGCGTCTGTCGTCGGTCCGGTCGGCTCGCGAGAGTCTGGTGCTCCGAGAAGAATCCACGCTTCAAATGTCGAAAGGACCTCAGCGGTGAGCTGATGGTGCGGCCTCGCCGAAGCATCGTCCCGAGGGCGAAGCACTTGCATCAATAGACTGTGACTCGCGTCATGCGAAATGAGCAACGGACCTGAATCGCCGCCGCGCCGAATGCCGGCGGGTGTGTCCAAATTTAATCCGCCGCCGATTTCTTCACTCTGCTGGGAGTGGCATTGGTAACAATGTTTGACCAGTACCGGCTGGATCTGATCGTCGAATAGAGCCGTGCCGTTGTCGTGTTCTGCTTCAGTCGTCCGTGTTTCACCGCACACCAATGTGTTGGACACACAGACGGGAAGCAGCGCGATGCAAGAGAAAAGCGTCGCTCGCTTCGTTGGAGTTGTCATAAACGCGATCTGGTAAGTTGAAGGACCAACATTCCCATTGTAATGAAAACTCTTAGGAACAGGTAAGAAAATCAGTAAATGGCACAATATCTTGATTCACACTGGGGCAGGTCATCACATACGCGGATTGTAGATTATTGTTCTATCGTAATAGTAGGTTGTTTGCGAAGTGCACTAGAGCCAACCTATTATCCAGTGTTTTGCCCCTCGGCCTATCCCCCAGCCCGCGGACTGAAATCGAACCATAATAGGGAAGATGACGTAGCAGTTCGAAGGGGCCGATGGAGAACTACGATGGTCATCGTCGCCGAATGCAGGACTTGTGGGCAGCAATACGCGCTTCCTCCCGACGCGGCTGGCCAGACCAAGACATGTCGTATCTGTAGCGGGCGCCTAGTCATCCCAGGCCCGCGGATTACACCGCATAAGGGTTCACGAGCTCAAGAACCAATTTCTCAGCTGGCTTTCACTTTGCCTCAAAGACGCCGATGGTTGGATGGCAGACCCAGCTTGGTCCGAGTCATCCGGCAGCTTCCCAGAATCGGATGGGTCCTCACTGGCGCCATCGGCGCTGTTTTGTTGTTCGGATTGTTTAGATTCCAGCCGATATCCAAAGTTCCCCGTCATTCCACGGATAGTCCTCATCCATTGAATAGCGCACCACGTTTGGACACTGAATCCGAATTGCTGCGTTCCAACGACGTTCAGAGCCGCCAGCTTGGTGTGGGAATCTACGAGGATGCCGCCGCTATTGTGACCATTCTCAACTATCAAAACAGTCGAATCTCTGGACACGGGACTGGGTTCTTCTTGAGTCCGGGCGATGTGATCATCACCAATACCCATGTCCTGGGTTTGGCCGACTACGTGATCGTCGAGACGTATTGGGGGCGGCGGCTAAAAATTGACAAGGTCTTGGCATACAACATCGCCGCTGATGTAGCCATTCTCCCCGTACCAGTGTCGTTTGAACCGGATTCATTGAAACTAGCAGATCGCGCTCATGCCTTGGGTGAACGTGTCTTCGCCATCGGTTCGCCTAGTGCCGCAACTCACAATTGACGTTGCACCAAGGGCATTCTTTACCTAAGTTCTCAGAGTTTTTGCTTGCCTAGTTTGCGTCGGCTACCGCATTTATATCGACAAGAAAATGCCTTCCTCCGTATTCGACGACCGTGACTTCTCATTTCGCGGTCTTCAACAGGAGGAAGGCAATGTCTGGCAAGGCGGCCAAGATTACGTGTACCGAAAAACAAAAGAGCATTCTTGAACGGATTGGACGTTCG
>Ga0310121_10005376_pt1 | contig 11034 bp, 8 predicted proteins | sample CB27_Tmax_986_MG_FD_203504 | JGI IMG/M metagenome (GOLD analysis project Ga0310121, IMG submission 203504) | Marine microbial communities from Western Arctic Ocean, Canada - CB27_Tmax_986 | ecosystem: Environmental > Aquatic > Marine > Oceanic | place: Canada: Western Arctic Ocean | collected...
GCGTCCAGGACGTACTGGACGAATTCACTCCGGAGCAACGCGCGGTCCTGGAGCCACCTTACAGTCCTAAACGTCCTGTGGTCTCGACTCAGTAAACACACGCGGATGAGACCTGTCACGCGACCCAAAACAGCAAAACAAACGACGAAAGGGAGGAGCAAAGTGAGTAACGTTCCGATGACACGACCCGAAGAGGCGCTGGCGATCCATGAGACGAGGTACTTCCACTCGTCTACCTTCACTGAGCTGTACGACGGGCGAGTACTTCATGCCGCGAACACGACGTTCACCACCTCGGACGACGGTGGGTTGACCTGGTCAGACGAGTTCAAGCGTACGGACGTCAACGGAGACCCTGTCGGCGGGGGAGGCACTTCGCTCGTCCGGCTCTCTGGCAAGGGCATCGGCCTGGCGGCGATGAGCCGAACAGGCGATGGCCGGACCGGAACTGGAGTGGTGTTCTGGCGCTCGGAGGACGGAGGCGAAACGTGGGAGGCCCCGGTCCGGTTGTCCACCCCTGGGGTAGCAACCTATCTGTACCAGGACGCGATCACCCGCACCTCGTCGGGACGCATCGTAGTCCCGGTCTATGTCTCGATGGGCCAGGGCACCGGCCCCAACGACGAAAAGCCGCCCGCGTCGGGCAAACTGGTCAACGGCCACTGGGTCTCCACGGCTGGCCACTTCTTCGACCCACACTTCTCCTCGGTATACGTCGCCTACTCCGACGACGATGGAAGGACCTGGAAGCGCAACAGCGATGGCGAGCTGATGATACTCCTGGACTGGAACGCGACCTACAGTTACGTCAACGAGCCGACCGTTACCGAGGCGTCACCCGGGCGCCTGATGATGATGATGCGGACCGGGGTGGGTAGGATCTTCCAAGCCTGGTCCTACGACAGTGGCGACACATGGACGCGACCTCAAGCCACCTCCTTGTCGTCGAGCACTGCGCCGGCCCAGATCGGAACGTTGCCGAACGGCCACCTTCTGGTTGTCTGGAACCAGGAGAGCGAAGAAGAGGTGAAGCGCGGATTCAACCGCACGCGAATCTCATCTGCCGTAAGCCGAAACGGCGGCAGCGTGTGGGAGTTCTTCCAGAATATCGAGTCGATTCACGAGTCGACGCGGGTCGAGCCGGGCCCTATCCGGCCGCTGCGGCCCTCGGAGCACCACTTCGAGCCTGGGAAGCCGGCGCCGGAGCGCGAAGTCGAGCACATCCGGGCCGTGGGCTTCCATGGACGCTGGTCCTACCCCTCGATGCTGGTGATGAAAGACCGGGTGCTCGTCGCCCACACGTACTCTACCTACCAGCCGCACCCTACCAAGGCCCAGCTCGTGCAGAGCTCGGCCGACGGAGGCATCAACCAGAAGCTGAAGGTACTGCCGCTCAACTGGTTCTACGGGGGCAAAGAGCCGGCCGACAACCCGTTCCTACCGAGAGCGCACGACCCCGCAAGCCCCTAGTCTGAGCCTCAACAGTACAGTCGGATTCTCGACCGTCTGCAGGGAACGCACCTTTGGCGGTTGACCAGAGTCACACATCTGTCTGTCATTCTGAGCGAGCGCAGCAAATGAAAAATCTAAGGTCGACGCTACAGAGTAGGTCGCCATTATCGATGAGTCTTTAGATTCCTCACTGCGTTCGGAATGAAAACGCCGCCAACCACTAGGGAAGCCGGTTGGCAGCGACGTAGACTGCTTCCTTAGGCACGTCGGCGGCGACGTCCACGGCAACTGCGGCGTTCAACAGGTCGTTGCCCAACACCGTCGCGGTCTGAGTCGTCTCGCCCGTGAATCGCAGGAACGTCCCGGTTTCCGAAGGCGCCTTGCAGCCCGCGACCAGGACTTCCGAGCAGTCACGCAGGTCTACCGCCGGAAGCGAACCCTCAGGTACTGCCTGACGGGCCCTGAGACCATCTATCATAACCTCATGAATCGAGTCCCCAAATACTGCCGAGCGTTCCTGGGGCGGGTCGTCGGTTTCCAACGCGACCTGTACGTCACGGAGCCTCAGCCCCCTGACGTTGGCGAATACGAAATGGGCCGGAGCTGCCACGTGTGTTCCGCCCTCGGGGTCTTCCCAAAGGATGGTTCCGCCCCGCGGCTTCGGCAACTCCTCCAGATCTCCGAAGCCGACCACCTTCACGGTCACATTCTCCATCGTCAGGCGCTCGATAGGCTGTGTCGCCATTCCCTGCACTACACACCGACCCTGGGTCGTGATCGTGATCCCGCTGAACGAAACGTCGCGAATAACACCCACCTTCGAGTCCGGTCCTCTCCGTTCGAGGTCGATGAAGATTGGCCACTCGCGGTGCTTGTAGATGACGTCGCCCTTCGTCTCGATGGTGATGTTGGAGAACAGCACATCCTCCATGGTCCCGCCGTCCTTCTGGTAAAGGGTGATCCCGGCACTCGTGTTGCGGATGGTGCAGTTGGAGAAAGTGCAGTGACGAATGTCGCCGTGACTCTCGGTGCCCAGCTTTAGCGCTGCACAGGTCGTTTCCAGAGTGCAGTTGGTTACAGTGACGTTCTCACAAGGATAGTCCTCGGTCGCCTTCACGACGATGCAGTCGTCGCCGGCCACGATGTGGCAATCGGAGATGCGGACGTTCGTCGAGCAGTTGGGGTCGATGCCATCGGTGTTAGGGCCTGCGATGTCGTTGAGGATCGTGACTCCGCTGATGACGACATTGTCACAGCGGAATGTATGCAAGGTCCAGCTCGGAGAGTTCGTGATCGTGACGTCACGGACCACGATATTCTGACACCGTTCGAAGTAGACCAGCGACTCGGGCCGGAACGGGCCGGGTCGCCATCGCTCTCCGTTCCGGACCCAGAACTTCTCGCCCTGCCCGTCTATCCTACCCGGGCCGACGATCGATACGTCGCGGGCGTCAAGGGCGTGGATCAGATACGGGGTGCTGTAGGCCAACGGCTCGACACTTGCCCAAATCGTCGCCCCCGCGTCGAGCCACAACACAACGCGGTCCTTGAGGCGGATAGTCCCGGTGAGGTAGTCTCCGGTGGGAAACACGACGGTGCCTCCGCCCGCCGCGTGGCACGCATCGATGGCTTGCTGAATCGCCTGAGTGTCGTCGGTCTGCCTGTCGCCTGTGGCTCCGTGGACGCGGACGCTGTATGCGACAACTCTAACTCCGTCCATATCCGTCCCCTTTCGACGACTGCCGTTTCGTGAGGCCTTGCAGCGGTGGCGCTCAGGGTTGTGGTTCGCTGGTGGATCAGTATATGGGGCTCGCCTCGGTCTCCCGCTTTGGCGGCGAAAGGTCCAGCATTGCTGCTCGCGTATCCCTACCCTCAAGCATCTCCCGCACTATCGCCGTGACGCCTTCGACGGTCTTTTCCACCAACAGTTTGCCCTTCTCGGCTGTGGCCGCCGACACGCCATCGTCTTCGCTATGGGGAATCGCGTCGACACGGACGTTCTCCGGATGAACGTGCATCATGAACGAGGTCTCGAACTCCTTTGCGTGACTTGGAAACCCCGGACCGTCCTGTACGGTGGCGATGAACTCGTGCGACAGGACGTCCCAATAGCTGTTGAATCTGACGTCCACCTCCCCATACTGATTCCTGAAATACATCTTCCACTGGCTGATCGCGCCGTACATTGGCATCCGATTTCCGCCATGCCCGTTGAGGATCAGCACTTTCTTGACGCCGTGCCGGAGCAGACTCTCCGTCGCGTCCAAGATAACGGCGAGCCAGGTCTCCGGCTTGGTCGTGAGTGTTCCCGGGTGCTTCATGTGGTGTTCGGCGACGCCGATGTTGATCGGCACGGCCACCACTACGTTCGGATAGAGGTTCTCAGCGACCCGCTCCGCGACGTGGGTGCTCGAGGCTATATCCTGCACCATCGCCAGGTGCTCGAGGTGCTGTTCGACGCTTCCGGTGGCGATGATGGCCGACTTGAAGTGGCCGGCCCCGATCGCCTCGCGAAACTCCCGCCTCGTCAGGCGCTCCAAACGGACTTCCTTGTCCTGCATTCTCGGTTCCTCCGGATAGAATCTCTTCCTCGTTCTTTAGGCGCTGGTAGTCTACCAGAACAGGCACACCCGATTGCCGACCACGGAGCGTCGGTTCGGTGCCGCTCTACGAATACGGTGACTTCTCGAGGCGCGTTCTCTCTTTCTGTAATCATGATATTGAGGTCATGCGGTGACTTGACAGTCCCAGAACGTATGTACTATCATATTCTTGAGGGACGGACCCCATAGGTCTGTCCCTTACTTCTTGAAACGACCTGCCTAGACACCGCGAAAAGAACAGGACCATGCACTACAACCGCCGAAATCGCCAACCCGTACCCGCCCTGTCGCATTTCCTCCCTGGGTGTCGCAACCCTCAGATACGAATGCGACAGTTTACGACGATTTGTGACAGTATATTTTTCGCACCGAGCGCCACTACCACACGAGGGGTCTGCATAATGGAAACCTACCCGCAGTCGGAATCGAACGACCTGTATGAAAACAGCTGACAGTCCTGCCAAACCTGGTCTCGTCGCCCTCGCTGTCAGAGGCCGCCCGACGCACCGACGTCCGCCCCTTCTCGCGCCCTGAGAGGTCCAGGGCCTGCCCTGAGCTTGCCAAAGGGGGAGCCTCTCCTCCGGCAGGTGTTTGCGGGATTTCCCAGGATCCCTGACGGTGGGCGGGTTCGAGCACAACCAATGCCCCCAACCGTGCTTGTAGGCCAAAATCGCCCATGCTATGATGGTCGCTGTCGCACGCAAGTTCGGAAATGGCACTTGCGGTGTGTCTGTGGGGCGAAAGGAGAGGAATGACAACCGACAAAGCAAAGGCTCTAGATTTGGCTATGGCGCAGATCGAGAGCCAGTTCGGCAAGGGCGCGGTAATGCGCCTGGGCGATTCGACCCAAGAGACTCGGGACGCGGCCATCTCAACGGGTTCGCTGTCCCTCGATCTGGCCCTCGGTATCGGCGGGATTCCGCGGGGCCGTGTGACAGAGGTGTTCGGCCCCGAAGCCACCGGGAAGACCACCGTTACCTACCACGTAATGGCTCAGGCGCAACGCACGGGAGGGATGGCCGCTTACATCGACGCGGAGCATGCCCTCGACCCCTCCTACGCAGCGAAATGCGGAGTCGATACGAGCGAATTGCTGATATCACAGCCGGACACTGCGGAGCAGGGGCTCGAAATATGTGAATACCTCGTGCGAAGCAGCGCCATCGATGTCGTTGTCGTCGACAGCGTTGCTGCACTGGTGCCCAGAGCCGAGCTGGAAGGCGACATGGGCGATAGCCACATGGGCCTTCAGGCCCGCATCATGTCCCAAGCCTTGCGCAAACTAACGGCGGCCATCAGTCGCTCGAATACCGCCGTCATTTTCGTCAATCAGATCAGAGAAAAAGTCGGCGTTGTCTGGGGGAATCCCGAGGTGACGCCAGGCGGAAGGGCGCTCAAGTTCTATAGCTCGGTACGCATCGACCTGCGCCGCCTCGAGTCGATCAAACAGGGGACGGACGTCATCGGATCGCGGGTCAAGGCGAGGATTCTCAAGAACAAGGTAGCGCCGCCCTTCAAGGTCGCGGAGTTCGACATTATGTTCACCGAAGGGATTAGCAAAGAAGGTGACCTGATAGAGCTCGGTGAGGCGTTGGGCACGATCAAGAAGAGTGGGTCGTTCTATTCCTTCGAAGATACCCGCCTCGGTCAGGGACGGGAGAACGCCAAAGCGTTCCTGAAAGAGAATACCGAGTTGGCCGAACGCATCGAAAGTATGATCAGAGCTAGCTCCGCGGCATCAGGTGACGGCCCCGCGCCCGTAGCGGCTGAGCCCCAGGAGGCCGCTACCTAGGGGGCCATCCCCCCTCTGCCAATGGTTCCCCAAACGGACCATCGACGTTGCGCCGACGCCATCATCACGATGTCGTTGGCGTACTTCAGCTTCGTCTCATGAACGAAACGAAGCCTTTTCGACGAGCGCACTCGGCAGCGCTACGCTTCCTCTCCTACCGGGCTCGCAGCAAATCGGAGGTACGCACGCGGCTGCGACGGCGCTTTCCCCCGCCCCTGGTCGAGCAGGTGCTCGACGCCCTCACCGAACGATCTCTGATAAACGACGTACAGTTCGCCAACCAGTGGCGAGAAACCCGCACGTCGGTCAGCCCTCGCAGCGCCTGGGCTATCAAGAGAGAGCTCGTCGCTAAGGGCGTTGACCGAGACGTGGCGACGCAGGCCGTCGCAGACGTCGACGACGAGGAAGGCGCCTACCGTGCCGGACTTAAACACGCCGGGCCGCTCGACAAGGCCGACCCAACGACCTTCAAGCGACGCCTGCTAGGCTACCTTCAGCGACGCGGATTCGCCGACTCGGTCTCCCGCCGGACGATCGACCGGCTGTGGAACGAGCGGATCGGGACGGACCTCGAGTAGGCCGGTCGCCCCGGCAAGGTTTCATGGCCGTCAAACCCTTCGCGTGCCTCTCGTTTACTCCGCACCTGCCAAACGCGGTTGCTGTCTTCTCGCACCTGATCACCGTCCGAGAGACTTCGAGAACCTTCGTTCATGTGAGCAGCCCCAGCTTGCCACAATATCGACTTAGAACCTGCCTGCCCACTGCATCGCAACAGGCTCACCGGGCACACCTTAGGAGAAGCTAATGGAAGCCACGATCGATCTGGGGGTCAACGTCTACATTCAAATTGCGATCCTGGGACTGAGCCTGCTGGCCGTCGCCTTTTGCAGCAGTTCCGAGGCTAGCCTTATCTCCGTAAACAAGTTCCGCATCCAGCACCTCGTCGAGAAAGGGGACCGTGCTGCCGCAGCGGTGCAGCGAGTGGTTGAGAAGCATGAGAAGTTCTTCGCTGCCATATTGCTCACCAAGAACGCCTTCATAATCCTCGCGTCCTCGGTGGGGACCGCCGTCGCGATTAGCCTGTTGGGTAGCAGCGCGTTTAGCGTGATCGTGGCAACCGTAGTCATGACCCTACTGATCGTGATATTCGGCGAGATAACGCCGAAGAGTCTGGCGGCCCGAGCCTCCGAACGGTGGTCGGTAGTCGTTGGTCGGCCGGTCGAGATCATAATGACCATCGAGACGCCCATCATATTCGTCTTCACCCTCCTGCCCCGGATGATCCTCAAGCTGCTAGGTGGCGCAGGCAGGCTGGTCACCCCGTCGATAACCGAAGGCGAGTTGCGGATGCTGATCGACATCGCCCGCGCGGAGGGTATGGTCGAACGGGAAGAAGCTCAGATGCTGGAACGAGTCTTTCGGTTCGGTGACCGGGAGGTCCGCGACCTGATGACACCGCGTACGGAGATCGTCTATGTCGAAAGAGGAGCCACGTTGAGCCAGTTCCTTGAGATCTACGCCGAGCATTCTCATACACGGTTCCCCGTCTTCAAAGAGAACCCCGACAACATCGTCGGCATTCTCTCCGCGAAGGACATCATGAAGGCGATGTCTTCCAGTACGATCGGACCCGGCGACTCGGTCACCGACTTTATACGAGATGTCCACTTCGTCCCGGCGACCAAACGGATTGCGGAGCTTTTCGACGAGCTCAGGCAATCAGGAAGCCAGATGGCTTTCGCCATCGACGAATCCGGAGGTATTGCGGGTCTCGTCACGCTCAAGAGGTTGCTCGAAGAGGTAGTAGGGCGGGTCGGAGAGGAGGGCTCTAGCCCAGAGGAGGAGTTCGAGGCGCTCGGCGAAAACATCTTTCAGGTGGATGGTGGCATGAGCATCGACGAAGCCGCCGAAGAGTTCCGTATCGAGCTGCCCGAAGGAGAGTACGCGACGGTGGCGGGTTTTGTGTTGGATGTTCTCGGGCACATCCCCGAAGTCGGCGAGCATTTCAACTATTCCGGTTTCAAGATGGAGGTTATCAACCTTGACGGTCTTCGAATCGAGTCCGTCAAGCTAACGAAAACGCCTCCCGCCGACGACCGAAGCGCCGATGAGGACAGCTAAGTCCATCGTTCGGTTCGAGGGGACGGTGCAAGCGGCAGTCGAACGGGCTGCGCCGGATTCCGGACGCGTCGTCGTCGCGGTTTCAGGCGGAACTGATTCCCTGGCGCTGCTCTATGCGCTGTCCCGCCTGAAGGACCGACTACGCCTGCAGCTCCTGGGCGCCCACCTGGACCACGGACTTCGCGGTGAGGAGTCGGCGAAGGATGCCCGATTTGTTGAGAAGGCGTTCCGTACACTCGGGATGGGCTTCACTTCCGAGCACGCCGATCTGGCCGCGTTTCGACGCCGGCACAAGCTCTCAGCGGAGCAGGCTGCCCGAGAGGTCAGGTACTCGTTCCTCGCAAGGGTAGCGTCGGAGCACGGCGCCGACGCCGTGGCATTGGGTCACACCGCGGACGACCAGGCCGAGACGGTCATGATGAACATCATTCGCGGAACCGGCATCCAGGGCCTCAAGGGAATGCTGCCGGTGTCTCGGCGCAAAGTGAACGATCGATCGCTCCAGTTGCTTCGTCCCCTGCTTGGCGCCACCCGCGCAGAGACATCCGAGTATTGCCGAGCCCTGGGTCTGGCCCCCCGTACCGATGAGTCCAACAAGTCGACTGAGCCGACCCGCAACTGGATCAGAATCGACGTTCTACCAAGACTTAGAGAACGCAACCCCGGGATCCGCGAAGCCCTGGTGCGTCTAGCCGACGTTGCGGGAAAAGACCTGGCGCACCTTGACAACGAACTGGACGAGGTCTGGGACAGCGTTGTGCAGGAGGGAAACGACCTCGCCACAATCGACCACGATGCTTTCGGGCGACTCAGTCCCGCGCTGAAGGCCCAACTATTGCGCCGCGTCTTCGTACGCATTGCAGGCGAGGACGCCCAACTGGAACAAGCCCACGTCGACGATATGAGGCGACTCATCGGCGGCCAAGCGGGGCGAAATCTGGGCCTGCCGGGCGGCATTCACATAACTACCGGCTATTCTGAAAGTACCCTGGCTCACGGCGGCGAACCGCTCGTTCCTCTTCCGCCGCTTGCGGGCGAGCAGCAGCTGAACACTTCGGGGGGGACGAAGGTCGGAGGATGGAGAGTGACGACCCGTGTCATCCGGCGAGATCACGATGATCCGCGGAACGGGACCGACTCTCAGACCGGGCTGAGCTTCGATGGCGGCGCTGCCACCTTCGACTTCGGCGCGGTCGGCGACGATCTCTCGATTCGCAGTCGAAGGCCGGGTGACCGGTTTCAGCCCCTCGGTATGTCGCAGTCCAAGAAGCTACAGGACTTCATGGTGGACGCGAAGATTCCCCGTCGGTGGAGGGAGAGAGTGCCACTGATCGCTTCGCCACGAGGGATTCTGTGGGTCGCCGGGTGGCGCATCGCTCACTGGGCGCGGGTACAAGCCACCACGACGAAGGTTCTCGAGATCAAGCTTCAGCCGTCAGCCTGAGCCTGGGAGATTTGAGCGCGACGTGCGAGCGCGCTGCTCTACATCACGCGGTCGAGTCGCGGGTTCGCAGTAACGCCAGGAATGCGGCCTTTCTTGGCGATTGGGCGTCCCTCGATCTCGTGGATATCGGCGCTGAAGGGGTTGGGCGATGCTAATGCAATGTGGGTGCCGACGCCGAAGGTGTCCACGGGAACTCCGAATTCGACGAAGCTCCTGATGCGTTCCGGTGTGAAGCCGCCTGTAACCATTATCTCGACATGGGTGAATCCTGCCTGATCCAGGCGAGCGCGTATCTCGCGGACCATCTCGGGCGTCACGCCTCCTCGCTCGGGAGGTGTGTCGAGCCTGATCCCTCTTAGCTTGTCTCTCACCGCCTGCGCCACGGCCAGCGCTTCCTGGGCCTCGTCGCCGAAGGTGTCAACCAGGGCAACACGCGGGACCTCCTGCGGCATGTGCCGGTCGAAAGCCTCGAGGGCCTTGACCGTACTGCCCAACACCAGGCCCAGTGCGTGAGGCATGTTGCCTGCGGGCGTGACGCCCGCCAACCTCGCGCCCTGGATCGTAGAGCATGAGACACACCCGCCTATCACGGACGCGTAGTCCACATTGGGGGCGACGTTAGGATGGGCGTTGCTTGCTCCGAGGGCGACCACCGGGGTACCTCCGGCCGCGTCGACGCACTCCCGAGCCGCGGTCGCCCAACCGGTGCACGAGGCGAGAATTCCGCAAATCGCCGTCTCGTAAAGTCCGATCGACCCGTATGGAGCCCGTACCCGAAGCGCCACCTCTTTGGCGGCGACGGCCTCGCCCTCCTCCAGCGCCCACACTTCTTTGCCGGTCTCTGGGAGAATCCTCGCCAGCAGGGTCCGGACCTCCGACACCCCGCAGACGATACCCGCCCTCTGCGGCACGAACTCCATCGTAACGGTGGGGTTGATCCCTTCGTTACGAAGAATCGTCTGAGTGCGCTGAAGGTAGACGTCGGCCGTGTCGCCGACAAGGGTCGGCCGTCTTATCTCGAAGTCGGAATTAACCATATGCGTTGGCCCAAGGGCTCGGACGAATCGAGCGTGGAGTGCGGGGAATGACGAGCACTAGCCTCTTGGAGCCATGGCCTCCTTGGCTACGGTTGCGCCCAGTATCTTTTCCATATGCTGCAGGGCGTGGGCCTCCGGGTCGAACGTCGCAACACAGTCTAGGACGATTCCCACGTCATAGACTCGGGCCTCGCGCGTCAGTGACCGTATGTCCAATATGGTCGGTCCCTCGTATCGCAAGAGAGCGGAGATGACCTGCCATCCTCCGTTCCGCGGATACACTGCTCCGTGAACATCTTGAGCTCGAGGTCGGCGGGATCGTGGTTGTCGCAGCTAAAGAGGAAGGCAGAGCCTACGCCTGTTCCTATTCGATGAAGCTCTGTACGTTCGTTATGATCTCTCGGGCGCTAGCACCGCAAAACAGACCGTGGCCCTTTTCGAGAAAGCCGACCAGCATTTCACAACTAGAACGGCCTTTGCCATTGGTGGCCTGTCACGGCAAAGGCCGCCGCTCAGTCTGGTATCTTAGCCCCCGTCCATCGAAAGCGCAAGACGACCTCGGGCCGGAGAGAGGGGGTGAGTTGG
>Ga0310121_10005377_pt1 | contig 11032 bp, 13 predicted proteins | sample CB27_Tmax_986_MG_FD_203504 | JGI IMG/M metagenome (GOLD analysis project Ga0310121, IMG submission 203504) | Marine microbial communities from Western Arctic Ocean, Canada - CB27_Tmax_986 | ecosystem: Environmental > Aquatic > Marine > Oceanic | place: Canada: Western Arctic Ocean | collected...
ATGCGCCTCACCTGGTCGCACTCGTGCGCGCCGGTGTCGAATTCAAGGACGGGGAGCAAGTCTTGCATTACTACTAGGTCGCCCCGTTAGTTCTCGAACAGGTGCCTTTGGAAGCCGCCGCCTGATGTCCACCGATCCACAACATTTGACAATATCTCCAGTCCAGCACAGTGACTTGCACACAGCATCAGTGTTTGGTACTGGGTCGATCGGACTGGGATGGAAACTGCTATTAAAAATCGGGCCTAATATTACTGACTGACTGTCAGCTCACCAACCATGCCTGCATCGGAGTGCCCGGGGATATTGCAATAGAAGGTGTAGGTGCCGGCAGAGCTGGGTGTGAACGTCACCGTTCCACTCGCACCCACCGCCACGGCACCGCTATCCACACCGAGTTCATCGATTAGGAAAGAATGCTCGAGCGCACCGACATTCTCCAGGGTCACGGTCACTTCCTGGCCGACCTGTGCAGTCAAACTCGTCTTGTCGTATGAAATATCCTGACCTTCGATGTTGAAACTAACCGAACCAGGACCACCGCCACAAGCAACCAACATGACACCAAGAAAAACGAACACGACTGTCAGTAGTTGCCCTTGGAAAAACTTCATCATAATCCTCCAAATGAGTATATTACAAACAATTCTGTGATAAATATCAAAGCATGATTATAACGCACTTGATTGGCATTTGTAGTGTGAGCCGCTATATTAGGCCAGATGCAAGCAGCGCCTATTCGGATTGAACTGCCCACCGGGCTGCCGGTCGGCACCGTGAATGCCTATCTCTTCACCGAACCTGAACCGGTTTTGGTGGACACTGGCCTTAAGTCGGCGGAAAGTCTGGCCGCTTTGCAGGCAGGTCTGGCCAAGTATGATCTCGCCATGGCGGACCTTGCTCGGGTGATTGTTTCTCATCACCATGTCGATCATTTCGGGCTCGCCGCAACGATAGCACGCGCCGGGAATGCGGAAATCTGGGTCCTCGAATCCACATACGCCTGGCTGGTGGATTTTGAGGATAAGTGGCGGAAGCGGCTGGCCTATTACAGCGATTATTTGCTCGAAAGTTTCGGATTAGCATCCGAAGCGATCGAACCGATCCTTAAATACATGGCTACGGTGCAGGACGTCTGCGAAACAGTTCCAGCGCATCGGGTAAAGACATTTACAACCGAGGATCAACTCTCCATGGGTGGCGCTGACTGGAAGGTCTTACACACCCCAGGCCACGCCAGCACGTTGACCTGCTTCTACCAACCAGATTTACATCACTTTCTTTCTACAGATATGCTGTTGCCGTTGACTCCAACTCCCATTGTCGAACGTCCGGTGGATGGAACACACCGACGGGGAAAGCCGCTCCTGCAATACCTTTCTTCGCTCGAACGGGTGGAAACGCTCGAAGTTGATCAGGTCTTCCCCGGGCACGGCGATCCCTTCACGGAGCATCGCGAACTCATCCGCCACCAGCGGGAGCGCATTCAAAATCGCAAAGAGGAATGTCTGCAACACCTGCGTAAAGGCTTCAAGACATTGGGGGAACTGCTTCCAATCATGTATGCCCACTATCCGCCGGCATTTCGTTTCGCCGGACTCTGGATGATCGTTGGATACATTGACTTGCTGGAGAGCGAAGGAAAAGTGTTCACCGAAGAAAAAGATGGGGTCTGGTCTTACCATGCGTATCGGGATTGACATCGGCGGCACGTTTACGGATTTCGTCCTGCACAACGAAATCTCTGGGGATATCCAAACATTTAAAATACTCTCCACTCCCGACGATCCTTCCCGTGCAGTGTTCGCAGGCTTAGCCCGACTGGGAGAAACCTCGGACGCTGCCTTCAATATCGTACACGGTTCGACAGTGGCTGCCAATGCATTGCACGAACGCAAAGGTGCCCGAATTGCTTTCGTCACGACGGCCGGCTTTCGCGACATCCTCACCATCGGGCGGCAAAACCGCGAGCGTATCTACGATTTCTTTGCGGACCGCCCCACTCCGCTGGTACCTGCGGATCGGTGTTTTGAAGTCCGAGAGCGTGTTGATTATCGCGGACGAGTACTTACCCCTCTAGATGAAAATGAGCTGCCTGCACTGGTTGACGAACTCCGTGCTGCGAATGTTGACTCGGTTGCGGTGTGCTTGCTTTTCTCATTCCATCATCCCGGGCATGAAGAACGAATCGCCGCTGCACTGCGTGCGGCTGGCTTCGCCGTTTCGATCTCAAGCGAAGTCCTACTGGAGTTCCGCGAACATGAACGGGCCAGCACGACCACGATCAATGCGTATGTCGGACCGATCATGGATCGCTACTTGGGCCGGTTGGAAGATCACCCTTCCATCGCCGAACTACGCATCATGCAATCGAATGGTGGCAGCCTGCGGGCCAGCCAGGCACGGCGCGAGGCTGTCCGCACAATTCTCTCCGGGCCGGCCGGCGGCGTAGTTGGAGCAGCACGGGTAGCCCGCGTCGCGAGTTACGAAAAGATTATCGCCTTCGATATGGGCGGTACCTCTACAGATGTTTCGTTGGTGGAAGGAGAGCTACGGATTACTTCGGAAGCCTCCATTGGCGGATTGCCAATCCGCGTCCCCGTCATTGACATTCACACTGTCGGTGCCGGTGGCGGTTCACTGGGCTATGTAGATGCCGGCGGTGCAATCCGCGTGGGGCCCCAGAGTGCCGGGGCTGTGCCCGGCCCGGCCTGCTATGGTCAGGGCGGAACCCGGCCTACGGTGACGGATGCCAATGTCGTGCTTGGCCGCTTGAGCCCGGAGAATTTTCTAGGTGGAGAGATGAAGTTGGATGCCGAAGCAGCGAACACAGCTCTGGATAAATTAGCCGGGGAAGCTGGATTAGGAGCGAGTACTGGCCTGACACGCGCCATCCGGGTGATCTCTGTAGAACGCGGTCACGATCCCCGTGACTTTGCGCTGGTATCTTTTGGAGGTGCAGGCAGTCTGCACGCCTGTGAGCTGGCACGCAGCCTGGGTATCCGCTCTGTCCTGATCCCACCGGGCGCTTCCACCTTGTCTGCATTCGGAATGCTGACCGCAGATGTTGTGAAAGATTACGTACGAACGGTGATGCTACCGGATGACACAACCTTTTTTGACCTCGAGCAAGCCATCGCGCCAATGGTGGCGCGCGGCAAAACCGATCTGGATACTGAAGGCGTGCCATCTGAGCGAGTTCGCCTCGAGCCAACGTATGATATACGACATCAAGGCCAATCGCACGAGTTAGCCGTACCCCTAACTGCCGAGTACGCGGATGTATTTCATCAAACACACAATCGCGCCTATGGACATAGCGAGCCACAGGCTGCCTTAGAGATCGTCAATTTGCGCGTACGTGCAGTTGGACGCGTGAAGCAGCCAAAGATCAGAAAGGGTTTAACGAGCAACCGCGACGTTTCCGAGGCACAGCTTGACGAACAGGACGTGATTCTGGCGGACGGTTCTGCTCGAACAATCTCTCAATATGCCGGAGAGGTGCTGCACCCCGGACATTCCGTGGCAGGTCCGGCCATCGTGGTACAGCCCGACACAACTGTTTACTTGTCGAGCGGCGATATTTTGGAAGTGGGTGTTTACCTGAATTTCAAGGTGGCAATTGGTGAATAGGAGGCAAAACCCTCAGTATTTCCACCTTTGCAGGCAGTTGGGGCATTATGGATTTAGCTCTGAGTGAAGGGTTTTGCTACATGCTTAAACTCCGTAGCCCCTCACGTATTTCAGTGCAGTTCTAACGATGCTGGGGTCTACGGGGTATTCCGCTCCGCGGAAGTAAAAAGCCACTCATCGATAGGATGAACGAATTTCGAAACATTTCATGGCAGGGCAAATCAGGGAACGTTCAGCACCTGCCCATGCCGGAGCGCTTCGGTATTTACTCCGGGATTGGCTGCCCACAACGCCGCTCTGGTCATTGCAAGCTTCGAGGCCACGCTGAAGAAAGTGTCACCCGGTACGACAGTGTAGGTGCGGAATTGAATTACCTGCCCCGGCCAGATATTTCCGCTGGGGACACCGTTCATGTACGCCACTACGGAGGGCCACATCCCAACCAGCGCGGCAATTTTCGGGAGGGTGTCACCCGGCTGAACAACATACGTGTTGTTGCGCGTCAGCACAGTCTGTGTAGCGGTGGGCGGAGGAGCAGGCACAAAAACAGCACTTGAGGTGCTACCAGAAGATGCTCCCGGTTCATTAGCCACCATTGCGGAAAATACAGTGGAGGTGGACATACCTTGCCCAAAAGGCGAACTGTTGATGCGGGAGACTGTCAACTGTGGGTGGACTCCGGGTCCATCTGTCAAAGTAAAGATGATTGTCGTGTCGCGGGGCGCGAAAACATCGCCTCGAAAGGTGAAGCCATCCTGCCGTGTGATGACATAACCGTACCGGCCTGGCGGACCAGCGTGCACCTTCGAAGATGTTGCATGCGATGAATCGGCCATGAGAAACGGCGAAGGACCATTTATGACGACACTGTATTCGTAGGAAGTAAAATTGCGCAGCCATATATTGACCAGGTCATGACGACCGGCGTGCACTGCAGGGATGAAAGCAGTTATCCCCAGGATGTTTATCAGGATGATTGTGGCTCGGATCTTGCTCATGCTTACCTCATTGGCCATTTCTCAGCTAGATGCGGGATAAATTTAGACATCCCACATCAGGAATCATTATAAACTAATTTTCCATAGGGTTAACTTGACAACAATAGCAGTCATTTGAGCACCCCTGATCCGATCCAACTTGAAGTATTCAAACATCTGTTCGCCTCCGTTGCCGAGGAGATGGGTGTTGTGCTGCGCCGCACAGGCTATTCTCCCAATATCAAAGAGCGGCTGGATTTCTCCTGTGCTCTCTTCAACGCTGAAGGGGCGCTAATCGCGCAAGCTGCCCACATCCCAGCCCACCTGGGCGCCATGCCGATGTCTGTTCTGGCTTGTCTGGAGGCGCTTGAATTTTATCCGGGCGACGTGGCCGTTCTCAACGACCCTTTCCATGGCGGCAACCATCTGCCCGACATCACAATGGTCACCCCGATATTCACCGATGACAGTCCGAATGCCCAATTGCTCGGATTTTCCGCCAACCGTGCCCACCACTCGGATGTTGGGGGGATGTCACCCGGCTCCATACCGCTCTCGCGCGAGATCTATCAGGAAGGCATCATCATCCCGCCGCTAAAACTCGTTGAGAAAGGCAGTCTAAATCAGCCTGTGATGGACATCATCCTTGCAAATGTGCGTACCCCAACGGAACGCGCAGGCGATTTGCGGGCACAGATTGCTGCCAATTGCAAAGGGGTCGAACGCCTGCGGGAACTTGTTCTGCGCTATGGAGTGGCAGAAGTCCAGCAGCGCTCCGAGCAACTGTTGGCCTACGCCGAACGAATGACACGCCGACTTATCACCGATCTACCCGACGGAACTTATGCATTCTCGGACTTCATGGACGACGACGGTATTGAACCCGAGCCGGTAAAGCTGCAGGTCACGATCACTGTAGCCGGTGACTAGGTGACAGTGGACTTCAGCGGCACATCGCAACAGGTTACCGGGAGCATCAACGCCGTTTATTCCATCACCATGTCGACTGTTTTTTAAGCCTTCCGCGCTCTCATAGAGCTGGATATTCCATCCAACAGTGGCTGCTTCGCACCCATCCGAATCATTGCCCCGAAAGGTACACTACTCAATGCGCGCGCACCCGCGGCGGTGGCGGGCGGCAATGTGGAAACATCGCAACGCGCGACCGATGTTCTTTTAGGTGCGCTGGCACAAGTCCGCGCGGATCGTATCCCAGCCGCAAGTCAGGGCACAATGAACAACCTGACCATCGGCGGCTGGGACCCCGGCCGGCAACAACACTTCGCTTATTATGAGACGATCGGGGGTGGAATGGGTGCGCGTCCCGGAAAAGATGGCGCCGATGGTATTCATACCCACATGACAAACACCCTCAACACACCTATTGAAGCCCTGGAGTACGCCTATCCGTTCCGAGCGAACCGTTACGAACTAAGGCGAGGTTCCGGCGGACGTGGACAATATCGCGGTGGAGATGGAGTCGTTCGGGAAATTGAGATGCTTGCAGACGCGACAATTACAATGCTCTCGGAGCGGCGCAGAACGCAGCCCTATGGTCTTGCGGGCGGTCAACCTGGTGCGAACGGGCGCAACATTCTCATCCAGGGGGATATAGAAGAAGCCCTGCCGGGTAAATTTAGCCGCCACGTTCGGGCAGGGAATCGTATTCGCGTGGAGACGCCCGGCGGCGGTGGGCACGGCCCGCCACCAGCCGATGAATAAACCGATATATCGGGTTTCGGCTCGGATTCAACGACTACTGCGGCGACGTGGTGTGGGGCTTTTCGGCTCCGCTGGAGCAGGTTTTTTCTTTACAGTCGCAAGCGCCGCCCGCACTTCCGAGCGCAATGCTGGGTTGAAATTAATCGTCAGGCTACTGAGCAGTTGAATATCCTGCCGTGTGATACTTGTACCGTAATCGCGCAGAAGTTCGGCCAACATATGTGTATCAATATCGAGGCGGTGCAGGCGCGTTTTCTCCATACCTTCCAGGAGTGGCTTCGCTTTTTCAAATAGGCCGGCCAAATCAACAGCGTCGTTCGCCTCACCACTCTCAAACAATTCCAGTATAACATGCGTTGTGAAGGCCGCTTGCTCGTTCATTAGTAGTGCCTTATGCTAGATCGGAAAGGTGAGTTTCTTGATTTGCAGAAAGTCCGGATTGCCGAGCAGTCGATTGAGATAGATACATAAGGTATGTGCGGTCAGCTTGGTATACAAGCGCGTGACGAGCCCCCAGAACGTATGCGCATGATTGGCCTCAATACTGAATTGTTCACTGAGTTGCCCGTTTACAGTCTCGATGATCTGTCTGGCGGCGTTGATGACATGCCGGGCCTGATCCGAGATTTGTTGACGCTGGTTGCGCCTTGGGGTGGTTTTTAGCCGAATGCGATTGCTCTGCCAGAGCTCGACGGCTTTCTCGGCACTGATGTAGGCCTTGTCACCAAGCACGGTCAGGTCAGTATGTTCCATAAGCATCTCGTAGCCCACTTCCAAGTCAGTGGCGTTGGCAGGCGCCAGTTCGAAATCAAGGATGACCCCACCAAGAGTAATCAACAGATGCAGCTTGTAGCCGAAGATCGTCTCCTTCTTGGATGAGATTTTGCCAAAACGCGCGTTGTAGGCAGCCCAGTCGCCTGTGGAGCTGGGCACAAGATAGAACTGCACGACCGGTACCGGCAGGCTGTCAATGACACAATCTCGTTCTTGAGCAACATCCAGCACATGCAGCGCTGCCTGCCGGACAAGGTTGCACGCATACATCAAGTGGCGCCGACGGCGGTTGAAGCGGCTTTGCGACGGAACCTGCGAAAACAAGTCCGCGCGCTCGCGCCAGTTGCTCAACATGACCGTTGCTTCGTCCCAGCCGCGACACTCACCTATGATCGCCATCGTCAGTAACTCGCTGTCGCTGCACACGGGCTGCGGTCCCGGGCGCTTGAAGAGTGGCTCAATCTCTTGCCAAATGTCATCGACAATTACGAACATCCAGGTGCAGAAGTCATCGAAACTTGCTATCATTGGATGTCCCCTTCTGTGCTCAGGTGGTTTGTCAGAACCCAACCTGTATCACGCTCGGGGACTTGTCGTCAACTGGCCGAACTAGCATAAGGCCCTAGTAGCCACGGGAAAAGTTTGTCATACTGGCGGACGATGCCTTCCAGTCCTTTATCCGGTGCCAGATCGCGAATGAGGCGATAGATATTGACCAGCCGTTTGATGCGACGGGGGTTCGGAACCATGTAAGGGATAAATGTGCGCAAGGCATCGCGTTCCTCCTTGATGAAGGCAACCCGCCTCTCCACGACAATTTCTAGATCATCGCGCACGGGAGCCGCATGCGTGCTTCCATCCCCCTGCACCGGAGTCCCTCCCTCATGCGCACCAGACCCTGCTCCGGAATCTGCATCTTGAACCACTGCCGTTTCAGCCGTCACAATTTCTACGTTTTCAAAGGAGAGTGTATCGACCTCTTCCTCCGCTGCACCGAGCAGGTTGTTGAGGAATCGTCTAACTTCGTCGAATGATGGTTCCGGGATGTTGAACGGAATCTGGACTATCTTTTGCAGATTTTCGCAACCTGTCACACCCGCTGCAGCAAAGACCTTCCCATAATGATCCTCAATCGCGTGGGTGATAATACGGGCGTCGATACCTAGACAGACGATGAAGCGGCGGAAATCAAGCAGCAATTTGATTGCTTCCAATACTTCGACGGCTTTTTCCGGGGAGCAGCGATCCAGGTCGTCCACAAAAACTGCGATTTTCAACTCAGGCGGCAAGCTGTCGGTCAGGGCATTCAGGTCGCTGCGGATATCTGCCATGAATCCGAGGTGCTTGCTGTAGTCCGGCTACGCAAAGAACTTGACGATCCATTCACTTTGCGGTTGGCGGATTATGCCAACCATGTCCACGGCCAGACGGATCAGACCGGGCACACCCAGCACTGTAATTAACAGTGCAAGAGATTCCTGCCCTATCGCTAGCACTCCCACGGTGAGCGCCGCAAGGACTGTGCCCACGATCAGCGTATAAGGGAGCAGCACCCGCCGCAGCGTGACGGCCTCCCGCGCGAGATTGCGGCTAAAATTCACCCATAGCCGTCCGTACAACCCCATTTGCAACTCAACTTCTCTGTATATGCGCTGCACCATCCCGGCCCATAGTTTTTCGCTGGCCTCGTATTCCCATAGCATTGAAATGGACAATGGCCACATCGGAAAAGCGTATCTCCGAACGTCTGCGCTTTTTGGAACGATCGTCAACGGAGGCTGTTTATTCGTCTGTCGGCCCGAGATCGCGTAATCGTTCCATGATGCATGTCATCAGGAATGTTTTTCCACTGCCCCACGCGCCATAGATGCCAATCGTGAGCGGAGGTTTTGTCTCCGGATCGTGGATCAGACGCACGAATGATTCGATATACGTCTCGTAGCCGAGACGATCTCGTTTTCGATAACCGACCGTATCGTTTATCGCAACGAAATCAGTAAGCGCGACCTCCTGAATAACTTCGATTGTGGCATCAATCCCGGGAATGCGAATTTCCAGCTCGCGCAGAATGGTCACAATGGGAATGCAGATCGTGACCCTGTATGAACCGGCGATGAGCATGCCCACAACCCGATTGGTATCGGACTCGAGCACAATTGCACCGGCATCTCCCCCGCTGGAGAAGTTCTCAGTTGATAATGCGCCACTGATTGTTTGCGATCCCGACTGATAATTGACACTCGCTGAAACGTTCAGAGCTAAGACTGTTGCTTCTCTCATTGACAGCGCGACCGAAGCGCTTCACCCGCATTCCCAAGCGCGGCGCAGCCACTCCGGATATTTCGCTGCCATCCGGGAGCAATGCAGAATGGCGGCGTTGATCAATCATGACCGCGACGCCTGCATCGCAAAATTCATTCAACACAACCCGTTCGACTTTTGCGATCTGGTCTGATGTTGTCCCACCATCGACCGGGCCGAGTTGTAGCACCGGCGTGACGGGTTCCCAGAGTATGGCCGCCCCCGCTGCCGAAGTGCCGGCTTAGCCGAGGATGTTGCCAACTGTGAGCAGCATCAAACTGCCAGACTGCAAGTCTTCGACAAACATACCCAGTGTTGCCGCCATCGAACCTGGAATACCAATGCTGGCCCCCGCTTGCAGTTCATCCAGTCGGCTGCTTAAATCGTGCAGAAGGGGCTCTTCCACATTAGGCGGATTAGCTTTCTGTTGCTGGTCAGGCGAACGAATTTCCGAGCCGCCAGTGGGTTCTACTTTTTGGGGAGTTTCAGCCATCGCAACTGCTCCTTCTCAAACCTCGCTGGCAGTATACTGCCGCAGAGCATTGCGCGAATAGCAAAATATATCAGATTAAAATTATGGACATGCAAAAACTGGAAGCGATTAATCAGGCCGTCGTGGAATGTACGGCCTGTCCGCGCCTGATCTCTTACTGTAGGGAGGTCGCGCATACGAAAAAACGCGCTTATCGCGACGATGACTATTGGGGCAAACCGGTGCCTGGTTTTGGCGACCCTGCAGCGAGTCTACTGATTGTGGGTTTGGCGCCAGCGGCACACGGCGCGAATCGCACGGGACGCATGTTTACTGGTGATGGCACCGATGGCATGGGATCAGCAGATTTTCTCGCCCGGGTACTTCATCGTTTTGGTATCGCGAGCCAGCCGACCTCGCTCCAACGCGGAGATGGCTTGACTCTACACGATGCTTACCTGTCTTCCATTGTGCGCTGCGCCCCTCCAGCAAACCGTCCCACGCGCGACGAGATCGCCAACTGCGCGCAGCATTTGCAGCGCGAGATTCAGGCTCTGTTGAGCCTGCGCGCAATCCTGACGCTTGGCAAGCTGGCCTTTGATCAGGTGCTGCGAGCCTTTGGGGAGCGGGGAGCTGCAATCCCTCGACCACGGCCGAAGTTTGCACATGGCGTGGTTGTACACCTCGGGGATGATTTTCCGGTGCTAGTGGGCTCCTATCATCCGAGTCGCCAGAATACGCAGACCGGCCGACTCACAGAGTCGATGTTCGGCGAGGTGATTGAGCTCGCCCAGACGTTAGCAAAGGGGCAGTAGCATTAACCACATTTCGCTTTTGTTCGTTCGGGCTTTGAATCAGTGTAGGAGATTAGGGTGCTATCCACTCGCGACGAGCGCCTGCTCGATGATATTGATGATCATCTCCGGGCTGAGGTTCACCAATGGCTGGCCGTTGATGGTGAACGCAGGTGTGCCCCGAAAGCCAATTGAGAAAGCTTGGTTCTGATGTTCACGTACCGTCGCTTCGTGCAAACCCGAGTCGAGACATTCATCGAACTGGGTTTGCTCCACGCCGATCTGACTTGCAAAATCTTTCATTACACTGGTTGAACTTGTGGGCGCGAATTCATACAGCAAATCGTGCAGCTCCCATA
>Ga0310121_10005378_pt1 | contig 11032 bp, 7 predicted proteins | sample CB27_Tmax_986_MG_FD_203504 | JGI IMG/M metagenome (GOLD analysis project Ga0310121, IMG submission 203504) | Marine microbial communities from Western Arctic Ocean, Canada - CB27_Tmax_986 | ecosystem: Environmental > Aquatic > Marine > Oceanic | place: Canada: Western Arctic Ocean | collected...
AGGATGGTGGTGTCCTGCACCGCAGCCGAAGCGAGGAGGCGCACGTAGAAATCGGCCGTGGCGTTGATAGGGACGTTGTTGATCCGCAGAATCAGGTCGCCCGGCCGCAGGTTCCGGTCATCGGCCTGGCTTCCTGGCAGAACCGCGGAAACGAGCACCCCCTGGCCGCGGAGGGTGAGCTTCTGGACGGTGAGACCGATAGTCCGGGCGATCTTGTCGTCGCTGGCAGTCCGCGAGGCGGGCTCTTCGCGGGCGATCACCCTGGCTTCCTCGGCGTCTATCACGGTGGCGAGGAGTTGGAGCTTTTCCCCATTGCGCCAAACATCGATGGATACGTCCTTCCCCACCTTGGTGCGCTGGATCAGGCTGAAAAAATGGAGCCGGCTTTCCACCGGCTGGCCGTCGTAGGTGAGCACCACGTCGAGGGGCTTGAGGCCGGCCTTGTGGGCGGGGGAATTGGACACCACATCGAAGATGAAGGCTCCCTTCTCGCCCTCGTATCCGCTTTGCCGGCGGGCCTGGAGATCCCAGTCGTAGCTCTGTACTCCGAGCCAGCCGCGCATCGCCCGGCCGCGTTCCAGGATCTGTTCGAAGACCTCGCGGACATCATTGGAGGGAATCGAAAAGCCCACTCCGACCGAGCCCTGGTGCACCGTATCGGGGGAGTAGATCGCTACATTGATACCGATGATCTCCCCGAAGATGTTGATGAGAGGGCCCCCGGAGTTTCCCGGGTTGATGGCGGCATCGGTCTGAAAAAGGTCCCGTTGCTTGTCGGAAAAGGAGCGCTCCTTGGCGGAGATGATGCCCTTGGTAATCGTCTCCCCGAGACCAAAGGGATTGCCGATTGCGAAGGCGTGTTGTCCCTGGCGCACGCGATCCGAGTCCCCGAACTTGAGGGCTTGGAACTCGCGATCCTTGGCCTTGATGCGAATGACGGCGATGTCGAGAACGCTATCCTCTCCGATTACGATGGCGGGATAGGTCTTACCGTCGTGGAGCGTGACGCTGATCTCCGACTTGCCGTCGGTGACGTGCTGGTTGGTCACGACGTGTCCCTCTTCCGAGACGATCACCCCCGATCCGATTCCGGCCACCGGGTAGCGCTGCTCGTAGACCCGGCCGAAGAGATCGCGGAACAACTGGCTCTTCATTCCCTCGGTGTGGAGGCTCACCACGGAGGGCACGACTGCGGCGGTCAGTTTTGCGTACTCGTCGTCGAGGCGCCTGAGCAACTTCACGTCGTCGGGTTCGAGAGCGGACTCGTTGCTGAGGGTGTAGTCTTCGGGGACGAAGGTCTCCCGCTTGGTCTTCTTCCGGAAATCGAAGATGTCGAAGATGCCCTCTCCTCCCTGCACCCGCCGGAAAATGAAGACGGCCAGGAAGGCGAAAAGGAAAACGCCGACAAGGACTACAAAACGCCGAAATCCTTCATTCATGCTACAGGGGGTGAATCTTGGCAACAATGCCCCGAGGTTTCCGGGGGATAAAGCGGAATATCAGCCCCGGTTTGTTCATCCGCGTCCCAGGAGTTCGCGCCAGGCCCCTCCGAGGTGCCGGGCCGTGTCGCCTGCGAGGAGAGATTGCTCCGATTCAGAGCCGGTGGCAAGGGCCAGTTCGGAAGCCCGACCCGCCAGCCACGCCCCCGCCCGCGCGGCGTCCAGCGGGGCCAATCCGCCCGCCAGGAGAGCGGCGAGCAGGCCGGTCAGGACGTCGCCCTGCCCACCGGTCGCCATCCCCGGGGTCCCGGTACTGTTGAAGTGCAGGTCCTGCTCCGGAGCGGTCACGATGGTGCGGGCCCCTTTGGAGAGCAGGGTGCAGGGGAAGAGTTCGACGAAGCGGCGTGCCGTCTCGGCCCGGCCGAGGGACGCTGCTTCCGGAAGGAGACGCCGAAGTTCCCCGGGATGGGGAGTCACCACCATTCGTTCGTGCAGGATGCCGGCGGGGCCCTCCTCCGCGACGAGATTGAGGGCATCGGCATCGACCACGAGCGATCCCTCGAAGCGGGAGAGGAGTTCGCACAAGCCGGCGCGATTGTCGCCGGCAAGGGTCCCGATCCCGGGTCCGGCTGCCAGCACGTCGATCTTTTCGGAGAGCACTGCGCGGTAATTCGCGATGGGCTTCACCATCGCTTCCGGCGGAGGGCCGGCCGAGACCACGAGCGGATAGTGGTTTTCGAGAACGTAGAGGGAAACCAGGCCGGCCCCGCCCCGTAGCGCACCGGCTGCACTGAGTAGGGCAGCCCCTAACAAGCCGGGCGAACCGGCGACAATTCCGACCCGTCCAGCCTCGCCCTTGTGCATGTCAAAGCGTCGCGGGGGGAGGAGGCCCCGCAGGTCTTGCGGCGTGACGACCCGGTCACCGCCTGCCGGAGGGGGCAGTTCTTCGAGCGGAACCACTTCCAGGCGCCCCACGTGACCGGTGGCGGCGTCAGCCACCAGGCCGGTCTTGGGAACCCCGATCGTGACGGTGAGGTCGGCCCGGACCGCCCCCTCAAACGGATCGCCGCGGTCGGCATCGAGTCCGGAAGGGATATCGACGGCCACCACGATCGCGCCGGCCTGCTCGCGAAGCTGGTTCATCTCGCCGGCGAGCGCGGCGAGGGGTTCGCGCAACGGACCCCGCGCCCCGATTCCGAGGAGGCCGTCGAGCAGCAGGAGGGGCCGGGGAAGGTCGAGGGGATCGAGCTGCCCGCTCTGCAGGGCGACGCCTTCCAACTCGCGAAGCTTGCGCCGGGGCAGGACTCCGAGGTCATGGGGAGGGTAGGAACCGCGGGCCACGAGGCGCCAACCCGCATCGCGTAGAACCCGGAGCGCCACGAGGGCATCCCCGCCGTTATTCCCCCGGCCCAGGTAGGCCACCGCGGTTCCGGGCCGGGGATAAAGGCCACGCAGGGCCTCGCCGAGGCGGCGGCCGGCCTTATCCATCAACTCCTCGGCGGAGACCCCGCCTCGAAACGCCTCCTTTTCAAGGGCGCGCATCGCTTCGCAACTCACGAGAGCCATCGGCCCGATGGTCAGGTATCCCGTGAAGCGGGCCAAGGCTATTTCAACGCGGGAATTTTCGGGGCTCTCCCCCTCAATGGGACCGGCGGTATTTCGCGATCCCCTCCGCGATGCCCCGGGCAATGGAGTTGCGGTAGGAGCCCTTCTTCATGCGGGCGCGCTCCCGGGAGTTGCTCACGAAGCCGCACTCGACCAACACGGCGGGGTTCCTGGCGTGGCGAATCACGAAGTAGCGGGCAAATTTGACGCCGCGGTTGGAGGCGCTGACCCGCCGATGCATGCCGTCGTGAATGTGCCGGGCCAGGGAACGGCTGGCTCCGCTGTGATAAAACGTCTCCAGGCCGCCCACGTCGCGCTTCCACGTGTAGTTGTAATGGATGCTGACAAAAATGGAGTTGCGATAGCGATTCCCGATCGCGGCCCGCATGGGGAGGGAAATGAAGGTATCGCTTCGGCGCGTCATGACGGTGCGATAACCACTTGCCTTGAGGTAGTGCTCCAGGCGCATGGCGGTGTCCAGTGCGAGGTGCTTCTCGTACACCTTCCCAGAGTGGCCCCCAATATCATGGCCTCCGTGACCAGGATCGATCACCACATACTTGAAGGGAGCGGCACCCGCGCAGAGGCCGGTAACCATGAGCCCGAGCGCCCCAAGGACGGCCCGTTTCAGCAGAGAACAGCGAAAGAACATGACAGGTGGGTATTTAGTAAGAGATCCTTATTATATGGGATTATTAATCAAACTAGACCGTTCGTGCAACGCTTTTCTTGGAAGAACGCTCGCGATGGTCTCAAAAAAGGGGCGGGGACATGCGGAGTTTAGCGGTATGTGAGACTGGGGCGCTCGGAAAGACGGCGAATTTTGGCGCGCCGACGCGTCTCAGCTTTGGGGTCGTGGGGCACGCCGTTTTTCACCACGACCTGGCCGTTGCCGAAGGTGAGGAGGCCGGGTTGGCCGGCGGCCCCTCGTTTGAAATAGCTGGTCCCCAGCTGCTTCCCGTCGGGACTGACCCGGGCGTGCGCAAAGACGCCAGGCGAAGCAAGGAAGAGGACGTGGAGATTATTCTTCCCATCCACCGTGGACGTCGGCTTCTTGAAGGAGAGGGCATCGCCCAGCTTGAAGGCTCGCAGGGTGCGGCCGGTCCGGACCTCCACCAGATGCACGTAGACCGAGGATCGCTTGGAGGAATTGAAGGTCGAGACGCGATATTCCCTCACGTTCCGGCTGGCGGGATCCCCGATGCGCTGGGTGTATTGGGTGTGCCCCTTGGTGACGCTGAAACTGATCCGGTTCGAGTTGAAGATGCCGGCCTTCCCGGGCAGGCGCACCACGGCGTGGCCACCGTAGTTCCCGAGCTCGGAAACGCGATAGAGGGCATTGAGATCGACCGTCTTCGAAACGCTCTGGCCGGCCGGCACCCGCGTACTGCGGAAGTTGATGGTGCCGAGAGGGCTCAAGGTGGCTCCGCGCGAATTACGCAGCGAGAAGTCGAGCCAGCTCACCGGGCGCCGGCCCCCGGAATCGGCGTGGAGGAGAAGCTCGCGCCCCGCGTGATTGGTGAGCGTCACGATCGCCAGGACCGGCTCATGGGCAATGTACTGGCGCTTCGACATCCGCACCTCGACCCGCACCTGTGCCTCGAGGCCCAGCGCACCCGCGAAGAAAGCGAGAAGCACAAGCAGAGAAAGAATCCGGGGATAGGGCATCAGAGGGCAAGGCTAGGCCGACCGGATTAAGCTCAATTGTGTACAGCCTCGCAAGGCAAAGTCTTGGCCCCCCCCATATTTTGTGTATAAGCCGGGTGGGTTCAGAACAGCTACCACAGATAAGGTATCAGGGGGCTCTGTCCCGCACGATTCGAAAGCCGAGGTCGGGGCGCCGGACTTCACGGGTTGGCAGCCAGGCGCGGCCCCCCACCCCGCTGCGGAGCTGCAGGTAGGACCCTCCACAAGCCACCGGGCTCTTTGGATTCATCGGAAAGGCGGGATTCCGGGCCGAATCGTGGACCCACTCCGAGACGTTCCCGGCCAACCCGTAAACCCCCCGTGGGGTCCGGTCCCCGGATTCCGAATCCACCGGCCCGCGCCCGGCGGGCTCCAGGCATACCCCCTGCGATGCCGCGAACCACTCCGCCTGGCTCGGTAGACGCCCGCCCTTCCAGGTGGCGTAGGCGTGGGCGTCCCACCAATCGATCCGCGTCACCGGGTGGTTGGGATCGAGTGGCAAGCCATCCACCGCGGCGCCGCTTCGCGCGGCGGTCAGAGACGATTCCCAGCCGTCGGGAATGTGGTCGTGCTTGATGGCCGGTTGGTCGTGGTGATCATAACCGCAGCGCTTGCTCTCCGGCAGCGCTGCGAGGACGTCGAGAAATTCGGCGTACTCCGCGATTGAAACTTCGTGGGCATCGATCCAGAACCGCTCCAATTTCACCGTCTGGCCGTCGGGCTCCTGGTAAGACCCGCCCGGGATCTCGATCATGGCCGCAAGATCGCGCGCTTGCGGGGGCGGATCGCGATTGGCGAGGAAGAGCCCGCCCGCCGCCAGCGCCGCCACCACCAGTACCCCGGCCAGCAAGCCGAGGAGGGCTTTGGGATTTCGTTGACCGGAAGGCGGATCGTGAAGCGGCCCGGTCTTGATGGCCTGCGAAGCGACCTTGGCACCCTCGGAAAGTTCCTGCTCCAGCTTGCGCGCGAAGTCCGCGATCTGCGTCCAGGTGAGGAGAGTGCCCCCCTCCCCGGCCATCATGTTCAGGAGGGTGCAGGTGCGGGTCGCGCCGGACCTGTCGCCTTTCATGAGGTCCTGGAACAATTCCGCCAGGAGGTGCCGGTCGTGACCCTCCACCGCGGGGTCCGGGTCCGCCGCCACCGCGAGATTGGAGATCCGCACCACCTCGTGATCGCCCCGGACCAGGTGGCGGGGATCCAGCGAGAGGGTCGCGATCCGGCGCTGGGCCAGGTTGTCCATCGCGCCCGCGATCTGCCGGAGGAAGGTTGCGATGGTGCCCGGCGGGAAGGCGGCGCCGCGGTTGCGGAGGTCCTCGAAATTTTCGCCGCGCAGCAACTCGCGGGTGTAGAAGACGGCGTCGCGGTCGTGCACCGCCTCGTAGACGGAACCGATTCCGGGATGATCCACGGCGGCCTTGGCCCGCACGTCGGCCAGGAATTGCTCCACCAGTTCCGCGTCGGCCTCAACGCCGGGCTTGAGCCGCTCCAGCACCACAGCCCGGTTCACCGAGATCTGTTCGGCCTGGTAGGTCCGGGTCCGGGTCCCTTCCGACCTCAGCTCGCCCAAGCGGTAGTCGCCGAGTCTCACTTCTTCCTGGGGCTGTTCAGCGGACCCGGGCATCGGACCTCCTCATCGATCGGGAACCGCAGCGCCGTTGCAGGATTCACGGACCGAGTCCCACATAGGTTTCCATAGTCAAAACAACAAATCCCAATTGCAACCCCTCCGAGGACTCCTGAATTCCGGACTTGGAACCTGCGGACCGCGTGGCGCGCGGGCCACGGATCAGGCTTCCCGCGACACCCGGAGTCACTTCACCGCCGCGGTAACGGGGGCAGCAGGGGATTGGCCTCGTTGAGATCCTCCGGAATGAATTCGTCCGGAATGAAGAGAGGATTGGCTTCCGGGACATTGCGTTGTCTCGCGAGGGTCCGGGGCCACGCCTGGTGATCGAGCAGCTCCTCTTTGTAATGCATCTCCACCACCTGGCCAAAGTATTTTCGCACCCCGAGGAGTTGCTCGTCCCGGTCGTCGGCGGGCGGGATGATGTACGTGACTTGCAGCAGCTCCTCCCCGGTGTCTTTCCAGTTCACCGGCTTGGTGAGCCACTTGTATTCGCGCTTGCTGGCTGCCAGGGCCTCGTGAATCTCGCCGTCCAGCTTATCGAAGAAGAAGATATCCACCTTCACCAGTTTATCGTCGATGTCCTGGTCGGGAGCCGCCATGATGGGAACCGTCAAAATAATCTTCTCGCCTTCCTGCACCCGCTTGTCGTTGAAGTGCCGAATGCGGCCGAGGGTCAGCTTGCCCTCCATCTTCTGGGCGGACTCGAATCCATGGCTGAGTTTGTGGGCAGCCAGGTCCTGCAGGCTTCCGGCCTTCCTCGGACCCAGCGCAAAGACTTTCTGGTAGTGGTCCGCAGCCTTGTCATAGACGCCCATGGCCTCGAAAAGCTCTCCAAACTGGTAAAGAACCGTCGCGTTTTCGGGGTCCTTCTGATTGGCCTCCTCGAGCTTCACGATCGCAGCCCGGATATCATCGCGCACGCGGGCTTCGCGGGCCTCCTGCACCAGCCGCTCCACCACCGGATCCGCGATGAGGGGCGCCTTCAGGATGGGAGCCTCGGCGGGCGGGGCGGAGGCGACCGTCGCGCTCCCCTTCTTCGCGGCGGGAGCCTTCGCGTCCGGAAGAGCCGTCTTGCCACCCGCAGTCTCCAGGGCGGGCACGGACGGAGCGGCCTCATCCTGGTGCACTGCCAGCGCCACGTACTCGGTGCGGACTCGTTCCACCACCAGAGGTTCGCTGGCCACCTGGTTGCGCAGCGCCACCCCGACGGCAACCAGTTCCACAAAGGCCACGAGGGCGAGCATCCAGCATGCGGCGTGGAAGGTGCCGAGTCGCAGAGGGGATCGAGGCGTTTGGGACGACACGGGGCCGGGAACGTAGCGATCCGCCCCAGCAACGTCAATGACTCGATCGGGGTACAAATCTGCAGGAAAACCCTCCGAAACCAGGGTCAATTGACCTCTTCTGCCCAAACGAACACCCTTCCCATTTCTCGGCGGAGACACTTAATCCGGACCCGGTCTTTGCAAGGACGGAGCTTCGAATGTATCTGTCCTTCGCCTTGCCCCGCCGTCTTCGCTCCGCTCCGGCGTTTCGCCCCATCGATCTCGCCCTTGCCCCGGTCGAGGTGGCGGCCGCCCTGCGCCATCTCCCCGGACTCGCCTTCTTCGACAGCTCCGGCAATCTTTCCGCTTCCCAACCGCTCTCCCTCATCGCCGCCCGCCCGGAGCGAATTGTGCACGGATCCCTTGCCGACCTGCGCCAGCTCCGCTGCGACCTGCGCGAGCGCCAGATCGATCGCCCCGATTGCGGATTTCCGCTCGGGGCTGCCTGCGGGTGGATCGCCTATGACGGAACCTTTCGCTTTGGTCTCTACCAGAATCTTCTCGTCTATTCCCACTCCGCTCGCCAATGGTTCGAGGTCGGCTCGCTCCTGGACGATCTGCAACCCCTCGCCCTGCCCGAGGTGCCGCCCACCCCCCGGTGGACCAGCAACTTCACCCGCGCCGCCTTCATCAATGCGGTCCGAGCGGCGCAGGAGTACATTGCGAGCGGGGACATCTACCAGGTGAATCTCTCGCAGCGGTTCCGTACCACCCTCGCTTCCGGGAAGAACCTTTTCGCCCTTTACGACCGCTTGCGTGCGGTGTCCCCCGCTCCCATGGCGGCCTACCTGCACACTCCCACCCGCGAGATCCTGTCCTCCTCCCCGGAAACCTTCCTGCGCATGCACGGGCGATCGATCGAGACCCGCCCCATCAAGGGAACCCGTCGACGCTACCGCGACCCGGAACTCGACAGCCGCTCCGCCTTCGAGCTGCAGACCTCCGAAAAGGAGATCGCGGAGCTGGTCATGATCACCGACCTGGAACGCAACGACCTGGGCCGGGTGTGCGAATACGGCAGCGTGAAGGTCACCGAAATGCTCAAGCACGAGCGTCTCGAACAGGTTCACCACCTCGTCTCCACCGTGACCGGGCAGCTGCGGGAAGAGGCCGATCAGCTCGACGCCCTGCAGGCCTGCTTCCCTGGCGGAAGCATCACGGGAGCACCCAAGAAACGCGCCAGGGAAATAATCGCGGAACTCGAGACCGTTCCGCGCGGACTCTACACCGGCGCCATCGGCTACCTCGGCTTCAACGGCGAGAGCCAGTTCAACATCGCGATCCGCACCCTCGTGCGGGAAGAGAAGACCCTCGCCTACGGCGTGGGCGCCGGAATCGTGGCGGACTCCATTCCCGAAATGGAATATGAGGAGACCTTGCAAAAGGCGGAAGGGCTCAGGATGGCCTTCGGGCCGTTGTAGGGCGGGCGCCCCGCCGACCGGAGCCCCTTCATCGACCCTCACCGTCGCAGGCGCCCCTATCCACGCCCACGCCGCCAACCATCCGGCCTTTTCCCTCACTTCTTATTTAAACCGGAAGGTCACCCCGGAGAACAGCGTGAAATCCTCGGAGGGATTGTTGAGCCCGAGGAGCCCTCCCGCGTCGAACTGCAGGTTCTCGTTGACCTGGAAGGTGACCCCCGCGCTGGCAAGCGATTCGTAGGGCAGCTCGCTGACGGTGCCCACGTACTCGATGAATGCTCCGAGTTGCTCCGTGATGGAAACGCCGAGCACTGCGGTGTAGGAAAGGGCCCAGTAGTGCCCGACGCCGGCGTCGAAGTTCTGTGCCACTTCGGCCTGCAGACCGAGCCCGAGATTCTCGGCCAGGTCCCACCCGAACGGAACGATCAATCCGCCTTCCCACTCGTGGTTGCTCACGTCGGTGCCGGTCGGGATCTTGACGTAGGGCAGGAGCCCCCCGGCAGTCGCACCGCCTCCGTCGTTGCCCCACAGGTTCCACTTGAAGCGCACCTCCACATCACCGATGCCATGCGCCTCCGCGAGTCCCATCGCGGTCCGCTCGCGCTCGTGAACGTAGGGCTGGAGAACGAGTTGCAAATCGCTCTGCGAGGTCGTCCCGAATTTCACGTTCGTCTCTCCAAGCACCCACGATTCAAAATCGGTGCCCCCCGTGTCGTCCTTCGTCAGGGAGAAGAAACTGCTCTCGATCTGCCACATCCCCCGCGGAACCGTGAGGGGACTTTCCGTGCTGTCGGGACGGTCGGCGGAGAGAGCGCGAACCGGCGGTTCGAGGGCCAGAACGAACGGCGCGGGGAGCCCCAGAAGGACGATCGCGCCTCGGCCCACGCTGAATATCAAGGAGTTCATGGGCGGGAAATTAGGCTCTCCTAATAGACTTAGGCAAGGCTTAAATTGTCCGCCCTCTCGACCCCCTTGACATCGGCCCGCCCGGACCATCGTCCGGCCGCCATGATCAAGGGGTCCACGCTTTAAACCGGAAGGATGAAACCCGGAACTTAGCGCCTTCTTCCCCGGAAGCGGTTGCGCGGATCGCGCTCGTCGAAGGTGGCGGCATCGCGGTAACGGAGAATGCCGTAGTGGCGCAGATTGCGAATGAAGCCCTTGGCGTCGTCCTTCACTTCCCGGTCATAGGCCAGGGTGCCGAGGAGACCGTCGCCGTTCTTGACGCTCCTGATTGTGTCGCTGGCGTCACTGGCGGCCTGCGCGACCTCGTCAGCAGCCTCCGCGATGGAGTTCACCGCCCTCGGAACCTTCTCGATTGCGGGGCCCAACCTGCTGATCTCCGAGGAAGCCTGCGCAAAGGTGCCCTGCGCTTCCTCGGCGGCCTGGTCGAAACTCTTGATCGCCAGCTTGGCATCCCCGATCAGCGGCTTGATGTCCATGCTGGCGTCCCTGATGGATCCCGTGGCATCCCGGAGGTCGGCGAGAGCCCCGGTGAAGTTCTCCATGTTTTCATCGGCGAGAATGCCGCTGTTGACGCGGTCGATGCTCTCGGTGAGCAGCCCCGTGACCGACCGTAATTCGTCGAGGGCGTTGTCGATCTTGCTGAGGGTGTTACGGCCGCGCGCCATAAGGACTGCGGCGTTGGACGCGATGGTCTCGGCGTCGCCCTGCAGGGCCTCCAGCCCGCTCGGTCCGCCGCCTTCGATCACATCGTTGGGGCCGAGGTCCTCGAAATAATCTCCGTTCCGTTCCTCGCCCGGTTTCGGCGGGGTGATCATGATGGCCTTGTCGCCGAGAAGACTGAGGGACGAGATCTGGATGATCGACTTCGTGTCGAGCTTCGGCGTGTCCTCCCGGATCGCCATCTCCACCACCACCCGTCCGTCGTCGGTCAGCTTGGGCTCCTTCACGACCCGGCCCACCTGC
>Ga0310121_10005379_pt1 | contig 11030 bp, 12 predicted proteins | sample CB27_Tmax_986_MG_FD_203504 | JGI IMG/M metagenome (GOLD analysis project Ga0310121, IMG submission 203504) | Marine microbial communities from Western Arctic Ocean, Canada - CB27_Tmax_986 | ecosystem: Environmental > Aquatic > Marine > Oceanic | place: Canada: Western Arctic Ocean | collected...
ATACGGAGGAAGGCATTTTCTTGTCGATATAAATGCGGTAGCCGACGCAAACTAGGCAAGCAAAAACTCTGAGAACTTAGGTAAAGAATGCCCTTGGTGCAACGTCAATTGTGAGTTGCGGCACTAGCCTGACGCGCAAGCGAGGAGAACGCGGTTTGCATTGCCAGCGCGGCTCCGGTTTCGGACTCGCATGGCAGCGTTCAGCTGGTTCGCGGGGCAACGCCCCTCTCCTCGCTTGCGCGTCAGGCTAGTGTTAAGGTGGCATTGCAATCTATGTCAGCATTTGTCCGAGTTATGATCAAGGCCGGCTGTACAGAACGGGGCCCATTCCGTTTTCTATCGTTGGGTAGGACTTCCAATGGAATTCGTTTCGAGACTCTCCAGGAATCAGTGAGCTCGTTCGAAAGCGAGAATTGAGGCGCACTTCTCCACGCGGTCGTGACGACTCGAGCCAGTTCGTCACTAAAAGGAATTGAAAGATGACTCAGATGACTCGCGGTACTCAAGCGATCACATCTTGGCCAGTTCTGATCCGCCCACGAATGTTCTCCAGCTGGAGTATTTCGGGTTTTGCAGTTTGCGAACCAGCATCGGATTGAAGCGTGGCTTTTTCGGTTTGGTCAACAGCCTCATGCGCGCTTCTTTTGGGGTGCGACCGCCCTTACGCGTATTGCATGTTAAGCAGCAACAGACAATGTTTTCCCAGGTGGTCTGCCCACCTCGACTGCGCGGAATGACGTGGTCGAGGCTGAGCTGTGTGAGTGGTGCATGCCGACCGCAATATTGACACTGATGTTGGTCTCGGGCAAAAAGATTGCGTCGGTTGAATCTTAGCGAGTGCTTAGGTACACGATCGTATCGTAGGAGGCGAATGACGCGAGGTACTTGGAGCTGGAAGCTGACCGAACGAATCCAATCCTCGGAGTCGTTGTGATGCTCCCAATTCAATTCACTGACAAGCTGCCAATTCTCAAAGTCATAATTGGAAAAATGCCCATCCTCGATGTGAATGACCTCCGCTAATTCACGATAGAGCATGCAAACCGCGCGACGGACATTGATAACATGAACGGCCATATACATGCGATTGAGCACCAACACGCTCGTGGCAAGAGAGTGATGGCGAGGATCGATGGTCATCATAGACGACTTTCCTCACACGAGTCGCCCAAGCCCAAATCGACGCGAAACACAAACACCTCGGCAATCGACTAAAATCACCTCGAGGCGCTGGTCAAACTCGTCCGCTCGGACTGGCGCTCGTCACTGTTGGTTCGCATTAGTTGTGGAATCGCAAGACGTTTAGGAAAACCAGTCGATGCGATATCCCCTACGCTCTAGTGTAATCCGAATAACCGTTAGGTGCCAGCACGTATTGAGTTCCCAGAGATTGCCGCCAGCGTCGTCGAATCTTATGGACCGTTTTGGACAAAACGGACAAGCCGGAGCGTCTATCACTCAGCACTGGTAGCACACGGAAAAAGTCCCATCGAAGGCTTGCCTCGCTGGGCCGTCGGACATTAACATGGGGCTTGAGGGTTATTGATCCGAACGGTGTGATTACGCGTTGACGGAGCGTAGACCTGGGCGCGTCACATCGAGGGAAACAAGGGAATACCGTGATTCATTATTCATGTGATCGATGTAAGCGGAAGATTGATGCTCGGAACGAACTGCGTTATGTCGTTCGAATGGAAGCAAGCGCTTGCATGGCGGATGTCGAAAGCTGCCAGGAAGAGGCCGAACGCGATCACCTTTTGGAGATTCACGAGATTCTCGAACGGGCTGAAGACGCTGCCGATGAGTTGATCAGCGAGGATGTCTATCGCCACCAACGCTATGATCTTTGTCCGGATTGTTACCGTCGATTCCTCAAGAATCCACTCGGTAATAAGGTGATTGAATTCGATTTTAGTGAGAATTAGATTCCACATAATCTTTGCCACGATCGGACCACGGTTCGGTGGCCGATTGTGTGGAGCTGGAATGAACGGACGAGCGCAGCCATTCTAGCCAGATGGACTTTGCCGTTGGGTCGGTTCATGGCGTCCCTCTCGAGTCTGATCCTCTACCGTGTTCGGCTTGGTCGTTTGGATCCGCAACTTGAAGCCCGACGGCTTGTGCCCTAGAATCTCTCCTTCCGCCATGCTGCTGATTGCAGCAGTGTTACGCGCGGAACATTCATGGATTCTTCAAACGATCAAATCGCAAGGTGTGACGATGAAACTGGCCGTAATTCCCGGTGACGGCACGGGTCCGGAAGTGACCGCTGAAGCTCTTAAGATTCTCGACGCCGTCTCGAAGTTGGAGGGGTTCGAGTACACGACCAAGTATTTTGATTTCGGGGGCGAACGGTACCTTAAGACCGGCGAAATCCTGCCAGATGGAGCCGTGGACGATCTTCAGCAGCACGACGCGATCCTACTGGGAGCGGTTGGCCATCCTGACGTGCCACCGGGGGTGTTGGAAAAGGGCCTGCTCTTGCGGCTGCGTTTTGAGTTGGACCAGTACATCAATTTACGTCCGGTCCAACTTTACCCTGGCGTGGAAACGCCCTTGGCCAATAAGACTCCCGAGGACATTGACTTCGTAGTGGTCCGCGAGAATACCGAGGATCTCTATTGTGGCGTGGGGGGATTCATGAAAAAGAATACGCCAGATGAAGTGGCCACTCAAACGGCCATCTATTCTCGCAAGGGTTGCGAGCGTTGCCTGCGTTGGGCCTTTGCGTACACCCAACGTCGGAATAACCCCCAGGGTAAAATGCTGACGCTGGTCGCCAAAACGAATGTCCTGACCTATGGCCATGATCTTTGGTGGCGAACTTTCCAAGACGTTGCCAAGGACTATCCCGATGTCAAGGCCGACTACAACCATGTCGATGCTTGTTGCATGTGGATGGTCAAGAATCCGGAATACTACGATGTGATTGTGACAACCAATATGTTCGGCGATATCATCACTGATCTGGGTGCGATGATCCAAGGTGGGATGGGTGTGGCGGCCGGTGGAAATATGAATCCTGATCCTGGCGGAACGAGTATGTTCGAGCCGATGGGTGGAAGCGCCCCAAAGTATACTGGCCAGGGAGTCATCAACCCCATCGCGGCCATCGCGTCGGTCCAGATGATGTTGGATCAGACGGGCCAAGAAACGGCCGCTGCTCGTGTCCTGGCGGCGATCAAGAGAGTCACGGGCGAAAAGATGAAGAGCCAGTCGGCCGGAAAGATGGGTTACTCGACCAGTGAGGTGGGTGACTTGGTGGTCGACGCACTTAGTTGATGAGTCACGTGGCGGCTCGAAGTCGGACCGCACTAACACGCTTTCTCGTCACCACCGCGGCGGCGGATTTCACCCCAGACCGCAGTGTCCGTCTCAGTTTATCTGGCCCGTCTCAGTTTATCTGGCCCGTCTCAGTTTATCTGGCCCGTCTCCGCTTATCTGGCCCGTCTCCGCTTATCTGGCTTCGGCCGAACCTTTCCGCACAATCCACTTGCCTTCGGTGATTGGTCGAGCAACACGATGAGTCGTCGTGCTGTCGGTGCTGTCGGCGGTTCGTGGGCTGACGCTCGACAGTTGTGAAACCGACACTCTGGCCGAACGGTAGGCCTCCACGGCGACTTGAATTTCACGGGGAAGATACGGTTCAAAAGCGTTGCCACGTCCCGCCAGACGGCCTTCGTGGTCGACCAACCGCGAGAGCCAGTCCGATGGGATCTTGGGATTCACCAATTTAAGCTCGTGGGCCACCGTGGGGAGACTCCGCCGGCGCACGTCGCCGACATGTTGATTGGCCACCCGCAACAGCTCCTGTTCGGCGCGGGCCATGTTTCGGGCCGTTATTTTGGCCTGTTCGTCGCCCGCTAGGTAAATCGGTACGAGGAACGAAGCGGAACCGCAACCGCGGGTTTTTGTTTCCAGATGGGCGAACCCGCCCTTGGTTCGACCGGTGGCCTGGCAGATTACCCGCAAGCACGCCGCACGCCATGTACGTGGTACGCGCAAAACCAACACAAAGTCTTTGGAACCCTCTAACGACGTTTGCTTGGACGGCCGAAGCTTGACATAGGCCCCGCTTCCTCGTCCGGTTGTGCCTGCCGCCGCAACCATCTCCATAGGTGGCAGCATCTCGTACTTAACGGCTGAATTGGTTTGTGTGCCGGACGAACCAGAAACAGATCCCTGGACCGGTTGGTGCGGTCCGCCACCGACAGTTCCGCCGATTTCATGGTGTCGTTGAATATCGTTTTCGATCTGAATGTTGCCAACCACGTCGCTGGCGAGCGTTGTCTTGGGCAAGTAGTCGACGATTTGACCGGTCGCCGTGGGAACTTCAAACCGATAGAAGAACTCAGTGACGTCTTCCTGACGGCCTTGCCGCATCAACGCTGAGAGCTGAAGTCGAGTTTCAATCAGACGCTCATCGGGATTCAGCTCGAAAAACGAATCGTCGGTCACGTCGATCGCCACCGCCGTGGGAACCACGTCGAACTGCACGACGGGTGAAGTACCGGCCCACAAAGCACTTGAAGTCGCCTGCACGACGACGCAGACCAAAACCTGAAGTCCGCCACCACCAAGCCGTCCCCGAAATTCATTCCCCACCATCATTGCCTCCGTTGCGTTCAGCATCCATTGTTAAATCATTTGATGTGAAACGTCATTCCCCGAATTACGACGCCTCCCATCGAATGGTTCGCATCGGGCCCGCCATCGTCAAGCGACGACGTGAGTAGATTTGCGGTCTCGATTAGCTAGCAATACGCCGGCAACCGGCACGACCGGAAGAGTTTGCCGCGCCTAGTGCGCGATCACCAACTCGACATCGGCGAAACTGCGGAGTTCGGGGTAAGGGTGTTCCACGTCACACGTGGGGTTGCCTGGTCGCACGCAAAGGGCAGTGACCATGCCCGCTGTGGCAGCTGCCGCCAATTCGTCCGTGACGTCGCTGAGAAATAAGATGTCCGCAGCTGAGATACCGAAGTCTTCCGCGATGGAGCCATAGCTAGCGGACTCTTTTTTCGCGCCAGTCGTCGTGTCGTAGTGTCCGCGAAACTGGTCCAGCAAATCACCTTGTCCGGTATGGCCGAAGAACAGTTTTTGGGCGGCAATACTGCCCGAGGAATAGATACGTACATCCAACCCCAATTCGTTCCAACGTTGGATCGCTGGGACGACATCCTCATAAACGTGCGCGACCATCTGACCCGACTCGAATCCAGACTTCCAGATCATGCCCTGCAGAGTCTTGAGACCGGTTGTCTTGCGATCTTCATCCATCAACTGCAGGACTTTGTCGGCCAAACGCTCACGTTGGCGCTCGGCGGTCGCGCAGCCACTTGTGAATTCGTCCCAATCCGCGTAGCCGGCGTCGACGGAAATGACGTGGCACGCCTTCCGCGCGTCGGAGTTGTCCCAGTTTTCACGTAGGTAGGCGTGTAAGTGATCGCGCGCGTACGGAAACATCACTTCGTACACGAACTGAATCGAGGATGTGGTGCCCTCGACGTCCAAGAGAATGCCGCGACCGGAAAACTGCATGGTTACCGAACTCTTAGTGTGACCGAGTTGAACCTTAACTAGACTAAATCTTGACGACTGGGTCCAAATCGTCTGCCGGTGGCACGAAGTCGGGGCCCCAGCAGACCGGTGTATAGTCTTCATGGACGCCATCATCGATATAGTGCGGAGTCCATCCAGACATGTCCTCGAACAGTCGGATACATCGGATGGTGCGGTCGTCGCAGAGATCGAACCAGTGCTGAGTTCCTTCGGGAACGTTGATCAGGTCACCACCTTCGACTTGAATCGCAAAGACGGGTCCGCTTTCAGGGTGAATGTGGAAGATGCCGCGTCCTTTGACCGTGAAACGCACTTCATCCTCGCTGTGGGTATGTTCCTTGCTGAACTTGCTCAACATGGCGTCGAGCCCAGGAGTCTCCGAAGAGACATTAATCACGTCCGCGGTCACGAAGCCTCCTTGCTCCTTGAGTCGGTCAATTTCCAGCTGGTACGCCGCCAGGATTTCCTCGTCGGTGGCATCCGCCGAGACGCGATTTTCCACGTCCCATTTTTCGTACCACAGTCCAAACGGTTTGAGAAACTCGCGGATCTCTTGGGGATCCGTGATTTTGCGATCTTCTTCGGGAATCGTTACGCAGGCCATGGTTTCACTCCTCTTATCTCAAATGCGGGCGTTTAGGCTAGTGACTGGGAAAACTCAGTTTGCGCCCCAGCACCTCAAACAGGAATTCGAAAATCTCGATATGCCGGCGCGCTTCGGCCAAATCGCGACCCCACGCATACAGCCCGTGGTTGCGAATCAAAAAACCGTGCCTCAGCGGCTCGACAGGGTCATCCAGGCGTGATTGGACTTCAGCGGCCAATGCTGGAATGTCTTGTGTGTTCTCAAAAATCGTGACGCGATGTGAAGTTTCATGAGTGGTGATTCCGGCCAACCCCTTCAGCATCTCATATCCCTCGATTAACAGATGGCCTTGATCAAAATAATAGTCCGACAGCAACGTCGACCAAACCGAATGGGTGTGCAAGATGGCGCCCACCTCTGGATCGGCGGCCAACACGACATGCAACATCGTTTCAGCGGACGATTTGGGTTGACCATCGAACACCGGTTGGCCCTGGTCGTTGATCAACACGAAGTCATGCCGCTCCAGGTGCCCTTTGTCCTTGCCGCTGGCCGTCACAACCAACTGAAGAGGCTCGCGGCGTGCCACCACACTGTAATTGCTACTGGTACCCACCGACCACCCGCGTTGCCAAAGCATATGGCCCGTGTCACGCATGACGTCGACCGAGTCCAACCAGCCGTCAGGCTGCGGCAAGGAAAGAGGGGATTCGGCGGTTGTCGAGTTAACGTTCATGGCCGCTAATGTACCACAACTCGACTGTCTTTTCGCGAGGGTAGCCGTCGAAAGGATCAGCTGTGCATGCGGGCCAAATCGGCACCTTCGGTGAGGATGCGAGCTTCGGCTTCGGCGAGCTCATCGAGTCGCCGCAGAACCGCACGTTCAGCGGCATAATCCCTTGCCAATCGCACATAGGTCGCATGATGGCGAGCTTCGGATTCGAACAGGTTGCCGTAAAACTCCGCCAAATCGGCATCCTCGACGTGATCTCGCAAACAGGAGAACCGCTCGCAAGACCGAGCTTCGATCAGACCAGCGATGAGTAAACGGTCGACGGCCCGCTGAGGCTCCTGGTGGTCCGCCAGATCATGCAGCCGTCCCGCGTACGGACTTGGCTTGAGACGCCGGAAAGGGATGCCTCGAGACTTGAGAACCGCCAACACCATGTGAAAATGTTCCAACTCCTCGTTGACGATTTCGGTCATGTCACGACAGAGCTGATCATTGTCCACATAGGCGACAATCAGCTTCATGGCGGTGGCGGCCGCTTTTTTCTCACAGTGCGCGTGATCGATCAGAATCGTATCGAGATCCTCATCGACCTGCCGCCGCCAGCGGTCCGATGTATCGCATTTGAGTCCTAGCATATGGCGATCATAGGCCAGCACCAGGAGGCAACGCAATGACGAGTTGGAGTTCGAATGCCGAGTCGCGGATGAGGACCGGAATTCCAAAATTTGAACGGCATAACGGGTTCGCGAATATGGCCCTACGCTTTCACAGTAACAGATTCCGAGTTCGGTATTCGACGTTCGGTCGCCCGCTGGGTCCATGAAGAACAACCCACGCCCCTTTAAGGAACGCGGGTTGCGTTTTCTTGCCTCTTCCCATCCGTCGAGATGCTTAAAAGCCGAAACCGATAGAGACTCGCGGACCGTAATAGCTTCGAGTGCGAACACTCGGATAGTAGCCCGGATAGTAGCCCGGATAATACGCGGGTCGATAGCTTGGATAAACGGGTCGATAGTAGACGCTCGGGCCGCGGTAATAACGACTCGGGCCGCCGTAAGGGCAACCAGCCAACAACGTCTCTGTCTCGTCTGCCGCGCCGGCCTGGCTACTGGTCAAACCCAGCGACGTCTCGACCAGCTGATCATGATGGCTCGTCGTGGCCGCAGCGCTCGCGCCAACGTTGTCCAGGAATAGAAATGCGGCCGCAGCCGCCAACAGCATGAATGTACGCATCATCAGTGACGCTCCTCAATTGGGGATGGGAGATGTTCGTGCGACATGGTGAGCGTGCCCCAGCATCACGCTCTGCCGCTTATTCATTTATGTGTTAAGCACCATACGTGCCGATGGAGATGGTTTGGGTCGTAAGTCATTGTCCTGTAATGGTTTGTAGCGAATGTGATCCTCTCCAAGCTATCGCGCGTATCGATTCTGGCGCCGTCAATTCGATGTCATTCGTATCGGTTTGAGATGGAAGGTCGTCAGGGCGCCATTGACGGACCTACGTCGATCGTCGCGCAAGCCGACCGCGGATTGACCCGATTGGGAGGGTTTTCCGACGCGTTGGCGCCTCGTGCATCGGGTGAGCTATCTTTGAACGTCCAGTTTCTTCTCGAGCGCGAGAACCCTGCCGCGCGCTTGTCCCACCCTGTATCCTCCCACCTTGAATCGCGTTGCGAGCCATGACGAAAGAGAATCAATCCACCGTCGATCGAAGAGGTCTTGCCTGGTGTTTCGGCATAACGATTTTCATTAGTGCGTTCTTGGTTTTTCAGGTCCAACCGGTAATCAGCAAAGTGATTTTACCGTGGTTTGGTGGAAGCCCGGCCGTGTGGACCACGTGCATGCTGTTTTTTCAATCTGTTTTGTTTGCCGGCTATGCTTACGCCCACTTCAGCGTCGACCGCCTCGCACCGAAATGGCAGGGGGCCGTACATTTGTGTTTGCTTATGGGAGCGTTGACGGTGTTGCCCATCAACCCATCAACCAGCTGGAAACCGGTCGACGCGAGTTGGCCCGCCTTAAGAATCTTGGCGATCTTGGCGGCCTCGGTCGGTTTGCCGTATTTCCTATTGGCTTCCAGTGGCCCGTTGTTACAGGCCTGGTTCGGCAAGTCCTTTCACGAGCGTTCTCCATATCGACTGTATGCGCTGTCCAACACCGCCTCGATGCTGGGTTGCTGACTTATCCGTTTTTCGTTGAGCGCAGTTTGACGACCACCGGTCAGAGCCAATTGTGGTCTTTAGTGTTTGTAATGTTCGCATTGTTGTCTGGATGGTTGTCCTGGCGCTGGCTCGTCATGCGTGGACAGACCGACGACCCAGGGGAACGTCCGGCGACCGAAGAACCGGAAACGGAGCGACCAACTCGAGGCCAGCGACTGCGTTGGTTGTGGCTCGCAGCCTATGGTTCGGCCATGTTGTTGGCGACAACGAATCACGTCTGCCAAGATGTAGCGGTGATTCCCTTATTGTGGGTCATCCCGTTGTCGCTCTACTTGCTTTCGTTCGTTATCTGCTTTGACAATCCTCGTTGGTACTGCCCGCTAGGATATGGACGAGGGTTAGTGGTCACGTCGCTGTTGGCAGCGATTGTCATGCGTATGGGTGGTAAACTCCCAGTGATGATCGAAGTCGCCACCTTTTTGGTGCTGCTGCTGTGTGCCTGTATGGTTTGCCACGGGGAGCTAGTACGTCGCCGGCTCGACAGGCGTTACCTCACGATGTTTTATCAATACTGTGCGGCGGGTGGCGCCGTTGGCGGGTTATTGGTGAGTGTCGTCTGCCCCCGGCTATTCTGCACTTTCATGGAGATGAATGTTGGAGTGGTGGTGGCCTATCTCCTGGGATTGAGTGTACTGGCGACCAATCCATCGGCGCCTTGGATTGGTCGGCGACAAAAACCGCAGGTCGCCGCAATGGCGATCGGTTATCTGGGCTTGTTAGTGATTGCCTGGGGCCAGTTCGGTAGTGGCGCGAGCCAGGCGTTGGCAGCCACGCGTAGTTTTTACGGAGTGCTTACCGTCCATGATCGAGAGGTGCCGATGGGGGACGGTTCCTTGGAGGACGTGGCTCCGCGAGCCCTGCGCGAACTATCGCACGGCCGCGTGCAGCACGGGTCCCAGTGGTTGGATGACGACCTACGGCGGGTTCCCACAACTTACTATGCGGAGGAAACGGCCGTCGGCCAACTGTTGCGAAGTTATGGCGACGAACGGCCAACACGCGTTGGTGTGATCGGACTGGGCGCCGGTTAGCTGCCTATGGACGCGTGGGAGACGTGTATCGCTTTTACGAAATCAATCCAGATGTCGTTGAGATCGCCCAGCGGTACTTCACCTATCTTTCGGACACACATGCCAGCGTGGAGACGGTCTTGGGTGATGGCCGGATCGCGCTCGAGCGGGAGCCAACCCAAAGATTTGATGTGTTGGTGCTGGATGCTTTTAGTGGTGACGCGGTTCCCGCCCACCTGTTGACGGTCGAGGCGCTGGACATCTATCTCGAACACCTGGTTCCCCAAGGGGCACTGGCTATCCACATCAGCAACCGCCACATTGACCTATTTCCGGTTGTGGCCAGGTTGTGCCTGCGGATGGAGTTGAATTGGAAGCACGTCAAGACACGTATGGAATTTGGCCATGGCAGCGGTTACTGCGAATGGGTCGTGATATCACGAGACGCGCAGTGGCTGGATGCTCGATGGTCCGACGCGGAATTAAATGCAATGCCCGAAGGTGTTGACGATCTTCCTGTTTGGACCGACAACTACAGCAACATCTTGGGTGCCTTGCGCCAGTGAATGTGGGCGAAGTCTTTCACTGTTCGACCGACTGCCGGTGCCTCAAGGGGTCCCATGTGGGAGAGGTTTAGGTTGATCGCGCTAAGGACTGGCGCATCAATAACTGGCAGATTTATTGTCCCCTCACGCTACCGTCTCTCCAGAGGCATTGGTATCTACACAAATACTAGAACTGATTTTACCCTCCCTCTGGGCAACGCCGTAGCGGATATTCACACGGAAAAAATGGGGTGTATTTGAATAGGAGTATATGAGAAAAGACCAGACTCCCCCAAGAACAAACTGAACGTTCAGCCTGAAAGGAGTCTGGCCAACTGTCTTCACGGAAGAAGTCGTCGTCAAAACAAA
>Ga0310121_10005380_pt1 | contig 11029 bp, 9 predicted proteins | sample CB27_Tmax_986_MG_FD_203504 | JGI IMG/M metagenome (GOLD analysis project Ga0310121, IMG submission 203504) | Marine microbial communities from Western Arctic Ocean, Canada - CB27_Tmax_986 | ecosystem: Environmental > Aquatic > Marine > Oceanic | place: Canada: Western Arctic Ocean | collected...
TTGCAGTTCGGCACGATCTTGGAGAACAGCATCTTCTGGAAGATGCGTAGCTCGTCGGGCATCGCCAGCGTGAACTTCACCATGTCCTTCACGTCGACGCCCATGCGCTCCCATACCTCCTGGCGCATGAACCGGTCCCGCATCTGCAGGGCTGCCTCGAAGGCGAACTCCTGGCGGTCGCGTAGCTCGGCCACGGTCAGCTCCTGGTACACCTCCTGGAGGCTTAGGACGCCGAAGGCCACGTGACGTGCCTCGTCGGCCATCACGTAGCGCAGCAGCTTCTTGAGCAGCGGCTCCTCGGTGGTCTGCTGCATGAAGCCGAAGGCGGCAAGGGCCAGGCCCTCCACCATGATCTGCATCCCGAGGTAGGTCATGTCCCAGCGGCTGTCCTGGATGATGTCGTCCAGCAGCGAGCCGAGGTGGGTGTTGACCGGGTACTTGATGCCGCCCAGCTTCTGGTCCAGGTACTGGGAGAACACCTCGACGTGGCGCGCCTCGTCGACCACCTGGGTGGCGGCGTAGTACTTGGCGTCGATCCACGGGACGGTCTCGACGATCTTGGCGGTGCAGACCAGGGCGCCCTGCTCCCCGTGCAGGAACTGGCTGAGGCTCCAGTTCATCGACTCGATCCCCACCTCTTCCCACTCCTTCTCACCGAACTTGTAGAGGGGAGACTCCGGGTTCTCGGCGAAGTAGGCCACCTCGGCGGGGTCGGCCGGGGAGAGCACCTTGTACGGATCCACGTCGATCGACCAGTCCAGGTCGGTCTGGCCGTTCCACTGGGAGACCTTCGCCTTCTCGTAGAGCTTGTCCAGGCGGGCCCGCTCGCCCTTGTCGTAGCCCCATGTGAAGATGGCGTCGGCGTTGTCCTCCACCGCGTGGATGAGGGTCGTCACGTCATCGTTGTATACCGAGAATTCGGAGATGCGATCCGGGTCGTTGGCGTACGTCCGGAAGTCGAATGCCTTGTCGGTGATCTCTTCGCTGGGCATCGGCTCTGTGGTGGTCATGGTGGTTCTCCTGGTGCGGGGTGTAGGCGGTCGTTGGTTGTGCGGGTGGTTCGGGCAGTTCAGCTGGTCACGGGACCGGCGGCATCGGCGTGGATGGGCTCAACGGCGTCGCCGATGGTGAGGGCCTCGGCGGTGTTCTCCCAGTTCTCGTACTGGATGATGCCCATCTCCTGGAACCGCTCTCGCAGCCATCCGTCGCGGAGGTCGAGCAGGCCCAGCTTCTTGCAGTTGGGGACGATCTTGGAGAACAGCAGGTGCTGCATGCGCTGCTGGGACTCCTGGCTGGGCAGCAGGGCCTCGATCTCGGCGTTCGAGATTCCGAAGCTGGGCCAGAGCTCCGAGTTCAAGGTGCGCCGCCGCATCATGTTGCAGGCCTCGTAGGCGAACTCCTGGCGTACCCGGAACTCGGCTGCGTCCATGTCTTCGTAGAGCTCCTGGAGGGACAGGATCCCGAAGGCCACGTGGCGGGCCTCGTCGGCCATCACGTAGCGGAGCATCGCCTTCAGGAGGGGTTCCTGGGTGGTTCCGAGCATCAGGCCGAAGGCGGCCAGGGCCAGTCCCTCGATCACCACCTGCATACCGAGGTAGACGAGGTCCCAGCGTTCGTCGCGGAGCACCTGGTCTATGAGCGACTTGAGGTTCTCGTTGATGGGGTAGGTGGCCGGCATCTTCTCGTCGAGGTACCTGGCGAAGGCCTCCACGTGGCGGGCCTCGTCGACCACCTGGGTGGCGGCGTAGTACTTGGCATCGATCCACGGGACCGCCTCCACGAGGCGTGCCGTGCACAGCAGGGCGCCCTGCTCGCCGTGGAGGAACTGGCTGAGTGAGGCTGACTGGGCCTGTACGGCGAACTCGACCCACTTGTCGTCGTCCCAACTGGCGACCGGCGAGCCCTTGACGTCCAGGAGGCTCCTTGCCGGCATTCCCGCGGGGATGCCAGTGGCTTCGGCCTGTAGTCGGACGGCGCGTTCCGGGTCGACGTCGATTGACCAGTCCAGGTCATCGCTGACGTTCCACTGGGAGCGCTTGGCCTTCTCGTAGAGACGGTTCAGGCCATCCCGGGAGCGTTCGTAGTCCCAGGTGAAGGTGGTGTCGAACTCGGACCGGACACGGTCCAGCAGCGCGTCGAAGGCGGTGTCGGCGCCGGGCTGGCCGCCGTGCTGGTTTGCGTCGTGCTTGCTTGCGTCCAGGATCGTCATGCGTCGCCTCCGGGCGTCTGGTTTCCTACTGGTCGTGCTGGTTCGGCCAGGCCTCCGAGGACCCGGTCGATGACCGTGTGCCAGTGGTCCGGCGAGGGGAGGCTGAGGCCCATGGAGCGGGTCAGGAGCATTCCGAGGCCGATGGCGTGTGCCAGCCGCACGATCGCCTGCTCGTCCAGGTTGGTGTCGAAGAGACCGTCGCTGGTGGCCTCGTCGACGAGCTTGCCGAGACGGCGGTCCTCGTCCTCGACGCGCAGCCGCAGCCGCTCGGCCAGGTCGGGGTCACGCCTGGCGGCGACTATGGCCTCCAGGAACAGCCCGTGTCCACCGTCCAGCGGGTCGAGCAGGTGGTCGCCCAGCATTGAGAGGACCTCGGTCGGGGAGCCCGGGTTGCCGCCTCCGTTCAGGACGCTGTCGATGGAGTCGGGCACGTGGTGGTCGACCGCCTCCAGCAGAAGCTCCGCCTTGCCGCCGTAGCGGGAGTAGATGGCGCCGGTCGTGACCCCGGCCCGACGCGCGATTTCGGCCACCCCGGCCTTCTCGTAGCCCTTCTCGGCGAACACCTGGGCTGCGGCGCGTAGGAGCCGGTCGGTCAACCCGTCTCCGGCGTCCTGCTGCGTTTCGGGCCCGTCGGAAATAACGGGAACATCGGATGCCATAACTGGATAATAACCGTTGTTATCGACAGGTCAAGCACGCCCGTCGGAGACCAGGTCTCAGCCCGGGAGCCGAAGGCAGGGCCGCCTCGGTACTAGTTTCCCGCCCGGGACTCCCACCAGGTGCACCACTCCGGAGTTGTTGCCGGTGGGTTCCTACAGCCCTCCAAGAGACCCGGACACCCACCCCCAAGAGAAACGATCCGTCCTGTGCACTTCGGCGCCTGCTTCTTCCCGACCTCGTATGCCATCAGCCCCACCGAACTGGCCGCAGCGCTGGAGGAACGGGGCTTCGAGTCGATCTGGCTGGCAGAGCACAGCCACATACCGGCGTCTCGAACGTCGCCGTGGCCGGGAGGCGCCGAGCTGCCCCAGATGTACTACGACACCCTCGACCCGTTCGTGACGCTGGGGGCGATGGCGTCCGTTACCACCACCCTGAAGCTCGGCACCGGCATCGCCCTTGTCACCCAGCGCGATCCGATACACACCGCCAAGCAGGTGGCCAGTCTCGATGTGCTGTCCGGCGGCCGGGTGCTGTTCGGGGTAGGGGCCGGCTGGAACCTCGAGGAGATGTCCGACCATGGAACCGACCCCGAGCGCCGGTTCGGGCTGATGCGCGAGCGGGTGGAGGCCATGAAGGCGCTCTGGGCTTCGGAGGTAGCCGAGTATCACGGCAGCCAGGTCGACTTCGGCCCGACCTACCAGAACCCCAAGCCTCTCCAGCGGCCCCACCCGCCGATACACGTCGGCGGGGTGGCGCCGGGCGGGCTGCGGCGTGCCGTGGCCTACGGCGACGGCTGGATACCGATCGGCGGAAGGACGGCCGTGAATGGGCGTGAGCTGTCCGACCTGCGTGCCGAGGCGTGCGGTGAGGTGGGCCGGGACCCGGCCAGCCTGGAGATATCCATCTACTACGCCCCGCCGGACATCAGCACCATTGCCGACCTCGCCGAGCACGGCATCGAGCGGGTCGCCTTCGGCGTCCCGTCGGAGGGCCGTGACGCTGTGCTGTCGCTCCTCGACGGCTACGTCGAGATGGTGGCGTCGCTCTAGGCAGGCACCGATCCCTTGGGTAATGGCCAAGCGGACAGCACTGAACCTCGGATGGTTGATGGCCTCCCAGAAGTGGCTAGCCGCGCTCCAGGATGATTGTCCGTCGACGAGGGCATCAGAGGTGAGCGCTCGCGGTGGGTCTGCTATTGGACGAGGTCGCCTTCAGGCATGCCCCGGCGTCAATGTATTGAGATCAGGCCAGGTCGAACCGGTCGAGGTTCATGACTTTGTGCCAAGCGGCAACGAAGTCATCCACGAACTTCGAGTGGCCGTCGTCGCACGCGTACACCTCAGCGAGGGCTCGCAACTGCGAGTTGGAGCCGAATACGAGATCGGCGGCAGTGCCGGTCCAGCGCAATTCGCCCGTCTCGCGATAACGCCCCTCAAACACGCCTTCTGATGACTCGGAGGCCTTCCACTCCGTGCCCATATCGAGCAGGTTGACGAAGAAGTCCGTGGTGAGCTGGCCGGGCCGGTTGGTGAACACACCGTGCTGGGCACCGTCCACATTGGCGTCCAGTGCCCGCATACCGCCGACCAGCACCGTCATCTCGGGCGCGGTGAGGTTCAGAAGGAATGCCTTGTCGACAAGCAGGTCCTCGGCAGGACGCTTGTGGATGGGCGACAGGTAGTTGCGGAAGCCATCCGCTGTCGGTTCCAGGTACGCAAACGAGTCGACCTCGGTCATCTCCTGGCTGGCATCTCCACGGCCCGGGTTGAACGGAACAGAGATGTTGTGACCGGCGTCGGCTGCGGCCTTCTCGACGGCGGCGCACCCACCCAGCACGATCAGGTCGGCGATTGACACCCCTCCACCGAAGTTTGATTGGACGTGCTCCAACGCCGTGATGACATCGGCGACACCAGCAACCTGATTCACCTCCCAGTCCTTCTGCGGCGCCAGCCGGATGCGGGCTCCGTTGGCACCGCCCCGGAGGTCCGTGCCACGGAACGTCGACGCAGAGGCCCAGGCGGTTGCGACCAGTTGCTGGACCGACAGGCCGGTGTCGAGGATCGCGCCCTTGAGCGCGCCGATCTGGTCGTTGCTGAGCTGCGGTCCTGCGGGCACGGGATCCTGCCAGATCAGATCCTCGTCGGGAACCTCAGGACCGAGGTACCGGTCGTTGGGCCCCATATCCCGGTGCAGCAGCTTGAACCACGCCCGAGCGAACGCATCCTCGAACTCCGCTGGGTTCTCGAGGAATCGCCGTGAGATCTTCTCGTACTCCGGATCGAAGCGCAGCGCGAGGTCTGTTGTCAGGAAGGTCGGATGGTGGCGAGAGTCGGGGTCGTGGGGATCGGGCACGCGGCCATCGCCAGCACCGTCGCTCGGTCGCCACTGGTTGGCGCCCGCCGGGCTCTGGAACAGTTCCCACTCGAACTCGAACAGGTGCTTGAAGAAGTCGTTGTTCCACTGGTTCGGCGTGGACGTCCAAATGCCCTCGAGACCGCTGGTGATGGTGTCATTGCCCATGCCGGAGCCGTGAGGGTTCCTCCATCCAAGGCCCTGTTCCTCCAGGCTCGCGCCCTCGGGCTCCGGTCCCACGTCGGTGTCTGGCGCAGCACCGTGGGTCTTCCCAACCGTGTGACCACCAGCGATGAGGGCCACCGTCTCCTCGTCGTTCATGGCCATCCGCGCGAACGTCTCGCGAATGTCACGCCCGGCCGCCACCGGGTCGGGGTTTGCGTTGGGTCCTTCCGGATTCACGTAGATGAGACCCATCTGAACGGCGCCGAGTGGCGTCTCGAGCTCGCGGTCGCCGCTGTATCGCTCATCGGCTAGCCACTCGCGCTCAGCACCCCAGTAGATGTCCTCTTCGGGCGCCCAGATGTCTTCGCGCCCGCCGCCGAAGCCGAATGTCTCGAACCCCATTGACTCGAGCGCAACGTTGCCGGCCAGAATGAGCAGGTCGGCCCACGAGATAGCGCGGCCATGCTTCTGCTTCACCGGCCACAGCAGGCGTCGTGCCCTGTCCAGGTTGGCGTTGTCCGGCCAGCTGTTGAGGGGGGCGAAACGCTGTGCGCCGGTCCCGCCCCCACCACGGCCGTCGCCGACGCGGTAGGTGCCGGCCGCGTGCCACGTCAGTCGAATCATGAGCCCGCCGTAGTGGCCGAAGTCAGCAGGCCACCAGTCCTGGGAGTCCGTCAGCACCGCGGTGATGTCGGCTTTCAACGCCTCATAGTCGAGGGAGTTGAAGGCACTGGCATAGTCGAAGTCCTCGCCCATCGGGTTCGACTTGCGATCGTGCTGGTGCAGGATCCTCAGATCCAGCTGTTCGGGCCACCATTCTTCGGTGGCCGAGTTCCCTTTCGTGGTGTTCGCGCCGGAGAATGGGCACTCACTTGAGTCGTCTGACATGGATTCCTCCAGAGTCGGTTCGGGCGGGTGATGTGGGTCGAGGTGTTGGTATGGGTGCGGGGCCACGCTGTTGGCGGTGCGTGGGCTCCTGGTTCTCTGGACGGGTTCGGCCCGGTGGAGCCGAGGTGGTCAATCTAGACGACGGCGTTACTCAGTCCTCCAAGCAGCGAGGCTCATTCTTCGCCGTAGCGGTGTACGTCTGATCCCATGAGATCCGTGAACAGCTCCAGCACCTCGCCGGGTTCGGCATGGCGGCCGGTCTGGGCCTTTGAGTAGATCAGGTCCCCGTCGACGGCCACGTCGAACACGCCCTTGTCACCCGTTACGAGGCGCAGGCCGGTAATGACGTGCTGGTAGTTGGTGAGGAGGTCCGAGGCAGCGCTCACGGCGCGGGCCGAATAATCTCAGGGGACGCAGTAGGTGATCTCGATGTGGTGGTCTGCCATGGATGAACCCTAGGCGCGGCCCGGGGGAGTGGTTCGTGCTCCGGCGACCCGGATGGCTCCGGGACTGGCGGCGAGGCTGCACGGAAGCGAGCCGAAGGGTTCTCCGTCGGCCCTGAGGCCGGGCTCGGCATCCAGGGCCTGGATCCCGACGGTGGCCGCCCGGAACATCGAGACGTCGGGATGATCCAGGTGGGCTCCCGTCCGGACCTTCGCGAAGGACCTCAGCAGGCTGAGGCGCCCCACCTCGCCCACGACGCAGACGTCCAGTAGGCCGTCGGTCGGGTCGGCGTCCGGGCAGATCCGCATGCCGCCACCGAAGAACGCCGTGTTGGCCACGACCACGACCGCGGCGGTCAACTCCACGACCTCGCCGTCCAGGGTCAGGCGGTATCGGCCGGGCCGCATGGCGGGCAGCTCGGCCAGGGTGGCGAGCGTGTAGCGCGACGGCCCACGGGGAAACCGCATCGCCTCGGCCCTTACGTTCACCGCGGCTGGAAAGCCGGCTACGCAGCTCGTGACCGCATGGCGTTCTCCGGTCCAGATCAGGTCGATGGGAACCGGGTCTGCGAGGGCCCGATCCACTCGATCCTCCAGCGAACCAGCCCGCAACCCCAGTGCCTTGGCGGCGTCGTTACCGGTTCCGCCGGCGACCAGGCCCAGGACCGTGTCCGAACCGGCCGCTGCATTGGCGCCGATCTGGACGATGCCATCCCCCCCGAACAGCACCAGTCGGTCCACCCCTGAAGCCACGGCGTCTGCTGCCACCGTGGCCGCCTCGCCTGCGGAGGTTGCGTTCAGGAGTAGTGGCTCGACGTCGTGGGTGCGTAGTCGGTCCAGCACCGTCTGGACGTCGCCTGCGGCCCGTCCGGACCGCGCTGCGGGGTTGGCCAGGAGTGCCACCTGTGACATGGGGCCATCTTCACCCATCGGTAGCCTCGCAAGGGTGACCGGCCCCAGCCGGCCAGATTCGACAGGAGCCTCCATGCGCCCGAAGACACCCATTGTCAAGACCATCGGACCCATCGGGGTGATATTTGCCGCCTCGCTGCTGGCAGGCGCCTGCGGTGGCGGTTCGGGCAGCCCGGGCGCTGCAGTTGAGCCGGAGGACGGCGTGCTGCGGGTGGTGGCCGACGACACCAATGACTTTGATGCCGACACCTACGTGGTCTCGGCGGGCGAGATCCGGGTCGACTACGTACATTCCGGCTTCCAGAACCACACCCTGGTGATCGAGGGGATTGAGGACCAGTTGCGCCTCGAGGTGGAGAACGGTGGTCGGGACTCCGGAACCCTGACGCTGGCGCCGGGGCGTTACATCATCTACTGCGACGTGGCCGGTCACCGTGACGGTGGCATGGAAGCCCGGTTGCTCGTCGAGTAGGGGACCCGGTTCAGGTAGACGTCGACCGACCGTTCCCGACGCTGCCAACTCCCGATAGCGGAATGACCCTCCGCCCGGATTGTCCAGAATTGAAACGACCCGCCCATGAGGGCGGGTCGTTTCGCGTTGGTGGTCGCCGGGTCAGGCGAGGATCTCGAAGAGCAGGTAGAGGACCAGCGTGATGCCCAGCCCGTATCCGATGGTGTGCCGGTGCTTGTCCAGGACCGTCTTGTTGAGGAAGCCGTCGTAGCCGCCCAACTTGCCCAGGGCCGCAAGTTCCATGGCCACCCAGATAACGAAGAAGACAATCCAGATCGTGATGCGGGCGCCCGGATCCAGCGAGGGGGAAGCGGAGCTCCCGAAGTTCATCGAGAAGTGGCTCGGGAACATCATGAAGAAGACGAGCGGGAACGAGAACAGGGTGTTGACCCGACTGGCGCGTGCCGCCCGCTTGGCCGCCGCTGGGGCTGCCGGATCGGCCTCGCCGCCCTCGGACACCGCTACCGATGAACCGATTGCGATCTGCTGTGCAGGCCAGATGACCATCCACACGTTGGCGGCCATCGTCGTGCCGAGGAGGAAGCCGAACGAGATACCCATGCCGGCGGCGGAGCGGAAGTAGTCGCCGCGTACTTCCTGGGCAATGAGGATCCAGATTCCAGTGACCCAGGTCCCGAGGGCTGCCCAGCGGAACCACCACAGCGTTCGCCATGTGATCTTCCGCAGGGCCTCACCGCGTGCTCCGTCGCTCATTTCAGCGAAGGCGGAACCCTGGATGAAGTTGAAGAAGTAGAGGAGACCGATCCAGGTGATCCCTGTCAGGTAGTGGGCGTATCGACCAAGGGCCTGACCGCCTCCGGTCATTCCCATGAAGTCACTGAACAATTCCACGAAGGTCTCCCTCGAATCGGTATGGCCTGACGGTCAGAGCATGCCACGACCAGCGCGCGGCGACAACGATCCTGCGCCGGCCACCCCACTGTGTGACCGGCGCAGGATCGACGCAGGGGTGCCCGTCCGGCTGCCGGTGCCGGTGGTCGGACGAATGGATTCTCAGTCGACGGTCAGGTCGGCGAACCGCTCGCGGAGGGTCTTCTTGGAGAACTTGCCGACCGAGGTCTTGGGAACCTCGTCGATGAACTCGACCCGGTCCGGCATCCACCACTTCACTACCCGACCGTCGAGCCACGTGAGAATGTCGTCCGCTGACAGGTCGGCACCCTCGGCGGCCACGACACACGCCATTGCGCGCTCGCCCCACTTGGTTGAAGTGATGCCGATGACTGCGGCCTCCGCCACGTCCGGGTGGGCCATGATCTCGTTCTCCAACTCCACCGAGGAGATCCATTCACCGCCCGACTTGATGAGGTCCTTGGTGCGGTCCACCAGGCGGATGTAACCCTCGGCGTCGACTGTGGCCACGTCGCCCGTCCTGAGCCATCCGTCGGCGGTGAACGACTCGGCCGAGCGCTCATCGTTGTAGTAGGTGCTGGCGACCCAGGGCCCGCGGACCTGGAGCTCGCCACGTGACGCTCCGTCCCACGGCTGCTCCTCGTCGGTCTCCTGGTCGGCGATGCGGAAGTCCACTCCCGGGGCGATCAGCCCCACGGACGTGCGTATGTCGGCCTTGGCGTCGTCGTCGAGGTGGTCCAGTGTCGACTTGATGTTGCATGCAGTGGCCAATGGGCTGGTCTCGGTCATTCCCCAGGCCTGGAGCAGGGGTAGCCCGGTCATCGCCCGGTAGCCCTCCGACAGCGACCGCGGAACGGCTGAGCCGCCACATGGGATTGCCCGCAGAGCGGAGACATCACGGCCATCGAGCTCGGGCAGCACGCCCATCCAGATCGTGGGCACCCCGGCAGCGAGGGTCACGCCTTCGCTCTCGATGAGGTCGGCCAGTGCCGTGGCCGAGAGGTCGGCACCCGGCATTATGAGGGTGGCTCCGGTCGCCACCCCTGCGTGTGCGAGGCCCCATGCGTTGGCGTGGAACATCGGGACGACCGGAAGGATGACGTCGCGTTCGTTGATGCCCAGGGTGTCGGCCATCATGGCCCCGAAGGTGTGGAGGACCATCGAGCGGTGCGAGTAGACGACCCCCTTGGGGTTCCCGGTGGTTCCGGACGTGTACATCATCGATCCGGCCCGGTTCTCCTCCACCCGGGTCCAGTCGATCGCCGATGCCGCACCCAGTAGGTCCTCGTAGTCGTGGACCTCGACTCGGACTGCGTCGTGATCCGGGGCTGGGGCGCCGTCGTCCATCAGGACCACATGTCTGACGGTTTCGAAGCCATCCATCAGCGGCCAGATCAGGCCGGCCACCGAGTGGTCCAGGAAGATCACCTCGTCCTCGGCGTGGTTCACGATGTAGTTGAGCTGCTCGGGAAAGAGGCGCAGGTTGAGGGTGTGGGAGACCCGGCCGCTGCACGGTGGGGCGAAGTAGAGCTCCAGGTGGCGGGCGGTGTTCCACGAGAAGGTGGCCACCCGACCGCCCTCCCTGATGCCCAGGTCGTCAAGGACGCCGCCGAGTCGGCGGGTCCTCTCACCCCATTCGGCGTAGCTGACCCGTTCGCGTCCGGTCGGGGTGGCGGTGACCACCTCCTTGTCGGCGAACAGGCGGGTGGCGCGGTCGAAGATATGGATCAGCGACAGCGGTGTATCCATCATCAGGCCATCCATCAGGGGGTTCCTTTCGTTGGAGGTGGGTTGGTTGGTTCCGTGGTCTAGGCCGGCTGCCCTCAGGCGGTGTGGGCTACCGCCGACTCAGCGACCGACACCAGTTCGGCCCGCTCGTCAGGGGTGAGTACGTCGAAGTCGGTGCCGTTGGCCAGGTCTGTGGCCGAGTCGACGGTCAGTCGGGTGGCTTCGTCCTGCGGTCCGGCGGACAGGTCCTGATAGCCGTGCATGGCGGTGAACCTCTCACCG
>Ga0310121_10005381_pt1 | contig 11029 bp, 11 predicted proteins | sample CB27_Tmax_986_MG_FD_203504 | JGI IMG/M metagenome (GOLD analysis project Ga0310121, IMG submission 203504) | Marine microbial communities from Western Arctic Ocean, Canada - CB27_Tmax_986 | ecosystem: Environmental > Aquatic > Marine > Oceanic | place: Canada: Western Arctic Ocean | collected...
CGTTGGCGAGTATCTGATGAGCGAAGGGGCGCTGGACGTATTCGCTGTGCGCATCTATCTGGGGCGGGTGGGGGTCGAGGTGAGGGCTGGGCGCGGAGTTTCCTAACTCCCCGCGCGGCGTATCGAGTCATCAAGCCGCGAGCGGGTCGAAAAGCCTCGGTTCCATTCGTCGCTCGGTCACTTATCTTGAAGCGTCTTCATGTCAGGGCTCCTTCAGAATTCCTACTCCTGTGCCGGGCTCGGCCCGGAACCAACCCCGAGGCACCATGGCAAACAGCACCCTGGACCACTTCCGTTCGGGCGACCTCACCGTGGGTGTGGTCGGTCTCGGTTACGTAGGGTTGCCGTTGTCGGTGGAGATCGCACTCTCGGGTCTTGGGGCGGTGGGTTTCGATGTCAATTCAGAGACCGTGGACGGCATCAACGGCGGAGTCAGCCACATCGAGGACGTCACGGCCGAAGAGTTGGCCGAGGTTCTGGCCACAGGCCGGCTGGAGGCCACGACCGATATGGCCCGGCTGGCTGAGTGCGATGCCATTTCGATTTCGGTGCCGACCCCGCTATCGAAAACCAATGATCCGGACGTCTCGTTCGTGATCGCCGCCTCGGAGGTGGTGGCCGCCGCGTTACGCCCAGGGCAGCTCGTGGTCCTGGAGTCCACGACCTATCCGGGGACGACCCGGGAGGTACTCCTCCCCGCACTCGCGCGTACCGGCTTTACGGTGGGTAAGGACTTCTTCCTCTGCTTCTCTCCCGAACGTGTGGACCCCGGAAATCCAGTCTGGAAAACGAAGAATACGCCGAAGGTTCTCGGAGGCGTGACACCCGCGTGCACCGAGGCGGGACTGGCGGTCTACGAGCGATTCATCGACACGATGGTGGCGGTCTCGTCCACCGAGGCGGCGGAGATGGTGAAGATTCTCGAAAACACCTTCCGGGCCGTCAATATCGCCATGGTGAACGAGGTGGCGCTCATCGCCGATCGGCTCGACGTCAACGTGTGGGAGGTCATCGAGGCGGCGGCTACGAAGCCGTTCGGTTTCATGAAATTCATGCCCGGGCCCGGGCTCGGTGGACACTGCATCCCTGTCGATCCCCACTATCTAGCCTGGAAGATGCGTACGCTCGACTATCGAACCCGTTTCATCGAGCTGGCCTCGGAGATCAACTCCGAGATGCCCGAGTTCGTGGTGGGGAAGGTCCGGTCCGCCCTGAACACCCGCAAGAAGGCAGTCAACGGCGCGCGCATCCTGGTGCTCGGCGTGGCCTACAAGCGGGACGTCAATGATATCAGGGAATCGCCGGCCCTGGATATCATCAAGCTTCTCGCCGCCGACGGCGCGGACCTGGCGTACCACGATCCCTTCGTGCCGGAGTTGGCCGAGGAGGACCTCCTCCTGTCCTCGGTCTCGTTAACGGATCAGGCCCTCTCCGAGGCCGACGTGGTCGTGATCGTGACGGACCACACCGACGTGGACTACGCTCGGGTGCTCGACGAGGCACCCATAGTGGTGGACGCCCGGCACGTCACGGCCGCTCTCCTGGATGAGACCGGCTTGAGGGTGGGGGCGTGGATCGTGAAGGGTGGGCCGTGAGTGAGGGATCATGGCTCGGAGCCCACTCCTAGCTCAGTCTGAGCGTCCCGGTGTATCATCGATCACGCGAAAACATCGTTCAGCCCGGAGCCTCCATGAAGACCTATACAGCAGTCGTCGAGCACGATCGCGATACCGGCCTCTTCGTAGGGTATGTGCCGGGCTTCCCCGGGGCCCACTCGCAGGCGGCTACGCTCGACGAACTCAACGAGAACCTAAGGGAAGTGGTTGCAATGCTCTTGGAGGATGGCGAGCCAACGCTCGAGGCGGACTTCGTAGGACTTCAGACGGTTTCGGCTTGACCGTTGGGTCAACTGCCGGTACTCAAATCGAGAGAGGTCATATCCATTCTACGCGAGATGGGTTTCGAGGAGGTCAGGCAGCGGGGCTCCCACAAGCAGTTTCACGATCCGGACGGGCATCGAACGACTGTCCCAGGCCATGGTATCGTGACATTTCCCCGACACTGCTGCGCCGGATCATCAAAGACATTGCTTCGACTCCGGAGGAGTTTCTCCAGCATCGATAGGTCGCTGACCTCAATTTACTGTACCGCCTGAGTGGTTTAGTGCCGGAGCCTGTGGTTATAGCGTCCCCCGTACTCGTTCATCGTCTCATCGCACGACTCAACACCGGTGGACCGGCCATGCATGTCGTCCACCTGGCCCAGGCGCTCGATCCCGCACGCGTCTGATCACCGGGCGCATCACCGAGGACGAGGGGGACATGACCTACTACGCCCGGGAACGCGGCGTGGAGGTCACCGAGATTGCCGGCATGTCCCGGTTGCTGTCTCCGGTGTGGGACCTCCGTTCGTTTCTGAAGCTTCTCCGGATCTTTCGTCGCGAGCGGCCCGCGATCGTACACACGCACACCGCCAAGGCGGGCACGGTGGGCCGGTTGGCGGCGATGGCCACCGGTGTCCCCGTGATCATCCACACGTTCCATGGGCACGTTCTGGGGGGTCTCTACTTCTCGCAGCTCAAGACACGGTTTTCCTGGGGATCGAACGGCGACTGACGAGGGCCACCGACCGTCTCGTCGTGCTCACGCACGATCAGGCCCGTGAGATGGCCGAGGACCTGCGCGTTGTGCCCGCCGACCGCTTCGCTGTGATTCCGCTGGGGCTGGACCTCCATCCGTTCGCGGACGTGGATCGAGCCGAGGCCCGCTCCCGGGTGCGGGCAGAGCTGGGGATCGATGAGGACCGCATGGTGGTCGGCATCGTAGGGCGCCTGGTGCCCGTGAAGAATCATGAACTGGTGTTCGATGCGATGGCGCTGCTCAGGGACCGACTGGATCCGGCGCCCCATCTAATCGTGGTGGGCTCGGGTGAACGGGAGCCCATGCTGCGGTCCTATGCGAGCGAGAAGGGTCTCGATGGCAAGGTGCATTGGCTGGGCTGGAGGAAGGACCTTCCGCAGGTATTTTCCGCCTTCGACGCGACGGCGCTCACGTCGTTCGACGAAGGGACGCCGGTCTCGTTGATCGAGTCATTGGCGAGTGGAACTCCCGTGGTTTCGGTCGCGGTCGGGGGTGTACCGGAGATCCTCGAGGGGGGTGAGTTGGGGCGCCTTGTGGAATCTGCTTCGGACCATGCGGTTGCCGACGCGCTCGAGAGCGTCTTGACGTCTCCGCCGTCGCGTGAGGATGTGGAACGGGCCCGGAGGCTGGTTCTAGAGCGATTTTCGATCCGACGCCTGGCCCAGGACGTCGAGCGTTTGTATGTGGATGCGCTCGAGCGGGCCGGCGTCGGGGAGGGGGGGGAGGGCGCGTAGCGTCTCGGAGACTCTGGCGGGTCGAGCGACGTACGTTCCCCTCTGGCCCTTCACTCGGCGAGAGCAGTTGGGGTTGGGCAGGGCCGGCATCTGGTCGGAGCTTCTGGCGACGAGCCCCGAGGACTGGCACGATCTCGTAGGCTCACAGGCGGCGCCTCACGAGGATTGGTCGGCCCTCGCCCTCCGAGGGGGATATCCGACCCCGTCGGTGGCACTTGAGGACCGGGCCGGTCGTGAGCTCTGGTACGATGGGTACATCGGCACATACTTGGAGAGGGACCTTCAGATGTTGGCCTCGGTGGACAACCTCGTCGATTTCCGCCGCCTCATGCGCGCGGCGTGTCTCCGTCTCGGTGGGTTGCTCAACCCGACCGACCTCGCCCGCGATGTCGGACTCCCGAGGCAGACCGCCTCCCGGTATCTGAGTCTGCTCGAGACGTCGTACCAGTTGATCCGCCTCGAACCCTATTCGGTCAACCGGACGAAGCGGTTGGCCAAGACGCCCAAGGTCTATTGGAGCGACACGGGACTCGCGGCCCACCTGGTGGGGGTGACGGAGCTCACAGGATCGTACCTGGAGAACCTCGTCGTCGTCGGTCTCAACGCCTGGCGTGATGCGAGCGAGTCCCGCGCCGAAATCCTGTTCTGGCGGACTCACTCCGGTGAAGAGGTGGACTTCCTGATCGAGGCGGGTGGGCGCCTGCTGCCCATCGAAGTGAAGGCGGCCAGCCGCGTCACATCACGCGATGTCCGCCACCTCCAGACCTTTCGAGCGGAGTATGGCGAGGCGGTGTTGGGCGGGCTCGTGCTGTACAACGGTGAGAAAAGTTTCCGGTTGGCAGAGGGCATCCTGGCGGTGCCTTGGTGGAAGGTGATTTGACAGGCGACCTCGCGTGGCTTGTGCGATCTGCTCCGGGTGATGAGGTTGCCGGCGCGCAGAGGTAGACCGCCTTCGGAAGTTGAGTGGAGTTACATCAGGATTTGGACAACAAATGGAAGGATCGTGGATGATTTCGATGCCCCCCAAGGAGGCCTTGCATGACCCGGTCGGATGATCTAGCCAGGATCCATGAAGCGATCATGGCCGCCGCGGAAGCGATTCAGCCGTTCACTCCTGGCGAGGTCGAGTTCGAGATCAAGAGCGAACGCGGCGATCCGTTGACCGCCGCGGATCAAGCCGCCGATCGTGTACTCCGGGAGATGCTCCCCGCCCAAGGAGAGGGATGGCTCTCGGAGGAGTCCATCGACGACCCCGTCCGCCTCGGTTTCCGGCGGGTTTGGGTGGTGGACCCGATCGACGGGACCCGGGAATTCATCGACGGCATACCGGAGTGGTGCATTTCGGTGGGCCTGGTCGAGGACGGTCTCCCGGTTGCGGGCGGTATCTATAATCCGGTTACCGACGAGTTGGTGATGGGCTCGCTGGAGACCGGAGTGGAGTACCAGGGAGGCTCCTCGTGTGTCACCGGCCTTCCCGACCTCGACGGCGCCGTGATCCTGGCCAGCCGGAGTGAGATCAGAAGGGGTGAGTGGGACCTGCTCGACGAGGCGCCGTGCAAGGTACGGCCGTGCGGATCGGTCGCCTATAAAATGGCGCTCGTCGCGGCGGGACAGGCGGATGGCACCTGGACGCTCATCCCGAAGAGCGAGTGGGACGTCGCGGCGGGTACGGCGCTGGTCCGGGCGGCAGGTGGGTGCGTGATCCACGCGGACGGAAGAGAGCCCGCCTTTAATCAGCCGGTACCCCGGTACCCGAATCTGTTGGCCGCCAGTGCCGGAATCCTCAGGGATTTTCGTGGGAATTGGCTGAAGGCCTGCTCTTGAGGATCCTGGTCACCGGTGCGGCCGGCCTGTTGGGTAACGCCCTCGTGCGTACGGCCGAGGACAAAGGCCACGATGTCCTGGCACTTACCCGATCGGCCCTCGAGGTTACGGACTCCGGGGAGGTGGAGCGGCGCTTGAGGGCCGAAAAGCCTGAAGTCGTGGTCCACTGCGCTGCATACACAGCGGTGGACCGAGCCGAGGAGGAGTTGGATCAAGCCATGAGCGTCAATCGTGATGGCACACGGAACGTGGCGATGGCCGCGGCCCAGATCGGCGCCATGTTGGTATATCCCAGCACCGACTATGTCTTCAACGGTCGGTCGGACGCTCCGTACGGTCCCGACGCCGAAACGAGTCCACTCAACGCCTACGGCGTGAGTAAGCTGGCCGGCGAGCAGGTGCTTTCGGTCTCGGGGTGCAGCTGGATGGTGGTCCGGACGAGCTGGCTGTACGGGTCCGGGGGCTGGGATTTCGTGGATGTCGTCCTGGAACAGGCGGCGCGGCGCAGCGGAATGAGGGTGGTGGACGACCAGGTGGGTTGCCCAACCTGGACAGGCAGTCTAGCTCCGGGAATCGTCGAGTTGGTCGAAGCAGGTATGACGGGAACGTACCACCTGTGCGACGCGGGCCAGGCCTCGTGGCTCGAATTGGCACAGACGGTGATGGAGGAGGCCGGACTCAACCTCGAACTCACCGCTACGAGCACCCACGCCTGGGGAGCCCCCGCACAGCGTCCACCCTATTCGGTACTCGACTGCGCGGAGGCCGAGCGTATACTAGGCCGTGAGATGACCCCTTGGCGTGAGTCCCTGCACACCTACCTGTCGGAGACGCTATGAGGTCGGAGACGCGATGAATCTGGAAACCCTATGACGTGGGAGACGTAATGAAGCCCGAGACGCTATGAACCCCGAAACACGGTGAAAGGCGTCGTACTCGCCGGGGGTCTGGGCACCCGCCTTCTGCCCATGACCCGCGTCACCAACAAGCACCTTCTGCCGGTATTCGACCGGCCCATGATCTACTTTCCGATTCAGCAGCTCGTTCATGCAGGGATCGACGACATCCTCATCGTGACGGGTGGAAATCACGCGGGTGATTTCCTTCGGCTGTTGGGCAACGGCACGGGGTTCGGCTTGCGACGGCTGAACTACGCCTATCAGGAGGGGGAGGGAGGGATCGCCGAGGCCCTCGGTCTGGCTGAGGACTTCGCGGACGGCGAACCCATCTGCGTCATTCTGGGCGACAATATTTTCGAAGCTCCGATCCGTGAGGCCATGGACGCATATCGGGCCGATCCCGAGGGTGCGATGGTCCTGCTCAAGGAGGTCGATCACCCGGAGCGCTTCGGCGTGGCCGAGCTGCGCGAGGGCCGGGTCGTGAGCATCGTAGAGAAGCCCGCCGAGCCCCAGAGCAACCTGGCCGTGACGGGCTGCTACTTCTACGACGGTCGTGTGTTCGAGATTGTGCAGGGTCTTTCTCCCTCCGGCAGGGGGGAGCTGGAGATCACCGACGTCAACAGCCGCTACCTCGAGTGGGGCAGCCTTTACCATCACGTCGTCAGCGGCTGGTGGACCGATGCCGGGACCATTCCGTCGCTGCATCACGCGACGCAGTTGGTCGCGGCCGCCGAGGAAGCGCCGGTGCTCCGGATGCCCGAGGTCGGGACCGCGCCGCCGGAGGGTGGCGGTTCTTGAAGCTACTGATCACGGGTGGCGCCGGTTTCATCGGATCCAACCTGGTGCGGTACTTCCTCGAGGAGTACCAAGACGTCGAGGTGATCAACCTGGACCTCCTCACCTACGCCGGAAACCCGGACAACCTCGCGGGGCTGGACACGGATCCACGCTACCGCTTCGTACACGGCGATATTTGTGACACCGCTTTGGTGCGCGAGCTGGTCGGGGAGGTGGACGCCGTCCTCAACCTCGCCGCTGAGTCCCACGTGGATCGGTCGATTGCGCACGACACGCCGTTCGTTCGTACCAACGTCAACGGGACCCATACGCTCTTGAGCGCGGCGCTGGCGGCACCGAAATCACCGAGATTCGTCCAGGTCTCGACCGACGAAGTGTACGGGGAATTGCCGTGGAGGGACCCGGAGACTCGCGATCCCGCCCGCCGGCAGGTGGCCGGGAGGGACCCGGCCGGCTGGACCGCGGCTGACGCCGGTCCCATGGCCGCCGAGGATGAGTTCTTCACCGAGTTGACACCTCTGGCTCCTCGATCTCCGTACTCGGCGACCAAGGCCTCGGCCGACATGCTCGTGCTGGCCTATCACCAGACGCACGGGCTGGACGCGATCGTCACGCGCTGCTCCAACAACTACGGCCCGTACCAGTTCCCGGAGAAGCTGATCCCGCTGATGGTATCCAACGCGATGAAGGGCGATGCGCTGCCGGTCTATGGCGACGGCCTCAACGTGCGCGACTGGATCCACGTGCGGGATCATTGCCGCGGCCTCGACGCGGCGCTTCGGAAGGGCCGGTCCGGAGAGGCCTACAATTTCGGGGGAGACGCCGAGCGCACGAACCTTCAGATCGTGAAGGTGATCCTCGAGCAGATAGGCGCCGACCCGGGGCTCCTCACCTTCGTGGAGGATCGCCTGGGCCACGACCGGCGTTACGCCGTCGATGCCACTAAAGCGAAGGAGGAGTTGTCCTGGGCGCCGCTCGTGGAGTTCGAGGAGGGGCTCGCCGCGACGATCGCATGGTACGGGCAGAGCGGGGTGTGGCTGGAGCGGATTGAGAGCGGGGCGTATCGGGGCTGAGGCGGCATGCGCCGCTTCCTCCCTCAGCCCCTGAGGACGTCCCCAAACTCGGCGGGCGAGATGATTCGATAGTAGCCGGGCGTTGGAACTGCGAGGAGATCCTGATCCCCCGTGACCAAAAGAATGGGCTGTTCCGGCCTCGGCGCTCGATGCCAGAGACCGCGGCTGCCGCCTCCCAGGCTGTGGCACGTTGGGTGCGCACGGCCACCCAGCCGGCACTCCGCGGGTCGACAATCCTGGGGCTCCACAAACGGATGTTCGACCGCACCTGGGAGTGGGCAGGACGATATCGGACGTCGGACAAGAACATCGGGATCTTATGGGCTGAAATTGGAGTCGAGATCCGTACGTTCATCGATGAGGGTGCGTACTGGCTCGAAAAGCGCTTCCGGGCCCTGCGGCAGGAACTGATCCCCTACGCCGAAGCGGCGGGTGTCTTCACGGATGAAGACGTCTTTCGCGCCGTGCGTTGAGGGTCGTCCTCGACACCCACATTCTTCTCGCCGCGTTCATCTCACGCGGGCTGTGCCACGACCTCCTCGAGCATTGTGTCAAAGAACATAAGATCGTGCTCTCAGAGTTCCTATTGGGGGGGTCAGGCGGAACCTGACCGGGAAGTTCCGAGTCCCTGATGAGCGGGTAGGACGCGCCGCAACCCTCCTGCCCAGCGAGGCAGAGATCGTGGAACGCGTGCCATTGCCTGTACCCGTCTGCGCCGTGATCCGGATGACGACTGGGTGCTTGTAACGGCGGTCACGGGTGCTTGCCGCTGTATCGTGACCGGCGACAAGGATCTTCTCACAGTCGGTGGTTACGAGGGCCATTTTTCTCGGTAACTTCGGATTTACGATATGAAAACATATGTTTTTATGATCGTTAGGGAGGTAGCCCCACCTATACAACAGGGCCAGTTCCCCGGTCCCGGACATGTGGCCAGGCCACCATGTTTTCAGTAGCTTGTTCACTGAAGGTTCAGCTTCCGCACCCACCCGACCCGAAGCACTCTCCTATGATGATCTTTTTGCGGGCCTGCGTGCCCCTTGTAGTCCTATGACCGAACATCTGATTGCCCCTCACGGCGGTGAGCTCACCCAACTGATCGTCTCACCGGAGCGCGCCTCCGAGCTGCAGGAGGCCTCACGGGAGTGGCCATCCTGGGACCTCACGGCCCGGCAAATGTGCGACCTAGAGTTGCTCATGAACGGCGGATTTTCACCTCTTGGCGGATTCATGACTTCGGCCGAATACGGGAGCGTATGTGAAAGCATGCGGTTGGCGGACGGCACGCTCTGGCCGATTCCCATCACCCTGGATGTCGACGAAGCGTTCGCGGAAGGACTCGAGTCTGGATCCACGGTCGCTCTTCGTGACCCTGAAGGCGTCATGCTCGCAGCCCTCCACGTCGAAGAGATTTGGCGTCCCGATCGGGTGCAGGAGGCGGAACAGGTGCTCGGTACGGCGAGTCCCGAGCATCCCGGCGCCGCATACTTGTTGGAGCGCGCGAACCCCGTGTACGTGGGGGGCCGTGTCGAGGGTGTCCAAGCCCCCAGCCACTACGATTTCCGCGAGCTTCGCAGCACACCGCTGGAACTCCGTCACGACTTTGCGCGGTTGGGGTGGCGAAAGATCGTCGCGTTCCAGACCCGTAACCCTATGCACCGTGCCCATCAAGAGTTGACGCTCAGGGCCGCGAAGGAGGTCAGTGCAAATCTCCTGATCCATCCTGTGGTAGGCATGACCAAGCCCGGCGATGTAGACCACTTCACACGGGTTCGGTGCTACGAGGCGCTCTTGGGCACCTACCCTCAGTTCACGGCCAAGCTTGCGTTGCTCAATCTGGCGATGCGGATGGCGGGACCGAAGGAGGCGCTCTGGCATGCCATCATCCGGAAGAACCATGGTTGCACCCACCTGATCGTGGGCAGGGATCATGCTGGTCCCGGGAGCGACTCCGCCGGGACGCCGTTTTACGGGCCGTACGACGCGCAGGAGTTGATGAGCGGGCACGAGGAGGAGCTGGGTGTCCAGATGGTCCCGTTCCGACTCATGGTCTACGTCCAGGACCGAGCCGAATACATGCCCATCGACGAGGTGCCCGAGGGCATCGAACCAAAATCTATTTCCGGTACGGAGCTTCGCGACCGCTTGGCGGACGGTCGGGACATTCCAGATTGGTTCACCTTTCCGGACGTGGAGCGGGAGTTACGTAAAAGCCATCCGCCCCGGCACCGGCAGGGATTCACGGTCTTCTTCACAGGGCTTTCCGGGTCTGGAAAGTCGACGGTCGCCAACGTGCTCAGGGTCAAGCTGCTGGAGATGGGTGGCCGGCCCGTCACCCTTCTGGATGGCGACCTCGTCCGAAAGAACCTCTCTTCGGAGCTCGGCTTCAGCAAAGAGCACCGGGATCTGAACATCCGGCGCATCGGGTACGTGGCGGCGGAAATCACGAAGGCGGGCGGGATCGCAATCTGTGCCCCGATCGCGCCGTACGCCGCGATCAGAAGAGAGAATAAACGGCTTATTTCCACCCTGGGGGGATACATTCTCGTCCACCTCTCGACTCCCCTCGAAGTCTGTGAGCAGCGGGACCGCAAAGGACTCTACGCCAAGGCGCGCGCCGGCATCATCAAGGAGTTCACCGGGATCTCCGATCCATACGAGGCGCCCGAGTATCCCGCCGTCCGCATCGATACGACCGACATCTCGCCGGAGGAAGCGGCTCAGCAGATCTTTCTGCATCTGGAGAAGGACGGGTACATCGGTGCTGCGGGGCCGTGATCATGGACGCGAGATCCGGTCGCCGATCCGTTCTAGTCACCGGCAGTTGATGGGGGTGCTGGGCGCACAAGGGAGAGATCAGCCAGGTGGCGGGGATCTCGTCGCTTTATGAGGCGCCAGTGGATGCAGACGTCCTTGTGCATAGCGCCACGGATTTGGTTGAGCCCGCCTGCGAGCACACGAGAAGTGCCCTGGCGGAAGTCGTTCTGAGTCAATAACGTAACCCGCTTGAAACAGATGACGCCGCCGCTGTGCTCGACCCTACTACGTCGGTGTGCGGTCGC
>Ga0310121_10005382_pt1 | contig 11028 bp, 9 predicted proteins | sample CB27_Tmax_986_MG_FD_203504 | JGI IMG/M metagenome (GOLD analysis project Ga0310121, IMG submission 203504) | Marine microbial communities from Western Arctic Ocean, Canada - CB27_Tmax_986 | ecosystem: Environmental > Aquatic > Marine > Oceanic | place: Canada: Western Arctic Ocean | collected...
CAGAAACATGACCAGATCGGCATCCTGCTCGATGGATCCACTGTCCCTGAGATCCGACAGCTGAGGCCGTCGGTCCGGGCGCTGTTCCGGCGCCCGGCTGAGCTGGCTCAACGCGACGACCGGAATTTCCAGCTCTCTTGCCAGCGCCTTGAGGCCCCTCGAAATCTCGCTCACCTCCTGGACCCGGTTCTCCGAGCGGGCGTGTCCCGACATGAGCTGCATATAGTCGATGATCAGAAGCCCCAGATCGGTCTCGGCCTTGAGCCGCCGCGCCTTCGCCCTCATTTCGAGGACCGTGCTCCCGGGCGAGTCGTCGATCCAGAGGGGCGCAGTGTTCAGATGCCCAGCTGCCGCCGCAAGCCGTTGGTACTCTTCGGGGCTCATCTTCCCACGACGGAGCCTCTGCGCGTCGACCCGGCCCTCGGCGCAAAGAAATCGCTGAACCAGTTGCTCTTTTGACATCTCCAGTGAAAAAATTGCGACCGTGATGCTGTGCTCGATGGCGGCGCTCTGCGCCACGTTTAGGACCCAGGACGTCTTTCCCATCGATGGGCGCCCCGCAACGATCACCAAGTCTCCTTTCTGGAGGCCAGCCGTCATCCTGTCGAGATCCTTGAAGCCCGTCGGGACCCCGGTGACCCCGCCAGCGGACTCCTGAAGACGTTCGATGTGTTCAAACGTAGGCCAGAGGATTTCCTTGATCCGGACGAAGCCTTGTCGGGCTTGGCTCTCCGCAACGCGGAATACCCTCTGCTCGGCCTGATCCATGACCTGCTCGACGGAGCGCTCCCCCTGGTCGTGGACGTCCCGGATGATGTCGGACGCGGCGTCGATGAGCCGCCTGAGCAACGCCTTGTCTCGGACGATGCGAGCGTGGTACTCGATGTTGGCCGCGGTCGGGACGGCGTCGAGGAGCTCGGCGAGGTAGGGCGTGCCGCCCGCGGCCTCGAGTTCACCCGTGTTCTTGAGCTCCTCATTGAGCGTGATGACGTCGACGACATCGCTACGCTCAAAAAGCCGCACCATGCCTCTGAAGAGACGGCGGTTGGCCTCCCGGTAGAACATGGAGTCGTCGACGACCTCGACCGCCTTCGCGACGGCATCGTTGTCGATGAGCATGCCGCCGAGAACCGAGATTTCGGCCTCCAACGAGTGCGGCGCCTGCCGGTCGTATTCGGGCAGCACAGCAGGGATTGCGGCAGTCTCCATCAGCTTCCGTCCATGACCCGTCGAAGGAGCTGGAGATCGTCCCACGTGGAACGGGTCCAGCCCGCATTTCTCAGCAATGCAGCGGGGTGATAGGTGACCACCAACGGCACGCCCTCATAGGCGTAGACCGATCCTCGGAGCCTTCCGAGCGGGCGGTTCGCCCCGGTGAGCAACTGCGCTGCGAAGGTACCTACAGCCAGAATAACCTCTGGCGCAACCAGGGCAATCTGACGCTTCAAAAAGGGTGAGCAGAGCTCGATTTCGTCGGCCATAGGGTCGCGATTTCCGGGCGGGCGGCACTTGAGGACGTTGCAGATGTAGACGGAGTCCCGTCGGGAAAGATCCACCGCCGCGAGCAAAAGGTCCAAGAATTTTCCCGCCTGGCCGACGAAGGGCAAACCCGTCCGGTCTTCGTTGGCGCCGGGCGCCTCCCCCACCACCATGAGGCGCGCCTGGGGATTTCCATCTGAAAACACGACCTGAGTCCTGCCCTTGGCCAGCCGGCACCGCCGGCAGGACTCGGCCACCGCCTTGAGCCCCGCATAGTCCAAGCCCGTGAGATCGATTTCGGGCGCGGAGATCTCCTCGCCCTCACCCTCAACCGGATCGGCACGAGTAGTCTCGCGTTCCGGGGCATCCGTCCGTTCCGTTTGGGCGCTGCCACGGGCCTCGGCGGCGGCCATGAGCACTTGGTCCCGCGTGAGCCCCTCGAGGAAAATCTCGCCGAGGCCCAGGTCCTCCCGCTGCCGAAGGAAGCGGGCAATGTCCCGGACGCGTTTCCGATCGGGACTCACCCGCTGGATTCCACGAGCCCTGAAATACGGTCGAGAATCACCTCTGCGACTTCATCCTTGGCCAAGAGAGGAAGCTCCTCGCTCTCTCCATCCGCGCCGAGCAGCACCACCCGGTTCGTGTCCACTTCGAATCCAGCGCCCTCCGCCTCCGCCTCATTGGCTACGATCAGATCGAAACCCTTGGACTCGAGCTTGGTGGCCGCATTTTCCAGGAGGGAATTCGTCTCGAGTGCGAACCCGACCGAAACCGACCCGGTCTTGCGGGCCGCGCGGGTCTCCCCCGCCACATCTGGGTTTTCCGCGAGCGTGAGGTTCATCTCCGGTCCCACCTCGGTCCTTTTCAGTTTTTCATCCGAGGGATTGGCCGGGCTGTAGTCCGCCACCGCCGAAGCAAACACCGATACGTCCGCCTCCGGAAGGTGCCCCGAAACGCACTCGAGCATGTCTCGTGCGGTCTCGACATGGAGGACCTCCACGCCGTAAGGATTCTGAAGGGCCACAGGGCCTGCCACGACCTTCACGTCCGCCCCACGTCGCCACGCCGCGGCGGCAAGAGCGAAACCCATCCGGCCCGAGGACCGGTTGCCGATGAACCTCACGGGATCGATCGCCTCGCGGGTTGGGCCGGCCGTGATGAGCACCTTCTTCCCTCGCAGCGGAGAAGCCTCTGACAGCGCGCGGCCGATCTCTTCAACGATCTCGTGCGGCTCCAGCATCCGCCCAGGGCCGCTCCCCTCGTCGACCGCCAGGGGACCGGTTCCGGGCCCGGCTATGCGGTACGCCAGTGCCTCCTGCAGATGACGGAGGTTGGCTTGAGTTTGCGGGTGGGAATACATCCGGTCGTTCATCGCCGGACAGATGAGCACGGGGGCCCTCGTCGCTAGCAGCGTCGTGGTGAGCAGGTCGTCGGCCCGCCCCTGAGCCGCCCGGGCGATGATGTCGGCCGTAGCAGGCGCCACACATACGACGTCCGCTTCGGACCCGAGCTTGATGTGGAGGGCCGCCCCCTCGATGGAAAATAGCTCGGTCGCGGAGGAGCGACCCGTGACCCCCTCAAAGGAGAGAGGCTGGACGAAGCGTTGCCCGCCGGGGGTAAGGATCGTGTCGACCACGGCACCAAGTCGCGTCAGATCTCGGGCGAGCTGAACCGCCTTATAAGCGGCGATGCCTCCCGTGACGCCGAGGACGATCCTCCGCCCCTCCCATGGGCGCCGGGGATGAAGTACGCATCCGGGCAACACACTCGCTCCTGGCTAGGCCCGCGTCCGGCCACCCCTGTTGCGCGCGGTGAGTGGCTCGCTTCCCGGGGAAGGCCTCTAGAAGGCCTGTCTACCCTTCCTGACGCCTGCGACTGACCAGGCGAAACTCTATTTGACCCGAAGTAAGCGCCTCGAGGGATTTCGTGGTGAGTTTCTTCTCCTCCCCGAGGGGGAGGGTCTCTCTGGGTAGTGCATTGAGCTCCCGAGCGTACTTCGCCGCCACCAGCACGCCGAGATACTTACTCTGCGTGTGTCGAGCGGACTCGTCAGGTGTGAATAGGCGCATGGTGAAGCTCCCGGGCCAAGCCCTCTATGCTGTTCTATTTCAGACGTTAACGTGATTTTACTTTCTCGGAAAGTCGAAATCTTCCGCGAGAATTCGATCAATCTGGCCTTGAAGTTGGCGAATCCCTTTCGATAAGTCGATGGCTCGATCGGTCCGAAGGCCTTTGCCCCGAACGATGCGGCGGACGTCGTCGATCGCCTGACCGAGGTTCTCGTTGACCACGACGTAGTCGAATTCGGACGCCTTCTCCAGCTCGCCGCGGGCGTTCTCGATCCGCCGGACCAGGGTGTCTTCTCCCTCGGTGCCCCGCTCCCTGAGCCGCTGCACCAGTGCGTCGGCCGAGGGCGGAAGCACGAACACGAGAACCGCATCCGGGACACCCTGGCGCACCTGCATCGCACCCTGAACGTCGACATCCAGAATCAGGAAACGCCCCTGATCTTGAGCGTTCTGAAGTGCCTTCCGGGACGTCCCGTACAAGTGGCCATGCACCTCGGCCCATTCTACGAATTCGTCCGCCTCGATCATCGTGCGGAAGTCCGTCTCGGATAGGAAGCGGTAGTCGACGCCGTCCACCTCGTGGTCCCTGGCGGACCGTGTCGTTGCTGAGACCGAGAAGACGACGTCCTCGCCGTCCTCTACCAGAGCTCTCGCGATCGTTGTCTTCCCGGCCCCGCTGGGTGCCGAGAGCACGACGGGGCAAGTCCGGTGCATGAGCGCACTCACTCGACGTTCTCCAACTGCTCGCGAAGGCGTTCAACCTCCTCCTTGAGAACGATGGCCGTCCTCGCGATCCGCGCGTCGTTGGCCTTGGATCCGATCGTGTTGGCCTCCCGGTTCATCTCCTGGACCAGGAAGCCGAGCCTCTTCCCCACCGGCTCACTGGCCTCGGCTCTTAGCGCCTCATTGAAGAGCTCGACATGTGACCGGAATCGTACGATCTCTTCATTGATATCCCACTTTTCGGCGAGATACGCGATCTCCCTTGCCAGGCGGTCCTCGTCTACGTTTTGCGTCTCGGCGAGCTCGGCCACGGCCGCCCGCAACCGGTCCCGCTCCGCCACCAGGCGCTGCGGGGCATATTCCTCGACTCGGGCGAGCGCCTCCTCGATGGCCGACAGATGTTCTTCCAGGTCTCGTTGGAGCCGGGCCCCTTCGGCTTCCCGCGATGCCACCACCTCAGCGGCCGCGGCTTGGGTCAGCCTCTGGATCACCTCCCCCTCCACGTGGGCCGAGGCATCTTCCTGCTCCGGAGCCCGGAAAATCTCACCGAAACGGGAGAGGTGCGACAGATCTATGGGAGCCTCGACGCCGAGCTCACGCCGAAGGGTTTCGAGAAGCTCGCCGTAGTGCTTCGCGCGTTCTAGATCCAGCTCCGGAAGCGCGTCATTCGCCGTTGCCGCGTCCTGATCAAGGAACAACGCATACGTAACATGGCCCCGACTCAGAAAAGCCCTGAGCCAGGACTGGATATCGCTCTCGAAACGATCAAAGCCGGCAGGGGTTCGCATGTTCGCGTTGAAAAAACGATGGTTGACGGTCTTGATCTCGACGCGCACGACGCCGGCCTCGGTTACCTCCTCGGCCTCTCCGAAACCCGTCATGCTTCTGATCATCCACGTATCCCGGACATTGCTCTTCGTTCCGCAGAAATCCGCATCACTTGTTCATGACCCAACGAACACCGTAAAGCGTCCGGATGCGAGGCTGTTCACGGTTCGGAAAGTCTAGGTTGTCGCTCTTGCCCAGCATGTTCTCCCAGCGGATGAAGAGGTTAAGCGTGACGATTCGCACCTGAATATGGAAGTACCACTCCTCCGAACGGGGCACGACGATCAGAGCCGGGACGGTGGGATCCCCGCCGGACTCCAGAATTCCGATCGGCATGGGATCTCGGCGGGTCATACCCAGTCCGCTCCATAATTCCAGATTTCGCGATTCCTTGAAGATCCCATGATACGTGAGCGCGCCGTCCCAGGAACGCTGCGGAAGGTACGCGAGATCGCCATTCCACGCTTGAACCGCCGCCTGGAGCGTGAACCCGGTCAGGGGAAGCGGGATGCTGGCCGCCGCCTCGAAACCCACTCTGTCACCCCCCGGCGAAGAGATGCCGTCGGGGTCGAGGGCGAGTCCGAGGGGGCGGATCGAATCCGCCTCCATCGACAGCCAGGCTCCGGAGAGATGCAAGCCTCGCCAGGAGAGCCTGCCGCCGGCTCGGATTCCAGTACGTTTCGTGAAGCGTCGACGCGGTTTTTCAATAGGGGCCGCCTGAACCGGTGGGCCGAGCCGGAGAGACCGTAAGTACGCCTCGTATTCGGACACGAACGGCGCTCCCGTCTCCCCGTCCTCATAGGAGGCGAACAACGAAAATCCCCCGAGGGGTGCCGTTTCGATCCTCGCCCTCAAGGACGTGGCGTACCGGCCCGCCCACCGCTCGATTCGCAGCGATCCATCCAGTGATGCCACCGAGGCCTGGGCACCGCCCAACGCTAATTCATAGTTCTGGCCCGGCACCCCGTGGCCGGAGAATCGGCGCGCGGAGCCTTGAGCCCAAAGGCTTCCGATGGTGTACTTGGTCCGAACTCCCAGTTGGGTGCGACGGATATCGAGCGCACCATAGACGGGCTTCTCCGGGCCCCCAGCCAACGACGACGCACCCCAATACGCCTCCCCGATCAAACCCTCAACGAGACGCCACCGCGTGCGAACGTTCCAGTCGTTCCGCGTCAGGCCGGTGACGAGGTCAGCCACGTCTGTGCGGGGAGCCAATCGCCTCATCTCCGCCACGACGCCACCCCGATCTCCACGGGAGATCGCGTATCGGAGCGCGAAGCCGCTCAGTGAGCCGCCCGCATTCAGGCCCGGGCCTCGTGTCTCCACACGGTCGAAGGCGAGGGTGAACGCACCGTTGAAAGCGTTGGGATGGACGAAAACCCCACTGAGGAGGTTGGTCCCCAGATCGCCGGTCCCCACGTGCACAAGGGTCGTGGGATCCGGCGCCGTCGGCTCTACGGTCCTGAGCTCGATGCGTAACTCTCCCGGGTGTCTTTCCACTCGAACCTCATCCAGGCCCGCGAGGCCGATCCGGGACAGGTCGGGCACGCCACCGTCGAGCGGTACCCACTCGAAACCATCCCACATGACCCGGACGCGGCCGCCTCCCACCCCGAATGACATCACCGTGACCGGGGTCCCGTGGTCACCGCCTTTCAGGGTAATCACGCCGGGAATAAGGGCGACGAGCTCGGCTAGGGTGACCGCTCTCGTCGACCGGAGTGCGTCGCTATCCCACGACCAGACGCCCAAGCCGTACGAGGGCCCCGGACCGGATGTGATCACCGGCAGCCTCTGGGGCTCCGCCCTGCCTGAATCGGCGAGGATCTCCATGGAATCAGGGAGGATGGCCATGGAATCAGCGAGGACCGCGCTGGAATCGGCGAGAATCGCGCTGGAATCGGCCTCGGCCCGATCGGGTGCACCTCCGGTGGAGTCGGCTTCGAGGGGAACCGTATCCGGGGGTGGGCCTGCGATGCCCGGGATTTGTGCCACGGCAGCCGACGGGACGAAGGCCGCCGAGAGTATCGCCACGGCAAGGGCCATCGGTACGGTAAAGGGCATTGCCGTCAGGGCAAGCGGCCCAGCAAGGGGCGCTGCGATCAGGGGTGGAAGGCGGATCCCGGCCGGTGCTCCAACGGAGAACGCCCCGGCCTTGTGAGCCCGGGGCGCGAGAAGTCGTCCGAGCGGCCGCTTCACCGGGCTCGACTCCGCACCCAATCGACAAGAAGCCTCGTGGGGAAGCCGGCGGCGCCCTTGCGTTGGTACGATAGCTTTCCTTCGCCGTAAGCCGTACCCGCGATATCGAGATGCGCCCAACGACATTCTCCCACGAACTCCTTCAAGAAACACGCCGCGGTAATGCTCCCACCCGGGCGTCCCCCGACGTTGACGAGGTCCGCGACGCTGCTGTCGATCTGCCGCCGATAGTCGTCCCAGAGCGGGAGAGGCCAACACCGCTCTCCGGACCTGTCTCCCGCCTTCCTCAGCTCATCGACGAGATCCTCATCCGTGCTAAAGACAGCCGCGGCGTGGTGACCCAAGGCGATGACCACGGACCCCGTGAGCGTCGCACAGTCCACGATGGCGGCCGGGTCGAGGCCCTGGGCGTAAGAGAGGGCGTCCGCAAGGATCAAGCGGCCCTCGGCATCGGTGTTGACCACCTGGATGGTCTTACCCTCTCGTGACCCGATGATGTCGCCCGGCTTCATGGCCCGTCCGTTGAGTAGGTTCTCGGACGAGGGCACGATCCCCACCACATTGAGGGGAATGTTCAACTCGGCGACGGCCTGCATCGCTCCGATTACGGCGGCACCCCCAGACATGTCGAAAATCATTTCCTCCATACCGCCAGCTGGTTTGATCGAGATCCCGCCCGCATCGAACGTGAGCCCCTTCCCGACCAGGACCAACGGTGCGTCGTCGTCGGCCCCCCCATTGTGGCACAGCACGATCAGACGCGGTTCTTCATCCGATCCCTGAGCGACGGCCAGAAGCGCATGCATGCGCTCCCCCTCGAGTTCTTCGGGCCCCATGACGGTGACATCCAGGCCATGCTCATCGGCCATTCTCGACGCTTCGTCAGCCAGATGGGAGGGCGTCGCGACGTTACCCGGTCGCGACTGAAGCGTTCGGGCGAAGTTGGCTGCCCGTCCCACGACATCACCCGCTCGGACCCCGGATTCGCCTGCGTCGAGGTCCTCGGGGTCGACCATGAGCTCGAAGTCCGACACGTCGATGGGTGCGTCGCCCTCATCCGGGTTCTTCATCTCAGTGAATCGCCACGCCGCCAAGACAGCACCCTCCGTGGCCGCCTGCGCCGCATCCGCGGACACACCCGATCCGAGATAAGTGGTGAGGCCCAAGACCTCGACCGACTCCGCCGCCCGGACCGCGTGGCCCGCGAAACGTCGTGCCGCCTCGAGGTCGAAGCCCGACCTTTTCCCGGCTCCAAGAAGAAGCACACGCCGGGGGCCGCCACCCTCGTTCGGGTAGACGAGAGCGCTCTCACCGAGCTTGTGCTTCAAGTCCTCTACGGGGAGAGCGCCGGAAAGCACCTCGGAGAGCCCGGCTGGCGCAAGCAACTCGGCCTTGCAGGCCTCCTCCTCGGACTCGTGGACGGGAAGGACCAGGAGCGGAGTGTCGTGGCTGATCGCATCGGCCGATGACACACAACGAACGTTCATAGAATTCGCTCCCCGCTACATATGCTCGATGACGGCCTGCGTGGCACACCAGATGTCGGGACCGATACCATCGCCTTCGATGAAGGGGATGATCGGCCGGTCCGGCACCACCAACTCGCCACCCTCGTCGGTGATTCTGTCTCCGTCCGCCGGGATTACTGCGTGCGTGTAGTTGGCCAAAGAGCACTCCAGGGATTTGGCGTAGATATTGGATTGTTTGGGCCCCGCCGGGATAGGGGCGGGGTTGGTAAGCCTTCAAAGATACCCCAGGGGGAAGTGGTCGCCAATGCCTCGGTGGGAACCCTGGGGAACTCCCGGGAGGATCCCCAAATGCGCCTCTCTTGCACGGATCGTCCGTCCAGCCGATCTTCCTAATCTCTGGATGAGATTGGTTCTCAACTAGCGCACCCCCATCTAGGAGGATTACAATGAAGCGCTTCACTGGGGCTCGCCCTTGGATGGCCATCGGGGTCGTCTTCTTGGCAGCTTGTTCAGGGGATGGCGGTGCCGACGGCGCCTCAGAGGACGCCGGCGTCGTGAATGTTTATAGCCACCGACATTACGACACGGATCAAGAGCTCTTTCGACGCTTCACGGCGTCGACGGGTATCCGGGTGAACGTCCAGACGGCATCGGCCGACGAGTTGATCACCCGCCTCGAGACCGAGGGCGCCGACACCGCAGCGGACATCCTGGTCACCGTGGATGCGGGCCGCCTCCAGCGAGCCAAAGTACGCGGGCTCCTTCGCGCGGTGTCCTCGGAGACGCTCCACGCGAACGTCCCCGAGCATCTCAGGGATCCGGAGGGTTATTGGTTTGGCCTGACCCAGCGGGGTCGGGTGATCGTCTACTCCAAAGACCGTGTTTCGCCCCAGGATCTTTCGACCTACGCAGACCTCGCCGACCCCAAGTGGCGGGGCAAGATCCTCGTACGTAGCTCGGAGAACATCTACAACCAGTCCCTCCTCGCTTCGATCATCGCCGTTCACGGCAACGACCAAGCCGAACGCTGGGCCGAGGGCGTCGTCCAGAATATGGCCCGCACGCCGCAGGGCTCGGATCGCGATCAGGTCCGGGACGTCGCGGCCGGCGTGGGTGATCTCGCCATCGTGAACACCTATTATCTCGGGCTCCTCTTCAACGGCGAGGACGAACGCGACCGTACGCTCGCCGACAAAGTGGGCGTCTTCTTTCCCAACCAAGATGATCGCGGCGCGCACATGAACGTGAGTGGTGCCGGCGTCACCGCTCATGCACCCAACCCGGACAACGCGTTGCGGCTCTTGGAGTTCCTGACGGACACCGAGGCCCAAACCGGGTACGCCGAAGCCAACTATGAGTATCCGGTGAAGCCGGGCATCGCCTGGGCGAAGACCCTTACCGAATGGGGAGAATTTCGTCCTGATACCCTGAACCTTTCCGTTCTGGGCGAGCTCAACGCGCGGGCCGTCATGATCTTCGACCGGGCCGGTTGGCGATAAGAGGGGCCGTCGCGGTACTTGCAGACAATCCGGTGCGCTGAGTCGTGGCGACCCCCAGAGACGTGAAGGCCCGGGGCGTTTCCGACTCGCTCCGGACTTTTCGTGATCAGTGGCGGGCGGATCCTCGTGGGGGCCTCTCCTGGTGGAGCGCCTCCGCCCTGGTGACGGTCGCCCTGACGGCTCTGCCGCTCGTCGTCATCATGCTCGGCGTGTTGGGGCGCGGAAGCGAAATGTGGGGGCACCTGGTCGATACGGTCCTGCTCGCATACGTGACGAACTCCGCCATACTCATGCTCGGTGTAGGTGCCTTGTCGCTCGTGATCGGCCTGGCACCGGCTTGGCTGGTGTCGGCCTACGACTTTCCGGGACGGAGGATTTTCGAGTGGGCGTTGGTGCTCCCCCTGGCAATCCCCACTTACATCATTGCCTATACGTACGCCGGAGTCTTCGAGTACGACAGTCTACTGCCGAGTACGCTGAGCATCTTATGGCCTGGTATGGAAGTGTGGCGTATCCGCACTGCTGTCATGTCCCGCGAGGGAGCCATGGTCATGATGGCGCTCGTACTCTACCCGTATGTCTACGTCATCGCCCGCGCCTCCTTCCTCCGACAATCGAGTACGGTGCTGGAGATGGCACGTACCCTCGGGCGCGGCCCCTGGGATACGTTTTTTCGGGTCGCCCTCCCGATGGCGAGGCCGGCTGTGGCCGGCGGTCTGACCCTGGTTCTGATGGAGGTGCTCAACGACTATGGAGCCG
>Ga0310121_10005383_pt1 | contig 11028 bp, 11 predicted proteins | sample CB27_Tmax_986_MG_FD_203504 | JGI IMG/M metagenome (GOLD analysis project Ga0310121, IMG submission 203504) | Marine microbial communities from Western Arctic Ocean, Canada - CB27_Tmax_986 | ecosystem: Environmental > Aquatic > Marine > Oceanic | place: Canada: Western Arctic Ocean | collected...
TCTGCCGGTTATTGGTGTTGGACCGGCCTGGGGAACAAGGTTTTGATTGGCCTGACTTTTATAACCGGGTGCCGGAAGCTAAAGATAGAGTTCAGGTTGTGACGGCACCCTTGGTGGACGTGAGCGCGACTGGTCTGAGGCAACGGGCCTCGGCAGGCGAGCCACTGTCGGAGATGGTGCCCGACGCGGTGGCCGAGTACATCCAGAAGCAAGGGCTGTATCTGAAAGAGCGGGATGGGAGGACGGCGAGTTGAGCGAAACAGTAGACCGGCTTTTGGCCTTGGCGCTGGAAAGAGGCGCCATCAAATACGGCGACTTCACCCTCACCTCGGGGAAAAAGAGCAGTTATTACTTCGACGGACGGTTGTTGAGTCTAGATCCCGAAGGCGCGCATCTCATCTCCCAGGCCCTGCTCCCTCTGTTGCAACAAGCCGGGGCCCAAGCTGTGGGGGGGACCACCCTTGGCGCTGACCCAATCGTCGCTTCTGTTGCTCTGGCAAGTCATTTGCAGGGCGATCCCATCCCAGCCTTCATAGTCCGAAAAGAAAGCAAGAGTCACGGGACCAAGCAGAACATCGAGGGTCCATTGTCACCGGGCAGCAAAGTCGCAATCGTGGATGATGTTTGCACCACGGGCGGGTCTCTTTTCCACGCGATAGAAGCGGCGGAAGAGGCTGGCTGCACGGTGGTGAAGGTGGTCGCGGTCTTGGACCGGAAAGAAGGCGGCTCAGATGAGATGCAGAAACGGGGCTATGACTTTGCTGCGTTAATGGCAGCCACGCCAGAGGGCAAGATAGAGCCGGCCTCCGGCTAGATAACTACTCTTTTGCCGGGCCGTAGGGTTGGGCCAAGGCCACGATCTCTGCCGAGCCCTTTTCCGGGCCATCCACGTCCAAACGGGCGCCCAAGGAAGCCGCGACCACTTTGACGTAGCCCAGACCCTTTAGAACGCCGTCTGACGCCATCGGTGCAACGGAAGTGACCGCCCCCACGTTCTGGCCTTCTTGCAGCAGGGCATCGCCGGGGGAGACGGATGCTTCCGCATCAAAGCACAGGGAAACCAGGTACTTTTGAACCTTCTTGTAACTGTCCAGCCGGGCAATGACCTCTTGGCCGATGTAGCAACCCTTGGCGAAGTCCACCGAGCCGATGAGGCCGGCCTCCAGCGGATTGTAGGGCTCGCCCAGCTCAGGACCGTATTCGGGCACACCAAAGTTCACTCGCACCGCGTCCATGGCTGTCGCACCGAGGGGCGCAGCCCCATTTTCCACCAGGTGACGCCATAACCCGGCAGCCACATCCGGAGCAGCCAGCAACCAGTACCGGGGCAGGGCTCCCAAGGGTTGTTCCACCGCCAACGCGTCAAACCCGCCTAATTGGACGGGTTGAATCGTTAGCGAGTCCAGGGAACCCTCGCTAGGCGCCAGCCCTAAAAGCTTTCCCGAGTCGGGGCCGACTAGGGCGAGCATGGCCGTCTCCCCTGTGACGTCTCCCACCGTCAGGTCTTCCATGATGGTGTATTTATCCAGCCAATCGATCACGGCCTGTTGCCGGCCAGGGCTGGTCAGCAATATCAGGTAGTCTCCCTGGTTCACCACCGCCAACACATCAACAATCCGGCCGCGGTCGGTGGTGAGCACGGTGACCGCTCCTGCACCGGCAGCCAGATCGACGACCTTGTTGGTGGACATCCGGTTCAGTAGGTCTAGCCCGTCCTCGCCGGTGGCCTTCAGCCGTCCCATGTACGAAGCGTCGTGCACGCCTACAGCATTGGTGGCTGCTTCATACTCGGAGGCGAAATCGGAGTAGACGGCCGGCAGTTGGTAGCCGTGCCGGTCAACAAAGACGGCTGCGCCGGTTTGCAGAGAGGATTCTTGCAGAGCCATTAGACGCTCCAGTGGAAGTGTTATTGAGTGTCCGCCTTAATAACACAAGCGCCGCATTTGCTCAGGCAAGGCGGCGCTTGTGATGTGCTAAGGGACGGCCAGATGCTGCCGGTGTTAGACGCTACCCGCGCTACACACTAAACGAGGTGCCGCAGCCGCAGGCCTTCTTGGCATTGGGGTTTTCAAAGACAAAGCCCTTGCCATTGAGGCCATCGGAGAAATCTAATTCAGTGCCGACGAGGTAAATGTAGCTCTTCTTATCGACGATTACATTCACGCCGTGCTGCTCGACAATCTTGTCCGTGTCAGTGCCAGCAATATCGCCGGTGACCTTGAGGTCGTAGGTAAGGCCCGAACAACCGCCGCCCTTGACTGCGACTCGGATTCCCACCTTTCCTTCGATTCCGTCTTTCTGTGCGAAGTATTTAATCTTATCGGCAGCTTTTTCCGAGATGGCCACCGTTAGTTGCACGCCGTTCTGTGTTACAGGCATATCGTTCTCCCCCGGCGGTTAGTCCCGCAATTTGGGGTCAGGTTCAGTTTCCGGCTCCGATATGGAGCGGATAACTTTATTGTAGAGTCTGGGGTTGTGCCCAGTCAAGAATCTGAGCCTGAATAAGACAACAAGCAGAGCCTAGCTTAGCAGCTGCCCTACGGCTTCAGCCCCCATGTATTGCTCCAATAAACCCGAAAAGTGCTTGGCCTTCGCGGTGGTTCGGGCGTCAGCTTTGTCCAATAGACCGGCTAGAGCCTCGGCGGTGTCATGGGTGTTGAAGCGCACTTGGATCAATGGGACATTACGCTTCAAGGCCTCGGCTTTGATGTACTCTGTGGGGTCTCCGGGCCCGGTGAGCACTAGGCACTTGGTATTCTCGCTCATGCAGGCCATCTGAATGTCGGGACGTTCCACGCGGGTGATTACTGCCTGATTGGCGTAGCGGCCGAAGTAAGTGGGTCCCGCGTCCATGATGTTGCCGCCGATCATGAAGCGCTCTATTGGAGCATCGATGTTCACTGGGTCCAAAACCCACTGTCCGCCAATGTGTTCTGCCAATTGCTGCACGGTCACCGAAAGCATTCCACGGCTCTCGGGAATCACCGCTACAGGCACAGATTGATTGCTCAGGGCACGGGCAACTTCGTCGCGGCGGTGGATGGGAACGGCGTTGACCACGATCCCGGCAAAACCTTTGACGGCGTTTATTTCCGTTGCGATTGAACCAGCGTCAGCTATCTGGGGACGCCGGTGTACCAAGAGGGTTTTTTGATTCGGAGCATAAGGCCCGCCGAGATGCCCGCTGTAACCGGGCATCTCGATGACAACGATGCCCGCTTCTGACTCCAGTCTGGCGACCTCCGCCTGGACTTCAGCGAGAGACGCTTCATCAGAGAGGCTGGCGAGGGGTCTAGGTGCGGGAACGACTGGACCGCCCGAGGTTTCTTGGAGCAGTTTGGATATGAAGGCGACGTCCGGGTCGGCGTCTGGCTCGCTGGAGTACGGTTTATAGTAGGCGGCCTGTTTCCCTGTGGCGTTGGCTGTCACAAGCAAGGCCGACGCCAGGCTGGTCTTGCCAGCAGCGGGTTGAAATCCAGCAAGATTTCCAACGATATGGATGACGGCCACGGAGTCTCCTAGAGGTCTAGCTGCGGGGTAGTTTTAGCAGTGTGATTTTAACATAGGAGCCGCTACGCAATGGACTTAGACACGCTATTCGTTGACGTCCTTGTGGCCGGTGTCTTCGGGATCGAAACTGTCGGGGAACTTGGTCGTGTCGTCCCACTTGGCAAAGGTGAAGTCGGAACGGTGCAGGCTGGCTTGCAAGAAACTGGCCCCACGGACATCGGTGGCGATCCACATGGAATCACGAATCATCGCCAGATTGAAGTCGGCCCCCGGCATGACTGCCCGGCTCAGGTCGGCCCCGTTCATGTTGGTGGATTGAAACCGGGCGTTGGTCAGGTTGGCGTTTCTTAGGTCGGCCTCGATCATGTTGGACTGACTGAAATCCGCCGCGGTCAGGTCGGCTCCGATTAGGTTGACCCGGTTCATGCGGCAATGCCTGACGACTGCATCCTTCAGGACAGCGCCCTTCATGTCCGCCCAGAAGAGGTTCACATTGGTGAGGTTGGCCGAGGTTAGGTTTACTCCGGACATCCCGGCCTGTCCCAGGTCTGCCTCGGACAGGTCTACGCCCGATAGGTCTGCGCCAGCCAGGTTGGCCCGGTTGAGTCTGGCGCCGGTCAGGTTTGCGCCTTTGAGGTTGGCGTTGCGTATCTTGGTCCCGGCCAGGTTGACGCCGCTGAGGTTGGCCTCTTCCAGATCAAGTTGAACATCGGGATTGTTCTCGCGCCAGTTGTCTAGAGCATCGGGCCCACTGGATGCCAGCTTGACGTGTTCTTGGTTGGCCAACTTATCGTTCTCCGATCAAAGGTTTGGTCATAAATAAAAGATGTGGTCACAAAAATGCAGCCCGGGAACTGCTCCTAGGCTGCTTTCGTGTCTCCGATGGGTCCTACTTTCAGATGGTGTTGAAGAAGGACTTAGGCCTCTTCCAAGTCAAAAAGCTTCTCTGCGATGGCCATCTTCAGTTCATTGACTTTGCTCAGGTCGGGAAACGCCCCGGCTTCTTTGCGGTCGAAAATCTTGTCGCCGTCCAGGTACACTTCTAGGCGCCCCTTATCTGAGGGGGTCATCTTGATGGCCACTTCTCCGGGGTTATCTGATCGGAAGAACTCTGTCGCCAACCACGTGGCGACTGGGAAGTAGCCTCAAGATACACAATATACGATTTCCGCTTCTACTTTGCCGTGTTCTGAGCCAGCCATTTCATTCTCCAAATAGTGGGTGGGCACCCCATAAAATGCAGCTATTTAATCACTGCTGTGCCGAGCCCAACGGCGGTGCGGTCACCGTCTTGGTTGTCGCAGAAAAGGTCCACTGAGACCCTGGTGCCTCCTTCGATATCCTCCGTCCCGTTGACGGCGCCCGTGACAGTGATGGTGTCTCCGTCCTTGACGGGCCTGAGGAACTTCAGGTTGACGGTGCCTGTGTGATTGAACACGTCCGGCCCGAAGAATTTGCGCATGCTTTCGGCGGCGAAGGTTATCGACATCCGGCCCGAGGCTATCGCGTAGGTGGTGCCCAGGCGTTTCGCGGCTAGTTCGGGATTGTTGTGGATGTTCTCCTTCTTCAGAATCCCGCAGGACTCGAATTGGAGGATCGATTCTGTTGTGACCTTCTTGGTGACCGAAGGAATCTTCTGGTCTTGCACTATGGTTTTGGATGCCATTTTTTCCCCAACTCGTCAGGCCTTTTCAGTTGATAGGTGCTGAGCTTTTCCAGCATGCGGCCATCCTCGTCGATGGCGATGGCTTCTATCACAATGTAGGGCTTGTCCCGCCGCAAGTATTTGTCGGCGATCCGCCCGGTGACATTGATCTTTTTCCCCACGATAGGCGGGTTGAAAAACTCGACCTGATTGCCTGCGTTCACCGTGCCGATGGGGTCGTCGTAGACCATGGCGAAGGCGGTGGCGTCGTGCTTCACTCCCAGTGTAGGAAACGGTGCTTCCGGATCGTCCACGGAGGCGCGGAAAGCTTCCAGCATCTCTTGGGTCAAAATGTATTCGTAAGACCCCAGCGCTTCCCCAATCTCGGCCTTGTCGTAATCGAAAATCTTAAGTTTCGAATTAGCCATATTCTGGCTCCTCTCCTGCCTGTGACGGGCACACTATCTCTACAATACTGAGTTTGCGTAGGGTAGTCAACGTGAGCCTCAGGGCATGGCTAGGCGTGCCGTCAAACACAGTTTGCCCTATAATGAATCAAGACAATCAGCATTAAATGACCAGACTTGCCGGCGTGGACCCGACCTTCGGTTTAGAGGCGTGACTGATATGGACCTAACTTTCGAAAGGGGAGACCGGCAAAACCCCCGGGGACATGCTCTGCTCTACTTCCGCGTGGACACGGAGCCGGACAACGTTTATGCCACCTATGTGGTCACCCTCCCGGTCAAATCAGACCTCACCAAATACGTCCCACCCTTCCTCGCGTCTCATTTGGGCAGCTTGCCTCTAAGCGATCTCTCGGCTTTCGCAATGCCCCCTGTGCCCGAGGCCGTGGGGGCCTATTCAGAGTTGGATCGGTTGAGCCAACTGAGGGGGGATGATTTGGTGTACGGCGGCAACATGTTCTCCTTTGACCTGCCAAGGATGATGGAGACCGCCACCGAGGCGGTCCAAGTCTACTCCAGCCTATGCTCCGATGCTTTGGCCATGGCAGGCACTCCCGCAGAGGGCGCGGCGGAAGCTTTAGCGGATGAACTAGGGCAGCTCCAAGAAACTGCCCCCGCCCAAGCTCCGGAACCGGTAGAAGAGCGCGACGAATCCTACAACGTGAACGAAGTCCTGTTTAGCTTTATGAGCGAAAGCGATAAGCTGGGGGAGTTGTCGAAACTGCTGGGCCGGCTCCGGTTCGCCGTTGACGGTTCGGACCAAGTCGCCGCGGACGAGATTGGCGGAGAGATTCAAGTTTTGGCACGTCATCTGCCCGAGAATTTCAGAGTGCAGGACTTGCTGGACGTGGCCCGAGACAATTCGCTGAAGAGTTCCCAATTGGCCAAGCTCTACATCGATCGTTGTTTCCGGCTTTCCGCGGGAGAAGCGGGTGCGGCCAAGGAATTGGAAGACCAGATCCAGTTGCTGCGGACCCAGGACTGATCTGATCGACTAGACTGGGTTCTTCTTCTATCTCACCGTGCCCGTGGTTTCGTTCCTGCTGATACAATTGCATCGCGTAATGGGTCATAGCGTCCCAGTCCGGAGCGCCCCAGTCCAATGGGAGGAACACGACCGGTTGGCTTACCTCTCCCGTCTGCGGCTGACCAATTTTCGCAATCTGACCCACCTGGACCTTGGGCTGTCTCCCGGCATAACGGTCTTTTACGGTCCCAACGCCCAGGGCAAAACCACCTTGCTGGAAGCCGTATATCTGCTTTGCATTGCCCGTTCTTTCCGAGCCGAGAATGAAAGGGAAGTGGTTAACTTCGAAGCGGCCAAAGCGGGCGAGCAAGCGTTGGTGGACGGGACCATCGAGAAGGACGGCCAACGCCTCCGTGTAATAGTCGGCTACCAGCCAACCCAGCGCCCAATGCAACAGGACGGCGGTTCGGCCCATAACGTTCGGAAAGAGATAAGGGTCAACCGGCTCAAACGCACTGCAGGCGAACTGATCGGCGAGGTGAACGCAGTACTCTTCAGTGCTACTGACATCGAGCTGGTCCAGGGTCCGCCCTCGGGCCGACGGCGATTTCTGGATATTCTGCTGTCCCAGGCCGACCCCGTCTATCTCAAGGGCCTGCAGCGGTACCAACGGGTGATACAACAGCGGAATCAACTGCTGCGTTTGCTCCGTGAAGACCGGGCCGAAAGGGACGAGCTGGCCTTTTGGGACGGCGAACTGGTTCGGGAGGGGGCAGCAATCACGAAGCGCCGTTATGAAGCCATGAGCGAGATCACCCTAGCTTGTGGCCGGCACCACCAGGACCTTAGCGGTCCTGATGAGGACCTTGAAATCGAATACCGGCCCAGCGTTCCTCTGCCTGGCGGCGCTATAGATGACGTTGCAAAGATTGAGGACAACTTCCGCGAGGCGCTGGCCGCGGCTGTGCACCGGGAGCGGGTTCGGCCGACCACAGCAGTGGGTCCCCACCGAGACGACTTCAGCCTGATGATTGACGGCGCCGACATGGGCGCTTTTGCCTCCCGGGGCCAGGCCCGCACCATGGCCTTGACCCTGAGGCTGGCAGAGGCCGAGTTCCTGGCCTCTTTTCGAGGTGAAGGGCCGGTTGTCTTGCTGGATGACGCATTGTCGGAGATGGACAGCTTCCGCAGGCACCGGCTGTTGGAGAAAGCTATGCAGTACGAACAGGTGCTGATTACCACCACCGACTTGGACCAGGTCAACGACTTTTTCGGTTCCAAAGCCAAGTATTTCTACGTCTCCAACAGTCAGATCTGGCCATCCACCCAATCGGGGAACGTGGGGGCCAGCCCTGTGTCTGCGTCGATGCCCGCTTCGGTGTCCGACGATGCTGCTCGCGAAACTATCGACGAATCGCTGTGACTGGTGTATACATCAGGCACAGAACGGTAATGCTAGGGGAATAGACAGGAAGATCCGGACAGACTTATTTGCCGGCTGGGAGTTTTGGGTAGATGGCGGTGACCAAAGCGACACTGGATGAGATCGCGCTCTCCCAGGCCGAGTATGAACTGATACTTGAGCGTCTGGACCGGGAACCCAACTCCGTCGAACTGGGCATGTTCGGTGCGCTTTGGAGCGAGCACTGCGGCTACAAACATTCAAAGCCATTGCTGCGCTTGTTCAGCCAGGAGTCGTCCCGAGTTTTGTCTCAAACCGGCGCCGAAAATGCCGGCGCAGTGGACATCGGCGGCGGCCTGGCGGTGGTGTTCAAGGTCGAGTCCCATAACCACCCCTCGGCTGTGGAGCCGCTGCAGGGAGCGGCCACCGGCGTAGGCGGGATCGTGCGGGACATTCTGGCCATGGGCGCGCGTCCGATCGCCCTGCTCAATTCTCTTCGCTTCGGTCCACTGGAAGACCCTCAGAACCGGCACCTGTTCCACGGCGTGGTGGGCGGCATCTCCTGGTATGGCAACTGTATCGGCGTGCCCGACGTGGCTGGCGAGATCTGCTTCGACCAATCGTACTCCCAGAACCCTTTGGTCAACGCCATGTGCGTCGGTCTGATCCGCAGTGACCGCATCGCCACCGCGGCGGCCAGCGCTGTGGACAATGTGGTGCTCCTGGTGGGCGCGGGCACCGGGCGGGACGGCATCCATGGGGCATCCGGGTTGGCCTCCCGCACCTTTGAGGATGAGGTTGAGTTGCGTCCCACCGTTCAAGTGGGTAACCCGTTCCTGGAAAAAGTGCTCATCGAGGCGTGCTTGGAGGCTTTGGACACCGGCCTCGTGCATGCCATCCAAGACCTGGGCGCGGCTGGCCTGACCAGCGCGGCCGTGGAGTCGGCATACCGGGGTGGGCGTGGCATCCGCCTGGATATTTCCCAGGTTCACCAGCGGGAACAGGGCATGAACCCCTACGAGGTGATGCTCTCCGAATCACAGGAGCGCATGCTGTTGGTCGTGGCCCCCGAAAACGTGGCCGCCGTCAGCGCCGTGTTCGACAAATGGGACGTTACCTGCCGGGAGATTGGGCACATCATCGCCGACCAGGTAGCCCAGGTGGCCGACGGTCCGGAGCTGGTGGCCGACCTGCCTATCGGGCCTCTTTCCGAAGCGCCCCAGTACCGCTTGGAGGGGAAGCCCTCCGAAGAAGATATCGAGCGCTCCCAATTGGAACTGGACGCGCTTCCGTTGCCCACCGGCGGCCCGCAAGAGACATTGCTGCGTCTTCTGGCGTCGCCAAACATCGCCAACAAAGCGAGCGTCTACCGGCAGTACGACCACCAGGTGCAAACCAATACCGTGATCGGCCCCGGAAGTGACGCCGCGGTTCTGCGAGTGAAAGGCACGAAGAAAGCAATTGCTTTGACCATCGACGGCAATGGGCGTCTATGCCAATTGGATCCATTCCAGGGAGGACAGATAGTGGTCGCCGAGGTCTGCCGGAACCTGAGCTGTTCCGGGGCTTTGCCCTTGGCGGTGACGGACTGCCTCAACTTCGGCAACCCGGAAAGACCCGACATCTATCACCAATTGGAGCGTTGCATCCAGGGCATTGCGGAGGCGTGCCGGGTTCTGGAGGTGCCGGTGGTTAGCGGCAATGTGAGTCTGTACAACGAATCCAGGGGCCAGGCGATCTTTCCTACCCCCGTCGTGGGCGGCCTGGGGCTGTTGGAAGATGCCACAAAAGCCACCAGGTCGGCCTTTGCCAAAGGTGGGTTGGTTGTTGGGTTGTTGGGTGCGAACACCAGCGAGGTTGAATCTTCCGACTTGGCCGGCAGCGAGTACCTGCGGTGCATCCACGGCCGGGTGGCGGGCAGTCCCAAGATTGACCTCGGCCTGGAGAAGCGGGTGCAGCAGGCTTGCCGCCGGGCTATCGATCAGGGCTGGATCACCTCGGCCCACGACTGCTCGGAAGGCGGATTGGCGGTGGCTTTGGCCGAGTGTTCCATCCAAAGCGGCATTGGATTTATCGGTGATTTCCCAGTCCCGGACCGCTGGGATGCCGCGTTGTTCGGGGAACGGCAGTCTCGCATCGTTGTCAGCCTGCTGGAGGAGCAATGGAGTGCCTTTTCTGGATTGGCTGCGGACCTGGACGTGCCAGCGATGAAACTGGGGTATACTGGGGGCGACCGCTTCCGGCTCAATGGGCAGGTGGACCTGCCGGTTTCCCAGATCAGCGACGTGTGGAATAACGGTCTGGAGGCAGCTAGTGGATAACCGACCACTGCGCGTTTTGTTTTTGACTCCCTATTTCCGCCCCTATTTGGGGGGCATAGAAAGGGCGATAGAACAATTATCGTTCCAGATGCAAGAATCGCCCGCCATCGAAGCCATCGGTGTGCTCACGACCAAGTACTCCTTCCCCCGGTGTCCGCAGCCTACTTGGGAAGATCAGGAAACCACCCCAGAAGGCATCTCCATCTATCGCCTCTCCGGATTTCCACGCCGGTCCCTCCCTATTTACTCTGTCCCATTGGTCTGGTTCTCGCCCCTGCGTCTGAAGAAGTATCTGGACGAATTCAGGCCTGACGTGATTCATTTCGTGGGCGACGGCTGGTTCTGGGGCCATTTCTGGTCGTGGCTGTGGTACCGAGGCCGTGCCCGGTTCGTGTTCACGCCCTCCTACCATACGTTGTCGCCCAGCAAATGGTGGCTGAAGCCAATAAACGCCTTCCTGTGCCGTGTCGCCGACCGCGTGGTGGCGTTGACCGGCCACGAGGCGAAGATTGTTCGCCGGGCCTATCTGGCGTCCAAAGACAAGCTGGAGATAATCGGCTGGGGGAGCTCTGTCGCTGAAAAAGGACTGACTCTGGAAGCCGTGCGTCACCAGTCAGTGGAAGACTTGGGAACCAGGTGTCTGACCGTCCTGTGTGTTGGCCGGCTGGGGAAGCATAAGGGCCAGCTTTGGCTGCTCGATACTTATCTTCAGGCCC
>Ga0310121_10005388_pt1 | contig 11025 bp, 9 predicted proteins | sample CB27_Tmax_986_MG_FD_203504 | JGI IMG/M metagenome (GOLD analysis project Ga0310121, IMG submission 203504) | Marine microbial communities from Western Arctic Ocean, Canada - CB27_Tmax_986 | ecosystem: Environmental > Aquatic > Marine > Oceanic | place: Canada: Western Arctic Ocean | collected...
AGACGAAAATCAAGAGCGAGTTATCAATCTACCCTCTTTCAACTCCATTAACTCTCCGGGTTCGGACAAGCAACGAAATACGGGCGGGCCAATCATGACACGGTCAACGAACAAAGCCGTACACACCGCACTGCAGTTGGCAGAGTATGACCTCCCAGTGTATCCGGTCCCTCCACGCTCTAAAGGCGGCTATAAAGGCACGCTCGGCAAGAATGACGCTACAACGGAGGAACATGCCATTTACACGCTGTTTGAGAACCTACCGGAGGCAAACATCGGAGTATTTACTGGGGGGGATAATGTCGTAAACGCGTGGGTTCGACTCGCCCGGGAAGATCGCCGGCTTGTCATGGTGGAGATTCAATCGCTTTGGAAAACTCACAATGAATAGGGCGATCATCGAGGTGCGCGTGGACTCCATCCCGCAGGAACTCCGGGACCGTCCGCAGTGGGTTGCCTGGCGGCTCGAGGAGCGCGACGGCAAGGCCACAAAGGTTCCGTATCATAGCGACGGCAAACGCGCATCCTCGACCGATCCTGAACGGTGGATGACCTGTGAGAAAGCGGTCGAGGCTGCGGCGCGGCTCAAGTGCGATGGCATCGGTTTTGTCTTCTCTGCAGATGATCCGTATCACGGCACCGATCTCGATAAGGCCGTCGATCCCGAAACCGAGGAACTGAAACCCTGGGCCGTCGAGATCCTGAACGACCTCGACTCCTATTCTGAGTTTTCACCATCCGGCTCCGGCGTGCACGTCATCACACGCGCAGAGCAACCCGGAGGCAAGGGTCGCAAGACATACATCGACAAGAGCAGCGGCGAGGCCGTTGAGATGTACGGCTCCGGTCGGTACTTCACGATCACCGGCTCCGCCCTGGTGGACTACCCGCCAACGATCCACGACCGGAGCGCAGAGATCGCGGCGATTTACTCCCGGATTTTCAGTAATAATGGCGCGAAGCAGAAAGCGGACGCTCCGCGCAACGAGTACCACCGTACCGAGGGACTCTCCGATGACGCTCTGATCGCGAAATTCAAAACCGAGCATCTTGATCTCTGGGAGGGACGGTGGAAAGACATCTACCCTTCACAATCCGAAGCCGATCTTGCGCTATACACGCTTCTGGCGGCGTTGTGCCTTCACGACCGAGAGCGGATGCTCCGGATCGCCAGACTCTCGGGTCTCGTCCGGGATAAGTGGGACCGGGAAGACTACATCGCCGGCACCATCGACAAGGCGGTCGAGAACGCTCGCAATACTGAGCAGGCGAAGAGTCTCGAAGCGTATTTCGACTACCGGCGCAACCTGTACCTGGTCCACAACTCACGCGGAGGATGGACTCCGCTCAACGAGACATCTTTCAAGCGCATCCTCCGCAGTCATGGGTACCGAAAGAAACTCGGTGAGGGAGAGCGCGTGTCCGAGGTCGAGGCTTTTCTCCTCCGGGTCCAGACATCGTGTGACGTGAAATACGCGGGCCCGCTCGCCGGGACCGATGAAGGTTTTTACGAGACCAACGGCGAGCGATACCTCGTCACAAGTTCTCCCCGGATCATCGAACCTCAACCGGGATCATGGCCGACGCTGAAACAACTCTTTGAAGGCCTCCTGAGTGACCCTGAGCACGATCAACTCACTTATCTATATGGATGGCTCAAGGTCGCTTACGAGACGCTCTCAACGCGCGGGAGGCGTCCAGGACAGGCGCTTTGTTTTGCGGGACCACACGCATCCGGCAAGTCTCTCCTCCAAGCGGTCATCACGCAGATTTTGGGAGGCCGGTCCGCGAAACCGTACCAGTACATGACCAATCTCTCATCCTTCAACGCGGATCTCTTCGAGGCGGAGCATCTCACTCTCGAGGACGAGCAGGCATCCACCGACATCCGCACCCGGCGCAACTTCGGCTCGCAGATCAAAAACGTAACAGTGAACGCTGAGCAACGATGCCACGCCAAGAACCGGGACGCCGTCATGCTCCGACCCTTCTGGCGGCTCTCGGTCTCCCTCAACGACGAGCCGGAGAACCTCATGGTCCTGCCTCCAATGGATGACAGTCTCGAGGACAAGATCATCCTCCTGCGCGGCTACCGGAACCCGATGCCGATGCCGACCGCAACCAACGAGGAGAAAGAACTATTCTGGCAAACCCTCATGGATGAACTCCCGGCATTCATTCACTACCTCACCGAGTTTGAGATCCCGGTTCACCTGGTCTCCGAGCGTTTCGGCATCACCCACTTTCACCATCCCGACCTCGTCCGCGAACTCGACGCACTCGCTCCCGAGTATCGGCTCCTCACCATGATAGAAACCGAGATTCTCAAAGACCGTGACGAGTGGAGCGGGACCGCAGAGGAGATGGAACGCGAACTCCGCCACGACCAGAGCGATGTCAAACAGGAGGCCGGTCGGCTTCTCACCTTTAACACGGCGTGCGGCGTCTACCTCGCCAGACTCTCAAAACGGATCCCGGAGCGGATCTCCTACAAACGCCACACTCACCTGCGCACTTGGACCATCACGGTCGCGCCGCCTGATGACGGGGTGTCAGGGTGTTCTTCTGAGAGACATAGAAAATATAAAGATAAAGAGAGACCGACACATGATGGTTGGGACTGAAACGAAACGTATAGAAGTTTTACCCTGTCACCCCGTCATAACCAGATCGGCAGCACAGGGGAAAATACCCTGTCACTCTGTCATCGTGCCGCGGTTGGGCACCATCGACGCCCAAGATCTTCACCGATGTCTCGATGCCGTGGATGCGGCACGAGTTAAACAAACCACGACGGACCCGACTACACGGGCACCGTCACGAAAGAACCCACGAACAATGAGGAAAATGATGAAACAGAAGATTAGTCCGCGTCGTCTATGTGATGAGCTGGATCTTGGTTCGAAATACCAAAACTGGCTCCAGGAAACTGCTAATGAGGCTGGAGTTCAGGCGGAAGACATCCAAGAAACACTTGACCAGATCAACAGCGAAATTGCGCAGATAAAGGTTTCTGATAATCGAGAGCGATGGAGATTCTACTACAAGGAAGTCGAAGGGCTCAAGAAACTGGACCCAATTGCCGATGCGAACAAGACTGAGTTCTGCAGCCATTGCGGGGCAATCCAGATTTGGCGCTATGACGTCAAAGATCTTGAGAAAGGCCCCTGGCACAAGATGATTCGAGTCTGCGAAATATGTGGTCACGAATTGTCTCCCAAAAGTGACGACTCGTGCTGAGTTCCCTCGGTAATCCTGAGCGACACTCGTGAACAAGACCTGTTCCGGACCGGCCCTCATATCAATTCGTTGAACTCACAGGCCACCACTGGCAACGCGCTGTAGGGCAGGCAAAGTCCAGACCGGACAAAACTCTGGAAAACTTCCCCGGGCCTGCAACGTCAGGCCCGGGGCACCGCCGTCTGAACGTCGCGTTTTCGGAGTCTTGACTCTGGGGTGGCATTGCCACCTGTGCGCAAAGTTTTTCAGGGACCGCTGTGCTCCATCCTGAACGGGATGTGGTCAAATCAGGGTGGCAGCATATTCTGTCAGGATTTCAGGAAGAAATTCGCTACACGCCTGAATCAGTGCTCTTTGGCCTCTTCGGCAGAGCCTTCAGAACCCTGATAATTCCGCCCAGCGGCACGTTCTTGCCCTTGCGCGTCTCGAGTGCATCGAGGATTTGCTGGGCTTCGGCGAGTCGTTCGTCGTCGGTCTTGTTCGGGGTGCCTTGCCCCCTTCCCGGGCCTCCTTTGATTGCATAGGAACCGAGATTCCTGCTGGGATCCCAAGTCCTTGACTTGGACTGGAAATAGAACCGGCGTTTCTTGTCGCGAGCCCCTTTGGGTCGGCCCGTGGGATTCTGGCAGAACCCTTTGCGAAATCGCCCCTTTTCGTCCCGTGCTGGATTCATAATTTCAATGGCGTCCTGGTTTCAGGAGGTTCCCGTTGGGGCTGATTCCGGATATCGCAGGGAAGCGTCCTCGCGTCGCGCTGAAGGCGATCCAGATTCGAGGAAGCGTTTTCATATGTACAGTAGAAGATAACGTCGTCGCCTACAAGACGGAAAACGGCAAACGCAGCAATATCGGCGTGAAGGGCAAGGGCAATGCCTACGGGGTCAATGTCGACGTCCCGCACCAGAAGTGGAACACGCTGCGGATCATCATGAAGGGCAATCTTATCGAGATATTCCTCAACCACACAAAGCTGTTTGAAGTCGAGAACAACACATTCAGCGAGGCGGGCAAGGTCGGCCTGTGGACAAAGGCCGACGCGGTGACGCAGTTCGATGACCTACGCGTACAGTCGCTGGATCGCACACCCTGATACATTCAGCTAGTCAGGATTGGCAAATGTCGGTTATCGAAAAGGCCGCTTTCGATGCGACATCTGTCGGCCAAAGACGGTTGTTGCATGAGGTAAGTGTGTTACTTGGAGCCATAGAGTCAAAAAACTGGAACGAAGCCTACGTCCTATGAATTCAGCAGGTTGAACATTCATCACACGCCGGATCTCGGCCGATCTCGGGGCGCTAACGGAGGATCGTGTCGGGGGTGACGATTGTCGTCAGCTCCATCATCGTCTTGCGACCCAGGGCCTTGCCCTTCACGGCCAGCACACGCCGTTGGTTGTCGGTCAATAGAATGCGTTTCCTGCCCAGTTTATCCATGAGCGCCTGGATCTCGGCGTTCTGGAACTCGATGATCTCCTGTTGCTGGCGGTTGACCCAGCCGCACAGAATCAGGAAGAAGAGTTGCCAGGGGCGTAGGCCGAAGTTCATGAGAGACCAGTCTACCACGGACACGGGCCCCATCCGGTGTGAGACTGAGCTTGCCGATCGGCTGAGATCGGGAGATGCTGACCTCAGTAAGTCGAACGGAATTGGGTATTTGCAGATCGGCTGAGTTTTTTGACCCTACGGGCCCAGCCTGGTGCGGGCTGTTTCATCCAAGGATTTCATAATGGGCGCGCGAGAGATATGAATATTCCCCTTTCTGTTTTCGTACAAGAGACCGCGAAGGAAACCTCCCGCCTATTAGGCGAGCAACTACCCGCCATAGCGGGAGATGAATGGTGGAAGACGAATGTCGTGGCGAAGCTCTCGCACCAGCAACAGAAACGCGTGGAGCGGGGAGAGATTAAATCGCTGGAAGACATGGACTTGGCGGCTCTCATCCGGGTGTTCGACAAGAACTGGCACGAGATTTCAGAAAAGGCAGATTATCCGCAGGAGGCCAGGAACCTGGTTCGAGAGGTTAAGGAGGTTCGCGACAGAGCCGCGCACGAAGGCGCCGCCGGTCAGCCGCCGGAAGACGAGTACAGGGACCAGGACACCCTGAAACGCTATCTGGCTCTGGTGGGCGCCGATGCCGATTTGCTCGAGAAGCTGGAAGGCCAGCGGAAGCTGACGCTGGCCAAAATGACGGGTGTGGATTCCAAAGCTGAGCCGAAGACCAAGAAGGACAAGCCGACAGAACCCGACGACGAGCCCGCGCCGCCGCCTGAGAGGCGGGAGGAGCCGGCACCGGAAGCGCCGACGCCCTCTGAAGGCGTACCGTTGGAGTTCCTCAGCAGAGAAGCGAAGAACAATGAGAAAGCCCAGCAACTCCTCGCGGAGAAAACCTTTATCGGCATCGACTTCGGTACGTCCACGACGGTGGCCAGCTATGTGCAGTTCGATGCGGAAAGCGGGGCGCTGACCGCAATACCCATTCCGGTGAAGCAGTACGACGACCTGGGCCGTTGCATTGAGGACCATCATGTCGCCTCCTGTATCGCCTGGACAGGGGCCGACCTTCTCGTAGGCCAAGGGGCCGCGCGGCTGAAAAGTGAATACGAATCTGAGCGGAACATCTGGTTCTCGTTCAAGATGCGACTGGGCATCGACCTTGGACCGCAATACTACCGGTCAAAATTGACAGGTACAAAAGGGCCTGCTGTTATTGAGAAACCACAACACGCGGCGGCCGTGTTCTTCCGGTATCTGCGGGAGAAAATCGAAGCGTTTATCGCAGAGAAGCAACTGCCCGGAGATATTGTCTATTCCGTGAGCGTCCCGGCGGCCTTTGAAGCCAATCAACGCCAGGACCTCTGCAACGCACTGGGCGAGGCCGGCATTACCCTCCCCGAGTACGGAATCATCGACGAGCCGAACGCAGCGTTCATCAGCTACCTGATGGAGACATTGAAGACGGGCACCGGCATTGCGGAGTCTATGGGTGACAAAAAGCGGAATATCCTGGTCTTCGATTTCGGCGCGGGTACTTGCGACATCTCGGTGCTACAGGTCAGTACCGCCGGCGACCGCTTCATTCTGAAGAACCTGGCCATATCGCAGTTTCACGCACTGGGTGGCGACAACATCGACCGGCAGATAGTGAGAGAGGCCCTCTTGGACCAGCTATTCGAGCAGTACGGAAAGGACACCGACTTCACGTCGGGCGAATTGACCACGGCCATCATACCCCGGCTCCAACAAGCCGCGGAAGATTTGAAGATTCAATGCTGCAAGTACATCGCGAACAACTGGGACGGCAAGAATATCCAGCCCTTTGTCGAGGATGGCCGCAGCATGACCGGTAGCGCCATTGGGCGATTCAAGGTACGGGGCATTGAACTGGAGCTTGAGGAACCCACCCTCTCATACGCGCGATTCGCTGAAATCATGGAGCCCTTTCTCGACCCGGAAGGGGTGGAAGAAAAGATGGTGCGCCGGGAGGAGGACCTGGTCAGTATTTTCGAACCGGTTTTCAGCGCGATGGACAAGGCGGAACTTTCGAAGGACCAGCTCGACATGATTCTGTTCATCGGGGGTAGTTCTCTCAATCCGTTTGTTCAGAGCGCGATACAGGAGCACTTCGGCCGGTTCGTCGAATGCGTTGCGCAGGGCGACCTGCGCACTCCGGTATCGCGGGGCGCAGCGGTGAATTCGTTCATGGTGAATGGTCTCAAGCGCGAGGTCATCCGACCCATTACAAGCGAGCCAGTCTATGTCGTGACGAAGGGCGGTGGATTGCGCGAGATTCTGCCGGCTGGCTCGGAAATCCCGTCCCCTGAGTTCTTTGTCAGCGACCTAGAAGTATATGGGGATGGCCAGACGAAAGTTGAGCTACCTATCTGCGTGACCAGTGAAGACAAGGTGCTCGCTGTCGTCGAGGTGAACGCGCCACAAGGTCGACCTTACGCACAGGGTGAGACCATTACGCTGACCTGCTCAGTAGACAGAAACAAGCTACTCCATGTGAAAGCGAAAATCGGTTCACACATGGTAGGTGGGACGCTTATCAATCCATTGGCGAACAAGGAGCTTACGCCCGCGGAGGCGCGGATGCTATCGGCACGACAGCACCTCCACATCTCCGCTTTGAAGGGGAACGGGCGACCGTCCGTAGAGGCCATGCTGCACTACGCTTATGCGTGTGCGGAGGCCGAACACCATCTCGAAGCAGCGGAAGCGTTCGAGGCCGTTGAACGCCTGGACCCGTCCCGGAAATTCGCGACGAGCATCTGCTACCACTACAGCATGGCCGGTAAACGGCAACTATCCGACAAGTGGGGCGAGATTGACTACAAACGATTCCCCACGGCCACGGCGGCTTTCAACCTTGCTCTGCGCAAGGAGCGACACGGCGATGTGGCTGCATATGAGAAGCTGATGGACGAATCCCTCGCTCAGAACCCGGAGCATGAGGCGACACTCGATGCCTATGGTCATTATCTGAAGAAGAAGGGAAACCCCAAAGGCATGTCCATGCTCGAGGCCGCTTTCGAGATATACAAGGGCCAGTTCAAGAGGAACACCCTGGACGTCCACGACTTCTTCAGGTTCCGGCGAGTGGCGAAAACCTTGGGAAGAGCCAATGTCGTGAAGCAGCTTGACCTACGCGAAAAGGATATGGCGGCCGGGGAGCGTCAGTATAGCGAGCGCAACCTGGCTGTGGCTTCGGCGGGGCAGGAGAACACAAAAGGGAGTCCGTAGCATGCAGTGGATGGTTCCTCATAACCGGTTGGGCGAGATGCAGCTTCATGTGTTGGATAGCTGCCTGAAGAAACAGAACGGACACAATTGGATTCGCGGATTCGCCGGCTCCGGAAAAACGGTTCTGCTCGTACACGCCATCGTCGAGTCACTCACGAAGAATCCGAACATGACCGTGTGTGTCGTGGTCTACACCCACGCCCTCAAAGACCTCGTGAGCACGGGTATCCCGGACCACCTTGGAAGCAATATACCGGTGATGACCTATCACCATTTTCGTAACAATCCGCGCCACTACGACCTGATTGTTGTCGACGAAATACAGGACCTGGAGGCAAGTGTACTCCGACTGCTGATGGAGTACTCCAAGCGCCTCATCGTAGCTGGAGACGAGAATCAATCTATCTACAAGCAGCGCGTGTCCACGCATGATATTGAGCAGATTCTGTCTCCTGAAAAGCACAAGCTGGAGGTCCTGTATAGGCTGACGCAGGCATTAAGAGACATCGTAAGGACCATTCTTCCGAACTCACTCATTGAAGGCGCTCGAATCAGTCGCATGGCGGATGTTCAGGTTACGCTCGCCCACGCCAGCGGTGTCATCTCCGAGATACAGTGGGTGTGGCAGCAGGCGAAGAGGTTTGCGAGACAAGGCGACCCAGCGGCCGTTCTGTTGCCAAAACGCCGGGATATGCGAAGCTTCATTGACCATGTCTGTACTGAGGAAGGCATTGCCCATCCAGCCTATGAGAAGGATGAGCGGGGGAAAATCGACTACGACATTGTGAATGCCTACCTTCGGAAGAACGACGTTGCCCTGAGGTACATCGGGAGCAGCTATGGCTCCCTGGCGGAGTCGGACGAGCGGCCGATTGTGTACCTGATGACGTATCACAGTGCCAAGGGCCTGGATTACGAGACGGTGTTTCTTCCCCATCTTGACGAAGGCGTCCGGTTCTGGCGGGACGATAGCGCTCTTGAGCGCCGATTGTTCTTCGTGGCGACAACGCGGAGTCGGCGCAACCTGTTCATGTCGTACCACACAAGTCAAGCGCACGCGTTCGTCCGGGGCATGCCCAAGGACCTACTTCACAAGATTGACTGTACAGTCCGTAATCAGGCTGAAGATGAAGACAACCTCTTTTTCTAGGAGACCATTATGAATGTAGGTTACATCGTCTCTGTGACCCTCGCCGAGTTCCAAGTGTGGTACGCGACCGGTGAATTGCGACTGAGCCGGAGCCGATTGCTTCCGGTTCCATGCTCTGCCAGCGGCCAGCCGGCCCCGGATAAGCTTCGCAAGAACGAAATCATGGACCTGCTGCCGCATGTGGACCTGGAAGATGAGCACAGTGTTCTTCTCGTCGTGTTGAATGGGGCGGAACCGGAGGGGCGCTATGAGGAGTTATCCGGAGCAGATACTCCGCTTGTTGAAAACGTGGGATACCTGTCTTCCAGCAAGATAAGGAGTATTCACCCTCTAACCCGCCGCGGTGCTGAAATTTTGAGCAGCCGGATGGAAGGATACGCCATCAAGCTCGGCACGCCGTTGTTTGAGGACGAAACATCGTGCATGTTGTTTCAATGGTCGTTGAGACGTTCACTCCGGGGTGGTTCCGCGCTACTCGAACTGTGCGTAGCGAAACCAGACTTTCAGCCACCGGCGGATTTGATCGAAGCGGCATGTGAGTCTCTGAACCTGCTGAATGAGCAGGCGCGATTCCCAATGCCGGACCAAAGCCTGCTAGCCAATGTGATGTGCTACGACCGACACGACCCCATCCCAGAGGATGACATAGGATACGTGTATGACCTGGGCGTAATCCTGCGGAAGATGTTCGACACGAAAGCGGAGGTGAAGGGAGGGCTGGACAAACTAAGGGAGTTCTGCAAAGGGACTGAGAAGACAAAGCTCCGGTTGTCAGAACTCCTCGCTGACTTCGTGCTACGGCCCGTGCTGGAAGACTTGCGCGGCTTGGTTGCCTCGACGGTCGACCTGAGCACGGTCGTCCTCTTCCTCGGATGGAAGTACAAGTCACAGCGTGCCGGCGCAGCGGACATCGGCGGCATTTTGGAAGACGTTCGCAACAGTGCTGGGAAAACTGAAAAAGAGAACATACAGGCGGCGCTCTGGCTGTTCGGGTTCTTCTGGGGCTTCGACCGCATGGCGAACGACTACTATGCACGACAGCCGGAGAGGTTTGCCTTCGTCTCGGACCGCGTTCGGCACAAGCCCGTGGAACTGCCCGAGAAATTGCTTCTTGCCGCGCCACCTGCAGGACCACCACTGGCCACAGCCGAACCTGAACCGAAGAAGGAAGAAACGAGCGTCACCGAAGAGGTCAGCCTTGAGCCCAGCGCAACCAAGGAAGTTTCGGTAGTGCGCGAGGGGACGGGAGAACCGGTTGAACCCGATGAACAGCCTACTCCTGACGAGGCGGCGGAGGATAAGGAGGAACCCGAACCCAAGAAGCGCGCTTCGCCTGCACGGAAGAAGCCCGCCAAAAAGAAACCCGCAAAGAAGGCCGCCGAAAAAAAGAAAGCGACACGCCGTAAGAAGAAGCAGGATGATGGGACGGGTGAACTCTTTAAGTGAGCGGACATACCGTCTTCGCATACGGAAATACCTATTTTGATGAGTATCTGATGCGGTGCGCGCAAACTGGTGAAGAAGCGGTTCTGCGGCAAGATTTTTCAGGGTGCAACCGTGCCGCAACCTAAGTGGAGGATGCGATCCGGTCGGAGGCATCCCATTCTGTCAGGATTTTCGAGGAGGATTCACTTCGCGCCTGAATCCGTGCTCTTTGGCCTCTTCGGCAGAGCCTTCAGAACCCTGAGAATTCCGCCCAGCGGCACGTCCTTGCCCTTGCGCGTCTCGAGTGCATCGAGGATTTGCTGGGCTTCGGCGAGTCGTTCGTCGTCGGTCTTGTTCGGGGTGCCTTGCCCCCTTCCCGGGCCTCCTTTGATTGCATAGGAACCGAGATTCTTCGCGCAGTCCTGGGTCCTTGACTTGGACTGGAAATAGAACCGGCGTTTCTTGTCGC
>Ga0310121_10005389_pt1 | contig 11024 bp, 8 predicted proteins | sample CB27_Tmax_986_MG_FD_203504 | JGI IMG/M metagenome (GOLD analysis project Ga0310121, IMG submission 203504) | Marine microbial communities from Western Arctic Ocean, Canada - CB27_Tmax_986 | ecosystem: Environmental > Aquatic > Marine > Oceanic | place: Canada: Western Arctic Ocean | collected...
GGATTCGCGAGATCATCGAAACTTCTGCACGTGGCCTCGGCCTTTCGACCCGCCGCATGCCCTCAGGAGCCGGACACGACGCTCAGAGCATTGCACTCTTTGCACCGGTTGGAATGATATTCGTGCCATCGGTAGCCGGCATCAGCCATGCACCTGACGAGAATACTAGCCCTCAGGATGTCATCAACGGCGCTAACGTCCTCCTGCAAACGCTGCTAGAGTTGGACGAGCGATAAGATCCACTTAGCTGCACCTAAGAATCTCCGGATCAGGTCGCAGCTCTTGGATCATTAACGCGGCGGAGAAGCCCCAACCCCACGACAAACAAAACACTGATCGCCATCACAGCGAGCCGCTGGTTGCCACCACTGGCCACGGCGATAGAGCCAAACACTAGTGGGCCAACAACAGATGATGATTTACCACACAGGGCATAGAAACCAAACATCTCCGCTTCCTTACCCTTTGGAATCAGTGCAGCCATAAATGCACGGCTGGCCGCCTGAACAGATCCCAAGCCGAATCCTGCTACCATCGCGAGTGCACCAAACCACAGTTTTGAGGTCGGAATGAAACCCATGCTAACCGCGACAAGAATCCACATGAGCAACACCCCTGTCAATATCTTCTTCGGACCCAAGAGATCCGTAGGCTTCGCCAGCGCAAAGGCCCCAAATAGAGCGGCGATCTGGAGCGCTATGAACAGATAGACCAGCTCAGCCTGTGTATATCCAAACGTCGTCGTTGCTACCGTACTCGACATGTAAATTGCAGTGAGTACTCCGTCGATATAGAAGAAGAATGCAAGCAGAAAGCGCCTCAAGTCCTTCTCCTGTAGTACTTCACCCAGGATTTTGAGGAAGTTGGTCACGCCCCACCATGCGGCCTGACCAACCGACGTGTCACTAGCCTGATCCTGGGGAAGGAACAGGAACGATGGGATCGAGAATATGATGAAGAAAACTGCAACCATGACCCATACCAGATCGATATTTGTATCAATAAGAGGGAGAGCAAGCACGAGGCCTAGTGCTGAGCCTGCGTAACCCACTCCAAACCCAAGGCCAGATACCCAACCTTGTTTATCCGAAGGGGCGATGTCGGGTAGGTAGGCATTATAGAATACCAGACAGGCCTCATATCCTACGTTTGCAAATACAAATACGGTGAACCCCCAAGCCACCGCTCCTGGGCCAAGCGTCGTAAATAGCGCAACTCCTGTAACGCACATGGCGACAAAAAAAGCCATGAACCTCTTACGCATGCCTGCTCTGTCTGCAATCGCCCCAAGCAAGGGCGAACTAACTGCAACAATCAGAGCAGAGACAGATACGGCAAGACTCCAGTACCCGTCGCCAATACTGTCGGTATTCCCCACAACGGTATTGATATAATACACCTGGAAGACAACGCTCGTGATGACTGCCGGGTATACAGAATTAGCTAAATCAAAGAGCGCCCACGCCCCGACTTGCTTCTTGTTCACTCCAGTCTCCTTCGGACTGCAATACCCATTCAGGCTAGCCTCATCAGTAGAAATCTATCCATAGACAACCGATGCCTCAGTTGCGTCTTCCCGAGCGCTAAGCGAATCTCAGCAGCCCAGGCCAGTCGGCATGATAGAATTCCCCCAAAACCGAATACTCAATGAACAGACTCGCGGGAAAGCGCGTGCTTATCACCGGTGCTTCAGCTGGCATCGGAGAAGCTTGTGCTTACGCCTTCGCAGAAAGTGGGACTGATCTTCTTCTTTCCGCCAGGCGCGTCGAACGTGTCGAAGAGTTGGCCGCCCGTCTCGCTGAAGATCACGGTGTACAGGTGCATACAGCCAGGCTCGACGTAACTGACTCAGTTGCAGTCACCGCGTACGTCGAAGAAATCACTAATGCGAATCTTGTGCCGGATATCCTAATCAACAACGCCGGCAAAGCTGTCGGACTCGATCTACTGCACGAAGGATCGCTCGATGACTGGGAGGACATGATCGACACCAACATAAAGGGTCTGCTTTACGTGTCCCGTGCCGTCATCCCCCACATGGTCACCCGCAATTCCGGGCATGTCATCAATATCGGTAGCATTGCGGGACGCTGGGTCTACCCTAAGGGGGCAGTTTACAATGCAACCAAGTTTGCCGTCTGGGCCCTTAATGAGGGGATGAACATCGACCTCGTTGGAACAAAAGTTCGCGTCTCAAGCGTAGATCCTGGTATGACTGAAACAGAGTTTAGCGAGGTACGCTTCCATGGAGACAAGGAGCGAGCGGATAAAGTCTACGAGGGAACCAAGCCACTCACAGGTGAGGACATCGCTGATGCGATCACTTACGTCGCAAACACGCCAGAGCATGTCGACATCATCAATCTAGTCATGATGCCCACCCAGCAACGTCACGCTTTCGTGCTACATCGCGAGTGAAGGGTAACTCACCGTACGTCATTGTCTTTACACTTTGGCTACTCGTCTTCTCCTCGGCGAGCCAGACCATGATTATCTCGCCGATCCTTCCTCAGATCGGCGATGATCTCGGAATAGCAGACGCCGCACTAGGAACACTAGTGTCCGTATACTCTCTGATGGTGGGCATCTTTGCGATCCTCTCTGGTCCGGTATCGGACCGCATCGGACGCCGCCGGATTCTGCTGATCGGCTGTGGTGCCATGACTGTTGCACTTATGCTACACACGCTCGTGTCTGACTACGCCTCATTCCTTACAGTGCGCATGTTTGCGGGCATGGCAGGTGGAATATTGAGTGGGGCTGCGGTTTCCTATATCGGAGACTATTTCCCATATGAACGACGTGGTTGGGCGACTGGATGGGTCATGAGTGGGTCCGCGTTCGGTCAAATCGTAGGCATTCCGATCGGAATCCTCCTGGCAGGCCAATGGGGCTTCAAGGCACCCTTCTATATCTTCGCCGTAACGATGGCGGCGACGATCCTATTGCTCTTTTTCGGAGTTCCACAGCCTCCTGGAAAGCAATCACTCGAGCAATTGACTGTGCGGAAAGCGGCGGCGGATTACGCCGCAATGCTCCGTCGACCCGAAGTAGCCTGGGCAGCAGTCGCATACTTCGTGATGTTCCTTGGAGTTTCTATATTCACAGTCTATCTTCCGACTTGGCTCGAGCGAGATCTCGATATTTCTGGGAACGAGATAGCGTTGATGTTCTTAGTGGGTGGGATCGCCAACGTTTTGACGGGACCTCAAGCTGGGAAGTGGTCAGATCGGATAGGCCGAAAGGGCATTATCCTCCTTGCATGTATTGGGCTGTCCTCCCTGATGCTCCTCACGGTCCCACTTGTGACCAATGTTATAACGGCATGTGTCTTCTTCTTCCTGATTATGATGCTTGTAGCCATGAGAATTAGTCCCTTCTCTGCACTACTTACTGGTTTGGTTAATGATGACCGACGCGGCTCACTCATGAGTTTAGCGGTCGCCCTGGGACAGATGGGTTTCGCGCTTGGTGGAGCGATAGCGGGGCCTCTTTTCGCTGGAATGGGGTATAGCTCGAACACTGTCCTTGGAGCCATTTTTGTGCTCGCGATGGGTCTCATTGTATGGTTCTTTATCCCTGAACCCCCCATCCGAACTACTCTGGCCACAGCAGACTGAATCGTAACCCCTATCACTCTAGCTAGGCGTCCATATCTTTTTTTTTCACTTTAAGATCAGGGTGCCTTGCCACCCAGGACACTTCTGTGGATAGAGATTCTGACAATGCGCTAGGCTCCCTATTCTTCGAGAGAACCTCTTGCGGTTCTCTGAGGGGAGAGAACCGGTCATGCCGCTAGAATTCGAGCGTGGCATCCTGGGGGTCCAGGTCCAAATCGATAAGCTACTCAACCTTGCTGACCGCAAGGGCATCGACGTGTCGAGCGAGGTAGAAGTTCTTCGGGAGAAGCTCCTCGAGATTAATCGGCAAACGTACGAAAACCTAAGTCCTATGGAGCAAGTTCTCGTTGCAAGACATCCTCAGCGACCATACACACTCGACTATATCGATCTTATATGCACCGATTGGATCGAGCTACATGGTGATCGTGCATTCCGAGACGACCAAGCAATTGTAGGCGGATGGGCTCGTATACGTGGGCGCACAGTCATGATGATTGGGCACCAGAAAGGCCGCACTATGAAAGAAAATTTAGACCGCAATTTTGGCATGCCTCACCCCGAAGGTTATCGGAAGGCACTCCGTCTCATGAAACAAGCGGAGAAGTTTGGACGACCTGTTGTTACGCTCATCGACACCCCAGGCGCTTATCCAGGTATTGGAGCAGAAGAGCGGGGTCAAGGGGAAGCAATTGCGACAAATCTCCGGGAAATGGCACGGTTAAAAACACCTCTTATAAGCGTGATAATCGGCGAAGGTGGATCAGGAGGCGCCCTCGCCCTAGGTGTCACTGACCGCATTATGATGCTTGAGCACTCAGTGTATTCAGTGATCTCACCCGAAGGCTGCTCAGTAATACTGTGGCGCTCCGCAGAACATCGCGAAGAAGCTGCCAGTGCTCTGCAGCTAACAGCTGATAATCTACTCGATCACGGCGTATGTGATGAAATCATTCCTGAACCAATAGGTGGTGCCCATTCAGATTGGGACGGTGCTGGGGCCTATCTTGAAGATGCCCTAGACCGCGTCCTCTCTGAGCTTGCAGAACTAACAATTGACCAATTACTCAAAAATCGGTGGGCCAAGTACGAAGCGATTGGAGTATGGCGCGAAGCATGAGGGACGATAGAGTCTGGACCGGTTTTGCAGAGATTTCTTTCAAGGGTAATCGGAAGGCTTATTTCGGCTACACCAACCTTGATCTGCGTCCCGGCCTGAATGTGATCGTTGAGGCAGACCCAGGTAAGGACTTGGGGAAAGTGACAGCCGTAGGAGTCATTGCGGAGAGGAAGTGCTCCTCCTCGAACGGAGGTTGCGCAACGCCGGCTCCAGAGAAGAAGGTTCTTCGGATTGCCCACTCAGACGATATCGGGAAAAGTCAAACGCTCCGGAAAGATGAAGATCAAGTGCGGGTGGAAGCCCGTAAGTTGGTAACTAAGCACCAATTAAGCATGAAGGTGACAGATGCCGAGTGGCAATTCGATCGCAATAGGCTCACCGTCTACTTTACAGCTGAGAAACGTGTTGACTTCCGCCAGCTCGTGCGAGATTTAGCAAGCAAGTTTAAGGCTCGCATCCAACTACAGCAGGTTGGAGTGCGGGATGAAGCTGCACTCCTGGGAGGAGTGGGCCGCTGCGGACGAGAGCTATGTTGCTCCACCTGGCTACCTGAACTCAAGCCAGTCAGCCTTCAACTCGCCAAAAGCCAGGGTCTCTCTTTAAACCCGTCTCAAATCAGTGGATGCTGTGGCAGGCTGATGTGTTGCCTCATGTACGAGCACCGTACCTACGTAGAAGCCCGACGGCGATTCCCACGTGAAGGTCGTAAGATCCGCACGGGAAGAGGGCTCGAGCGTGTGGTAACAATCGATATCTGGAACGATACAGTTTTACTCAAGGATGATGAGGGCACCCGTCGTACGTTGACGCTTGAACAACTAGAGGGCGAGGTCTCACAGTGAGTGATGCCAGACGTCTCTTCATCACAACCCCCATCTACTACGCTTCGGGTGAACCTCATATCGGCCACGCCTATGCAACGATTCTCGCAGATATGATCGCACGCTTTGGTCGACAAACTGGAGCTGATGTCTTCTTCCTCACCGGTACTGACGAACACGGCCAAAAGATACAGGAAGAGGCTGAGCATCGGGGTATTAAACCAATTGAACTATGTGATACCATGGCGACCGCCTTCGGCAAGGCATGGGAAACTCTCGAGATTTCACATAACCGCTTCATACGGACTACAGAGCCTGAACATATCGCTGTTGTAACTGCCTTTCTTCAGCGTCTCTGGGACCGTGGTGAGATTTATGACGGAGTATACTCGGGATGGTACTGCGTATCTGACGAGCGTTACTGGACTGACAAGGACCTCGGACCAGGAGGTACCTGCTCAATCTGCAGCCGGAAGGTTACGTACGTAGAAGAAAAAAACTACTTCTTCAAGATGAGTAATTACCAAGACGCCTTGGTCCAACACATCGAAGACAATCCAGATTGGATCATACCGGAGATTAGACGAAACGAGGTCCTGGGCTTCTTGAGACAACCCCTTGCTGACCTCTCAATCTCACGACCGAGGGGTCGGGTCTCCTGGGGGATACCGCTACCTTTTGATGAGGAGCACGTAGCCTATGTTTGGGTCGATGCCCTAATCAACTACCTCACAGCCTCAGGAGCGATTAACCCTGAGGCCCCCCCAGGTGAGCAAGGCTTTGAGGATGTGTCTGATTCTTGGTGGCCTTGCGATTTGCACCTGATCGGCAAGGACATCCTTACGAACCACTCGGTTTACTGGCCGACGCTACTGATGGGTGCCGGTCTCCCAGTCCAACGACAGATCTTATCCCACGGATGGTGGATTGTGAGAGACACAAAAATGTCCAAATCACTTGGAAACGTAGTAGACCCACTAGCACTGCGAGAGGATTTCGGAACTGATGCTGTCCGCTGGTATCTACTTCGGGAGATGCCCACTGGTTCAGATGCCTCATTTACGCCAGAACGGTTCATGACGCGCTACAATGAGCTCTCCAATGTGCTTGGCAATCTTGTGAGTCGTTCAATTTCGATGGTCTCGAAGTATCGAGACGGAATTGTACCCACCTCCCAAGATGACGGCCTTTCCAGAGAAATCATCCAGGCATTAGCTAGTAATCATGAGGCGATGGCTGATTACCGTATACACGAAGCGCTCGCAGCTAGTATGGACCTAGCCAGGGCCGCAAACGTCTATGTAGAGGACCGCCAGCCCTGGACACAGGCCAAAGATCCGAATGCGGCACAAGAACTAGATGAGACTTTGGCCACCTTAGTGCGGGTCCTCTGCGTGCTTTGTGCCCTCTTAGAACCTGTTGCTCCGGGTAAAATGGCTGAACTCGCACTTCGACTTGGACTTGAGAGTCCTCCATCATTGGAAACTTCTCTAACAGCCAACCTTGCCGGTAACTGTTTAGAGGTAAGTGATCCACTCTTCCCTCGAATCGAGCCATCTTGGGCTGGGGATTCGGGTTGACGCTCACTTCAACCCTCGTCTATTTTTTTCTGTCGTAAATGAGAGTCCCGCCAAAGCATAGGGCGATATCACGAATGATTGGAGATAGGTGGACGTTTCTGTTAGTCCGGGACGGATACAGCACTGTCAAGCAATATTCCCTGTCTTCACGCCTCCTTCGAATCCTAGTTGGAGGAGGGCTGCTAGCAACTCTTACCCTAATTGGATACGCTGTCACAATTGGGGTTGACGGGTACACTCGATTACAAACAGCTCAACTGGATACTCGTAACACTGTCCTACAGGACGAACTCCAGAAGTTTCAGGCGCGCGTCGACCATCTTGAGTCTACGCTAAATCATATTGCTCAGAATGACGCCCGCTTCCGCAGCATAGCCGGGCTAGAATCCATCGACTCTGAGGTGCTACAAGCTGGTGTAGGAGGACCCGGACTCCTCGGACCAGAAGCCCACTCACTCTGGACAATTGACCCATCCATTTCGGAGAACCTCTTCGAAGTGTCGTACGATCTAAACCAACTGGAACGCCGGGCCCGCTTGCTGTATAGTAGCCTAGAGGAAGCCACAGATTCTGTGCTCGCTCATAGGGATTTGTTGGAATCGACTCCCTCCATTTTACCAACCCCAGGATGGCTGAGTAGCAGCTACTCTGAATCCCGTATGCACCCTATCCACAACCGCCCACTTCCCCATCCTGGAGTAGACATCTCTGCTCCAAAGGGAACATCTATTTCTGCAGCAGCTAAGGGTAGAGTTATTAGGGCAGGTTGGGTCGTTGGATACGGACTCACAATCGAAATCGATCACGGCTTTGGATACGTGACACTCTACGGTCACGCCTCAGAACTGGTCGCTAGCCAGGGGGAAGAAGTGCAGCGTGGTAATGTAATAGCGAGAGTGGGCAGTACTGGTATAGCAACTTCACCACATCTGCACTACGAGGTCCGTGTTCAAGGTATAGCTCAGAATCCGGCTAACTTTATTCTCCCCGAATATATACGGTATTGACGACCTTCAGGGATGACCAACCAGTAACGCACCATGCTAAGTTTCTATTTTTGTCAGAGAGATTTTCTCAACTAGAATCCGAGGCCCATGCATTATACAGATGCAAAGTATGCTTAGCGTTATAGTAAGACCGCCTTCCCAGAAGCTTGATGCTGTTTTTCAACGGATGTACCTTCGCTCTCTTCTGTTTCTAAACAAGACGCATGGAGTTTAAATATGAGGTGTAGCCTCCCCTTACTCAGCTTGAGCTTGCTGGTAGCAGCCTCCGCCTGCGGACCGGCTGAAGTCGTGGTGACCATGGAGATTGATGTAGCCAATCCGGATGGGGAAGGAATGGTGACACGACCTCTCTCAGATATCGAGGTACAGCTCCTGCCCTACGATAGAGATGCTGTCTTCGATTCGATGGCCAACGCGTTCGGCACGCCAGAACCTCTCCTTCCTGAAGAACTCCTCGCGGAACGAGGGCGGGTCCAAGAAGCACAGCAGGAATGGCAGAATAACCAGAACCGCTGGAACCTGATCCGAGACACGCTCCAGAAATTGACTACGGCCTTAGAGCAGTATAACCGCGGGGAAGCTACCTACGTTGTGCTATTCCGGGAGTGGAATGATTTCGATGGAGAGCTTGGCAATGTGGAACGCCAGATGAATCGGTCGTTCGAAAACTTTACCAGCCTCCAAGAGGGTACGATCGAGGCCTCTAACACCATTCGAATGATGCGGGACAATTGGGGTGACGAGGCCTTCGCTGGAGCAGGTGAAGTCTTTCTAGCAAAACTCCGCACCTCTGGTCTGGATGCTGTAGCTGACACCACAGATGCTTCTGGAATCGCCAGACAACATCTGAAGGTTAAACCTGGCCAATACTGGATCTATGCTCGGTACGAGCTCACTTACACAGAACTCTACTGGAATATCCCTGTCGACATTATTCGAGGGGACCCCGTTCAAGTGCCTCTTTCCCGTGCTAACGCCGAGGAACGAATAAAGCTGTAAAACGCTCATTGGTGGCCACACCTGTATACTGATATTAGGCCGCCCAGGCACGAACAAGTGCCCGGGCGGCTTCCTTTTATGAGTCTCGGAAGCGATTGTGTTGCTCCATGATCAGCACTAGTGGTACAAACCCCACCTTTCAGGTCGATGCGGACTCTATCGGTTGGATCACATTTAATGATCCAAAGCGCAAGATCAATGTGCTTTCTGAAGACGTTATGCGTGACCTCGCTAAAGCATTGGATCAGGCACAGGTAGCAGAACGTGAAGGTCTTATCCAGGTATTAGTGATCCAGAGCGGCAAAATACGCTCTTTCATCGCAGGAGCAGACGTACATGAGATCACCAGGATCGAGGATCCCCTGGAGGCAGAGCAGAAAATTCAACTTGGCCAAGCAATATACGGGGAGTTGGCGAACCTGTCGGTCCCAACCATCACGGCGATCCATGGAATCTGCCTCGGAGGGGGTACTGAAATCGCGTTGGCATGCCAGTACCGAGTCCTTTCAGATTCGAAGACCACAAAAATAGGACTACCAGAGGTCACTCTTGGGATATTGCCCGCATTGGGTGGCACAACTCGCTTACCACGGCTGGTGGGGCTACAAGCATCGCTCGAACTTCTGCTCACTGGGAAACAGATCGACTCGCGGAAAGCCCAACAAATTGGCTTCGCCCAAGAAGTTTTTCCTGAAGCCCTCTTTGAGGGAATGGTCCGAGATTTCGCTCTTGATGCTGTTGAACTTCCACCAAGAGCATCAAGACGAAAGAAGAATCTCCTTAGCCGAGTACTGGACGATACCCTGCTCGGTCGCAAAATTGTGCTCAGCACGGCTAGACAGAAAGTCACTACCCAAACCGGTGGGCATTTCCCCGCGCCACTCCGGATTCTTGACATTCTAGATGAACATCTGGGTGGAAGCATCTCAGGTAGCCTCGCAGCTGAAGCACGGCTGGGCGCCGAACTTATCGTCTCTTCGGTAAGCAAAAACCTCCTACATGTCTTCCATACCAGGGAAACCGCCCGAAAAGGCAATGGTGCAGATCCCAAAGAGACCAATTCCAGTAAGGTTCAAGTCCTAGGTGTACTCGGAGCAGGTATCATGGGTGGTGGTATAAGCCAACTCGCCGCATACAATGGCGTACGTGTGTATATGAAAGACATCCGTCACAACGCCATCACTAGTGGATTGCACCATGCTCAAGCTTTGTTTGACAAGGCTACCCGGCGTAAGAAGCTATCTAGAAGGCAGGCCAACCAGCTTATGGAGTTGATCGCTGGAGGACTTGAATATTACGGGATCTCAAGTGCCCATTTGATCATTGAGGCAGTCGCAGAACAGATGGATGTCAAGAAATTAGTACTCCGGGAAACAGAAGAAGTCGTGCGCGACGATTGCATCATCACTACGAATACCTCCTCACTATCAGTAGACAAGTTGGCTGAAGAGCTTAGTCATCCAGACCGTTTCTGCGGGATGCATTTCTTCAATCCTGTGCACCGAATGCCGCTCGTCGAAATTGTGAGGGGACGGGATTCAAGTGAGGAAACAATTGCATCGGTCTACGCCTTCGCACTGCAACTAGGCAAGGTACCAGTCGTGGTAGGTAATGGTCCCGGATTTCTCGTCAATCGTGTTCTGGGACCCTATTTGAATGAGGCAGGATTCCTACTCGAGGATGGAGCAAGCATCCAGCAAATTGACACTGCTGCTAGAGCCTTTGGCATGCCGGTAGGCCCATTAAGACTTATTGATGAAATTGGATTTGATATCTCTTCGCATGCGGGGGCATCGCTCCATAAGGCTTTTGGAGAGCGGCTCAATCCCTCGCTTGCTCTTGTCGCACTCTCTGAAACAGACCGATTGGGCAAGAAG
>Ga0310121_10005390_pt1 | contig 11023 bp, 7 predicted proteins | sample CB27_Tmax_986_MG_FD_203504 | JGI IMG/M metagenome (GOLD analysis project Ga0310121, IMG submission 203504) | Marine microbial communities from Western Arctic Ocean, Canada - CB27_Tmax_986 | ecosystem: Environmental > Aquatic > Marine > Oceanic | place: Canada: Western Arctic Ocean | collected...
GTTCTATCGTGTGTGTGATACGGACGGTGACGATCAGTACGACGACGTTGAGTTGTTGAAATCATTTGCGATGCGTCAATCCAAAGCGCGATTCAATTCCTTAACCATGCGGCTGCAAAATATGTTGATTTCCTGAGGCCACGGTCCCCACGCGGTGGCCCTCGGGCCAGACGGCATGCTCTACATCGTGGCGGGAAATCATACCGAAATACCGGAGGGTCTCAAGACATCGTCCTCTTACCGCAACTGGGAAGAGGATGTGTTGTTGCCACGGTTGCCCGATGCGCAAGGAATCGCGACGGGAATCACCGCGCCGGGCGGATAGATTGCCAGGACGGACAAGGACGGCAAATCGTGGAGCCTCGTGTGCGGTGGTTTAAGAAACGTCTACGACATCGCGTTCAACGAAGTCGGCGACATGTTTGGGTTTGACGCCGATATGGAATTTGATGCTGGAACGCCCTGGTATCGGCCATGCCGCATTAATCACCTCGTATCGGGTGGTGAATACGGCTGGCGGTCTGGTTCTGCCAAGTGGCCGGAATATTACGCGGACAGCCTCGGGGCGGTGGTGAACGTTGGATTCGGTTCGCCGACAGGAGCCGTGTTCGGGTCAGAGGCAGATTTCCCGGCAAAATATTGCCGTGCCATGTTCGTCGGTGATTGGGCGTACGGCAGGATTTTGGCCGTGCACCCATCCGCTCAAGGGGCTTCGTACCGAGCCGATTTCGAAGTCTTCTTGCAAGGAAAGCCGCTGGCGGTCACCGATTTGGTGGTGCACCCGGACGGTTCCCTGTACTTCCTGATCGGAGGACGAAAGACTCAGTCAGGCATCTATCGAATCACCTATGAGGGGGACCCCGGCGGATCCTCTCAGGAACCAGACTTATCTCCGGAGCCGGACACGGAGCGCGCGACGGGTGACGCTGGCGCTTTAAGAAAACGTTTGGAGCAATGTCATGGACAGCCGCATGATCAGGCAGTGGCGTTGGCTTGGCCGCTGTTGAACAGTCCCGACCGATATATTCGCTATGCCGCCAGGATCGCGATTGAATCACAGCCATTGGAGCTTTGGCAAGCGAGGGCACTGTCTGAATCGCGTCCGTTAGCTCGAATCCAGGTTGCGCTGGCTCTCAGTCGGGTTGGCGACAAGACGTGGCTTCCTGCCATCCTGACAGGTCTCAACCAGCTGTCGCGGCTCAGCTTGCCAGACGACCATCGCTTGGAATGGTTACGAGCCTATGGGCTGGCGTTCTCGCGATTCGGCCCCGCCACGGAGGAAATGATCCTGTCCGTCCGCAGTACGCTGGAGCCGTTGTTTCCTGCCAGTCACTCCGACGTCAACAAAGAGCTGTGTCGGCTATTGGTTTATTTGAAGTCACCCACGGTGGTCGATGTAGGACTTGCCTCGATGCTCTCCGCGGAGACGCAAGAAGCCCAAATGTTCTATGCGTTCATGTTGCGTTTGGTAGACAGCGAGTGGTCGGTACAACAACGAAGGCAATACTTCAGTTGGTTACGACACGCTTACGACAGCTATGATGGCGGAAAGAGTTTTCAGGGCTTCGTCAGCATGATGGTTGCCCATGCGAAGAAGACACTCAACGACGAAGAAAGAGCATCGGTTCGCGATACCTTGGCAGGACACCAAGAGGAATCGGTTATCGCCAGCGCCGAAGCCCCACGACGATTTGTTCACAATTGGCAGGAAAGCGATCTGGTGCCGACGCTCCCCGAAATCAACGGCGGCCGATCCTTCTTCACGGGCGAGATCGCTTATCACGTGGCACAGTGCTACAAATGCCATCGTTTGAGTGGCCGTGGCGGCGATACGGGGCCGGATTTGACGGGGGTTGGTAATCGATTCAGCCCGGCATACCTTTTGCAGGCCGTTTTATCGCTGTCTGCGGTGATCCCCGACGCCTATCGAACATTTCATTTTCAGCTGGCCGACGGTCGGGCCATTCTTGGCAAGATTGTTGGTGAAACAGACGATCAATTCCTGATTCGGCCCAATCCGTTTTCCAATGACGTCATTAACATTTCCAAATCGGAGATCGAAGACCGGTTCGTCTCGGACGTCTCGGAGATGCCGGAGGGATTGCTGAATGTGCTCGAAGGCGATGAGATCGTGGATTTATTGGCCTATCTCCGGTCCGGGGGAGATGCAAACGACTCGTCGTTTGTTCAAGCGATCGATTCGGAGGATGTTGCCGATGCCTCTGAGCCTCTTCTTCGCGATACGGTCTCGCCTTAGGTCACGAGCCTGAATCTCCCACGGCAAGCGGACGGTTGATTGAATCGTGGGACAGGCTGCGGGGGTCACAAGCTCAACTAATTGCGAACTACGGTTGTCATGTCGCGATTACGTCGCGAGCTTCTTCGCACAATTTTTGGGACACTTTGGCGGATTCAGCTTCAGCGATAATGCGCACGATCGGCTCTGTATTGCTGGCCCGGACCAGTAGCCATCTTCCCGGCCAATCCAGACGCAGCCCATCCATGGTATCGGCCGTCGCGTCGGCGAAATGCTCGCGTAGTCGGTCCTCCACGTCGGCGATTTCTTGTTGGGCAAGGGCGACCTTGGTCTTGTGAATTTCATAGCGTGGCAGATCGTCCACAATGACGCTGAGTGGCTTGTCCTGCTCGGCCATGCTGGCCAAGACCAAGGCCATGCCGACGAAACTATCGCGCACGTACCCTACGCGAGGGTCGATGGGGCCGCCGTTTCCCTCCCCGCCAAAGATGGCGGCTTTTTCGATCATCAGATCACACACGTTGGCTTCACCGACCTTGGAACGAAAAAACGGAACGCCATACCTTGCGGCCAGGTCTTCCGACATGCGGCTGGTCGAGCAATTCGTCACTACCGGCCCCGGCGTATGGCGGAGAACGTAGTCCAGGCATACCGCCAGGGTATACTCTTCGCCGACATAGCGCCCGGTTTCATCGATTAATGCCAATCGATCCGCGTCCGGGTCTTGGGCAAACCCGACCTGTGCGTGGTTTTCAGTGATCGTGCCACAGAGTTCCTTGAGGTTTTCCGCGGTCGGCTCAGGAAGGTGCTCGAATTGCCCGTCGGGAGGGGTGCCGAGCAGTTGAAAATCGCAACCGAGCCGATTCAAAAGTTTTCGTCCCAGGAGGCTGCCAGCGCCGTGATTCGAGTCGAGAACGACCTTGTACTTCTTGGCTGAAATGGAGTCCGCGTCAACGGTCTTCAGAACCAATTTGGCGTGGGCGCTAATGGTATCGACGCTTGATCGCACCGTGCCAAACGTTGCCTGGTCATCCAGAGGATCGATCGGCCGGCGGTAGCGGTCCAAGATCTGCTGGCCTAAGCCAGCGGAAATAACACGGCCGTCGGGTCCAAACAATTTTATGCCATTGTATTCCGCCGGATTGTGACTGGCAGATATCTGAATACCACCAGAAAACTTCAAGTCCCGGATTAACACGCCGGTCGTGGGTGTGGCGGCAACTCCCGCATTGATGACGTCCCGTCCCAAAGAGTTCAGTGTCTGACACACCATGTCAGCGAAATGGAGGCCGCTTGCTCGACCGTCGCGCGTCACGACCAGTCCGCCTTCGGGTACGGTGTGAGCAAATGCGGACGCGTATCGGTTGGCTACCTGTGGGGTGAGCGTATCTCCCACGACGCCGCGAAGTCCTGAAACGCTAATAATGGGTTCAGCCATGGAGTTGCTCCGGGGGGCGACAGACGTCGATGCAGATTGGGCCATATTGTAGTTGGCATCCGTTTTTTGCGACACGCCGCGCCTTATTCCTTCGAGGAAGTGGGGGAACCGCGCAGTAGAAGGTGGGTGAGAAATGCGGGCCGGTTGTCATGAGATGTTGATGGCCGTCACGAAAAGCGGCTAGAATCGCCGGCTACAAGCGACGGACCGAACCAGCGCCAATCAGCAAAGAAAGACTCCTACTTAGATGAACACCGAAGCCATGGGACAGATTGATGTCGACAAATTGCTCGCCAGGTTGAAAACTGCTGAGAATGACGGCCACATTACAGCTGATGCCGTTGGCTACATCACGCAGTGGTTAACCCAACCGAGATACGCCGAATATGCCCCTGAAGTGGCGAGACACATTGATGATGAAAAGTGGCAAATTCTCGACGATGTGTTCTGGACGATTATCCCGTTCGGAACAGGTGGACGTCGCGGCAGAATGTACCCAATCGGGTCCAACTCCATTAATGACCGCACGATAGGCGAAAGCGCTCGTGGATTGGCGGAATACGTGTTGGACCATCTACAGGATGCCGCCGCCGCGCCTTCATGTGCGATTGCCTTTGACACTCGGCACAACTCGCTGCATTTCGCCAAACTATGCGCCGAGATCATGGTGGCGGCTGGCTTCCATGTCTATTTTCTCGACGAGCCGCGTAGCACTCCCGAGCTGTCGTTTTTGGTCCGGTATAGATCCTGCAGCTGTGGCATTATGGTCACTGCCAGTCACAATCCCCCCAGCGACAATGCGGTAAAGTGTTATTGGTCAACGGGCGGCCAATTGGTGCCCCCACACGATCAAGGGGTGATTCGTCGGGTGATGGGTGTAGAGGGGATTCCACGCGTCGACTTCGAGCGGGCGGTCTCCGACGGTGTGATCCAAATGTGCCGTGATGAAGTCGGCAAGGCTTATTGCGGCGCGGTGTCCGTTCAGGGGTTCGCTGGACCGCGTGATGTCAAAATCATTTTTTCGCCATTGCATGGCGTGGGGGCGAGCGCGGTTGTCCCGGCGCTTGCGGCAGATGGTTTTGAGGATGTCGAGGTTTTTGGGCCTCATGCCGATCCGGACGGTGATTTCCCGAATGTGCCAGATCATGTCTCGAATCCAGAGAATCCTCGCGTATTCGACGCGATGATCCAGCGAGCCCAGAAGATTAGTGCGGACGTAATCCTGGCGACCGATCCAGATTGCGATCGGTTGGGTTGCGCAGCACCGAAAACAAGCGACCCGGCCGGCGAATGGGGTACGTTTACCGGAAATCAGATTGGGGCTTTGCTGACGGACTATGTGTTGGAAAAACGACAAGCTAGTGGTCAACTGTCGGCTGATCATTACCTGGTCAAGACTCTGGTCACCACTGAGATGGTGCGACGGATTGGCGATTCTTACGGTGTCACGACGCACGGTAATCTATTAGTCGGCTTTAAATGGATCGGCCAGGCCATGGATGAATTCGGGCCTGGCAAGTTTATTTTGGGTACCGAGGAGTCCCATGGATATCTGGTGGGACAGTACGCACGTGACAAGGACGGGGCGGTGGCGGCAATGTTGATGTCGGAAGTGGCAGCGGCCGTGAAAGCGGATGGCCAGACGCTTCACGAGAAAATGGAAGCACTCTATTGGCAGCACGGTTACCATGCAGAGAGGTTGATCAACTTGCAGATGGCTGGGTCCGAAGGGATGGCTCGTATGCAGGGCCTGATGAGCAAATTCCGCAGCGATCCGCCAGGGGAAATCGGCGGTTTACGCGTGGCTCAAGTGAGGGATTATTCGACGGCTGAAATCCGATCGTTGACTGGCGAGGTGACAACACTGGATGGCCCGAACGGCAATATGATCGTTTTTGATCTGGACGAAAAGGAAAACTATGTCGCTGCGCGTCCGTCCGGCACTGAACCGAAGGTCAAGTTCTACATGTTCACTTTCGTGCCTGCTGAGCAGTTGTCCGACCTCGATTTGGCTGCGGACGAGATGAATCAGCGTTTGGATCAAATGGCGACCGACCTCGAAGCGTTTGCCGAAACGGTCCAGGCTTCCTAGACTTAGATTGATGACGACGTCCAGCGAAGACCAAGACGATCTCCAACGGTTTGGCCATCGGCAAGCCGCCGCCAAAGTGAAGGGATTTCCCCAAACACCAGGCATCTACTTGATGAAAGATGCTGGGGGGCGGGTCATCTACGTCGGCAAGGCGGCCAATCTGCGTTCGCGAGCTGGCAGCTATTTCCTCAAGGGGGCAAGCGAAGAACCGAGGACAGCTATTTGGGTTGCCGAAATTTGTGACGTCGATTACATCGAGTGCGAAAGCGAAGTTGACGCGCTGTTGATGGAATCCCGGCTGATCAAGGATGTCCAACCCAAACACAATCGCGAGCAAAAGGACGACAAGACATTTCCTTACCTGATGATCACGACGCGTGAGGATTTTCCCCGCGTCGAGGTCACGCGAGAGCCCAGAGACCGTGGCGTCAAATTGTACGGACCCTTCGCCAACGCGGGTGCCTTGCGTGGCGCGGTCCAAGTTCTCCAGCGGATATTCAAATTCCGCACCTGTTCGCTCGACATCGAGGCGGAGGATCAGCGATGGCAATGGTTTCGTCCGTGTTTGCTGGCCAGCATCGAACAATGCACGGCACCTTGCAACTTGCGGATCTCCAAGGAGGAATATCGCCGAGATATTCGGCGGCTACAAATGTTTCTCGATGGCAACAAAAAAAAGCTGCTCGAGCAACTACGGAAGGAAATGGCCGAAGCCTCCAAGAACACCCAATATGAGATAGCTGCCCGATTGCGAGACGAAATCCACATGCTGGAGACGTTGGATCAACGTGGCGAGTTGGAAACTCACGCGCAACCGGAAGTGTTTTACATCGATCCCAAGAAAGGGTTGTCTGGACTCAGAAAGGTTCTCAAATTGTCAGAGGCGCCGCGCGTGATCGAGGGAGTCGACATCGCCCACCTGCAGGCGAACCAGACGGTTGCCAGTGTTGTGCAATTCATTGACGGATTGCCGTTCAAGCCTGGTTATCGACGCTACAAGATACGCACCGTTGAGGGTGTCGACGATTTTCGCAGTATCCACGAAGTGGTCTCGCGGCGCTACAAACGGTTAGCGGATCAGTCGGAAGTGTTCCCCGATCTTCTCTTGATCGATGGCGGGAAGGGGCAGCTCAATGCCGCAACGGCGGCCTTTGATGAATTGAAATTGCCACGGCCAACCATCATCTCACTGGCCAAACGCGAAGAAGAAGTTTTTGTGCCCGGCGAAAAGGAATCCTTAAGGCTGAGTCGTCATTCCTTCGCTTTGCGGCTGCTCCAGTACGTACGGGACGAGTCGCATCGTTTCGCCCAACACTACCACCACATCCTGCGACGAAAATCGACTTTCGGCGAGTAATTCGCTGGTGATGTTTTCTTGGCAAGCCGCTCTGGATGCCCATTTTCATGGTCTTATGCGCGATTCCCCCCCATTTCGACGTTGCTGCCGAGTATTTTTGGAAAAATCAGTAAATCGACAAATTGGGGCTTGTGGTGGGAAATCAGCCCATTAGATTGTTTTAGATCGAGTTTACGTGGGAAATTAACCCAAAATTAATTCCGATTGATGCGAAGGGACTGACGTGCCGCTCTTTGGCGAAAAATTGATGGGCAATTGCGATTCGTTTGGCGGACAGGCGTCGGACGGTGGGCAAGCGTCGTATGGCGGAAAGGCCTCAGATGGTGGACAAGCGCGAGTTCATTCTGGGGGAGTTCCGGCGGTCGATCGACGATCGATACCGCATTTCGATTCCGGCCGAGTTGGCGGAGCCGCTGACCAGCCAAGGGACGGAATGCATCTTGGCCAAAGAGCGTGCCGGCGCGCTCAGCGTGTGGAATGCGGAGACTTGGGGAAATCGGCTGGACCAGTCGGTCGGATTGGTGCGATCGAAAATAGAAGCTGGACGTCTGGAGGGTCGCATCGAGGACGTCCAGCACCTCGGTCGGCTGCTGTCGACCCGTCACAAGCATGTCCAGATCGCGGGTCGAGGAAGATTACTGATCCCGGAGGGATTTCGCGAGTTCCTTGGAGTGGAGCCGGGCGGCGACGTGTTGTTGGTTGGTGCCGCCTTGTGTGTGGAGATCTGGCAGCCCGAGCAGTGGTTCAGTTTCCTCGAGGGCCGTATGCCCGAGTTTGGAAAATTGCTGGACGATCTCGCGGGATAGTTGACTGTGCGACTAGCCGCACGTATCTATTCGCTAAAAGAAATAACCCGGCACAGCTTTTGAAAAACTTGATCATGCTCGGCAGGAGAAACGTCCTTTAAACCCAGTCCGTGCGACTTTGGTTAGAGCAAGTTACCCAGGGATTGGGCCTTCGCGGCATGGAGGCCCGCTTTTTGCCGAGCATGATCTTTTTTAATTGTCAGTTTGTTTTTGAACCTCGTTTTTGACCTCCACGTACAGCATCCGTAATTGGTGCACGGCATCTTCCAGCAACGAGGATTCTTCTTCAGATCGATTTCCAGTTGTCTTTTCCTGTAGGACTCCCAGCATATCGATGTAGTGCCTGGCAAAATCCAAATGCACGACAGGTTTGCCTTCGATGGGATCGGGAAACTGGCCCAACGATGCCATCACTTGGCTGGCCATTGTCGAAATCAAAAACGTCAGTGAAGCTGGTGGAATCTGGTCATCGGCTTGAAGATTTTCGGTAGTCTCACCGTCCGATCCTTCTTTTGGCTCAATGAGCTGTTCTCGCTCGCTTTGGACCTGAGTCTTCCAGTCCTCATCGATGATAATCTTGCGTTCGTCAGGTGCGTCTTCAGGCATCACAACCTCTCTCGATCGGTGGGCATCACGAACTAATCTTCGGCCACTTGTTGTTCTGCAACGAATTGATCGGCAACAGCGTCACCACGGGATGCGCGCCGATGGACACCTGCCGCGATAAAGTCGGCGAACAAGGGATGGGCAGCGGTCGGTTTCGATTTGAATTCGGGATGAAACTGAACCGCGACGAACCAGGGATGATTGGGAATCTCGACGATCTCGACCAGACCGTCATCGGGGCTGGTTCCCGTTATGTGCATACCATGGGCTATAAATTGCTTCCGGTATGAATTGTTGAATTCGTACCGATGGCGATGCCGCTCTTCAATATTCGGCTCGCCATAGGCGTGGATGGCAAAACTGTCGTCAGCAATTCTCGTCGGTTGTGCTCCCAGCCGCATAGTTCCCCCTTTTTGCGTCACGGTTTGCTGTTCTTCAAGCAGACAGATGACGGGATGCGCCAAGTCCTTGACGAATTCAGTGGAATGGGCATCGGTAAGGCCGACCACATTGCGCGCGAACTCAATCACGGCGCATTGCATACCCAGGCAGATGCCTAGAAAAGGCACTCCGCGCTCGCGCGCCCAACGAATTGATTCGACTTTGCCTTCGATCCCGCGTTCACCGAAACCGCCAGGAATCAGCACCCCATCATACCCTGATAACAATCGCTCCGGACCTTCCCGTTCGATCGATTCACTTTGGATGCGTCCGACGCGAATTTGTGCCCTGTTGTGAATTCCGGCGTGGTCGATGGCTTCGTAGATGGATTTGTAAGCGTCTCGGTGTTCGGCGTATTTGCCCACCACGGCGATACTGATTTCATGTTGCGGGTTTCGAAGATGGTGCAGCAATTCGCGCCAGTCGTCTAGTTCCAGCGTCTCAGCGGACAGATCGAGCTCTTGCACGATCAATTCGTCGAGGTTGTTTTCGACCAGGCTAAGCGGGACTTCGTAGATCGAAAAATCTTTGTCTTTCTCTTCGATAACGGCATCCAGCGAAACGTTGCAGAAGAGAGCGATCTTTTCACGATCTTCACGGCTGATGCTACGCTCCGTTCGACAAATAAGGACGTCGGGTTGGATACCGATTTGGCGAAGTAGACCGACAGATTGTTGGGTTGGTTTGGTTTTCAGCTCAGCCGCCGCCTTCAGGTAGGGGACGAGCGTCAAGTGGATGTACAAGCAGTTTTCCTTGCCGACATCCAACGCGAACTGACGAATGGCTTCCAGAAACGGTTGGCTTTCGATATCCCCGACCGTGCCGCCAATTTCAGTAATCACCACGTCGACTTCGTCATCGGCCAAGGAATGGATGCAGTTCTTAATCTCGTTAGTGATGTGCGGAATAACTTGAACCGTTTTTCCTAAGAATTCGCCTCGCCGTTCTTTCTCGATGACTGACAGGTAGATTTGGCCGGTCGTGTAATTTGAGTCGCGAGTCAATGGGCTGTCGGTGAAACGCTCATAATGCCCCAGATCCAGGTCCGTCTCACTGCCGTCGTCCAAGACGTAAACTTCGCCGTGCTGATAGGGGCTCATCGTACCCGGATCCACGTTGATATACGGATCCAGCTTTTGCATACGCACCTTGAGACCTCGTCGCTCAAGCAGCATCCCAATCGATGCGCTAGTCAGTCCCTTGCCCAGGGAGCTGACGACTCCGCCGGAAACAAAGATGTGTTTCGCCATGATATTGGGGCACCTTCCTGGTTGGGCCAGTCGGTCAATGCGGTCGTGGTTGGACCCGACTGGCTGTTGGGGATCTCCAATCCCTTATTCTAGCCGGTGGCCGCCTGGCGTGAGAGAGGGGCCACAAAAGCATCAGAAATGATGCGAGGAAATGCCCATTTGCTGGACTCGACTATTGGAATTACGGAAATCTCGCAGAGCTGTTAGGATTTTGCCGTCTGTGATATGACGAAAGAGGGGAATGCGACCAAAGACGGGACATCAACCAAGCACAGCTCGAAGGAGAATGAGTCGCCTATGTGTGGAATTGTTGGCTACATCGGCAGTCGAACTGCCACCGATTTTCTTCTGGAAGGTCTTCGTCGGTTGGAGTATCGCGGATATGACAGCGCTGGAATCGCCACCCTCACGGAGTCGGGGACCCTTAACGTAACGAAAACGGCGGGTCGCATTGATTCGTTGGCGGATAAGCTCCTGCAGCGGCCCATGGAGGGAAGCCTCGGAATCGGCCATACGCGTTGGGCCACACACGGAGCTCCAAACGAGAAAAATGCGCACCCTCACTTTGGAGGCAGCGGCCGCTTGTCGCTGGCCCACAACGGCGTGGTTGAGAACTATCAGGCACTCAAAGCCAAGCTCATTGCTGACCGATACGAGTTTATTTCCGAGACCGATAGTGAAGTTATTGGGCACCTGATCGATTCCTGCATCGACGACAAAGAATTGGCCAACAGCGGCGACCCGCGCGACGTCTTGGTCTCGGCCGTTCGAGATGC
>Ga0310121_10005391_pt1 | contig 11023 bp, 10 predicted proteins | sample CB27_Tmax_986_MG_FD_203504 | JGI IMG/M metagenome (GOLD analysis project Ga0310121, IMG submission 203504) | Marine microbial communities from Western Arctic Ocean, Canada - CB27_Tmax_986 | ecosystem: Environmental > Aquatic > Marine > Oceanic | place: Canada: Western Arctic Ocean | collected...
TCGTCTGCGTTTGCGTGAGCGCTCACCGGCAATACTCCCTCTTACACCTTGGAGCTACGACAGGGGGCTCAGTACTAACACACGCCATTTGGGTCATCAAGTATGGCCCTTTAGCGAAGTCCATCGTACGCCACTACACGATGGGATGAACGGGATCCGATACCGTCATCTCATCGGGCAAACCCGTTTTTGCCACAACCAGTACATTGCTCGCCGCGGTGCGGATCATATGTTCCACGACCGAGCCCAGCTCGGGCGCATCGACGCTGGCATCCACACCATGTCGTCCCACAACAAGCAACCATGGATTGGCCCGCTCTACATGATTCGCGATGGTCTCCATGGGCACGCCATTCAGGGTGCTGGCCAACACGGGGATGTCTCGTTCCGTGATCATTCGTCGAGCCAACGTCACATGGGCATCCAACAACTCTTGGGCGACCGCGTCGTCTGCGTGGACCGCCACGATTTCAATGGAGCGCCCCGTTTTCTCGGCAAGGGCGCACGCAACCTTCAGTCCACCCCAACTCCAGAGCGATCCATCCAGCGCGACCAGGATGGGTCCGTCGCCCTTGAGTCCCACGGACTCCAGATCCCGGATCACCAATGTGTCGACGGTCGTTCGGCGCAATACACGCTCACAAACCGAGCCGGCCTTGCTTTGCTTGACGGCTCCCTGACCCAGCGCACCCATCACCACCAGATCATAATCGGACTCTTCGATGTCGTTGACCAACTCCTCAAAGTTTCGACCGTCCATCCGTTTTCCTTCGAAGGACAGTCCGATCTCTTTGGCGCGCTCATTCATCACGTCGAGGTAGCAATCGCTGATCAACTCCAGGCCGCGAGCAATGAGCGCATCGTGGATACGCCGCTGCTTTTCGAGCTCCGTGTCCTCTTTGTATTCGTCGGGAAGCGTGAACTCCATTTGCTTAAAGCGCACATCATGAAGTTTCGCTGCATACACGTGGCTTCCCACGAGCTTGGATTGAAACGCCTCGCCGAGCGCCAAGGTCATTTCCATGGCTGCGTTGGAATGGTCCGAATTGTCGAGAGGAACATAGATCGTCTGGTACATGGGGTCAGAGTCCTTTCTGATGTCCATGGCCATCCAGTTTCCACCCGTGCATGAGCACTCCGCTGGCCTGGCATCAAGATTTGGACTGTCATATCGCCTGCCCCGATCGATGTCAACAGATGCCGCACTGACGGCCAAGAGGGAACGACAGGTCCAGACCAAGCAAGTCCACAAAACAACCATTAACTTTTAGGGTGTCAGGCGGTGGCGTGCTTCCTCGACATGACATACTGTGAGCAGTCCGTCTGACCGAAGGGGGCTGGCCCCCACGAACTCACGTCGAAGGGCCCGGTGGGGACGTCGTCGCCGCAGAGCAAGGCAACCCGTGGCCGGGCTGATTAATGACGTTGTTGATGCCGCTCATCAGCCGATCGATGGCGTCCTCGTCCCGGAGATCATAGTACCCGCGAACACACAGCCCCGTGTCCACCAGGGCCACCATGTATCCGAGTCTGGGATCCACTTCATCGGACCTCGCTGCCGACCGCGCACGCTGATGAGCACGATCGTAGGCATACACGTTTGAAAGCACCGCATCCACCGAAGTAGACTCTTCGATGCTCGTCAAAAACACCCACCGCAAGCTGTAGCTGTTCGACATGGCGTAGGCCGACAACACATCGGGCGTGTCGACGGCCGGATCCACCGTGAAGGACACCAATCGAAACGCATCGACCATGTTCTTTGTCTTGGCGCGGATGGTCGCCAGATGCTCCAGAAGATCGGGGTTGATGGTGGGACACTGGCTACACACCATCGAAGCAACCCATATTCGACCGAGCAGGTTGTCCGTCCCAAATGCTGTGCCATTCTGGTCGGTCAATTCAAAGACTGGAATGGGGCCCAACCGAGGTAAGGGCGATGGTTTATCTACATGAATGGTCCGCAAAATGGGGAAGAGCATTATGAGCCCAACCAACGCAATCCAGAACACGGGCCTACCGACAACGCGGGCTGCCACCCGCTGAAGACGTCCTTCCGCTGCACTGGCCGACGAGTCATCCTGAGTCATGCTAGACCCTATTCCACAGGTGGCACACGCTGGCAAGTGGCGCGGCATAAAGACGGTGGACGGAACGAAACACCGGCGTTATGGTCCCATCCATGGATTGGTTGTGGCCCATCTACAAAGAGTATGTCACTCGTCTCGCCGGAGGGGAGCACGTCGACTCCTCCACCTTGGGGGAGACCTTCATGCAGATACTCGCCGATAGTACCGTCACGCTTTACGTCATGGAACCGATCGGTGACACCATCCGCTTTCGTGCCATGGGACAATGGGCCCTTCCCGATGTGCCGGATTTGCTGGCCGATCCGAACGCATTTATCGCCGACCAATTCGGTGGCGGAAAGTACAAGATCAACTTTCATCACGCGATGAGCTTTGTATGCACCCACAACTTTCGCACTTACGGCGAGGAGTTGTGGCGAAACATGGAGGAAATTGAATGCGATTAACCACCCTTCACCGCATCTTGATCGCGTCCGGTGTTCTACTGGGCATTTTGTTTGCGCTCTGGTCCGCCCATCAATTCACAAAGACCGACGACATTGTGCACGTCGTCATCGCGAGCCTTTCAGGCATCACTTCGGTGGCGTTGGCCATTTATCTCAAGCGATTTACAGCCCGTGTTCGGGCGGAGTCCACACCGGCTCCCACCCATGCAGAGTCGTCCGATGCGAACAGTACAGGTTGAACGTCCGGCCGGTCGCTACAGGCTTGCGCGTGTGTAGGATGTTGTCTGGTTGCCAACCAACACATCCAAGTACGTTGCAGCAGCGCTGCCGACACGCGCGCCATCCGCCGTACATGCGTTGATTCCGATACCGCGAAACGCATTGCCCGTCAGGAAAAGACCGGGGTAATTGAGCAGCGCCGCTTCCGCACGAGCCACGCGGCGGAGGTGGCCAATCTCGTATTGAGGGATACCACCGCGGTGGCGTTGAATTCGACTGAACAGGGGTTTCGATGCGACACCAATGGTTCGCCGTAGTTGGACCCGGGCCGTCCGAAGCAAGGTTTCATCCTCCTGATCGCACACCGTGCGATCGCGCACGCCGCCAAGCACCGCCTGGATAAGCACCTGCCCTGAAGAGCTGCGGTGACCGGGGAATATGCTCGAGGACCACAACACCCCCAAGACACTTCCGCCCTCGACACTGGGGACCAAATACCCAAACCCATCCAAGGGATGCGGGATGTCGGCCTCCCGATATCCCAGAGCGACCATGGCAACGGGCGCGTAGGGAACCGCCGAGCACACTGCGACCAGATCGTCATGCAAATGACCCAGATATCGGCGGGCGGCGGGCGCGGGTGCCGCTGAAACCACCACATCCGCCGAAAATTCACACGGTGCGTCTCCCCCCACCAGCACACGCCACTGTGTCCCATCACGATGTACGGCTTCGACCGGGCTGTTGCGTCGCACAACCCCGGAGCCCATACTGCCGCCCAAGGCATCGATCAACTGACCGAGGCCGCCCTGGAACGACACATATCGGCGTCGACCCACAGCCGATGGTGAGGCGCTTGATTCGGATGCGTGTTGTTGGCGCGACTGGGTAAACGCTTTCAGCAGACTCTGCCCCTTGCCTTCCATGCCCGCCAGCTCGGGAAGCGTCGCCTGAACGCTTAGGCGATTTGGATCGCCCGCATAAATTCCCGAGATCACCGGATCGACGAGCAATTCAGCCGCTTCTTTCCCAAGACGACGACGCGCAAACTGGGCGACCGTCTCTTCGCCTCGCTGCGGAAGACATGGAATAACGGGCTCCAGCATCAACCGAGCCCGGGCTCGAATGCTCAAGAGATCGCTGGTGAGAAAGGTTTGAGGGCTGTCTGGAAATCGTCGCAACCGGCCACGCGACAAAATGAAACGCCGTCGCATGCGCTCACAGCCCGTGACGATTTGTCCACCCAGACCCACGCGTTCCGCCAACGCGATGGTCGATGGATCTTTGTTGAGAAAACCGCTTGGGCCCAGTTCACACACAAATCCGTCCTGATGAGCGGTGCCGATGCAACCACCCAGTCGTTCGGAGGCCTCCAAGATTGTCAACCGAGTGTTTGGATGATGGTCAGCAATCCATCGCGCTGTTGCCAGCCCGGAAATGCCCCCGCCAATGACGATCACGGAACTCATAAACTGCTCCTGCACCGTGAAGATACGGTTGACTTGCGCCGCCATTCCTACCCCTCTGCTGGCTGGAATGTCAACCGCCCTTCGAACCCAACAAGTTTCGGTCCACGATTTGAATCGCTTGGATCCTTTTTCCGCGTTTGTTTGTCCGACCGAACGTTGCATTGCCCCCTCACTTGCGATATCAACGTTGCGACGCCACCGGGGAGAAATTGCCCCGTGGCGCGAGGTGATTCATGTCCAGTAGACTCTTTGCATTGATTGGTTCTGTTGCTCTGCTCCTGTCTGCAGGGTGCAATCTGTCCTCTGACGACGCGGGTGAGGCGCAAGCAGCAGCCACACCATCGGCGCCGACCGGGATCATCCCCGGCATGAAGATTCGACCCGGCATCGATGAATCTTGTCTCGTCGTAGCCAGTGAGCCCGCCACAGAGGCCGGCGGAACAACGACCGCACGTGCGCCATCCTATCAAGCGCTGGACTCGGTAACCGATGGTGGAACGATTCAGGGAACAATCAGCTACAACGGTTCGCTGACAGACGAGGTCGTCGACATCGTCAGCGACAAGTCCGTGTGCGAAGATCCGGCCACGCCGGGCAAGCGCAAAACCGATTCGCTCTTGGCCAAGAACGGCAAACTTCAAAACGCCGTAGTCACCCTAACCGACATCAAATCGGGCAAGGGGTTTGAACAACAGACGGTCACCTTAAACAACCAGGGGTGCATGTTTGAGCCTCGCATCACGCTCATGCGAAAAGGGGACATCGTCGCTGCCACAAACAGCGATCCCGTGCTGCACAACACCCACCTCTATTTGAAGCGGAAAACGGGCAACAAAGAGCTGGAGAACATCGCACTAGCCAGCAAGGGCGCCGTGGTAAAAAAGAAGGTCAAAAAAGCAGGGCTGGTCGACGTGAAATGCGACGCACACCGGTGGATGCAAGGATGGATTGTGGTCACCGACCATCCCTACAGTGCGCTCACGGATGCCAACGGTTCGTTCTCATTGACGGACGTACCACCGGGCGATTACACACTCCGGGTTTGGCATGAAAAACTGTCCGCCAAAGAGGTCAAGGTCAGCGTCGCAGCGGGGACTGATGTCACGAGCGACGTCACCCTGGAATAGTCCCTCATCGTTCGAGTGATCGCGTCCAAACGATGCATCACAATGATTCAGGCGTTTGTCACTGTACGCTAACCAGCCCAATGCGGATGGCTATAGAACGAGGATGACGGTGTGGACTAAAAACCAAACGAGCCCGTCAGCACCATATTGAAGTCGGATGGACTGCCGAAGCTCACATTGCTAAAAGACGCAAAGTTGGAGCCACTCTCCTGAAGAATCGGTATCTGCGCCGCGAGGCCAAGATCGAGCACAGAGCTCGTGAAGCGAAGCCCTCCGGTGAACACCAGTGAACTGTACGCCGGCGCATTGCTGATGTTGTGCAACCCGGTCAATTCGGCGACCAGCGTGAGTATGAAAAGATCCACACTGAGCGCCCCGCCGTACTGCAGATAGTGTACGTCACCGAAGTCGGGCTCACCCCGTACGCCAATCATTGCGTTGTACATGCAGCTCGCCTGAACGGTCACCATGGGAAATTCAATACCCAGCACAACGTAGGGTGCCGCCGTGAGGTATTCGTGAAAATAGCGCGGCGACCACATTAAGTTGGCCAAACCAAGCGCATTGGCCTTTTCGGTCCCGGTCGGCGCCCATACCTGCACCCCATAACTGATCCCTGCGGCCAGGGTGTCTCCAAAGGTGTGACCAAAACGCGCATCGACACCCACGTTGCCCATGGCAAAGTCGGTCTCATCCGAATCGAAACCAGCCAGGGGCAACACCACAGTGAGATCCATGACATCAAAGTGAAACTCCACAAAGGGTTCCATGCTGAACGTCACCGCTGTCGTTGGGTTTTGCATGATCTCGACCAGATCGGCGATCACGTCCGCGTTGTTGATAGGGAGTTCAATGCCGTCAATAGCGGCCTTTTGTTCCGGCGTTAGCTGGGGGATGTTCTTGAGTTCTGTCTTGACGTCCGCCAAGCTCTTTCCCTTGATGTCGCTCGGATCCACGTATTGTGCCGCCTCCAACATCACTTGATATTCTTCGCCGTTCTCTTTTCTGAACGTATCCAAAACCTTCTTTTGCACCATCTTAATCGGAGCGATCGTGAAGGTCATCCCGATCCCAATTGTACGCCCCAACTGAGCCTTCATGCTCGGATTGACGAACAATCGACCACCAACAAATGGGTCCGCCGCCATGGCGTCCGCAGCCATCAACAACGCCAATAGCCCAATCAGTGAAATTCGCTTCATGGATGCTCTCCTTGCCACAGTGGTTGTACCATGCACCGATGAGACTTGCGAGCAGGGTTGCGTTTTAGTACCTTGGGAAACGTGCAAATAAAAAACCGAGCGCTGCCCCTGGTTCTACTGTGTGTTATTGCGGTTGTATTGATCGGTTTTGATGCGCGCGCGGCAAAACCGGATCCGGGGACTCGTTTGTTGGTGGACGAAGACAATGGACCCGCCCGCCTGAGTTTGTATGGTGCCGCACCCGAGATCGAAATTCCGGGCGAAGGAATCAGCGTGGGGGTTCGGGCTCGCTACATCACCATCCCCGATTCCCTCTTCGATGTGTATCTCCAAGATCACACCTCGTTTCATAGCTATACGGTCGGCATAGAGGTCGGTATTGATGGACCCGCCGGTTCACGCATTCTTTTCGGCCTCGATTATTCGGATTTCAGTATGCCGGGGGGAAATTTCCGTCAGATCGACGAAAATCCTGACGAAGCCAGTTACACAGAGATCAACCTGCACGTCATCACAGTCGAAGCGCTCTTCCTCTGGAAATACGCATTTGTCCAGCAGTTTGGCGTGATTTACGGCGCTGGCCTGGGGGTAAGCTACACGCCCGGTGACATCACGTCGACCGACGTCACACCCAACTGCACGGAACCAGTCTCCGAATGTGCCCACTGGAACACGGTCACATCACGAAAACAACCCATGCCCAGCCGATTTTGGCCCATGATAACCGTTATCGGGGGCTTCTATATCGATCCAACTCCGGGAATTCGAATTCGCTTGGAAGGCGGATTCCGTGGCGTCGTATTTGCCGGGCTGTCGGCCCGGAGCACATTCTAGCTCACTCGACGCACTCCGCCACGATGCGCGGTTTTCCGGGTTCGATTTCACTGTTGACACTCCCCAACCCTGGTGTTAGAAACGCGCACCCTATTTTTGGGGACATGTTGGGGTATCGTCTAATCGGCAGGACAACGGTTTTTGGTGCCGTCGATCAAGGTTCGAGTCCTTGTACCCCAATCAGTCATTGGAGACGAACGATGTTGAAGTTGGAAGCCCGCCGACGGGTCGGAACAGGAAAAGGTGCTGGGCGTCGCATCCGCGACAAAGGCATGATCCCAGCCATATTGTATGGAAATCACGGTGAAACCGTCAGCTTGGCACTGGATCCCAAGTCTGTTCGTACCCTTCTGAAATCACCAAAAGGGAACAACACGACGTTCGAATTGAACGTGGACGGCGGAGAGACTGTGCCCTGTACGATCGTGAAAACCTACCAGAAGGACCCCGTCCAGCGCACATTGCTTCATTGCGATCTCATCCGCCTGGATCCAAACAAGAACCGCCATTTTCAAATTCCCATCACACTCACGGGCACGTCCCTGGCCGAAAAGGAGGGGGGGCGTCTCCTCTTCATCACGCGCACTTTTGGTGTGGAATGTATACCGGAAGATGTTCCCGTATCCATTGAAGTAGACGTCTCCGAGCTCGATATTGGCGACCGGCTCCGTCTGAGCGACGTTCCGCTCCCCAGTAAGCTCACCCTTGTCGACGCACCGAATACTCCGATTGTCACGGCAACAACAGCCCTGGCCGAAATTGTTGAAGAAGAAGAAGAACTTGAAGAGGGTGAAGAGGGTGAAGAAGGCGCCGATTCCGCAAAGGAAGGCGCTGCATCTTCCTCTAAAGAGCCTGATTCAGACAAATCCTCTGACTAGTTTGTGAACAACCCTAACGGAGAGCAGCACAACACGTTGTTGGCCGCACCATGAAGCTGATCGTCGGTTTAGGAAATCCCGGTGAAGAATACGAAAGTCATCGTCACAACGTGGGTTTCTTGGTCATCGACGAGTTGCTTCGCCGATGCGGGGCAACAACAACTCGTAAATTTCAAGGCGAAATGGCGCGCGTACGCCTCAACAATGTGGACGCCATACTGCTCAAGCCCATGACCTATATGAACAACAGTGGAATTTCCGTCGGTTTGTGTGGCTCATTCTACAAAGTGGACCCCGAAGACATGGTCGTGGTCCATGATGAAATGGATCTCGAGTACGGGATGATTCGCGTCAAGAAATCCGGTGGACACGCGGGACACAACGGGTTGCGATCGATCTTTCAACACTACTCAAAGGGTGACTTCCCGCGTGTACGGGTAGGCATTGGACGACCGCAAGCGTGCACTCCCACAAAGCATGTTCTTTCGCCCTTCAACGCCGATGAACGCATTGAACTCGACACCCGACTCGACACCGCATCGAATGCCGTGGAAACCCTATGTTCCGCCGGTATCGATGAGGCGATGAATCAATTTAATCAACGACAACTTAACGCCAACGTTTCCTGAGGCACAGTGGAGGGCTGATCGTGGACGTAATTATCAACTTCCTTAGCAAACCCATTTACGCAGTAGTGGGTGCCGGTTTGATCGCATTGCTTTTTGCATTTGTAAAAGCGAGGTGGATTTCCAACCAGGACGAGGGCACCGACAAGATGAAAGAGATCGGTGGGCACATTCGCGATGGCGCGATGGCCTTCCTCTCACGCGAATACCGTGTGCTGGCGATCTTTGTCATTGTCGTGGCTGCCCTGCTGTCTTGGTCAAACCATGGACTCGATGACAGCAGTTGGCTGGTCGGTCTCAGCTTCTTGAGCGGCGCCGTGTGCTCTGGCTTGGCAGGATTCTTTGGCATGCGTGTCGCCACCAATGCCAACTACCGAACAACCGCTGCGGCTCAGAAAGGGCTCTCGCCCGCATTAAATGTCGCCTTCATTGGTGGCTCTGTCATGGGCATGTCGGTGGTCGGTCTTGGCGTGCTGGGCCTCTCTATACTCTACCTCTTTCTCGATGGATTTCTGGGTGTTGGGAACATGCTCTCATCGAATCCAACGCCTCTGAACGTATTGGCCGGCTTCTCTCTGGGCGCTTCATCCATCGCGCTGTTTGCGCGTGTGGGTGGTGGTATCTACACCAAAGCGGCAGACATAGGCGCCGATTTGGTCGGAAAAATCGAAGCGGGCATTCCCGAAGACGATCCCCGAAACCCGGCGACAATCGCCGACAACGTAGGCGACAACGTAGGCGATGTGGCCGGCATGGGCGCCGATCTCTTTGAGTCTTACGTCGGCGCCATTCTGGCTTCCATGATCCTGGGCCATACCCTGGCTTCTGGCGTCGTCGACGGAACAGACGCCATGTGGAACCTGATTCCCCTGCCCCTCTACCTTGCAGCGGCCGGTATCTGCGTCAGTATCTTGGGTACATTCCTGGTCCGCACAAAAGAAGGCGGAAACCCCCAAACAGCGTTGCACATCGGCACCACAGTGGCTGCTGTATTAATGATTGGGGTGGCCTGGTTCATTATTGAAAAATTCGTTCCCCAGGATGCGGTCTTCATCTTCAACGGCGACGAGGTCAAATTCAACCTTGGCAGCAGCGGTACTCTGGGTCGAGTATTTGATGCCGGTCTCGGCATTTTTCTCGCCACGGTGATTGGTGTTGTCGTGGGTACCGCCATCGGCCTGGTTACGGAATACTACACCTCGGACCACAGAAGCCCCGTGCACAAGATCGCGGAACAGGCTGTAACCGGTCCCGCCACCGTGATCATCGCGGGCATCAGCGTCGGCATGATGTCGACCATGATCCCAGTCATCCTCCTCTCTGCAGGGATTGTGGGCAGCTACTATGTTTGTGGCTTGTACGGCATCGCCATCGCAGCGCTCGGCATGCTCTCAACCACCGGGATTCAACTGGCTGTGGACGCCTATGGGCCCATCGCAGACAACGCCGGTGGTATCGCCGAGATGGCCGGACTTCCCGAAGAGGTTCGCGCGCGCACCGACAAGTTGGACGCGGTTGGAAACACCACCGCCGCCATCGGCAAAGGTTTTGCCATCGGTTCGGCCGCACTGACCGCATTGGCCATGTTCTCCGCGTTCGCGGGAAAAACCGGACAATCGACTCTTAACGTATTGAATCCCGTCGTCATCGCCGGTGTTTTGCTCGGCGCCATGTTGCCCTACCTTTTCTCCTCGCTCGCCATGGCGGCCGTTGGCCGCGCCGCATTCGCCATGATCGAAGAGGTTCGCCGCCAATTCCGAGAAATCCCAGGCCTGCTGGAGGGGAAAGCCGACGCGGAATATGCCAAGTGTGTCGACATCTCGACCGCCAGTGCCCTTCGAGAAATGATGCTTCCGGGATTGATCGCGGTGGTTACTCCCGTCGTCGTGGGCTTCGTCAGTCTGCAGGCTCTCAGCGGCGTGTTGGTTGGTGTCACCGTCAGTGGAGTGCTGTTGGCGCTCTTCATGTCCAACGCAGGCGGTGCATGGGACAACGCAAAGAAATACATTGAAGGCGGAAAACACGGCGGTAAAGGCTCTGAGGCCCATCACGCGGCAATCGTTGGTGACACGGTCGGCGATCCCTTCAAGGATACGGCGGGCCCCTCGCTGAACATCCTCATCAAGTTGATG
>Ga0310121_10005393_pt1 | contig 11022 bp, 10 predicted proteins | sample CB27_Tmax_986_MG_FD_203504 | JGI IMG/M metagenome (GOLD analysis project Ga0310121, IMG submission 203504) | Marine microbial communities from Western Arctic Ocean, Canada - CB27_Tmax_986 | ecosystem: Environmental > Aquatic > Marine > Oceanic | place: Canada: Western Arctic Ocean | collected...
GAGCCGGCCGGGATGGAAACTGCGGATTTCCCGCTTTCTGAGCTGAAGGTGGGTGAAGACGCTCTAATGGCCCTCAACAACGCTGGATATAGTACGTTTCTGGAGGTCATCGACCTGGAAGCTGAGGATTTTCTCGGGATCGAGGAGTTTCCCAAAGAAGCAGTCCCTACACTTATGGGTATCATTGACGAACTGACTGTCTTGGAGGATCCGGTTGGAGAGGAGGTCGAGGAGTCCTCGATCGACCGGGTAGTCTCGGCGTTGGTGGAATCGGAGGGGCCGCTATCAGAAGAAAAGGAGAGTGATGGGGAGGAGGGAGAGCCCACGGGAGTCTGAGGCCCTTGGACTCCTCGGTCTTGCCCGGCGTGCCGGAGCTGTGATCCGTGGAGTAGATGCAACGCGCCGCTCTCTAGGGTCTGGAGAAGTTCAGTTGGTTCTCCTCGCCACCGACGCGTCAGAGACTCAGTTTAAGAAGGTGCGGAACCTCATCCGCCACCGGGGAGTGCCGGTCCTGCGGATATCCGACCGGGACCTCCTCGGAAGGGCCGTTGGGCGGAGTGCGTTGTCGATGGTTGGAGTGACGGAAAGCTCGTTTGCGAGACAGCTGTTGGAGCGACTCCCTCAGATGTCTTCGGTCTCGTTGGGGCAGCAGGAATTAGAAGGAGCACAGGAGGAACAGAGTTCAGATGCGGGTTACTGAGTTAGCCGAAGACCTAAGGGTCTCTCCAGAAGACCTCCTCGTCCTACTGAGGGCGATGGGGATTCCTGTAGCCGGCCAGGATGTCCTGGTACGGGAAGCGGATGTAGCTCGGGTGTTAGCCCGGGTCGAACGGGGACGTCGTGGAGGAAAGAAGGATGCTGCTAATGCCATTCAGTCTGCTATCGAAGAGTCTCGAGGTTCGTCAAGAAAGCGCCGCAGGCGCAAGGCCGCGGATGTGGTATTTGAAGAGCCAGAACCTGTGAAGACGGAAGACAAGGAAGAATCACCTGAGCTCGAAGAGACGTCCAAAGTCGCCGATGCTATTGCTGTCCATCCGGTTCTCGAAGACCCGGAAGTCTCACCAGAGGATGATGTCGAGGTAGTCCCTTTGGTTGACGGACAGATTGTGGGAGCGGTAGAGGACCTTGAGGAGGTGGCGTTGACGGCTGGGGTGGAAGTTGGGGTGGATGCTGGATCTGCCGGACCGGAAGAGCAAGGTGGAGATGTGGCGGTTGGCAGTAAACTGAAGCGCCGTCTAAAGATGCCCGACACAGGGTCGCCGGGGACCGGAGGGTTGGACCGGCCCTGGCCCAGCAGTTTCTGGGAGTCGTCGGACCTCAAAGCATCTACACCTCGCCCGACACCTGTCGCGAGTGCTGGCCCGGGAGGTCAGGTCCGGATCCAAACGGATGACGTTACTGACGGACGCAGGCAGGTAAAGAAAAAGGGGAAAAAGCGGCAGCGGGTCGACCAGGACGCGGTGCAGGGTAACATCCAGCGCGTCATGGCCGAGCTCAAGGGGGGAGGGAAGAAACGGCGTAGGAAGAGTTCGTCCGGTCCGACGCGTGAAGAGCGGGAGGCCAGGGAGGAGGAGGAGCTTAAGCTGGCCGAAGAAGAGGCTAAGACAGTACGGGTGAATGAGTTTCTGACGGTCGCTGAACTGTCTGAACTCACCGACATCCCCTCGACCGAACTCGTCAGCACTGCGTTCAAGAACCTAGGTCTTATGGTGACTATCAACCAGCGCCTTGACTTTGATCAACTGGAACTCCTTTTGGACGAGTTCAATGTCAAGGCGATTCGTGAGGAAGAATACTCCAGCGCTGAAGAAGAGGCCAAAGAGGAGGAGGAGGACCCTTCGTCGCTCCTTCCGCGGCCTCCCGTGGTGACTGTCATGGGTCATGTCGATCACGGGAAGACCTTGCTTCTCGATTCAATTCGGAAGACGAACGTAGTGGCGGGCGAATCTGGCGGGATCACTCAGCACATCGGTGCTTATCACGTGGAGATCGACGAGGGTCGTACCGTCACCTTCTTGGATACGCCAGGCCACGCTGCGTTCACAGCGATGAGAGCCCGGGGGGCGGACGTGACCGATATCGTGGTGCTTGTGGTAGCGGCTGACGACTCGATCATGCCCCAGACGATCGAAGCGATCTCTCACGCCAAAAATGCGGGTGCCCCTTTGGTGGTAGCTATCAACAAGATAGACCTACCGGCTGCAAACCCCACCAAGGTGAAGCAAGAACTTCTGCAGCAGGGTGTGACGCTTGAGGAATTCGGAGGAGACGAACTCGTCGCTGAGGTTTCGGCCAAGTCCGGACAAGGGGTCGACGACGTGCTTGAAAAGATCCTTCTGCAAGCTGAAATTCTCGAGTTGCGGGCCAACCCCAACCGAGAGGCTCAAGGGGTAGTGATCGAGGCCAGACTCGACGTCGGGAAGGGTCCGGTGGTGACCGTGCTCATCCAAAAAGGAACGCTCCGGGTCGGGAATGCCTTGGTTTGTGGGAAATTCGAGGGGCGCGTGCGCGCGATGATGGACGAGAGGGGTAACTCGGTAAAGGAGGCCACCCCGGGTCTGCCCGTCCAACTGCTGGGCGTCGCTGGGGTTCCACAGGCGGGAGATACGCTCAAGGTGATGGAGGCTGAGCAGGCAGGGGAGATCGCCCAGACACGCCAACGCCTCGAGCGGGAGAAGCAGCTTCGAATTAAGGAGCGTGGTGTCAAGCTCGGTGATCTTGCCCACTTCATGAAGGAGGGTGAGGTCGTGACGCTTTCCGTAGTGGTCAAGGCGGATGTGGATGGTTCGGTACAGGCGGTGTCTGATTCCTTGGAGCAGCTCTCCACCTCCGAGGTTAAGGTCGAGATCGTACATCGTGCGGTGGGCACGATCAACGAATCTGACGTCCTTCTAGCAGAGACGGCCGGATCGATCATCATCGGATTCCGTGTCCGGCCTGACACAAACGCCAGGCTCTTGGCCGAGAAGAACGACATCGAAGTACACCTTTATGATGTAATCTATGAGGCTGTGGATGACATCACGAAGGCGATGGAGGGGATGCTTTCGCCTGAAAAACGAGAGAACATCATCGGAGTGGCTGAGGTTCGCGAGATCTTCAAGATTTCCAAGGTTGGCACGATTGGCGGGTGTTACGTTGAGAATGGGATCATTGATCGGAAAGGAAAAGCACGTCTCATGCGCGGTGGAAGAGCGGTCTATGACAGTAAAATCGAGTCACTGAAGCGCTTCAAGGACGACGTGAAGGAGGTCCGCGAGGGCTTTGAGTGCGGAATAGGAATTGCAAATTTCAACGATTTAAAGGAGGGCGATACAATCGAGTGCTATCTCGTCGAGGAGATAGCCCGAACCCTCGCAGGGTCGTCCGCCGGTCAGGGTCGATGAGGTGTCTTCGGTCCTCGTTCTGACTTGGGAGCTCAGTCTTCCGGGATGCCGCTCACTCAAGCAGAAGCGAGCAACGATTCGCTCGCTGAAGGACCGGATCCGACACCGGTTCAAGGTGTCTGTTGCGGAGACTGACTTTCAGGATACGAGTGATCGCGCTGAGCTTACGGTGGCCTTCGTGGCCTCCGATGGGCGACTCGCCCAGTCGATGGCGGATAAGATTGACAGATTCGTGATGGAAAAGGGTGGCGCATTAATCATCTTATCACGCAGAGAGCAGGTCTGATCCGGTTGCCATCGGGCGAGATGAGGCCCGAGAACCTCCCTCCGATCCGAGCCAAGAAATGTCAAGACGCCGGCTGGCTCGCCTGAATGAGCAGATCAAGCGCGACATCTCCGAGCTCTTGAGGACTGAGGTGCGGGATCCGAGGGTCGGGCTGCCGACTGTCACAGCCGTAGACGTGACGGAGGACCTCTGGCTCGCGCGGGTCTATGTCCGGCCTGGGCCGACCCACGACGAGGATTTTCCAAGCGAGCTTCTAAACGGACTGGCGACGGCGGCGCCATTCATCCGGCGAGCCTTGGGGAGGACACTCAAAGTCCGACGTGTTCCGGAACTCCGCTTCCTGCCGGACCGTACCCTGGAGGAGGCGCTTCGAATAGAGCGCATCCTTCAAGACGTGTTGCCCAATACGATTAAAGAATCATCGGGGGAGGAGCACGACCCACCAGGGGATACCCTGGACGATATGCCTCAGGAGTTCGGTTAGCGGTGAATCGAGGCACTCTCCCTGAGGGACTGCTTCTGCTGGATAAGCCCGTGGGGCTAAGCTCCCATGACATGGTTTCCCTCACGCGGAGGAGCCTGGGGATCCGGCGGGTGGGCCACACCGGAACGCTGGATCCCTTCGCGTCGGGTCTTCTGCTGGTCTTTCTGGGCCGATCGACTCGTTTGGTTGAATACCTCCACTCGTTTCCGAAGGACTACATCGCTTGCGCGAGACTTGGAGTGGCCACAACGACCGATGATCTCGAGGGGGAAATCACCTCGCAGTCTGATGCCTGGAAGGGATTAAGCCCTGGCGATATATCTGCCGCTCTTGAGACTTTCACGGGCGTTACGCAGCAGCGACCGCCCGATTTTTCCGCCAAAAAGATGCAGGGGAGGGCCGCGTATGTGCTTGCCCGGAGGGGAGAAGAGGTGTCCCTGACCCCCGTTCCGGTGACCATTCACGGGATAGACTTAGAGTCCCTTGATCTTCCCGACGTGCGATTCCGGGTCCGTTGTTCTACCGGAACGTATATCCGTAGCCTGGCCCGGGATCTTGGGGAGTACCTTGGAGTGGGTGCCCATCTCACTGAACTCCGTCGCCTCGTGATTGGCCCATTCCACGTAGATGATGCACTCGGGCCCGAAGGTTTGTTTGACTCCGCCGAGGTAGCGAGAGCGATGCTCTCGCCTTTGGATGCCATTTCACATCTACCGCGGCTGGAAGTCACACGCGAAGAAGCGATACGGATCCAGTCGGGCCAGAGCCTTTCGCTCGACGAAGAGGCTGAGCCGAAAGGGGAGGGCGAGCATGCAGTGGTGTTCGGTGCCCATCTTTTGGCTGTCGCGGTTCGAGAAGGGCGGCAGATTAAACCACGAAAGGTGTTCTCCCTTGACTGATGTGGCGATTGATCTGACGCTTCCGTCCGGATTGCCCGACGATGGGAGGGGTGCCGTTGTTACCGTCGGCACTTTCGATGGGGTGCATCTAGGGCATAGAGCTATTCTGGAAGAGGTCCGAGCTCGCGCCGTTGCAATGGACCGGCGAGCTGTCCTCCTCACCTTCTATCCCCACCCCTTGAGGATCGTCCGTCCGGAGGCTGCCCCACCTCTACTTACGACGCCAGTCGAAAAGAAGGAAATCCTGGCCCAGACTGGTTTGGATTACGCGGTCTTCCTCCGGTTTACACCAGCACTCTCGCGGTATCCTCCGAGGCGGTTCATAGAGGAAATCCTCGTTGGCCGGCTGGGTGTCCGAGAGCTAGTGGTCGGTCACGACCACGGGTTTGGTAGGGGGAGGTCGGGTGATGCGAACATGCTTCGCGAGATCGGGAAGGAACTCGGGTTTGCAGTCGACGTTGTGGCTCCAGTCACAACTGGAGCTGATGCCGTCTCATCCTCTGGGATCCGGGACGCACTTTCACGTGGCCGCCTGGGTCTGGCCCGCAAGGGTCTCGGACGGCCTTACTCGCTGCGGGGGCTTGTGATCAGAGGTGATGGACGCGGGAGAGATCTAGGCTTCCCGACGGCGAATTTGAGCCTCGGAGTCGCTGACAAGCTTCTTCCACGTTCCGGAATCTACGCGGTCCGAGGTACCCTTCGGCGGGGGATGTTCCACGGGGCTTTGCATCTGGGCCCGCGTCCGACGTTTCAGGAATCGCTGCCTACGATTGAGCTCCATCTCCTGGACTTTACCGGACAAATCTATGGCGAAGAGGTTCGAGTGGATTTCATCCGATTTCTCCGACCTGTTCGAGTGTTCCGGTCAGTGGCCGCACTTGTCAGACAGATAGAACTCGACGTGACTGAGACGAGAGCTGCACTCTGCGGGGACTCGACGTCCTCCGACGGGGTTGTTCGGTAAGATCCTACGGGGTAGCTTCTGGGGCTATCAAAGAAGGGAAGGACCAAAGAGAGCTGAAAGGGAGAACGATGGCAGCCAGAGAAAGGACCTGCGGTTTACCTTGCAGTAGCCGACTCTTGCGTAGGTAACACACTCTGCCATGACGAGCGTGAATACGACAGAACGGCAAGCACTTATCGGGAAACACCAACTGCACGAAGGTGACCGGGGGAGCGCACCGGTTCAGGTCGCCCTTCTCACCCAACGGATAAACCACCTACGGGCCCACTTCGAGAAGCACAAAGGGGATCATCACAGCCGCCGCGGCCTTCTCCGGATGGTTGGGCGGCGTCGCAGGCACCTTGAGTACCTCAAGCAGACAGACTTGGAGAGATACCTGAGCCTCATCGAAGATCTGGGTCTTCGGAAGTAGCTCGAAGCGATTGATTCGACAGCCCGAAGACCGTCGATCGTGGTCTGTCGTACCACAACCGGACCCGTGGAATCATCGTACCCAAGCCGATCCGCGAGCGCGGAACTCATTCCGCTCGTGCATTCAAGACAATTTTGCGGGTAATGGAAACTAAGTGATGCAGAGAATTGAAAGAGAATTTTCGGGCAGGACCCTGACCTTGGAGACGGGTCGCCTAGCGAAGCTGGCCCAGGGATCGTGCCTGGTGCAGTTTGGAGAGACTACGGTTCTGTGTACGGCGGCCGTGCAAGACCGGCCAACCCACCTTCCCTTCTTTCCGCTGACTGTGGAATACCGCGAGAAGTCCTATGCGGCCGGGAAGATCCCGGGTGGATTTTTCAAGCGAGAGGGGAGGCCTGGTGAGAAGGAGATCTTGTCGGCTCGCCAGATCGACCGCCCTCTCCGTCCGCTTTTCCCTGATGGGTTCATGAACGAGACGCAGCTCATCTGCAACATTTTGTCTGCAGATCAGGAAAATGATGCTGACGTCCTGGGCCTGCTCGGTGCCTCCGTGGCACTGAACATCTCCAAGATCCCTTTTCACACACTTGTAGCGGGCGTCCGGATCGGGCGGATTCGAGGGAATTGGATTCTGAACCCGACCTTCCAGCAGCTCGAGTACTCCGATGTGGACGTCGTCGTGGCTGGGTCTAGAGAGGCAATCACGATGGTGGAAGGCGGAGCGGTGGAGGTGAAGGAGGCTGAGATCCTTGAGGGCCTTCAGATTGCCCACGACGGGATCCGTGAGCTGATTGATATCCAGGAAGATCTGATTGGTGACCTCCGCCAGCCGGATATGGATTGGGTCTCGCAGTTGCCTGAGGAGGGGCTCAAGGCCAGGATCGAAGCGATGGCCTTCCCCCGCGTAGCTGAAACCATGGTACTGGCAGAGAAGCAACAGCGGAACCATGCGATGTCGGCCGTTAAGGATGACGTGCTAACTCGGCTCCAGGATGAACTCTCAGAGGAAGAGTTCGAACAGTCACGAGATCAGGTGGGAGCGATCCTCAAAGGGATCGAGAAGTCCAGCATGAGGGACCGGATACTGGAGCATGGCACGCGTACAGATGGGCGGGATCTGGACTCGGTTCGCGAGATCTCCTGCGAGGTCGGACTGCTCCCCCGTACGCACGGATCAGCACTCTTTACACGTGGTGAGACGCAGGCACTCTGCGTGGCCACGCTGGGAACATCTCGTGACGAGCAGCGGATTGACTCGATCGATGTCCAACAGGAGACCACGAAGTCCTTCATGCTCCATTACAACTTCCCTCCGTTCTGCGTGGGGGAGGCTCGTCCTATGAGGGGAACGTCGAGAAGGGAAATTGGGCATGGGGCTCTGGCCGAGAGGGCGATTCGGCCCCTCCTGCCCGAGCACGAAAGCTTTCCGTACACGATCCGGATTGTCTCCGAAATCCTGGAATCCAACGGCTCCTCTTCGATGGCCACGGTCTGCGGCACTTCGATGGCGTTAATGGCGGCTGGGGTTCCGATCAAATCTGCCTGTGCCGGAGTCGCCATGGGCCTGATTAAGGAAGGAGACCGCGTTGCCGTGCTGACGGATATCCTCGGGCTCGAAGATGCCCTGGGAGATATGGATTTCAAGGTCGCAGGAACCCGTGACGGCATTACTTCCATCCAGATGGACATCAAGATCGAGGGGCTTGGCGCGGAGATCCTCGGGGAAGCTCTTGAGCGGGCCCACCGGGCACGGACGCACATCCTCGACGTGATGGATCAGACGATTGCGGATCCCAGAGAAGAGCTCTCTCCTCATGCGCCTCGGATCACCACGATACAGGTAAATCCCGAGAAATTGGGGGATATAATCGGTCCTAAAGGAAAGACAATAAGAGCAATACAGGATGAGACGGGCGCTAAGATTGACATTGAGGATTCGGGTGTCGTAAAGATCGCGGCCGTATCTGGTGAAGCAGCTGCACGCGCACGAGAAATGATTGAGGCGATCGTCCAAGAGCCCGATGTGGGTCGGATCTATGAGGGACCCGTCAAGAACACCACCACCTTTGGGGCCTTCATTGAGATCCTCCCGGGCACTGAAGGACTCTGCCACATCTCGGAACTCAGCGAGGGGCGGGTAGAGAAGACGGAGGATGTGCTGAAGCGAGGGGATATCACTCGAGTAAAGCTACTGGCCATCGACGAACGAGGCCGCCTTCGTCTTTCTCGAAAGGCTGCACTCGAAGAAGAAGGGGAGAAAGCCGAGGAGAACGAGTCCGCCAGTCGGACATGACCAGCCGGCTGGTGCGAGTCGCAACTGATTCTAATCCGGACTGGACCCGTGGAGAAATGCGGGAGACCCTACTTCCCAATGGGATCCGGGTGCTGACTGAGAGTATCCCGGGAGTCCGCTCGGTCACAACTGGGGTATGGGTTCGCCAAGGTGGTGCCCATGAGACACCTGATCTCTTTGGGGCAAGTCACCTCCTCGAACACCTGGTATTCAAGGGGACCGAGCGGCGTGACCCAAAGGAGATCGCACTGGCCCTCGAGCGGTTGGGCGGTTCCCTGGATGCCTTTACCTCTCGCGAACACACGGCGTTTCAGGCCAGGGTGCTCTCTGAGCACCTTCCGATTGCTTTGGACGTCCTCGCGGACTTGGTTCTGCATCCACTCCTCCGTGAGGAGGATCTGGCTCTCGAGCGGGAAGTAGTCCTCGAGGAGATCTCCGCAATGGAGGATGCACCGGATGATCTTGTGTTTGAGCTCCACGGCAAAGAGCTCTGGCGGAACCACCCGTACGGTCGATCGATCCTCGGGACACGGGAGTCGGTTGGAGGGATGTGCGCATCCACCCTACGGAGACTTCACGAAGGAAGCTACCTCCGTGGCCAGATGATTGTGGGAGGGGCCGGGTTCTTGGAACATGACGTATTTGTGGAGGAGGTCTCGCGCCAGTTCGGTGGAATCCCAGGGGGGGATTCGTTGGACGTTCCCGAGGTGGAGCTGGAAACAGAGAGCCAGGACGTTTGGGTCCAGAGGGACGGCGCCCAAACTCACCTGGTTTTCGGGACCAAGACCCCCCCCAGGTCGGATCGCGTCCGGTTTCCTCTGATTCTGCTCTCCGCCGCTTTTGGAGGTGGGATGGGTTCCCGCCTCTTTCAGAAGGTCCGGGAAGAACTGGGCCTTGGGTACACCGTCTATTCCTACCAGTCGTTCTACTTGAGAGCGGGTATCGCGGGGGTCTATGTGGGGACCCGGCCAGAGTGGGGAGACAGGGCCGTCGAGGTTGTTCGAGAGGAGTATCGAAAGCTTTCAGAGGAGGCGCTCACCTCCACCGATCTCGAGGAGGTCAAGAGCCAGGTCAAGGGTCAGGTCATGCTCTCATTGGAGTCGACCGGGTCTCGACTTTTCCGCTTGGTGGGTTTTGCGTTGTACGATGAACCACTATTCACTCTGGACCAGCTTCTCGAAGCGATCGACGACGTGACCCATGACAATGTTGCAGATGCAGCTCGACGGTTCTTCGATCCAGGGTCTCAGACGGTGCTCCGGCTCGGTCCAGAGCCGAGCTGATCAGGCTCTAGGGGACCGATGAAGGGATGAGTTCGACTCCGCAAGACTATCTCTCTGTTCGGTTCCGGAGATTGCCCGAGAACCTTGACATTCCTCTCCCTGTCCGCGCCACAGCTGACTCGGCGGGATACGACGTTCGCTCTTCGGATGCGGACTTCCTGCTGCAGCCTGGGGAGATAAAGGTGGTCGGGACGGGGCTCGTCTTGGAGCTTCCCCCTGGGTTGGAGTGCCAAGTCCGGCCCCGCTCGGGCCTTGCCCTCAGACACGGGATTACACTTCCCAATGCGCCCGGAACGATCGACCCCGATTATCGGGGGGAGGTGAAGGTGATCCTGCTAAATCAGGGGGGGAAGCCTGTCCGGATTGCGCGAGGTGACCGAATCGCTCAGCTGGTGTTCGCTTGGTTTCAAGTGCCGAAAGTCGTCGAGGTTACTGAAGTCTCGGAAAGTGAACGAGGACAGGGTGGATTCGGATCGACGGGGCGTGACTGATTTCTCCTCTGGGAGCTCGCAACATCTCTCTGACATGGTTGAGGTGAGAGCCTTGCCGTTGTTATGCCGTACCTATAGACTCGGGGATGCTTGGGCACTGCGGTCCGCCTGAGTTTGTCGTTTGTGGCGGACCTGCCCATCAATTGCCTTCCAATTGCATCGAATTTGTCTCTGTTCTCTAAGTGGTTCAAGTCCGGATCTCTTGTTCCGGTTAATGACATCGCGGTCGATCTCGGGACCGCGAATACTCTCGTGTACGTTAAGGGTGAGGGCATCGTCCTCAACGAGCCTTCGGTAGTCGCCGTTGAGCGTGGGTCCAATCGGATCCTTGGGATCGGACTGGAAGCGAAGCGAATGCTGGGCCGGACCCCTGCGAATATTGAAGCAGTTCGCCCCCTGAAGGACGGGGTAATTGCAGATGTCGATGTGACAGAGATGATGCTTCGTCACTTTCTGAGAAAAGTCACCTCTAAGCGGATCTTCCGCATCAAGCCACGGGTCGTGGTTGGCGTGCCCTCGGGGAT
>Ga0310121_10005395_pt1 | contig 11021 bp, 6 predicted proteins | sample CB27_Tmax_986_MG_FD_203504 | JGI IMG/M metagenome (GOLD analysis project Ga0310121, IMG submission 203504) | Marine microbial communities from Western Arctic Ocean, Canada - CB27_Tmax_986 | ecosystem: Environmental > Aquatic > Marine > Oceanic | place: Canada: Western Arctic Ocean | collected...
TGGGGTCTTCTGCCATCACCAGAACCTCGTCAAAGAAGGTGTCTACCGATGGACGCAGATCGCCGAGGATGGAGATCGCCAGTTTATGATCACTCATGGACAGTGCGCCCTCAAGATTGGTCTGGGCCTGGCGAAAGGCTGTCTCCAGTGCTTTTTCCGCCGGGTCCACGAGTTGTTTGCTGTCATAGGCACTCTGGGAATGGTCACGGCTGATGTTCTGGATGCGCTTGAAAGCAACCGCCGCTTCGTCGAACCAGCCCTCGGTTCGTGCCAATTGAAGAGCTTCGATCCGGGCCATCAGCTCGTGTGGCTGTTCGCAGCCAACGGCCAGGACGGCATCTACCAGGTCGTGGGTATAGCGTTCCGAATATTGAACCCGAACCCGGGCTTCCACGAACTCGCCGGCCGCTTGTTGCATGTCCGCCGTGGTGTCTACGCCCTGCGCTTCGAGTTGGTTGAAGGCCAGCGAAAGCAGAGCGCGGAAGCCAATGTCGTAACGAGTGTCTTCCAGGATGCGTAGAATCCCGATGGCAGCCCGGCGTAGGGCGTAGGGATCGTGGCTCCCCTTCGGTATCAAACCCACCGCGAAACAACCGGCGATGGCGTCTACCTTATTGGCCAGAGCGACGACCGCACCTACCGTGGATTGGGGCAGGGCGTCGCCCGAAAAACGTGGCCGGTAATGGTCCTCGATCGCCTGGGCCACTACCGCAGATTCCCCGTCGTGGAGAGCATAATAGCGCCCCATGGTCCCCTGAAGCTCGGCGAATTCATTGACCATCAATGTGACCAGATCGGTCTTTGCCAGCTGTGCCGCACGGACACAGTCGTCGACGCTGTCGGGAAGAACCTGTTCCGCGACGGCCTGACTCAAGCCGACCAGGCGGTCGGTCCGATCCTTCACCGAGCCAAGTCCCTTGAGATAGAGGACCTTCTCCAGGGTATCGACACGGTCTTCCAAGCGTGTTTTCCGGTCTTCGTCGAAGAAGAATTTCCCATCCTCCAGACGTGCCTGAATCACCCGGGCGTTGCCTCGGAGTACGGCCTCTACCTGGGTTGGCTGGGTTCCGATGACCACTGCAAAATTGGGTACCAGGGCACCGCTCGCATCTTGGATGGCGAAGATCTTCTGGTGTTGCCGAAGTTCGGTGATCAACACCTCGCGGGGTAGCGCCAGGTAGCTGGACGGAAACGAGCCAAGGGCGGTTTCCGGCCATTCCACCAGATTGGTAACGGTGTTGATCAGAGCTGGGTCTGGGACAACCTTCAGGTCTTTGGTTTCGAGAGCCGCCAGACCTTTCTCGATCCGGGATTTCCGTTCCTGCATATCGGCCAGAACGAAGCGGCTTCGAAGTGCGTCGACATAGTCGTCCGGTGATTCCAGAGCAAAGGCGTCCGGGGCCAGGAACCGATGCCCCTGGGATTGATTCGAGGATTTCACATCGCCGATACCAAACGGAATTATCTGGTTTCCCAGCAGAGCTACCAGCCAGCGAATAGGCCTGGAAAAGGCCAGGCCGGAGGCCTCCCAGCGCATCTTCTTGGGGAAGGGCAGATTCGCGATGATATCCGGTAGGGCGTCGGCCAGAAGCGCGGTGGCCGATTGGCCCACGACGTGAACTTCGGCAGCCAGCACATCCCCACGTTTTCCGGGTTGCACCGACATTTTTTCTACTTCGACACCAACCTTGCGAGCAAAACCGTTGGCGGCCGGCGAGGGGTTTCCCTCGTCGTCGTATGCGATGGATACGGGGGGCCCTAGTACCGTTTCGGATCGATCGGGTTGTTGGGTCTGGAGATCCGATACATGTACCGCAAGACGCCGAGGCGTGGCGTAGGTCTGGGAGGAACCGATCTGAAGCCCCCAGGAGTCCAGGGCGGCCTTTACACGGTCTTCCAGGGTCTGCACTACGGTATTGATGACCCCGGGTGGCAGCTCTTCTACCCCGATCTCCAGAAGGAGTTGGCTGTGGGTCTCGTCCGAGCTCATGCCGAAACCTGTTTGGCCAGGGGATGTCCGAGATCGGTACGAAGTTCGATATAGCCTTCCGCCACGCGTCGCGACAGGCCGCGAATTCGACCGATATACGCCTGGCGTTCGGTCACGCTGATGGCACTGCGAGCGTCAAGCAGATTGAATACATGGGACGCGCGCATGCAGTAGTCGTAGGCCGGCAAGACCAGTCCTTTATCGACCAATCGGATACATTCTTCGGATAGCTGCTTGAAGAGATCAAAATAGAGGTCGGTGTTGGCCTCTTCGAAGTTATAACGGCTGAACTGGACCTCGTCCTGGTGATGGACGTCGCCGTAGCTGATGCCCTGGCTCCATTCCAGATCGTATACGTTCTCCACGTCCTGGAGAAACATGCAGATGCGTTCAATGCCATAGGTGATTTCGACCATGATGGGATCGAGGTCGATTCCACCCACCTGTTGGAAATAGGTGAACTGGGTTGCCTCCATCCCGTCGATCCAGACCTCCCAGCCAAGTCCCCAGGCTCCGAGGGTGGGTGACTCCCAGTCATCTTCCACAAAGCGGATATCGTGATTCTTCAGTTGGAGCCCGATCGCCTCGAGGGAGCGAAGATACATTCCCTGGATATCGGCGGGGGCCGGTTTCATGACCGTCTGGAACTGGTAATAGTGTTGCAAGCGGTTGGGGTTCTCACCGTAGCGGCCATCGGTTGGCCGGCGGGAGGGTTCCACGTAGGCTGCGTTCCATGGTTCCGGGCCCAGAGCCCGCAGGAATGTGGCGGGATTAAAGGTGCCCGCCCCCTTTTCAACATCGTAGGGCTGGACGATAAGGCAGCCTTCATCGGCCCAGTATTTTTGAAGGGCTAAAATGACGTCTTGGAAATTCACAACTACTGTCTCCGATCTGGGTGGCGAACCCTAGCAACCGTGCGCACACGGGTCAATGTCCATGACACGGTTTTCTTTCACATATCAACAACGACAAGTGTCAGGAGATGACAGCGAATGACATCCAATGTTCGCGCAAATCATTGGGTGGATGGGGCGGCAAGCAGGGATATCGCCGACCCTGTTGACAATCGCGTGCTGCCTTGTTGGGTTGATGTTGATAACGCGATGGAGCTAGGCTCTTGGCAGAGTTTTTGAATTTCCGATGGGCAAGAGGAATCGACATGACCGATGATCACAACACTCCACTCGCTCGTACCATCCCGATGCTCGCCGCTGTGTTTCTGTTCGCGGTGGGCTGTGCTGCATCGACGGGGGACACCGGGACAGACGTCGGAACGGACACCGGAACAGACATTGGAACGGACATCGGGACAGACATCGGAACAGACATCGGAACGGACACCGGAACAGACGGCGGGACAGACGGCGGGACAGACGTTGGAGCAGACATCGAACCGGACAGTGGCACCACCCCGCCCATCGATCCTGACCTCAACGGGGACGGGACCGTAAACATCCTGGTGATCGGAACCAGCTATTCCATCCGGGATGGCGGCGAAGCCTTTTCCCCCGACTCAATCGCCGCCGAATTGCAGAACATCCTATCGGCCGACGATTCTCTCTCCGTTGATGTGAATGTGGTCGCCGAGGATATATATCGGGCCAAGCAGCTCGTAACGGGTTACGGCCAGGGCGGCGATGAGTACGACTGGACCTATTACTGCCATTCCCTTGCGCAGTACTACTTCTGGCCAGAAGGTCGTGATGCGCGCCTGACAAATCTGGCAGGGAAGGGTGACGTCGACTGGGACCAGGTCGTAATCGGAGGCGACCCCAATATCGTTTCTGCGGTTCCTGGTTACTATTCTCTCGGGGTCAACATGGTGGCCTCGAAGGTCGCCGAGGGGGATGCCCAGCCGCTCTTGCTCATGCTGTGGCCGCAGAATGAAAACGGAGCCACCATCGATCATTTCGCAGAGTTCACCTACCGCACCAGCGATGGAGCGAAGGTGCCGCTGCCGGTCGTTCCGGCTGGGCGCGCCTGGGGGGACTTGCCTGCCCACAAGAAGGACAGCACAGGAATTCATCCGACGCCGAATGGGGCCTATCTGGCTGCGGCCACCATCTACGCGCAAATAGTCGGCAAGAGCGCATCCTCGTCGGAGTATATCTACGATGATGAGCTGGCAGACGCGGCTTTATCGACTGTGCTCGACGAAGCAGGCAAGGTCCATTACACGGGTCATCGAACGTTCGTCTCCCCCTTCAAGAGTTGTGACATTACGGACAGGATCTTGAACTACAATCACACCGGCTCCAGCTCCGAGAATGGCATCCGGGGCGGTTTGAACTGGGTCCTCGCAAAGGCACACGTCAAGCTTGAGTCTGGCGGAGAGCCCCCCATCAACTTCAACTATGGCCGAGCGAATACGGAGTTTGAAGCGCACAAACGCTATAAGATTGTTCCCGAGGAATTTGAGTTCTCGCTCGGTTTCCCCATGCAGGACCACTCGAATTATGGGAACACCACGATGTTATACGGTCTGGATAAACGTCGACACGGCACGGAGAATGGCACAGATCTGGGTGTCGCCCGCAAGATGGTCTGGGATTTCGAACTTCCCTATGCACGGGCCATTCCCGTACGCACTCTACTCCTCCAGATGAAAGAGGCTATTCCGGAGCAGTCGGCTTATAGCGATGGCTGGCATATGAACGGCGACCTGAATAAGGCGATCGGTGCCTACATGTATACCTTGCTCACAGGCCACTGTGCGTTGGATGCGGAGCCCGGCGACACAGACTCCAACGAATGGCGTTCGTGGCTGGCGCATAAGACGGGTTACGAGACCGCCTGGAATCTCATGCACCTCCGCGCCGCCGCCCCCGGCTTCAAGGTGACTCCAGACTCTCCCGACAGTACGTCGGTCACCACCACGGAGGGGGCGGGACTGTCGGTCTCGTTTGCATACCCACCAACGGGCAATGTGACGGTCAGCCTGTCAACGGACAACGACGCGGCTGTCACGGTTGAGCCGACCGAACTGGTCTTCACTCCAGAAAACCACGACGTCCCGCAGATGGTCTCCATGTTGGGCCTGGACGGCGAGCTCCCGGTAGAGGTCTACACAATCACGGCTAGCACAGAATCGACCGATCCAACGTTCGACGGCCTCGTGGACCGGTGGGAATACACGGTCCTCCGATAAGCGCCACGCTATCTGAGGCTGGCCTTCACGAATTGAGAGCTGGAGGGTTGTCGGACCGGGTGAAGGGTCGGGTGCCCTAATCCGAATCTCGTTCCTCGAGCCGTGTTTCGGGGAGGACATCTCGTGATACGGTGACGTCGATACTTTCACCGACCGGCAGCTCATCGAGCCGGAAGTCTTCGCTCCAGTCGTAGCGAAGCCCTTTGGATTTGTCCTCCGGGCCGTAGTAGTGCACGTCGATGGCGTCGGTATCCGACACATTGCGGACCGCGTGAATCGTGTCACCGGCCGTAAACTCGATCAACGCGCCCGGATCGATCTGTTCGCGTCGTTTCACGGTGAGCTGGTGTTCGTCCGTTCGCTCGAAACCGGTCATTTCGATCCGGCCTTCGAACAACTTACCAAGTCCGTTATGGCCGTGGGAATGGATATGAGCTTGTGCGCCCGGCGCCCATAGTACACCCACGAGGGAGCCGTTGTCGGAGTTTGATTCCCAATAGATCAATCGGCGGTATTGAATGGGTGGGACCAACTCGCCGGTTCGCAGCGGCTGAAGTTCACCAATGGCGGGATACAGTTGCCGTAGGATGGCGGTATACGTGGCCGGTTTAAGCGAGTCATGCTCGTCATGATATTCGAGCAGGCTCACGGCTTCTCGGATGGAGAGTGGTGCGCCGTCTTTGAGTCGTTTTAGCAGGGGACGATGGGCGGCTTTGCCCGATGCGGTGACCCGGTACATGAGATAGGACATAAGCAAGCCAGCGCCGCCGGCCAGTACACTGGTCGCGGGCGCATCGTTGGCGAACCCTACCAACATGACCAGGGACAAACCGGCCACACCAATGGCAGCCATTCCACCGGCGACAACCGCTTTCCAGCCCAGCTCGATGATCGTGTCTATGTGGATCTGAAGTCCAATGCCGGCACATACGGCCAGGATCAGCAGCTTGACCAGTACGCCGTTGGCGTCCAATACCGTCTGCCACGCGGCCACGTCACCGAAGGTCGCATCACCCCAGACGCGCACACCAAAGAATAGGAAATACCCCAGGATAAACTTCGGAAAGTGCGAGAGTAACGACGGACTCTTTTGCTCGGGATCACGACCTCGGCGGGTTGGCCGAATCAAGCTGAACATGATCAACAGGGGTCCGAGCAACATAATCCGCACGGATTTGGCTGCGGTCGCAATGATGGCTCCCTCTTCGCTGAATTGCGAACCAACGGCGACGCTACTGGACAGATCATTGACGGCCAGTCCGGCCCAGAGTCCGCCATATTCGTCGGTCAGGCCTAATGCCTGGGCAACCGGGTAAAAGCTGACGAGAGCCACTATGCTGAACAGAAAGACGGCGGTAATAGCCAGGCCCTGATCACGCCGGCGAGCATAGATGACCGGCGATAGGGCGTTGATGGCCGAGGCACCGCATATCATGGAGCCAATACTGAGCAAATCGCCCAATTCCCGTCGAAGACCCAACTTATATGACGCCACATGGGTGAGGAAAAATGCGCAGGGCAATGCAAATACCAGAATGGTCAGTACCATCTGGGCCTGGTCGGCGTCGAAGAGATCGGTCTGGATTTTCAACCCCATCAAGATGATGGCCAGGCGCAAGACCCACTTGCCGGTAAAACGAAGGCCGCGCTCATAGCGATCTGTATCTCGATCGGTTCGCGCTCCAAGATCAATCCAGCGGCTCAGCGGCGTATTGAGGACCAGGATCCCCAGGAATATTGCGATGATCACATCCGATACGTAGACCGTATGCGGCCTGATTGCCGAACCCAGTCCGTAGGCGATCAAGCCCATCAAAACAGCCAGGCCAATGCCCGAGACTTCATTTTTTGATGGGATCCAGGGCTTGTTCAAGCAGTGGTCTCCAGCGTGAGACTGAGCTGTGAAGACCGATCGACGTGACGGTCTTTGGGGCTCACTCGTGCGGGTCTACTCTTAGCACTCGAACGGCTCCTCGGTCTACAGGGTAGCGTCGGTCGTCCAGTCCGACCTCGATACTGTCGCATTAAGTCTTCGGAGCACTCGCGCCAAGTAATAAGTTGTAAAACCGTTTGCGCGGACGCGCATCGAATGTTAGATTCCCGCCACTTGTCTATACGGAGCATGCCCAATGTCCGACGAAGAACGTCCTGACAATCCAGAAAACGGTGACTCGAGCGGAGACGAAGCAGCTCCACCCGGTCTGCCACCCGTGCCTCCTGCGTCTTCGGCCGCAGACGGTGCATCGGATGAACCCGCATCCGGCGAGGAGTCGGATCTTCGAGATCGTCTCGGTGTGAATGTAGAGCACGATGATCCCGAACTCTCCGCCATGATTCGGGCGGCGTCGGAAGACCTGTCGGGACTGCGTGGCGCATTGAAAGATGTGGATAGGCCAGGGCGAAGCTTCAAGATCTCCTCGTTGAGCATGATCATCGCGGGAGCCGCGAGCGTGGCCATGGTTCTCGGTATTATTCTATTTGCACCCAAGGTGATGGGTGCGTTCTTTGGGGGCGAATACGTTGATTTCAAGAACCGTTCGGCGGTGAAAATCGATACCGCTTTGCGTGATAAAGACACCCGTATGCAGAGCATCCACGGGAAATTTGAGCTTGCCTATGTACCCGCAGATGCGCAGGTCCATATCGAAGTGCATAAGTACATTGAAACGGCCGGCGAGTTCCTACGCCGAAGTCGTGGCGGTCGGGATAGTCGCAGCATGGACAGCCCGAAGGTTTTTCCGGTCGACAATGACTCCCTTCATCTGGTGACGGAAGCGGGGGAGACCATCGAGAAGATTCCATTGACGCTCCCCATTCGGGAAAAGCTCTATGGAGACGATGGAGCCATGATGGGTCGTGGTCCGGCGAATACTCTATGTAGTGATGACAGCGTCTGCTACGCAGGAATGGCTTGTGCCGAACGAAAAAGTACCAAGCCGGAGTTTATCATCTATCCCAAGCGGCCGGAAGGGGAAGACGAGGAAGAAGAGGAGCCGGAAGAGAAGCCGACCGAACCCAAGGTCTACACCCTGGCCGAATGTGTACAGCTATGTTCGACCGTGGGCGCACCTCTTAGCCGCTATAAAACCGATAGCCCACCCGTTCCCAAAGAGAATAAAGATGAGATCGTAAAGACCTTCTCCGGCTCCTTCAAGTATGAGGCCCAGGACACCATCGATGCTATCAAGTTCAACCTGACCAAGTCCGCCAAGACGGTCGCGGTGACCATCAAGAACAAGGCTGGGCAGACGATGCGCGTCATTGAACGTGGCACCCAGGAGTCCGGTGATATCGTGATTCCCTGGAATATGCAGGATGATTATGGTGAAGCCGTCGCAGCGGGTGAATACACCTGGGAGGCCAAGGCACTGATTCGTCCCGCCAGAGCTATGGGTTCACTAGCACCGGCGGGAACCCGCTGGCGAGCCAACGATCCGAAATGCAATGTCAAGAATGGTGGGTCGACCTGTGTTCGGCCGCCACTCCCCCAGGTCTGTACGGTCAGCGATTGCGCCATCGACGAGAAAGAGGCGCAGTTGGGTGACATTAATATCGCGACCTATCGGTATTTCATTACGATCCGGCACCCGGATTACCATTCTCATTACTTCTATTTGATTCCCGAAGATGAGTATCTGGAAGGCGACAAGGTTCCCTCCCAGGTTCGTTCGCTGTTGAATAGCGATAAATTCGAGGCGCCCAAGTGGAAGCAGATCGCGGGTATGGATACCAAGACCATTATAATCGAAGGTGGTATTGCGCTCCGGAAGACTGCGGCTGCGGCGTTGGGCTGCGTCCGTATCCCGGAAGGGTTTTCCTGCGACGACGAAGGGGGGTCCATTAAAGGCTTCTTGGAAGACAAGTACTGCATGATCGACAAGGAGGGTATCGACGATACCTCTGAAGATTATAGTTCTCTGATGATCGAGGTTCTCCAGCGCAACAACTTCCGCACGATGGCCGAATACGAAATGACCATCGACGAGATAAAGCTCAAGGCCGAACTTACGGAAAAATACGAGAATGTGCTGAAAGAAGCGACCAACCCGCGTAAGAACAAATGTGAAGTACCCGAGTAGGGGCTCCATCCGAGGTCAGTTTATCATGCCGCAGGGCATTCCGTTTCTTGTCCTTATTATTGGACTACTGTGGTCGTGTGTGTCGGCCAAGTCTCTGGTTCCGGTCGCCAACGACCCGCCGGAAGTTCGTACGCATCTGGAGAAAAACGGACATAGCATGGATACACGGGCAGCGACGGTACAGATCGCGGCGCAGTTTGTACGTGCGGTACGTCAGCATGATGGGGCCGACTGCTGGTTTTTATTGGATCTACGTGCGGCGGCAGCCTGGCAAGCGGCCCAGGACGGGAAATCGGGGGCCGGGCCGAAGAATATCACCCATTTGCTCCAGCCTTTATTGCCAAAGGGGCAGCCCACCGAGATCCGCAGTAAAGGCGGAACCGATAAGAAAGAGGTCCAACTGGTCTATGCCGATGGCAAAATGGCAAGTCTGGAGCTTGTACTGGCCCGAGGTGGCTGGCGCGTGCTTTACCTGCCACCCGACGGGATATTGCCCGAGTTGGCTCGTGATCCCCGGACCAGCCAGACGGCACCGCCCATCGATTTCACCGAGGATGTCAGCCCGGGGCGGGCACAGCGTCAACCCATGCGTCCCATGGGTGGCTATTGAGGTCGGTCAGCCCAGAGAGATACCAAGCCGGAAACTGAAGAATAGCAATACCAGCATATTCCAGCCGGCATGAATTAGAATCACAGGGATGAGAGATCCGGTGCGGTCACGAACGCGCCCAAGGACCCATCCAAGGATGAACAGGGAGAGGGCTCCCTGTGGGTTGAAATGAAGGGCAGCGAAGGTGCTCGCCTGGATGAAGTTGCTCTTTGTGACCGTGTACTTTCCCCGAAGAGATGAAAAGAGCAATCCTCGAAACAGTAGCTCCTCGAAAAGGGGTGCTGCACCGAGGGTTATGAACATGAGCGCGGGAGCGTAGCCTTCGTCCAGAACCTGCATGGTCAAGATTATATTGGGGTCGGGGGCCTCGACGATCATCGCCATCAGAACTTGCATCAGGATCATCAGCGGCAAAGCCATACAAAGACCGACCATGCCAAATCCCAGCCAATGTGCCACTCCTCGCAGATTGGGAGCGTTCGCCAGCCCCAGATCGGAAAAATGCGTGCTGGTACGCCGTAGCGCCCACCAGATGAGACATAAGCCCACGATCGTATGGGGAATATAATCGTAGATCAGGGTAGCGGTGGCCTGTCCCTGGGCCAGCAACGGTACAAATCCACCCCAGATCACACGAAAGACAAGCCACATGCCGATGAGCCCGAAGACATCGATCGGTTCGACGGAGATAGGGGTCAGGCAGGATAATGGTCTGGAGAACAGGTGTTTGAAGCGGATCCAGCATATTGCGCCGATAACACAAAAGAGGAGTACCAGAAGGGTCAGCCCGGATAGACTCAAGCTCCGTCGATAGGTCTGTTTTCGTGCAGACAGGATGTCGAGACCGGCCGTTTTGGCTTGTATCCGTTCCAGGATCCAGGCCGGGGTACGACCCTGGGGCTTGGGGTTGTAGCCCGGTTCATAGAAGCTCCGCACCAGATGAATCCAGGTGATCTCCGGAAGGTAGAATCGCCGTGGACCTTTGGAGACAAGCTGTTGGCCGGATTTCCCGTAGACGGCCTCTAGAAGAGCCGCTTCCATAAGGTCCAGTTGATCAAAAAGACGCTGCGCATTCTTAGTTAGACATGTTGCAGAACCGTCCGAAGATGCCACGCCGAGCGGTTCGCCACAGTTGGAGTAACCGGCGTAGGCTTCGGCCAGGAAGACGTCACTCAATACCATTCGAGTTTGAAT
>Ga0310121_10005396_pt1 | contig 11021 bp, 8 predicted proteins | sample CB27_Tmax_986_MG_FD_203504 | JGI IMG/M metagenome (GOLD analysis project Ga0310121, IMG submission 203504) | Marine microbial communities from Western Arctic Ocean, Canada - CB27_Tmax_986 | ecosystem: Environmental > Aquatic > Marine > Oceanic | place: Canada: Western Arctic Ocean | collected...
CGCCGAAAGAGTGCGTGCGAAAACACCACCCTACGGGAAACGATGCCTCTTATCGTTTGGTGGCGCCCAAGGGCCGCGCCAAGCCTCAGCGTACTCTGCGTTTAGGACGCCGTCGTGCGCTGGTCCGCCACCGCCGTGGCAAATCCCTCGATCCGATTATCGAGCAACTCGATCTTCACCGCCTGTTCGGCGATTCGTACACCGGTGCGGTTCATTGGCTCGCGTGTTTCGCGAATTTCATTGCCCACGATGTGTACGTCATTGGTCTTGCCTCGGATGTCGATCGCCACACCGTCTGCATCGCCGCTGTTGAGAATGCGATTGTTCTCGACGAGGTTGCGGTTCGCCCAGAAATCCTGGCCGCGAGCATCGTCGCGAAACAGGATGCCAACCTTGCCACTGTTGGTGATCTCGTTGTTGCGCATCACGTTGTCGGTGTCACAATGGCCAATTGAAATGCCGTAATTGCGGTTGCTGTCAATGCGGTTATTTTCGGCCAGCCCATACTTCACACCCCAACACCAGAAGAGCCCCAGTCCATTGCGTTCCAGGGTGTTGTTCAGAATCCGTGGACGCTGCGCCCCCGAACCGGGATGGACACCAAGGTCGGCGTTATCGTGACTGTGGCAGTCCTCGACGCGGACGTCGTGGCAGATCTGGAAGCTGATTCCATCGCCGTTGTATTGGCGCGCCGTGACGTTGCGAATCGTGTATCGGTTGCAGTCCTGCAAAAAGATGCAACCGCCATAGTTGCCATTAAAATTCTCGTTATTCTGGCGATTGCCATCGAGTGTGATGTTCTCAATCACGACGTCGGCCGTGTACTCGCTGGTCAAGAGCGGAAACAGCGAGGCGCACGTCGGATTGCCGGACATCCACAGGTTCTTGCGCAAACCGTCGTTTAGTTTAAAGCGATTACCGGAACGAGCGACCAGCGTTCGTTTGATCACGGTACTTCCACCGTCGTGCGGATTCTTGGCTCGCAGCACCACACCGTCGCCAACGCGGAACCCCGCGGCATCCTTCAGAGTAATCTCTTGATCGTACCAGTCGGAATCCGCAGCTAAGAGGACGTTCTGAGAAGCGATTTTGGTAATCACGGAATCCGCGCCGCTGCCCAAGAGGCGAATTTTTGACGGTAGGACCACGGCACTCCGCAACGTATAAACGCCCGGCAGGACTTTCACCGTGCCGCCACCCAATCGTGCGACGTAGTCCACGGCGGCCTGTAAAACGCGGTCGTCGTCGCCTACGAGATCTGCCTTCTCGCGACCCACGGTTAGTGTCATCCGCTCGTCCCACTTCGGCTCGTGCGCCTCGTCCCCATCGGTCGCCCGGGGGTTCGTCACACGCGGCGGCTCGCCAGCCAAGCCGCTCGCCGCCAGCCCAGCTGCCGCGAGCAGCCCTGAGGCCTGACCCAAGAAACCACGACGATTCCATCGCTGTCGGTGTAAGCTTTGTCTACGTTGACGGGCCATTAGATTGCTTCCTGGGGTAGTCGAGAGTCAAGGCATGCGGACGGTCAGTTAAGTTCCAACAGTATAGGTGAGTCAAGAGTCGAGAGTCAAAATGAGCAGCCGCCACTGCACGGCAAAAACGGCGCGTCGGATCAGAGTTGACTGGCCGCGGGACGAAATCATCGGACTGCCCCGTCGCGGTCGGCCTAGCAACGCTCTGGTTCCACGGTTCAGAACTCTCGACTCTGGCCCCTAGCCTCTGGACTCTCCGCTCTCGACGCTCGGCTCTGGACTGTCGACTCTTGACTCTCCGTTCTCGATTCTCGTCTACCCCAACACTTGGAGTACCTCTTTCGTATTCGACAAGTCATCAAGCAGGACATCGGGCTGGGCTTCCTCGAGCTCGTCGCGAGGATGGACTCCGGTGGCGACGGCCAGCACCTGTGCACCAATGGCCCGCGCGCAGCGGATATCCAACGGCGTGTCACCGATCACCCAGATCCGTTCCTCACTCACGTTTCCGTCATTAGCAGCTCGGGCTGCGGTGAGGGCGGTCTGAGCGACGGCATTGCGATCGTGATGGTCATCTCCAAAGCCGCCGAAGGAGAAGTAACGGTACAGGTCGAAGTGTTCCAACTTGATGCGCGCGCCGGCTTGAACATTGCCGGTAAGCAACCCCAAGGCTACCTCCGCGGCGGAACTGAACTGAACCAACAATTCGTTAACGCCCGGCAACACGCGACCGCCACACCGCGGCAAATGCTCCGGCAGGCGGCGGATATAGCCGTCGCGGAGGCGCAGCCAGTTTTCAAAAGTATCGTCGACGTCGTGCAGCTGAAACAAACTTCGCACGATGTCCCGATCGGTCCGGCCACTGAACTGCACATGGCCCACACGTTCAACGTCGAATTCTACTTGGAAAGCCTCGAACAGCGCAGCGCCGCCAGCACCGCCCGAATTGATCAGAGTGCCGTCGATGTCAAATAACAGGATTAGCATGGACAGATTGTAACGGTTTGTGCTGGCCTGGACACGCCGTGTTGGCCAGGCCGCGACTCTCGGCTGGGGGTGGCGGACTCTTGAGTTTTTTTTGACAACTCCCAGTTCTTAACCTATCTCTTTTAATGACTCTTCAATGTTCTTTTCGATTGTGCGGCATTCTGGTCGCCAACTCGAAAAAGGCAAACCGGTCGCAAGACCGGGACGCAAAGCCATGGGTCCGCTGTCTGCGGATCGCCAGGCTGCCGAAGGTTTTGGTTGCCACAGCTTCAAGGTTTCTTCGAGGCTCAGAATGCACGCTTTTCTGGCTCTTCGCACCGGCCGTTCTCGCCAATCCGCACTCGCTGCGGCGCGGCGAACCAGCATTCAGCTTAACGAAACCAACCAAGCCGTCCTCTGCGAGGCCACGGTCACAACAGCTAACCCGCCGCATCCCACCTTCCAGTTTCCCGCCTTATTGTCTTGCGGTCCACTGCGTCCTGCAGTGAACCGCAAATGCCCGCAGTGCGGATCTGGGCCGGCTCGTTGTTATCGATCCCGTGTCAGCTTCTACACCCCGAACGCCCGTCAAGACGCTGGATCGCACCGACCATGACTTGCTTGCAACCACGCGTCGCTCACCGGGGCAGGTGAGCTTCGCCGAAATGAGGGCAAGCGCAAGGGGCGCCCTGACCAGGGGCGCCCCTATTTTTTTTCTTGAGGGAATTGCGGAGATTGCGTTCTTTTCGCACCGCGCACACCCGTCTGGCATGTCGGTCTTTCGGACGAATTCAGAGCCCGTTATAACTGCGAAACCATTTGCCCGGATTATTCACGAGCGATCTGCTGCGAGTCCGTAAGTGCTTCCGTGGACGCGAGAGATCAGGAGTGCTGAGGCTGTACGATTCTTTCCTCGACGCGATTCTTTCCTCCACGTATGGGACAATACGCTGGCGGAAGAAACGCTGGCCTTCTTGCCACCCGAGCCCTAGGAAGCAGACCACTTACGAACTCTCGCCACGATCTTCATGAATCATCCGGGTTAGGAAACAGAGGAGGCACTCTTGAAGTTGCACTTTCTCGGTGCAAACCGGCAGGTGACTGGTTCTCGATATTGCTTGGAGACAGGTCAGGTCAAATTGATGATCGACTGCGGGCTGTTTCAGGAACGGCCCTATCAAGATCGCAATTGGCACGACAGCCCAATTCCACCAGGCGAAATCGACGCCATGCTGTTGACTCACGCTCACTTGGACCACTGTGGGCTGATCCCCCGCCTGGTCCGCGAGGGATTTCGGGGCCCGATCTATTGCACCAGGCCGACCGTCGAGTTATGTGGCGTCGTACTGCGTGACTCGGCCAAGATTCAAGAGGAAGATGCGGCTTACAAGCAAAAACGACACCGGCGCGAAGACCGGCGTGCGAAACACCCCGAGATTCCGCTGTACACGATCGCCGACGCGGAGCAAGCTCTGCCGCTATTTCGCGGCGTCCCGTATCGCAAACGCGTAGAGATATGCCCTGGAGTTTCGTTCTTGCTGCATGACGCAGGCCATATCTTAGGGTCGGCGATGTTGGAGTTGCAGGTCGATCAGGAGCAGCCGCGGCGTATGCTATTTTCCGGCGACATCGGCCAATGGGGCAAGCCGCTAATCCGCGACCCGAGCCTCTTCGAGCAGGCCGATTATGTGGTCATGGAGTCGACCTACGGCGACCGGACGCACGGTGAAGGCGGCGATGTCGAGACGCAGCTGTCCCAGGTCATCAACGAAACCATCGACCGCGGCGGGAACGTGGTGATTCCTACTTTTGCTGTGGAACGTTCCCAAGAGCTGATGTACTACATCAGCCGCCTGGTTCACGACGGCCGCATCCCTAACGTCGAGGTCTTCCTGGACAGCCCCATGGCGGTCGATGTAACTGACATCTTCCGACAATTTCGGGACTGTTTCGATCAGGAAACGTGGCAGCTAATCACATCGGAGGAACCGCCGCTGCGTTTCCCGGGGCTGCACCTGGTGCGGACGGTCCAGGAATCGCGGGCGATCAACCGCATGGAATCGCCCTGTATCATTATGGCCAGTTCAGGAATGTGCACGGCCGGACGAATCAAGCATCACTTGCGACGAAACATCGAACGGGCAGAGTCGACGATCGTGTTTGTGGGCTATCAGAGCCACGGAACGCTGGGCCGCCAAATCCTGGACAGGAAAGAACAAGTGCGGATCCACGGTCGGACCTATCGGGTGCGGGCTCAAGTAAACCAAATCTACGGTTTCTCGGGACACGCCGACCGCTCCGGACTGATTCGCTGGCTGAGCCATCTGGGCTCGCCGCCCCGACAGGTATTTCTGACACATGGCGACGAAGAGGCCGCTCAGAGTCTAGCCAAACACATCCGGGAGGAGATGAATTGGAATGTGTCGGTGCCCGAGTATCAAGATGCCGTGGACTTAAACGATTAGACGGTGACGCAAGAACTCTAGACCTGCAAACGCCTCGGAAAACCACGCTCAATACTTCGTGCTGAGCGTGCCACCCAAGAGAGGAGGCTGTCGGCCGGATTCTTGCTTGTTCGGGACTGGGGATTTGTCGATAATAATCCACGTGTGACTCGTAATGAGATAAGTTGTCCGTTCCGTTTTGTGTGCCAGTGCTGGATCGCTGTTTCCACGTGGTGCAACGAACACCGGCAATGCCAGTGGCACACCGAAACGGACAAGTTACTTCCATACAGTTCCTATGAGTCAGAGACCTTTCTGATCTTGGCGTCCAGGTAAACGTAAAATTGATGGACAATCCAACAGCAGCCCCTCAAGACAGAGCTCTTTTTTCCGGACTGATGCATCGCCGCGACTTGCTCCGAGTCGGCTCGCTGAGCGTCGCCGCGACGGCCTTCCCGGCGGGGCTATCTCAAGCCGCCGTGTCCGGAAAGGGCAAGGCAAAATCCGTAATCTATCTCTGGATGGCTGGAGGTGTAACGCACATCGATTCGTTTGACCCCAAGCCTGAGGCCCCCGTGGAAGTGCGTGGGACGTTGGACGATATCGCCACGAACCTGCCGGGAGTTCGCTTCTGCGAGACCTTGCCCCAACTGGCACAGATTGCCGATCAGCTGGCGGTGGTGCGCAGCTATTCGCACGGCAGCAATGACCATTTGCTCAGCCAGGTCTACACTCTTTCGGGGCGCAAGGTCGATCGCAACGGACTGTATGACGAACCCAACATCGGTTCGATCGTGGCCCATGTAAAAGGTCCAAGCAACGGCTTACCTGGTTACATCGCTGTACCCGGAACCACGCGGCCGGGCCCCCCACCGTACAACTTCTTCGTGGGCGGCTGGCTCGGCAGCCAGTATATGCCGTATGCGCTGGGTGGCTTTCCCGCGGAACCGGACTTCACAGCAACCGAAAAGCTGGATAATCCGCCATCCGAAGTCGAGGAGAACCTCACACCGCGCAGCCTGAGTCTACCGCCAGAGGTGCCTTTGTCGCGGCTGACCCGGCGCACAAAACTACGAGACAGCTTTGACCGTGCACTGCAGACCTTGGAGACGCAGGACCAGCTTGTGGGCGTTGATGGGAGTTATCGGGACGCGCTGCGGTTACTTGAAACGCCTGAAGTCAGAAAGGCGTTTCAGATTTCCACTGAATCGGATCAGGTACGTGATGCCTACGGCCGCACGAAAATCGGCGGGCGGTGCCTGATGGCTCGCCGTCTGGTCGAAGCCGGCGCACGGTTCGTGATGGTCGACTATGGCTACGATCCGGACTACGGCAATATCTGGGACAACCATAACGCACCCGTCCAGAAACATCCTCCGATCCAGCAAATGGTCAAACGCGGCTATCACCTGGCTGGAATGGACAAAGCGTTCGCCGCCTTAATTACGGACTTGGGCCAGCGCGGGTTGCTCGATTCAACCTTAGTCGTGTTCCTGACGGAGTTCGGCCGTACGCCCAAAATCAACCCTCGCGGTGGCCGTGATCATTGGGGTGCGGCCGGTTCAATCTTCTTCACAGGCGCCGGCACCAAAGTGGGACAAGTGGTCGGCGCAACGGATAGCACAGCGGCCATTCCGGTAACGCACGGGTACACGCCCGCCGACCTTGCCGCCACGATCTACGCCGCTCTAGGGATCGACCACCACGCGATGATCCGCGATATCCTGGGCCGACCTCGCCCGATTCTGGACCACGGCGAACCAATTACAGAAGTGCTGTAGCGTCCAGCGAATGATCGCGCTATGGTCGGATATCGGGCGATAGAGTTCGTTGCTTCAAGAGGAGTGCAAGCATCTACGACTAGCAAGAATAGTTGGAGCAGATTCAACATTCTTGCCATCTCATATGCTTGCCATCTAATAGGCTTGCCCCTTTCACTTGCCCTCCAGCCCGTACGAGGAGCACTGCATGGCCGCGCGAGATCCCCAAATTCGTAAAGACCCCACGACTCATCAGCTCTTTGAGCCTCACACTGTGGCCCTGTTAAGTCGGTCCCGACAGTCACTGCAGATCATTGTCTTCAGCTTAATCCTGGGTGTGGTCCTATTCTTGAGCCACACGGGCTGGACGCTGTCTGGTTCGGACAAACCTTGGACCTTCTTAGGACCAGATACCGCGTGGCCCATGCTTATCTTGGCCGGTATCGCGCTACCACCTGCACTCATCATTCCCCGCGTCATGCGCAACAGCCGCACTAGCCCGCAGCAATTGGCCGTAGCGCAGCGGATGACCGGCGATCCGCTCCACGACGCAGCCGTGCTGGCAGCAGGACGTATCCAGTCGGCGACGATCGTTGGCTGTGCACTGTTAGAGGGACCCGCCTTTGCCAACACCTTTGGCCTGCTGACGTCGAGTGATCTGATTCACCTGGCAGTTACCGTCGTCCTGCTTCTCGGTATCGCCTGTTGGTTCCCCACCGGGTCACGGTTTCAAGCGGCCGTCGAGCGAGCGGTGGAAAACGCGCAGCTCGATGCTCGGTTTGAAAAATAAGTTTGGCAAGATATCAGACGGCGACTCGAACACATCAGGACGTCTGTTCGGCGAATGCTCTCAGCATCTACTCTCGTCTCAACCTCGTAACTAAGATCAATGGATGCATCCGCTGATTCGTCTGGAGAACATCTCGAAGGACTATAACCGTCTGCGTGCGCTGGATGGAGTTACCTTGGAAATCCCGGCGGGCATTACCGGGCTTCTAGGTCCGAACGGCGCGGGCAAGACGACGTTGATCAAAGTCCTGCTCGGGCTGGTCCGCACGTCCGGCGGCACGGGGCACGTGTTGGGACTTCAGCTCGGCAAAGAGGCCCGCGAGATTCGTCGGCGGGTCGGGTATATGCCCGAGGATGACTGCTATATCCCGGGGCTCAGCGGCGTCGAGATGCTGCAATTCATGGTGCGACTTTCAGGCCAACGTGCGATCGAAGGCCTGCGTCGTGCCCACGAGATTCTGGACTATTGCAGCATCGGTCAGGAACGCTACCGCGACGTGACGACGTATTCCAACGGGATGCGCCAGAAGCTGAAGTTCGCCCAGGCAATCGCCCACGATCCACCTCTGCTAATTCTGGACGAACCCACTGCCGGACTGGACCCTGCGGAACGGCAAGCGATGCTCAACCGCATTCGTTGGCTGGCCGCCGAAGCAGGAAAAACCGTGCTGATCTCGACCCATATTTTGCCGGACGTCCAGACGATTTGCGACAACGTCGTGATCATGGCCCGAGGCCGGATTCGTTTGATCGAACGGCTGGAAGTGCTTAGTCGGCCCGCTGCGCCTGCGCTGCAGATACGGGTGGTGGGGCCGGCGGAATCCTTGGTCAGGCGAATCCAAGAGGAAGGATTCGCGGTCCAACCAGGCGAACACGGAACTTTGACAATTCGTGGACTCGACGAATCTTCCGCGGACCGCGTCTGGCATTGGGCAGCTCAGCTGGGAGTTGGCATCCGTTCGCTGACACACGCCAAGAATTCGTTAGAAGCGGTCTTTTTGGATGCCATCAAGGAGAATGGCGTTGCCAATCCATGATCTTGGGTATCGCCACTGGGAGTCCAATGCCTGGAGCACCATGCGCTGGTGGGTCATCGCGCAAACGGGAATTCGGCTGGCTTGGAAGAGTCACTGGTTGCGGCGCATGCTCTTGATTGCCTGGCTGCCGGCGGTTGGCATGGGTGCCGCGTTGTTTGCCTACGAGCGGTCGCTGACCGCCGACCCGGGAGGAACCGTGACGCAGGAAATTCTGCGTCTTTTGCCGAACTCGGACAGCGTGCTTCGCTCGACGATAATCGATCCCGCGGGGGCGCGAGGCGAAATCTGGGGGTTTATCCTGCTCACGTTTTTCCGTTACCCGCAGGGCTTGCTGATGGTGCTGCTGGTCGGCCTGATCGCACCGTCCTTGATCGCGCGGGACATGCGATCGCGGGCCTACTTGTTGTACTTTTCGCGGCCCCTGGGACGAGCCGATTACGTGTTGGGGAAGTGTGTTATCGTCTGGTTCTACCTGGCGATGATCACAACCGTACCTGCCATGGCTCTCTACGTACTCGGTGTCTTCCTGTCACCCAGCCTGAGCGTCGTTTCCGACACTTGGGATCTGCCGTTGCGGATTCTCGGCGCCTCGGTGTGGTTGATCGTCCCGACAACCGCCGTGGCACTCTGCTTCAGTTCGCTGACCAGTGAGAGCCGCTACGCCGGGTTTGCCTGGTTCGTCACCTGGATATTGGGTTGGGTTGCCTACAGCAACCTGACGTTTTTTGATCTTCAGCGAGCCGGGCAACCGGGAGCGGCGGACTCATCAGGTAGCCGCTGGGCACTCGTCTCGCTGTATCATTCGCTGGGCCGAGTTCAGAGCTGGGTGTTCGGTTTGGAAAACGACGCTGCCACGGTCATCGCTCCCTTGGCGCTGTTGATGCTAATCACACTGGTCTCGTTTGCGATCTTGTTTCGCCGAGTGTCGGCGCCACTACGGGCCTGAGGATTTGAAGTGATCGAACTGCAGGGTGTCACCAAGTTGTACGGAACGGTCATCGGGGTCAACGACATGACCCTCGCGCTGGCCCCTGGCGCCCATGGCCTGCTGGGGCCGAATGGGGCCGGTAAGACAACGCTGTTGAACTTGATCACCGGTCAGCTCAGTCCAACGCTGGGCCGGGTGAGGGTTTTTGGTAGCAATCCTCGCAACAACGCTGCATTACTGTGCCGCCTCGGCGTCTGCCCCGGTGACGAGGCGTTGTACTCCAACGTAACGGGATTCGAGTGGGTCCGTCATCAACTCGAGTTGTACGGCTTTCGCCGGGCGGAAGCAGGACGCCGGTCGCTCGAAAGTCTAAACCGGGTCGGCATGGCCGACGCGATGGATCGAAATATCGAAACCTACTCGCGCGGAATGCGGCAGCGAACCAAGCTGGCCCAGGCGATCGCACACGAGCCTGAGTTCTTGATCTTGGATGAACCGTTTAACGGGTTGGATCCCGTCGGCCGGCATCTCGTCACCGAACTGCTGCGTGACTGGGTCCGACAGGGCCGCAGCGTGATGTTAGCCAGTCATATCCTCCACGAGGTCGAAGCGATCAGCTCTTCGTTTCTGCTCATCAGCGGTGGGCGCTTGCTGGCTTCGGGAACCGCGGCAGAAGTGAATAGCCTGTTGGCAGACGTTCCCAACGAAATCTACATTCGTTGCGATCGTCCTCGCGAGTTGGCCCGCCGATTGCTTGCTGAAGAATTGGTCCACGCCGTCGAGTTGAACGGTGGCGAATCCATGGTGGTCGCCACACGCAGCCCGCTGGCAATCTATGATCGGCTCCCCAGCTGGACGCAGAATGGCGACGTCCAAATCCATGAACTGCGTTCCTCGGACGAATCACTGCAAACCTTGTTCGATTCACTGATGAAAGTGCATCGAGGTGGCGAGTAATGGCCGATCAGCAGCCAAGAACCGATGAGGCAGCCGGACCCGGGCGCCAGGACGCGTTGGTTCCTTTGGAGTACGCCATCGCGGCACTACCCGCGCCGTTGCGGAGAGTGATCGCCGTGTTGCGATTTGAGATCAAGCGGACTCAGACCTATCCACGGATCTTCGTGTGGGCCCTGTTGGCAATGTTTCCCGTGCTGATGATGGGCCTCTTTCGCTACCAGGACGAGCACCTGCCGGAAGTCGCCTGGGGTTTTGTGCTGTACGGAATGATCCCTCAAGTCGTCTGTCTTTTGGGGTTGCTGCTTTGGGTTGCGCCGGTGGTCAACGCAGAGATCGAAGGACGAACCTGGGTCTACGTCGCGGTTCGGCCGGGAGGCAAACTGGCTCTGCTGCTTGGCAAGTACCTGAACGGAATTCTGTGGACCTGTTCGGCTGCTTGGACCGGGTTGACGGTGGGTATGCTGGTGGGCCAGCCGGACGTACCCGAACCGTTTCGGCTATGGCTCGTCTTGGCATTTCTGGTGGTCCTGGCATGTTTTGGATACGGTGCAGCGTACGCGGTCATTGGCACTTTGTTTCACCAGCGGGCAATGGTCATCTCGGTGGGGTATATGTTGGTTTTCGAAGTCGTCATGTCGAACGTGCCCGCGGTCGTCAACCAACTTACTGTG
>Ga0310121_10005397_pt1 | contig 11020 bp, 11 predicted proteins | sample CB27_Tmax_986_MG_FD_203504 | JGI IMG/M metagenome (GOLD analysis project Ga0310121, IMG submission 203504) | Marine microbial communities from Western Arctic Ocean, Canada - CB27_Tmax_986 | ecosystem: Environmental > Aquatic > Marine > Oceanic | place: Canada: Western Arctic Ocean | collected...
GAAGTCGTAACCTACATCTACGGCCCCGCCCATCCACGCCAGACCGGAGGGCCGTAAGATGAAGACGGCGGAGCTTTGCGTTTCTTGCGCCAAAGGAGAATCGATGTTGCCGTCGCGGCGCTCTATTCTTGATTTCGGGGTTTTAATTTTTGATTGGACCAGGACTCGCAAAACATTTTTGTCCTCCATCCGTACAATCAGAAACCAGAAACCAAAAACCCAAAATAGCCCGACGCACAGAACCAGGACTCCCCAGGCTTCGGAGTCATCTTCCGGGTCCGCTTTTACTTTGATCGAAATTCTGATCGCCCTCACCATCATGAGTCTTGCCATGTCGGTGGTGATTGCGGCTTTTGTTGCGACACTCCGGGGGTGGCACCGCGGCACGGATCTCATCGACAAGCTTCACCACGGTGATTTCGTAATGGAGCAACTCGTGTCGGCCACGCGCTCGGCGGCATTTTTTCACAACCGGCCGGACAAGTTTGGATTCTGGTTGGACGACCAGGAAGACGGGGAGTATCCGACGGACGAGATCAGCTTCGTCACCAGTGGAAAATCGTTTCTTCCCCGGGAGTCCATTTTTGCGAACGGCATGCACCGCATTTTTATCGGCATTGAGGACAATGAGGACAACGAACCGGCCGTAGCGATCCGCGTCATGCCGCACCTCGCGAACCTGGAGAATTGGGAGGACCGTGACGGGATGTTCGTGTCATCAACGGTGAAGGGGTTGCAGTGCCGCGTTTACAATATGCAGGATGAAGAGTGGCAGGAGGAGTGGGAAGACACCAATGCAGTCCCGAGCCTCGTGGAATACACATTATTTATGGATCCCCTCGAAGATGACGACAAGCCGGTAACGATCAGTCGCGTGGTCGAGATTCCGGTGTCCCCCGTAGTCGGCCGTGCCGTTCAGTTTCAGCAGGAGGACGCCGAATCTGACGAGGCAGCGCAGGAGGCGGCCCGGAATGAAGGACTTGGAGAAGCGGGCGCGGCGGAACCGACGGTGGTGGAAGGCGCCGAGACGGAGGCAACGATTCAGAGGCCCTGACGAAGAACGAGACTCCCAATGAAGACTGCCAGAGAGTACAGGAATCGAAAAGCGCGCCCGCGCGAAGGCGTCGTGCTGATTGTTGTATTGTGGGTTCTGATCGTCCTGTCTCTACTCGTGAGCACCCTGGTCTTCGAGATGCAGATAGAGGCCAATATTACGTCCTACTATCGCAAGCGGTTCAAAGCGCAGTATCTTTCGCGTGCGGGCATCGAATGGGCTAAAATGATGCTGCTGGAGTCGAGTCTCTTTACCGAGGATTACGAAGCCGAATACCCGGATTTGTACCTGCATACGCAGCAGCTCGCGCGGGGGAACGCCATTCGGGGGATGAGCAGAGAGTTGGGCCCGGGCAGGTTCGAAGTTGACCTGGTTCCGGAACAGAGCACGCGGAATGCCAATAGCCTGACCGAAGAAGAGTGGTATGAGATCCTGGATCTGGGCGCGGTGGAGCAGGGGGTTTGGGACGAACTGATCAATGCGTTCATGGATTGGGTAGATGCGGACGATCTTCACCGGGAGCCGGGGGGGGCGGAGACGGATGACGAATTCTACGAGGAACGCGGCTACGAGGTGAAAAATGCACCGCTGGATACCATCGACGAGCTCGCCCTGATCAAAGGATTTACCCCGGAAATCGTATTCGGCGGCCCCGCGGAAGATCCGGAAGATCCTCCGCATCCAGGTATTGTCAGGTGGCTCACAACCTGGGGGGACAGTAAGGTGAACGTGAATACCGCTCCTCCCGAGGTTCTGCTCTCCATGCCGGAGGTCGAAGAGTGGATGCTCGACCTGATTCTGGAGGGTCGGGCGGGGATCGACGGGGATTTCGGAACCATTGATGACGGATTTACAAGTGTGCAGGAGATTCTGGACCTCACCGGCCTCGGCAGCGCGTTTGCGAGCCGGGCCACGGTCACGGAGCGGAAGTTCCTGCGGGTGGTGTCCGCAGGCGTGGTGGGGGGGGTGCGCTCGGAGATTCAGGCGATCTTCCGCGTAGATGGAAACGCCCTCGTCCCGGTTTTTTGGAGCGAATAGAAATGAGTTACAAGACCTCAGGCGATACGCTAAGCTCCAACGCAATCTGAAAGCAGTTCGGACCACGACGATGGCGAAAAATCAAGTTCACGGGATTTTAGTTACCCCTCACGCAATCTCGTACTCCACCTTGGAACAGAAACAGGAGGGCTGGTTGGTCGTTGAGACCCGTTCTGTTCCCCTCCGGGACGCGGAGCCGACCCTTTTACTCGAATGCGAACCATTTTCCGAGGCCCTGCGACCTCACGCGACCGCATGGAGCGGCCGCTGTACCCTTGCGGTTCCTTGCTCCTTCGGCCTGCTTCGAATTGTCGACTTGCCATCCGTGGACGAGGAAGAAATCGAGTCCATGGTCGAATTACAGGTGGACAAGTATTCGCCGTACCCTATCGAGCAAGTGCAGATTTCCTATGAGCCTCTCGCCCGGACAGACCGGACCACCAGGGTTCTTGTGGTCGCCGTTCTTCGGGACAGGATCGAATCGCTGGGAGAAGCGTGCCGCGAGCTCGGCCTCCGCGTCGATCGCATAGACGTGGATGTTTTAGGCTGGTGGAAGTTGATCCGCGAAGAAGGAGAGGTGGCGAAAAGCGGGCGCGGTGTGAGCATCCTCTGCGAAACCGACGACACGATTCTGTTGATTACGGAAAACGGGTCGCCGGTTTTGGTGCGGTCTCTCGGGCCGCGGGAGGACACGCCGCGGGAAGAATATTGCAACATGGTTGCCGAAGAAACCGAATATGCGATGACATCTGTCGAGACCGAATGGGGTTCCACCGCCACCCTCGGTTGTAGACTGTGGCACCGGGATGAGGAGCCGGCTGATCTTGCCGCGGTGCTAGAGCAAACTTGCGGGGTTTCAGTGACGGCGCAGGCTCTGGACTGGTTGAAGCCGCTGAGCGAAAGCATTGCGGTGCGCACCACGGAGGGGTCGGACGAACTGGTGAACCTCGCGCCCTCGGACTGGGAAATTGCATACCGTTCGAAAGTCACGCAGCGAAACTTTCTCGTTGCCACGGCATCGCTTCTTATCGTGTGGCTGGTTATCGTGTCGGGATTTCTCATCGCGCTCGGGACTCAGCGCTCGGGTCTCCAGAAAGTTCAGGGACATCTCGAGGGGCTCAAGGCGCCGGCGGAAGAAGTCAAAACCATTCGTTCAAACGCTCTGTTCCTGGAGGTGTATACCGACCGGTCGTACAGCGCGCTGGAGACCTTGCGCTCCATCTGCATGTCGATGCCGGACGGCATTGAACTCAACCAGTTTAAGTATTTGACCGCCGGGACGGTGGCCTTTGAAGGGGTTTCCCCATCTCAGCAGATCGTCCTCACTTTCCAGGAGAATCTTCAACTGGTCGAGACGCTTGAGGACCTGGAACTGGAACGAATGGGCGCGAGTCCTCGCAATCGTGCGCAGGTCACCTTCCGATTCACTGCAAAATCCCCGGAGGGCTCGCGATGAGGCTGTCGGCCCGAGAGACCATGCTTGCGTGGTTGACCATGACGGTCCTGCTGGGCGCCGCCACTTATTTTATGGGTCGCGCCAAGCTCGACGAGTGGAAACAGATCGAGGAATCCCGTGGACGAATCGCAGATGAAATCGAGCGGAATGAACGCCTGGTCGGTAAGCGAGACTATTGGAATGAACGGTTTGACAAAAACATTATGGTTCTCCGAACGTACTCCGTGGGCCAGAAGGTCGATTCCAAGATCCTGAAGGAGGTCACCCAGATCGCTCAAAAGAACGAGTTGCGACTGGTACAACTGAAGCCCGGCGATGAGAGCATCAAGGGGGACGTTCACGAAATGGAAATTAAATGCAATGATTGGACGGGTGAACTTGATGCCTGCGTTAAGTTTCTGTATGACCTGCAGGTGCAGGGCGCAAATTATAAAATGCGTTCCATCACGGCAAAGCCAACCAAGGATGGCAGCCTCAAAGGAACGTTTACGCTCGACTGTGCATTCACCCGGATAGAAGCCCAGCCGGAACCGGAATCCACCCTGGAGGTGACTCCGGTCGCGGGAACGCCCTGAACTATGGAAAATCATCGGAAATCAACACTATGAAGCAACCGAATCAATCGAGAAGCGCCTCCTCCGTAACCACATTGCTTCTTTGCCTTCTGCTGGCGGTTCCGCCGCAAGCGTTTTCCCAGATTGTTAAGCCCCTTTCCGAGCAACTCGGCACGCAGAGCGTGCTGATCGAGTTGAAGTGGGTCGACATGCCCCTCGACGCCGTCCTGGACGAGTACGCAAAACTGACTGGACGCACCATTATCAAAGCGCCCGGCGTACCCGCCGCTCTGGTGACGCTACGGGCCAACGGGAAGTTGTCTGAAACGGAGTACCTGACCGCGATTGAAAGTATTCTCGCCATGCAGGGCGTCGCACTGGTGCCCCTCGGCTCACGCTTTCTCAAGGTAGTTCCCATCGCGGATGTGCCAAAGGACGGTAAAGAAACGAAGTTTGATACGATGGATGTGGATGATCCAATCGGTGATACCGATGAATTGGAACGCAGGGTCATTACCCTGAAGTATGTGACCTATCCGGAAATTCAGCCGATCATCGATACCATGCGTCACGCGTACGCACAGATTCAGCCTTTGGAGCGCGCCAACGGGTTTATCATTGTTGACGCCGCCAGCAGCATTCGGCGGATTCTCGAGATCATTGAATATTTGGATAAACCGTTTCAAATCGGGGTGGAGACCCGGATTTATGAACTGCAGCACGCCGAGGCCGGGCAGGTCGTAGGGCGGTTGAATGAGTTGATTCAATCGTCCGAGCAGGACCCAAAGCAGCGCGGCAGGCCGCAGACACAGCAGCGCGCGCCGTCGCCCGGTCAGCGCGCCGTTCAGCGCGCCGGCAGTGCGGCAAACGCGGCTGCGGCGGCCGCAGCCCAGGCCGCCATTTCCAGCGGACAGTCCGCCCAGGATCTCGCAGAGCGCGGCATCATCCAGGGCGAGGTGAGAATGGTCGCCGACGAGCGAACCAATATCCTGATCATTATCAGCGAACCCGTGAATTTTTCGTTTTTCGACAAGATCGTGACCATCCTGGACAAGCCTGTTGATCCGGCGATCACGGTCGAAGTCGTTCCGCTGGAATATGCCGAAGCGGAGGAGATCTCCAGTGTTCTCAATGAATTCGTAGGCGCCGCCACTCAATCAAGCGACACCGCCTCCCCATCCGGAACCGGGGCCACGACCCAGCAGGGCGGCGATGCCCGAAGCACGGCGTTGCAGGACTTCATCGCGCGGAGACAGGCGGCCCAACGAACGAAGGAGCGCCGGGAGTCAACGACGACTCGCGCGCTAACGGAAAACATTTCTACTCTCTCACCCGATACCCGGATTCTCGCCGACGATCGCACCAATTCATTGCTGCTCATGGGCCAGTCTTCCGATATTGAAATCCTGAAACAGGTGATCGATCAGCTGGATGTGATGCTCTCCCAAGTGATGATCGAGACGATCATCATCGAGGTTCAGCTTAGCGATGACCTTGCATTCGGCATCGATTGGCTGCAGCGATCCTTTACGGTTAACAATGAAGAGCTTGTCGGACCGAACGGAGGTGTTCCAGTGCGGCAGCCTGTGTTCTCATTCGGAGGGAGCTCTACCGTTAGTGGGGGCCCCCCAGTCATGGACGGCGCCCAGGTCACTCGCGATACGGAGATGAGTCCAGGGGCGCTAACCTATTTCGCCAGCTTTTACGATCTCAATGTGGACGCGGTGTTGCAGATGGTCTCTTCGTCGTCCGACGCAAAAATCCTGTCGACACCAGTGATTGCCACCACCGACAACACGGAGGCGTTCATCCTCGTTGGTGAGTCGAGACCGACCGTCACATCAACCAGTGTGACCGGCGGCGGGGTTGGACGGAACACGTTCCAATATCAGGACATCGTGATCGAATTGCGGGTCACTCCCCGGATAAACCCCAATAATTTTGTGGTGATGGAAATTAACCAGAAGGCCGACAACGTGGGCGGATTTCAAGTCATCGATGGTAACAATGTGCCCGTCATTACCCGGCGGGAAATGGAGGCCGAGATCGCGGTGCAGCATCGGTCTTCTATCGTTCTTGGCGGTCTCATCGGTTCGGAGGAGCGGAAGAGCCGAACCAAAATTCCTTTCCTTGGCGACATTCCCTTTCTCGGCGCCTTATTCCGGTCCGACAGTACCACCGAGGACCGGACGGAACTGATCTTTATTATCACGCCCTATGTCATGACCACTCCCGAGGAAATCCTGGTCGAAAGCAAACGGTTGCACGAGCGTTCCCTCGGACGAACGGACAAAGCGTGGGGGAAGTCCTGGTCCGACAGTCCGATCTGGCGCGAGGAGACCGTAAAAGAGGTTGAGGAGACATCGCCGATGCCGGTGCTCGAGGAAGAGTACCCGAATGTGGATTTCGATCCCGAAGTGCACACGCCGTCCGATGCCGTGAAGACGATGGCCGGCGATCGCGAAAAAGCGCTTCAGTCCATCGTTCTTGAGTCTCCGTCCGAGGCCGGGCAGACCGTGATCTACAATCAGAGTGACGACGCGGAAGAATTCGGCGTCGAACGCGGCACGGTTTCCCGGCCCCTGATGTGGGACGAAATTCCCACCCTGGAAGACGTTTCCTCCCCAGCCGTGGAGGAGGATCCCGCACTACAGGAGCTGGTCGACGACCCTCCGGGAATGGAAGAACTTGAGGACCCGATTCCGGACCCGTCCAAAGTGGAAGTGCCGGCCACTTCGCAAGAAAACGAGGTGGAGATTCTCGAACTGTCGGATCCCGGGGAGGCTGTCATTCCGCCGGATTCAAAGCTGAATTTTATGGACCCTGCGGCACGATCCAACCTTCTCAATTCCCTGGAGGAGTCGGGCAATTCCGTCCAGTGACAATCCAGGACGCTTAACATACGGATCGATTTTGCTGATTTGGAAAGGATCACCTACCGGCAGTCGACGGATGGTTTGAATCGGTTCGATGGGAGTGCAAAGAAGATATTGATGAAGAACTAAGGAAGCGTTCAGGAAGTGACTGGTTTGGAGGTCGGCCCCGACGACGTCCTCTTTACCTGTAAATACTGCAGTAAAAGCCTGGTTATCGGCTGCCGGGCAGTCGGAATGCAAGGCACATGCCCCGACTGCGGGGAGCGATCCATCGTACCCAGCAACGAGGAGAAATCAGCGATTGAAGCCGATGACACGCTGCAATTGACCCATGATCAGCGAATAGCCGCCCTCTCAAGCGCGCTTCAAGGGTCCCACGACGAGATCAGGCGACTGACGACGCATCTTCAGGAAGTGCCTTGAGCAGCTTCGTGCATCCCCAATTAGCAAATTAGTTCGAATTACAGGGGAATTGAGCATGATGCAATCCTCTTCAGGCCGAATTTCCGAAATCGTAAAGGACTCGACCAGCGACTCGAATTCCCCATTTGCCTGAGTAGTTCAGTTGCGCAGAGCTGCCTTGGGTACGCACGGACCGTTTATCAGGCAAGGACTTTTTTCTGCCCTACTCCCGACTTCTCAAAGTTACCAACAAATTATCATCAGCATTTATTCGCAGCGAATCGTAAGTTGTAATAGTTTTAGCCATCTATGGATAAGGGTATTACGGCTAGGGAGCGGTTTCGAATTATCGAGATGTCAATGAGTTCCTGATTGTCCTGTTGATAAAACACAAGCATGAGAATCTGTTCAAATTGAATCGGTACGACCCCGTAGGTTGGCCTTCCAGGCCGACGCTGAGCAAGGCGCGATCATGAACCGGGAATGGCGGGAGCCTGCTCCGCCCGTTCCCCTGCCCATGACCTTCCCTTGCGCTGCTCGGGCTGGAAACCCAAGCTACGGATTCAGTCGTTCGACGAATTGCCCGATCCGGTCCATGGCGATCTTGAGCTCATCCATGCCGGTTGCATACGAACACCGGATGTGACCTTCGCCGAATTCGCCGAATGCACTACCCGGCACCACCGCGACTTTTTCCTGATCCAGCAACTGTAGCGCAAAATCGCGGGACGACAGCCCGAGGTGCCCGATGTATGGGAACGCATAAAAGGCGCCGCTCGGCTTCTCCAGGATCAGACCCATGTCCTCCATCGACCGATAAACGAAATTCCGGCGCTTCACATACGCCGATTTCATCTCATGTATGTCGACGGCCGGTTGGTTCAGGGCTTCCAACGCCGCCTCCTGACTCAAGATGGGCGCGCAAAGCATCGTATATTGATGAATCTTCATCATCGCTTCGATCAGAGGCTGTGGTGCGCAAGCATATCCGATCCGAAATCCTGTCATCGCCCATGCCTTGGAGAAGCCGTGCAAGAAAATGGTGCGGTCCCTCATGCCGGGTAGAGACGCGATGCTCACGTGCTTTCCGTCGTAGGTAAGCTCTGCGTAGATCTCATCCGCGATGATCAGGATGTCGCGCTCGCAGGCGAGTTTTGCAATGTCCGTGAGGTCCTCCAGCGAAACGGTTGCGCCAGTGGGATTGTTCGGAAAATTCAGCATCAACGCCTTCGTTTTCGGCGTCAGGTGAGGTTCCACCAGGTCACGCGTCAAACGGAATCCCAGCTCGCGAGGTGTCTGGATGGGGACGGGAACGCCGTGTGCGAGGGTGATCACCGGACCGTAAGATACGTAACAAGGTTCGTGATAAAGGACTTCGTCTCCGGGATCGATAATCGCCCGAAGTGCCAGATCCAATCCTTCACTCACGCCGACGGTAATCAGAATTTCAGTCTTTCCGTCGTAGGAGATTTCAAATGTATCGCGAACGTAATCGGCGATTGCGAGCCGGAGCTTGGTCAGCCCGAGATTAGAAGTGTATCCCGTTGCACCTCTCTCAAGCGCAAAGATTGAGCCCTCCCGGATATGCCACGGCGTGACGAAATCGGGCTCTCCCACACCGAGACTGATGACATCGTCCATTTCGCTGACGATGTCAAAAAAAGCGCGGATTCCCGAAGGCGGAATCTTTTGCAGGTCCGCCGCAATAAAATCATGGGCTGACTTTGAGACGTTCGTACTCATCTTCCGATGTCATCATTAGACCGTGATGCTTGTAGGTTTTCAGCATGAAATGCGTGGACGTGGAGGTGACACCGCTGATGGTCGACAGTTTCTCGCTTACGAACATGGCAACTTCCCTGAGATTGTGACTTTCGACGAACAGAAGAAAATCGAATGCACCCGACATCAAGTACATGGACGTCACTTCCGGGAACTTTCCGATCCGGTCTCCAATTCGGTTAAAGCCGCCTTCCCTTTCCGGGGTGACATTCACTTCGATGACGGCGGTCACCCGGCCCAGGTCCAACTTATCCTCGTCGATGATGGCCTGGTAGCCGCGAATAATTCCGATTTTCTCGTAATCCGCGATCTTTGCTTTCGCATCCTCCACGGAAATATCGAGCATTCCGGCAATATTCTCCGGAGTCTCCAGTGCGTTATGTTTAAGAATTTTCAGTAATTCGTCCATCAGTGGACTCCTGTTTTTGCTTGATCCGAGTGAGAGGTAATACTGGCGTACCGGTGTTTCGTAAAGCGAATATGGATTAACAACACGGACATTTCTTCTATTCTGCACCGTGCGGAACGTGATTCCCGTCCCGAGAGAGCAGGATGGTTACCTTTGAGGCGTAGCCCCATACAGTTCAGAAAATTTTTATACCTGGTTAGTCGCGCTCTGCGCGGGGGGCGCGGATTTTTCTGTCTGTGCATCATTCGCATCGGGGCCAGGCTTTTCACACCAGTGATGACCCAAGAATCTCCGGAAACGAAAAAGTTTCCTGTGCCTCCTGTCACATCAATGCGGAACACCACGGCCGCACTTGGAACCTGCAGAATCTACCCGGCCCACACGGCCACGGGATGTGCGGACCCTGAATACCGCGTTTTTGCGGTTTGACTGGAGCGCGCTGTTTCAACAGGCAGCAGGTATCCCATCCTCAGATCACATTTTGCGCGCGGCGATTCGACTGCACGGGGACTTCGGAGATTCACAAACCATTGAGGCGCGGCGGTGTCTGCAGCTCTGGAGCGATCCCGCAACCGGCAGGACAATTGGTGATTCCGTTTACCATTGTGGCTGGGAGTTCCTCCATGATCCTTCTGGAGCGAGCGTCGGCGGTGGAAGGCCCTTGGAGCGTTGATGCGGGTGCGGTTCTGTATCTAGATGATCCACTGCCGGGGCAACATCGGTTCGAGACCACGGGGAGCCAGGGAGAAATATCCGAATTCTTCCGAGTTCTGCATGACGCATAGCGGGCTAGCGGAAGCACAATGCGACGGTCAGGAAAAGAATGAGTGCCAGCATGATGATGGCGCCCCATAGCCGCATGGCGCGTTGCCTGGAGTTGGGTTCGGGGAACAAGTAACCGCAAATCTGGCAGTTATTTTGATTCGACGCTACCTCCGTGCAGCAGGACGGACACTCTCGATCGCCGAAATCCCGTGCGGGATCAATTTTCATTGGGAGGCGCGGACGTTTGCCCGCGAATCACCCACGAACTTAATCACGAATTCCCCCGGCCTGGCATAGCCGAGCTCTTCTCTGGCGACTCTTTCCACGAAATCGGAGTCACTCTTCATCCGCTCCTGGTAGTCCCTGAGCAGATTCATACGCCCCCGTTCATCGCTGATCTTCGTTTCCAGTGCGCCCACGCCCCGCTGAAGTTCCAGGTACTCCTGATACTGGGGATAGAACATACTGAGGATCATAGCCACTGCGACGATTCCGAGAATCGACCAAGCGACTTTGGTCACGATATGTAAGCGCACCATCTTGAACCTACCTCAGACTGGCGGAAGTCTACAGGGTCGGGCAGGTTCCGCCAAGCATTGAAATCATACCGAGGAGAAAGGATTGTGCCAATGCCGGTGCACTAGCCCGCTTATCTCACACTTTTCCTGCTGTGACATCCACGCT
>Ga0310121_10005398_pt1 | contig 11020 bp, 4 predicted proteins | sample CB27_Tmax_986_MG_FD_203504 | JGI IMG/M metagenome (GOLD analysis project Ga0310121, IMG submission 203504) | Marine microbial communities from Western Arctic Ocean, Canada - CB27_Tmax_986 | ecosystem: Environmental > Aquatic > Marine > Oceanic | place: Canada: Western Arctic Ocean | collected...
ATGGTATGCGGATACTAAGGCACATAAAGGGAAACCCCGAAACAGATCTATGCCGACACCTAACCCTTTGCAGTTCCTCGCTTACTCTACTTCAAAAAATTCGGTTGCGGCCACAGGCCGCGCTGGGTTCAATCCGTGGCTTTCTGGCTGCGTCAGTAGTGGAATAGCTCACACGAAACCGGAATACTCAAGAGTGAAGTGCTCTAAAGCCCAATACGAATGAATCTTGCCATTCTTTCGATGATGTTGGGCTTGTTCTACTTGCCCGTTGTAGCTGATGTTTGGCCTTCCAATGCCGCCCTAATCTCCGCCAGCTTCGCCCTGGGACTGCCCTCGACGACCATCGGACGAAAGGGCTGCCTCAGCGGCCTTGCGTGTCGCCAGCCAGCCGACGAGGTCGACGAGTTCCTGCGGCGTCAGGATCGCGTCGATGCCTTTGGGCATTAGGGAGACATCTGAGCGCTTGCGGAGCTCGATCTCCTCTTTCGCGATTTCCTTCTGCAAGCCTCCCGGAATTCGCAGCGTCAGCGTCTCTTTGGTTTCGGTGGAGACGAAGCCGCTTTGGAGTTTTCCGTCGTCAGTGAGGACCAATGTACTCTCGTAGCCAAGGCTGATCGTTTCACTCGGTTTCAGGATCGCTGAGAACAGTTGTTTGGGTGTCAGTTTGCTGCCAATAGCAGACAAGGCTGGGCCGAAGTCGCGGCCCTGGTCTCCGATCTTGTGACAGTTGATGCATCCCCCTTTTTCAAATGCGGCGAAGCCTTGGGTGGGGTCGGGTTCGGCAGCCAACAGCTTTTCCAGGGGCCAACGATCTTCGGCGGGAACAAGCTGTTGCTGTTGCTCGGCGGCGAACATCCGCGTATCTGGACTTGGTGATAACGTCAGCGCGCGGATTGCGGGCGCCAGAAACTCCTGCGGCAGCTTCTGCTGTTGGACAAGATGCATCAGCTCGACTGCGGGAGTTCGCGTGTTTCCCATCGACGCGATCGCCAACAGGCGAGTCGCTTCAGGCTGCGCCTCATTAGTCACGACCCCGCTCAGATAGTTCTTCGCATACTCATTGTCAAGGTAGCCGAGTGCCCGGATGATTGGTGCGGCCCGATCAGGATCCGCCAGAGCCTTCGAGATTGGATTCGACTGCTGAAACGCGATGATCTGTCCGACCGCTCGGATGCCCGCTACTTTTTCCGGGTCAGCCAGCGTCATCTCCATCAAGTGACCGATCATGTCTCGGCGATCGAACCGCGCCACCAGATCGACGAACGTGATGGTGCCTTTACTGGTCAGCATCACCGAACCGACTCGGTCTGAGATCTCGGGATGGGCCTCCAGGACCTCGGGGGTGGCTCGTTGGAATGCCTCCAGCCAGGCGACTGGATTGCGTTTCGGATCTGACGTTAACAGTGTCGTCAATGCGGCCTGTTTGTGGTGTCCGTCGTGAAAGTCGAGCGCTCGTATCAGACGCGGGTGCTCGGCCGCGGGAACTTCGGAGTCGAGTAGCAAGTCTGCGAGCAGTGTCGCGGCTTCAGGTGCACGCGAACGCCAGACGACGTCGCGATTGCCGGCTGCCTTCCATTTCTCACCGAGCTTTTTTTGCCATGCCTCCAGGCAGGCGGCTTCTTTGCCGACCTCGCCGATTCCGAGTGCTTCCAGATACCAGCGATCGCTGCCGTCGTATTGAACGGCAAGCTCGCTCCAGAGTCGCACCGATTCTGCTGAGTCGAGCCGATGGAGTGCGACGGCACATTCACGGCGAACGAGCGGCGACTTGTCACGTACCAGTCGTTTGACAACCGGTTCAATTGGCAACCTATGGCGGCGAGCGATCCGCAGTGCGAGTGCCCGAATGTCGTCCGACTGGTCACCGAGCGCCAACTCAATGGCGGCATGAGCGGTGTCATCGATGGCTGCCAGAACCCACAGCGCGCGGGCTCGGAAACGCGGATTCGAATCGTTGAGCATCGTTTGCAGCGCGGGCCTTGCGTCAGACTTCATGTCGACCAGAGCAGTCCAGGCCTTGTAACGGGCCGCCTGGTTCGGGCTTCGCAATGTCTCGGCCGCGCCCTTAGGCGTGTCGTAGTTGTACTTCGGGACGGCATAGACGTGTCCTGGAGGCGCCACCCGAAACAGGCGGCCTGCGTCGTTTAGCGTCTGGTGGCAGCAGTCGACCGGATCGAACCAGTCGGCAATAAATAGAGAGCCGTCCGGCGCCACGGAGACATCGCAGGGCCGGTAGTCGCGATCGACGTCGTGGCGAGCGACATCTACAATCTCAGCCGAATAGCCGGCCCCCTCACGCTGCGCCGGAAACGCCCACACCGTATTGCGGCCAGGTTCCGCGTGAATCATCTGGCCATGAAACTGCTCGGGAAGTAGGTCGCCTTCATAGACCAGAATCCCAGTCGGTGCCCCGGCGCCGGTGATCAGCAGGTTGGGCACCACTCCGGGATCGTTCTGATGCCACATCTGACGCTGCATCGTGGCTTCGATGTTCGTCCGTTTGGTCAGGTAGTCGGCTCCGGTGCGCTCGTCGCAATAACCGTAGTTGCCATACTCCATCACAAAGTTCACTCGGCAGGAACTCGATCCGTTGTCGTTATCCGACTGCCACATCGAGCCGAACGAATCGACCGTCACTTCCCAGTTGTTGCGAAAGTTGTGGCCCAGCACTTCGACACGACTGCCATCCAGTTCGCAGCGAATCACCATCCCACCCTGGTAAGGCTGGCGACTGTTGTCGACGGGATTCCCGAAAACATCTTTGACCAGCGAACCATCTTCGCGCCGCAGTTCAGCATTGAAGTTCCCGAAGTTGAAGTAGAGCCGTCCGTCGGGACCAAACATCACGGCATGAATGGCGTGGTCATGCTGGCCATTGAGCGGATGCATGACCTTCCCCATGAACAGCAGTTTTTTCTTGTCGGCCTTGTCGTCGCCATCGGTGTCGGTGAGCAGCAGAATTCTGTCCGATACGGAGACAATCGCCATGTTGCCGAGAACAGCGACGCCGTGCACGCCGTCGATGTCGGGGTTCTGGTAGTAGACTTTGGTTGAGTCGGCCTGGCCATCCCCATCGGTATCTTCAAGAATCAGAATACGATCGCCTTCTTTGCGCGTCTTCTTGCGGTAGTTGAGCGCCTCGCCAACCCAGACGCGACCGCGATCATCCACGTCGATGCTGCACGGGTTGGATAACTGCTGAGTCGCGAACGACTCGACATTCAGTCCCTCGGCCACGATGAATGGACCGACCGGCTCTGTGTCTTGCTGCGACGTATTTGGCTTCGCCGTCAAGGGTCTGGTTTGGGCCGTCGCAGCGTTGGGCTTCTTAAATTCTGTCTCCTCGGTCCACTTAATCAGGATGTTCAGTAGCTCGCTGGATTTGCCTGGCTCGGAGGCGGCAAGGTCGTTGGCTTCTCCCGGGTCGTCGTCCAGGTTGTAGAGTTCCGTGCTCTCCGCTGGGAGGTAATGAATTAGTTTCCAGCCGTCCTTGATGATCGCGGCGCTGGGCCGGCTTGCGCCTCGTTGATGAGGTTTTCGCCAGGCGAGAAACGGGCGTTTAACAGTCTTTTCTTTCCCTTCGAGCAGCGGCACGAGCGACCGGCCGTCGACGTGCTGCTGTGGTTTCGCGTCGAGCTCTGCAAGTTCCAGCAGCGTGGGATAGATGTCCATCGTGATGACGCGCTCATCAAATTCCTGAGCCGCAATATGGCCGGGCCAGGTCACGAACGTCGGCACACGGATTCCGCCTTCATAGTTCCATCCTTTTCCTGCTCGAAGTGGTAAGTTACTGGTTGGCGCAATGCCCCGGTTTTGGTTGGACTCTCCGCCGTTGTCGGAAGTGAAAAGAACAATGGTGTTGTCCGCGACACCAAGCTTTTCCAAAGCCGCGACGACGCGTCCGACGTTGGTATCTAGGCTTTCAACCATGCCGGCGTAAACGGGATCACTCTGTTCAACCCGCGTTCGCGAATTCCCAGACTCTGCAACTGTTTTGACTGGGCCGTCGCCGAAAAGAGGCTGCTTCTTTTGGGTGTACTTATCGACCAGAGGTTGGGGCGCCTCGATCGGCGTGTGTACGGCGTAATGACCGAGAACCAGAAAGAACGGTTTCTCGTCCGTCTTCACAGTCTCTTCCATAAAGCCGATGGCCCTGGTCGTCAGTACATCCGTCAGGTAGTCGCCCGGTTTGCCGTGCTCCAGGTCAGGAACATCGCCAGAGGTGTTTTTGCGGTACGGGAAGAAGTAACTGGAGGGGTAGCCGTGTCGACACGATGCCATCTGCCAGTCAAAACCTTGCTGCTTCGGCATGGCGTGCTCCTGGGGACCGAGGTGCCACTTACCGATGTAGCCCGTGCGATACCCTGACTGTTGAAACGCTTCGCCGATGGTAACCTCGGATGCCGGCAAGGCCGTTGCGGCGCTGTTGGGGCCGGATGGTCTGTCGGGGTTGAGCCAGTCAGTGAACCCGACTCGTTGCGGATATTTGCCCGTCATGAGTGCCGCGCGTGTCGGCGAGCAGACGTTGCAGGCGGCGTAGGCATTGCGGAATATCGCGCCTTGATTCGCCAGCCGATCAATGTGAGGGGTTTCGTAAAAATTCGATCCGTAGCAGCCCAGATCGGTCCAGCCGAGGTCATCGGTAAAGATGACGACCACGTTGGGCTTGCCTTTTGCGTTAGCACGATTCGGCGCCTTCTCTTTCTGCATCTGGAGAAGTTTCTGTCCGAACTTATACGTCCCATTTGGCACGGCAATATCCACATCCGGCGATCCGTGAATCGACGCAGCCAGAAGCTCTGGCAACTCACCGTGCGGTTTGCGAATCCAACCGCCCGGTTGTGGAGACGCGGTCTCTTGAGTGTCGGCGTACCAGACCTTGAGACGTGTAAGCATTTCGGCCACACGCTCCGGTTGCTGAGCAGCAAGGTTCGTCTTTTCACCTTCATCGTTCGTCAAATTGAACAATTCAATCGCTTCGTTCGCGAACGTGCCCGGTTTGGCTGTGGGATGTTGTACCACCAGTTTCCACGGACCATCACGTAGGGCTTCTGAGCGCGAACCGTTGTTAGACAGGTCGGCCCAGAAGAGCGGGCGAGCTGGTAAAGCTTTCTGCTCAAAGAGCACGGGCGAAAGATCGATGCCGTCGAGCGGGCGTTGCTTCGGTGGATCGATGCCGGCGACCGACAGGATGGTGGGCATCACATCGAGCGTGATGCTCAAGTCTTCGGCTTGTGTGCCAGCCTTGATCCTGCCGGGCCACCACGCGACGGCCGGCACACGAGTGCCTCCCTCGTAGACCGAACCCTTATGTCCGCGGAATCGCGGGCTACCGGTGGCCGTTCCCGGTGCGTCACCATTGTCGGAGAAAAAGAGGAACAGTGTGTTCTTTTCAAGGCCCAACTTGACCAGCTTGGCGCGAACTTGCTGGACGCCCTTGTCCATTTCCAGGATCATCTGCTTCATCGCTTCGGCATGAGGCGTCGTTCGTTTCGTCGCGCCGGGGCCGCGCTGAATTGGATCGTCTGGCCCCTGCACGGGCGAATGCGGCGACTCGTGTGCGATGTAAAGACAGAACGGCTGGTCCTTGTTCTGCTGGATGAACTCCAACGCATACTTGTTGATCAGGTGCGTCGTGTAGCCCGCTTCCTTCGTCTCCTTGCGACCATGCCACCAGTCGTGCTGCATGTGGTCGCCCCAGTGGTTGATGTAGTCGACGTTGCCACTGACGTAGCCCATGAAGTAATCAAACCCGTGGTTCATCGGGTGATACTGCGGCGTTTCCGCCGCATAGCCAAGGTGCCACTTGCCAACGAGCCCTGTTGAGTAGCCGGCGTCTTTAAACAGTTCCGCGAACGTCACTTCGTCTTCGTGCAGCCCTTTGCGATGTTCCGGATGTGTGGCGTGCGGATGAATGACCGCTTCGATACCGGCGCGTTGCTGGTAACGGCCCGTAATCAGTCCGGCACGCGTGGCCGAGCAAATCGCTCCGCTGGCATGAAAATCGGTGAACAACATCCCTTCGCTGGCCAACCGGTCCATGCCAGGCGTCCTGTAATTCGGGTTGCCATACGGCGCGATCGACGGCCCGGCAAACCCCATGTCGTCCACCATCATCACAATGATGTTGGGACGACCTGGCGGTTCCGCCGCCTGCACCGTGTCGACAACGGCGAGGGCCAGGAGGGAGCCAAGCAGGAATTGGCGAGCATCTGCGAATTGTTGATTCATCACGTGACTACTTGTTCTAGTTGTTGTTCTATTTGCCGGTTGCAGCCGATGTCTGGCCTTCCAATGCCGCCCTAACCCAAGTTCCCCAGTAAATCTCAAACGTACCTTGTTTTCTAGTCGGCTGAGATGTCGTGCAATTCCAACTCTCGTTGTAGGCATTTTTCATAAATACTCTCCAGCAATCCGGCTCCTTGAATTCGATGCACTTCAATGGCGGCTCCGATTACTGGATGGCTGAGTTTGTCAGCCTTTTCGAAGTTGGGATGCATTCGAGTAGCTCTTTTAATTGAACAGAAGGAAACAAAGGGAACGAAGCATAGGTAACACACAGCCTACCATCTCTTCGTTGCCTTCGTTTTCTTCTGTTCAAATATTCATGAATGGTCATGCTATCGACCCAAACGTTCAGAGGACAGAGCATAGGTCGTCACTGATCATCGGACGAACGGGCGGCTTCAGCAGACTTGCGTGTTGCCAGCCAGCCCACCAGGTCGACGAGTTCCTGCGGCATCATGATCGCGTCGATGCCTTTGGGCATCAGCGAGACATCTGAACGCTTGCGGAACTCGATCTCCTCTTTCGCGATTTCCTTCTGCAAGCCTCCCGGAATTCGCAGCGTCAGCGTCTCTTCGGTTTCGGTGGAGACGAAGCCGCTTTGGAGTTTTCCGTCGTCAGTGAGGACCAATGTACTCTCGTAGCCAAGGCTGATCGTTTCACTCGGTTTCAGGATCGCTGAGAACAGTTGCTTGGGTGTCAGTTTGCTGCCAATAGCAGACAAGGCCGGGCCGAAGTCGCGGCCCTGGTCTCCGATCTTGTGACATTTGATGCATCCCCCTTTTTTAAATGCGGCGAAGCCTTGGGTTGTGTTCGGCTTGCCGGCGAGTAGTTTTTCGAGCGGCCAGCGTTCGCTGGCCGAGACGATCAGGTGCTGCTTATTGGCAGCGAACAGGCGCGTGTCTGGACGTGGTGATAACGTCAGCGCGCGGATTGCGGGCGCCAGAAACTCCTGCGGCAGCTTCTGCTGTTGGACAAGATGCATCAGCTCGACTGCGGGAGTTCGCATGTTTCCCATCGACGATATCGCCAACAGGCGAGTCGCTTCAGGCTGCGCCTCATTGGTCACGACTCCGGACAGATAGTTCTTCGCATGCTCATTGTCAATGTAGCCGAGTGCCCGGATAAAAGGTGCCGCCCGATCAGGATCCGCTAGAGCCTTCCAGATTGGGTCCCACGGCTGAAACGCGATGATCTGTCCGACCGCTCGGATGCCCGATTCTTTATCCGGGTCAGCCAGCGTCATCTCCATCAAGTGACCGACCATGTCTCGGCGATCGAACCGCGCCACCAGATCAACGAACGTGACGCTGCCTTTACTGGTCAGCATCACCGAACCGACTCTGTCTGAGATCTCGGGGTGGGCCTCCAGGAACTCGGGGGTGGCTCGTTGGAAGGCTTCCAGCCATGTGACTGGATTGCGTTTCGGATCTGACGTTAACAGTGTCGTCAATGCGGCCTGTTTAAGGTGTCCGTCGTGAAAGTCGAGCGCTCGTATCAGACGCGGGTGCTCGGCCGCGGGAACCTCCGAATCGAGCAGCAGGTCTGCGAGCAGTGTCGCCGCTTCAGGTGCACGCGAACGCCAGACGACGTCGCGATTGCCGGCTGCCTTCCATTTCTCACCGACCTTTTTTTGCCATGCCTCCAGGCAGGCGGTTTCTTTGCCGACTTCGCCGATGCCGAGTGCTTCCAGATACCAGCGATCGCTGCCGTCGTATTGGACGGCAAGCTCGGTCCACAGCCCGACCGCCTCTGCTGAGTCGAGCCGATGGAGTGAGACGGCACATTCGCGGCGAACGAGCGGCGACTTGTCACGTACCAGTCGTTTGACAACCGGTTCAATTGGCAACCTATGGCGGCGAGCGATCCGCAGGGCGAGTGCCCGAATGTCGTCCGACTGGTCACCGAGCGCCAACTCAATCGCGGCATGAGCGGTGTCATCGATGGCCGCCAGCACCCACAGCGCGCGGGCTCGGAAACGCGGATTCGAATCGTTGAGCATCGTTTGCAGCGCGGGCCTTGCGTCAGACTTCATGCCGACCAGAGAGGTCCACGCTTTGTATCGAGCTGCCAGGTTCGGACTTCGCAATGCGGCAACCGCACCCTCGGGTGAGTCGTAGTCGTACTTCACCACCGAATAGACATGGCCCGGCGGTGCAACTCGGAACAATCGACCCGCGTCGTTCAGTGTCCGATGGCAGCAGTCAACCGGATCGTACCAGTCGGCAATAAACAACGACCCATCCGGCGCAACGGAGACATCGCAGGGCCGGTAGTTTCGATCGGCTTCGCTGCGAGCGATATGCACGATCTTCGCCGAATAGCCCGCTCCCTCTGGTTGAGTGGGAAACGCCCACACCGTATTGCGACCAGGTTCCGCGTGAATCATCTGGCCATGAAACTGCTCGGGCAGCAGGCTGCCTTCGTAGACCAGAATTCCTGTCGGTGCGCCGAAACCGGTGATCAGCAGGTTGGGCACCACTCCGGGATCGTTCTGGTGCCACATCTGACGCTGCATCGTGGCTTCGATGTTCGTGCGCTTCGTCATGCAGTCCGCACCGGTTCGTTCGTCGCGATAACCGTAGTTGCCGTGCTCCATCACAAAGTTGACTCGGCAGCAACCCTCACTGTTGTCATTGTCCGACTGCCACATCGAGCCGAACGAATCGACCGTCACCTCCCAGTTGTTCCGAAAGTTGTGGCCCAGCACTTCGACTCGGCTGCCATCCATTTCACAGCGGATCACCATGCCTTCCTGGTACGGCTGGCGACTGTTGTCGACGGGAAAGCCGTAAATGTCTTTCACCAGAGAACCGTCTTCGCGCCGCAGTTCGGCATTGAAGTTTCCGAAGTTGAAGTAGAGTAGCCCGTCAGGACCAAACATCACCGCATGAATGGCGTGGTCATGCTGGCCATTGAGCGGATGAATGACCTTCCCCATGAACAGCAGTTTTTTCTTGTCGGCCTTGTCGTCGCCATCGGTGTCTGTGAGCAGCAGGATTCTATCGGGTGCCGAGACGATCACTTTATTGCCGAGCGTGCAGACGCCGTGAACTCCGTCGATGTCCGGGTTCTGATAGAAGACTTTGGTTGAGTCGGTCTGGCCGTCCCGGTCGGTATCTTCAAGAATCAGAATCCGATCGCCTTCCTTGCGTGACTTCTTACGATAGTTGGCCGCCTCGCCAAACCAGACGCGACCGCGATCATCCACGTCGATACTGCACGGGTTAGATAACTCGTCGAGAGCAAATGGCTCGATCGCGAGTCCGTCGGCCACGATGATGTCGTCTTTGGTGTAAGGGGCCGCCGTCGGTGGTGCAGGTTCGGGTGCAGCCAGCTTCGTCAGTCGTGCCAGGAGTTGTGTTTCATTCAAACCGACCAATTCGAGCTGTGGATTGTGTGTCAAAACCGGGTTGCGATATTGGACTGTCTGAGGCGGCCCACCGTGAATCTGAAAGGAAATCTTGCCCGACAGTTCGCCCTGGGGATCTTCGACGCCCACACAGAGCTTACCGTTGATCGCGGTCCAGATGCGATGGCCGACTGCGAGGATTTCATACTTGTTCCATTCGCCCGGCTTAACTGCACCGGCAGCATTGTCGTTCCAGTCCAGCTTGCCGCGGCCATGCTCGTGATACAATTTGCCCCACACACCGGCGCCCACGTCCGCCTGATAGCCGAGCGCTTGGCCCTGTTCGTCAATTGGCTTTGAGCGGAATTGGATGCCGGCATTGCGATCGTTGGGATCCAACTTCACATCCACTGAAAGGTAAAAGTCCTTCACCTCCACATCGGACCAGAGGAACTCATTCTTCGGCACGTTCTTGTCGGAATGCCCGACGATGGCGCCGTCTTTCACCGACCAGTAACCATCATTGCCCTTCCACCCGGCGAGGTCCTTGCCATTGAAGAACTTCTCGTCTTCGCGTAGTGCTTGGGCAACAGATGGCCGCGGCATAGCCACGCAGGCTAACACGATCGCCAACATACACAGCAGGCTGGTTGCAACGCGATTTTGCATTCGAATGCTCTCGATGAATTGAAGTTCAAATTAGCTGACCAAACCACCAATGACCTGCCCGTGAACATCGGTCAGACGGTAATCCCTGCCTTGAAAACGATAGGTCAATTGTTCGTGGTCAAAGCCGAGCAGATCCATGATGGTGGCCTGAAGGTCGTGCACATGGACCTCGTCTTTCACGACGTTGAAACCAAGTTCGTCGGTCGCTCCATACTCGCCCGGTTTGCACCCGCCGGCGCACATGTACATCGTGAAGCAGTCCGGGAAAATCAAACGTGTTGACGCCGTCAGCCTTGACGTCAACCCGCAGCTCGCTTTGCATATTGTATCGCTGGGGAAGGTACTGGTCAAAGTGTTGGAAGTAGCTGTTAACACAGTAGTTAGGCTCATCTAACTACTTGCTTTGCATTGTATCCATGTTGCGTTTGAATTGGCAACGTTGCCCCCTTTTTGCCCCCCCAATTCGCCCTTATTCGTTGAGCTAGCAGGAGAGTAGGGAATGTGTGCGTCGCGTCCTCGCATTGTTCGCCGAAATGTTCGTGGGGGATGTGGAATATCCGCCTTCAAAGTACAATGAAAGTACAATGGTGGTGCAGTCCGAACGATCAAGGAAACAGGCATGTTGTCAGGTAAGGCGAAGTTGGTTGCGGAAAAGGCCAAGCGAATCTACGAAGAACAACTCCGTGAACGTCTCGAGTCGAGCGATCATGGACG